>Ga0123328_1000824_pt1 | contig 31609 bp, 24 predicted proteins | sample BioC12SIPDNA_2_FD_89702 | JGI IMG/M metagenome (GOLD analysis project Ga0123328, IMG submission 89702) | Anaerobic biogas reactor microbial communites from Washington, USA - Biogas_R1_A C12 SIP DNA | ecosystem: Engineered > Bioreactor > Anaerobic > Unclassified | place: Washington, USA...
CGCACCGTCCGAAGGACCGCGCGGGCTGAAGCCCGCGGCTCCTTGGGTGCCCGCGGCTCCTTGGCCCGCTAAGCCAACATGGTACGCGTCCCAGGTATACCGCCAGTGCAGCGGCACCTCCGGCAACGTGCAGGAGGCGGAGGCGTCCTGGTTGTCGCGAAGTGCTGCCATGCTATGCGTCACCTCCACGGCAAGTGCCGGGATGATGCCGAGTCTAGGCCGAGACGATTCTCCGCCGCCGATGCGGCTGAGCGAACATCGAATGGGCAACGCGCTGTCTGTGGCCCAGCCTTCGCTCGGCAGGTCGCCTCCCCGTTGGCGGGGGCAAGAACCCTGCTTGGGGATCGCGGAGCCGACTTTCGCCATAGGCCACTCGCTCAAGGTAGCATACCACCAAGGGCGGGTCAACTCCGAAAACCGACAATTCCTATACGTATTTGCCCTCGCATGGCAGCGATGCGGCGTCGCGGCCGGCGCAAGGGGCATTGTGGCGGCTGCCGCTGCGGCACGCACCCGTGTGGCACTGCTCTGTGAGCAGTGTTTCGCGTGGTAGCCCTGAAGTGTGGCGCTGCTCTCCGAGCAGCGTGGGAAGCGTGTGCGTTCTCGACTCCCCCCGCTCGCTTGCGCTCGGGGCTCGTTGGCTTGCGATGGCGAGTGGGCGTTTGGAGTACGTCGCTGACGCGCCGCATCCCCGCGCTCGCGCTTGGGGCTCGTTGGCGATTGGCGCTTGTTGATCACGCGACGATTGGCGGTCGTTGATCGCGACGAGCACGCCGGTCGCCACAGCCTGTCCGCCGCGGCGGAGGGGGCGACCGCTACGATGAACCGTGAAGTGCTTTAGGGCCGCGCGTTTGAGGGCAGGTGCAGATTGCCCAGGGTAACCGGGCTATAGAGGTGACGGCGGGCACCGGACCAGGAGGAGTACTCTCCCAGGCGGGGCATGAACCGGGCGAAGTTCACGCCCATCATCGCCTCGGGCGAATCGAGAGCCGACAGCGGAATACGGATCTCGACCGTCCAGCGATCGGGGTGCGAGCGGTCATCGACGGCGGCGATCACGCCGGCCGGCCAGTGCGCGTGCGGAGCTACGTCCGCCAGACAGGCCACCCCACGCTCCGTGAGTACCGCCCCGTTGGCCTTCACCACCACATGCAACAGCGCGCCCGGGCCCGCCGCCCGGCCCGTCGGATCCAGCACCACCTCAACCAGATCGTCGCCCGTCGGCCACAACTCGTCGTAGCGCACGCGGTTGTCCCAGGTCACTTGCCGTTCAGTCAGGTGGTCATCCGCACAGTAGAAGCCCAGGTAAAGGGCCTCCGCGTCATGCGTCACGAACACGCTGGTCCGTTGCGACGGCCGATCCGCGCTCGCTCGCCCTTCCTTGGGCACGTCGAGGGCACCCACGAGGACGAAATCACCCGCCACATTACCCGCCCCAAGGGGCCATTCATCCAGCCGGCCATCCACGGCGATCGGCCGGGCCAGCGGTTGTGAGATCACCAGGCACAACCGGCCGTCGGCATAGACTTGCTCCTCGCCCCACTCCAAACCCAGACGCAGCGGGACCAAGCCGTCCATATTTGGAGTGATCGACGCCGCCTTGAGTGGCATCACTCGCCGCGTTCGCCGTGCGGGGTTCAACCGCTCGAGGGCCAACCCCGGCTCCGGTCCCGCCCAGCCTTCCGGCGCTTCCGCCAGAGTCAGCCGACCTTCGACCGCTTGCGGCGTCTCGTTGAATACCGACACAGCCGCCTCGACGGTCACCGCACCGCCGACCAGCGCCTGCCCTGCCGGGATACGCAGCCCCTCTGGTTCGAGCCGGACGTTGCGTACCGCCCTGGCAAGCCTGGCCCATTCGATCTGCTGACGGAACTGGGTCCCCTCGTCGCCGCGTGGGCCGGTATCCGTGTCGGCTATCGCGAGGGTCAGCTCGCGAGCCATCAGCCGGCGAGCCAAAGCCCAAGCCCCGGGATTGGCGACCCATCCGTTCGGCCGGCCATCCAGGAAGTGCTCCCCGTAGCAGCCCGTGCCGCCGAACGGGAACAAATCCTCCGCGATGACCGCGGCGATCGCCGGCCGGCGGTTCCGCTCGAGCAACCAGAGGTACTCGTAATCCTGGAGCCCCCTCCGCAGTCGCTTGAGCCGAGCGGAGGGCACGGGTGAGTCCAACCCGTAGGCTTTGCCCGGCCAGATGAGGCACTGCTCGCTGCCCGCGACCCGCGGCACACCGTCTTCGGGCCAAGCATTGACCGCGTCGAGCAGCAGCCCGGTGCATCCGAACCGGTAGGCTTGCCACGGCAAACTGCGCATGTGAGTGGCCGGCGCGAGCACCGATCGCGAGCCAGCAAACGGAGGTCGATCCGGGTTCAGCCAGGTCTGCCGGCCGGCGGTCCGCTGCTGAGCCAGTTCCGTCCGATCGGTCAGGCTGACCGGCGGCGCCCAGATGGCGGCGAACTCCGACACATCGCGGAAGCTGTCCTGTCGGCAGCCGTAGGGCCCCATGGACTGTGGCGGCAGGGTGCACACCGCCCGGAGGCGGGTATCCGACAACCTCAGAAGTCGACCAAGCCGCTCGAACTGCGAGTAACAGTCCCCCTGAGCCGACCAGGCCGTGGGCAACCAGACGAAATGTCGATCCAGCCAACCACGCTCCAAAAACCGCAGGACACATTGACGCAAGTACTCGACGAGCATGCGCTCGTACCCGGCGCTGCTCGCACCACCGTAGGCTCCGGGCGGCGGCTCATGATGCGTGATCGGCATGGGCCATGCGGTGACCGGCGTACGGTCCTCGAAAATCGTTCCATCCAGCAGGCCCGCCACCAGACGCTCATAATCCGCCCAGTCAAGCTCCAGCTCGCCCAAGGCGCTCACCTGCCGTCGGGGCTGGACATCGCTCAGGATCGGATCGCAACGATGCAGATGTAGAACCTGAACGGCGGCATCGAGAACAGCGGCCGCCCGAGCATACGCCGGATCGTCGAAGCTCAACCTTGTGGGGGCAAAAGGCCGGCCGTCCACCTCCAGGTGGTGCCGCAGGATCTGCCCGGTGTCGAGCCCAACCAGACTGGCGAGGTGCCGCGTGGCCGGCAGGGCAAAGGGTTCGACTTCAAGCACCAGGTTGAGCACCTGCGGCGGACCGCTGCTCATGACCACGTGCACCTGCGAACGATATAGCCCCGGCTTGGCTCCGGGCGGGACGTGGATGTCCGCCCAGACCGTCTCGGTGCGGCCCGGCTGCAAGTCGATCGGCAACACGCCCTGCGGGGCGTACAACGGCACGAGGATATCCGGGAACTCACGCGGCTCTCGCAGGCGCGGCGTCAGACGCAGATACCATGTCGGATAATCGTTCGCCTCGATCGGCAACTGACGGAATAGCGACACACGCTCGGCGGGAATCGTCTCTTCACCCTGCCGCAAGTCATCGACGGAAATCCCCCAGATACTGGCGCTGCGGTCGCCACGCAGGGCAAGCTGGAAGGCGACCACCTCGTTCACCGCGGCCGACAGCCGGATGATACGCTCCCCGTCGCTGAAGATTTCGTTTTCCGGCTCAAGCGTGGCGTCCGGGAACAGGATCGCATGATCGGGCAATGCCCAGGTTTGAACGCGAGCGGCTGAGCCCTGCCAATCGAGCGCGCAGCCCGCCAGTATCAGAAACGGTAAGCCACGGAAAATACGATAGATAAGTCTCAATTCGGCAACTCGTCAGGGGTGTTCGAGGCAGCACCGACAAGAACCGGACGCAACGGCGACCAGACTGGGTCGGTGGTTTCTTCCCGATTGTATACTGCCTGCTCAAGTACCCCGCAACTCTTGCCGAAGAGAGACATATACGATGCCCCGCGCGGTGGGGACACATCGTCCGAACGAAAACCATCCACGGGCGGGCCTCCCGCTCGTCGGTCAATAGACAACAGTGCGTCGCGGGGGTCCCGTATGGTGCGGTTCACCAAACCAAGCTTGCTGTAGCTCGACGAAAGGAGCCGCCATGGTCCGACAGTTGCCGGATGGGGCAGTCGAATTCCACTTCCTACGACCCGGGGCCGCCCAAGTCTCACTGGCGGGCGATTTCAATGGCTGGCAGCCTTCCTTCCTGATGGACAAGCGCGCTGACGGCTGGTGGCATTGCCGCCTCAAGCTGGCTCCCGGCATATACCAGTTCCGGTATCAGGCGGACGGGCAATGGTATAACGACTACGCGGCGTTCGGACTGGAACACGGCCCGTTCGGACTGAACTCCGTCGCCAAAGTCGACCAGACAACCGCCCCAGAGACAGCCGCGGCCGGCCACGCTTGAGGCCCGCTCACGCTCTGGGTGAACCGTCGCTCGCTAACTCAACCCGATAATTCCATCTACCGATAATCCCGGATGCACGGTCTCGATGCCGTCGCGGCAGGATGCCCCGGCCAGACCGCAACAGCTGCGGGAGAACGATCATGAGACTCAAGTCTATGATGACTTGGATGGCTAATCGGCGAGCTTGGCTGACCTTGGGTAGTGGCGGAGCGTTGTTTGCCGCGGTTCCCGGCTGCGATCCGGATGTCCAGGCGATTCTGGTAAGCGGGTTCGAGGCCGCAACCACCTCAGCCATCACCGCGATGATCAAGGCGCTGTTCCAGACGATCACGCCAAGCACGACCGACAGCCTGGTCATGATCGACACACTACGCGATCTCGTGACCCGCCTGGCCTGAGGCCACATCACCACGACGGGCACAATCACGACGGCGGGCATGCAGGCCGGCCTTCGCCTATTCCCCCGCGAGGCCGGTCCCCCGCGAGGCCGGCGAGACACAGCGTGTCATCCCCACCGAGCTACGATCCGCGCAGGCATCGCCCCGCCGACCGCAATGCCGTTCCTCGCCTCCCCTCCTTGAAGGCAGGCATCATCCGTGGGGCACTGTTCTGTGAGCAGTGCTTTCTCAAGGGAGCGGCACTGCTGATACCACAGTGGCACACGACGGCGCGTGCCAGCCTCGCCAGCCGCCACAGTTCGATGGATGCACCCCCACTTGACTCGGTCCATGCACATGGCTTCTTTGTCCGATAGCCCGCGGGTACAATCCCGCAGGCTCGCGGCCGCGAACATGGCGGGCAGGTTGCGGCACGATTCCGACGGAGTCCCATCCATGAAGTACGTCGTCGCTCTGTTTCTGGCGCTGGCATTGAACGCGACCGCGAATTTGATGATGAAGTTCGGCGTCCGCCGGCACGGGGCCTCCGGCGTGGGCATGGACCAGGGACTCACCGCGGTGGCGCAGAGTCTGCTGTCTAACTGGGTACTGCTGGCGGGCCTGGTCTGCTTCGCGGTTAACGTGGCCTTCTACACCTACGCCCTTTCTGGAATTAAGATCAGCCTCGCCTATCCCTTGATGGTGGGTGGCGGGTTTGCGATCATCGCCGTGGTGGCCTGGTGGCTCCTGGGTGAGTCCCTGTCGCCGACACAATGGGCAGGCATCGCGATGATCTTGCTGGGGGTGTTGCTCGTAACCCGGGAGATGCAGCCGGCCGCGTGACCGCGCGTCCCCCAAACCGCGAATTCGGGAATCGTACGCGAAGCACAGGAGCGATCGCGATGCTATGGCATGGAAGAGGACCCGCCACCCCGCTGCTCGGGATACTTGTGTTATCGGTGACCGGCTGCGAGACGCCGCCGCGATCGCCCGGTGAGCGGGCGGATGGGTCGATCGTCCGCATGAGCGACGATTTCGAGTTCGACGCCCCCAGTGACGCCTGGACTTTCCGCACGCCCACCTTGTGGCGGATCACCTCGGAAGGCGAACGGCGATTCCTGCAAATGGCCTTCCCGCCGCAGCGCCCGCTTCTGCCCGGCATCAGGCGACCTCAGGAATACGCTCTCTACAACCGGTTCGAGTTCCGATCATTCAGCCTGGCCTGCTACATGCGCATCGACCGCGATCCACAGGTGCGGGGCCGTGATGCCTGCATCATCTTCGGGCGGCAGGACAACACGCACTTCTACTACGTGCATCTGTCCAACGTCTCCGACGCCTTGCACAACAACATCATTCGCGTGGATGGGGAGACGCGGGAATCGCTGCTGCCCGCCGACGAGCAGCGCCGGCCGGCCATCACCGATCGCCAGTGGCACCGCGTGGACCTCGTCCGTGACGTAGACAGCGGCAGCATCCGGGTGTGGGTCGATCTCGATCTCGCCACCCCCCAGGAACCGCCACTCTTCGAGGTCACCGATCGCACCTACGAGTGGGGCTTCGTGGGCTTGGCATCTTTCGACGACCATGCCAGCTTCGGACGCTTCGGCATCGACGGGCAGGCGAGATCTCCAGCCACCCCCGCGTTCACCGACGGCACCCCATGAGAAAGCCGCATGCGGCAGTCACAGCCGCACGACCGACAGGAGGGCCGCATCCATGGGCAACAAGTCAAGATACGGCACCTGGGGCGTATCCATCGTAGCGATCGCCTGGCTGTTGAGCGGCACGCTTGCGGCAGCAGAGGTGGTGCGGCGACCACATATCGTACTGCTGCTGGCGGATGACATGCGTTGGGATCTCATGGGCTGCGCGGGCCATCCGGTGGTGCAAACGCCGAGCCTCGATCGGCTGGCCTCGCAGGGAGTGATGTTCACGCAGTCGTTCTGCACGACCTCGATCTGTGCGGTGAACCGGGCGAGCCTCTTGACCGGGCAATACGCCTCGCGACATCGCGTGCTCAACTTCGCGACCCCGGTGGCCGGCGAGGCCTTCGCGCAAACATTCCCAGCCGCACTACGCCGGGCGGGCTACTACTCGGGCTTCGTCGGCAAGTGGGGTCTGGGCGGCCCGTTACCCGAGAATGAGTTTGACTTCTGGGAAGGCTTCGGCGGCCAGGGAAGATTCTTCGAGAAGGAGGGCGGCGAGCATCTGACCGCCCGGCAAGCGAAGCAGGCGTTGCGCTTCCTGGCCGAGGCCCCGACGGACCGACCGTTCTTTCTGTACGTCAGCTTCAAAGCCCCGCACGCCCAAGACGGCGCCGCGAGAGAATTCCCGCCCGACCCCCGACACGAGTCTCTCTACGCGAATGTCACGGTACCCGAGCCCCCGACCGCGACGCCCGAGGCATTTGCCGCCCTTCCCCCCTTCATCCAGAACTCGGAAAACCGCACACGCTGGCAGCGGCGGTTCGCCACACCGGAAATGTACCAGGCAACAACCAAGGATCACTTCCGCCTCATCACCGGCATGGACGAGGCCGTGGGGCGAATCATGCAAGCCCTGCATGACCGCGGACTCGCGGAACACACCGTGGTCATCTTCACCGGTGACAACGGCTTCTTCCTCGGCGAACATGGACTGGCGGGCAAATGGCTGATGCACGAGGAGTCGATCCGCGTGCCCCTGCTGATCCGCGGACCGGCCCCAATCAACGCGCCGCCCGCTCGCACACTCGACGCGATGGTGTTGAGCGTCGACGTGGCCCCGACGATCTTCGATCTGGCCGGCCTGCCGGTGCCCGCGAATCTCCAGGGCCAGAGCCTCAAACCCCTGCTGATCGGCGAGCGGCCGGCCTGGCGCAACGAGTTCTTCTACGAGCACCATTACGACCACGGCGGGCGCATCCCGCCCAGCGAGGGCATCCGCGACACCCGTTAGAAGTACGTCCGTTACCTCACCTCCGACCCACCCATCGAGCACCTGTTCGACCTGGAGACCGACCCCCACGAACGGCACAACCTCGCCGACCAACCCGAACACCGCGAACAGCTCGAAGAAATGCGCCGGCGATGGCAAAGCTGGCGCGAGCGTGTGAAGTAGACACCCGGCGGCGGACACGCACCCCGGCCATCAGGCCACCGTCAGATGAGCACCTGCTTCATCCTCTGATTCCCGATCGTGACCCGTCCGGTGCCAATCTGCAGACGCATGGTGCGGCTGATCGAGCCTCCCACGTGCTCGCTCTGGATAAGCACGTTGTTCCGCCAGAAAATCTTGCGGAGGGCGGTGTAGTTCTGCCGGCCAATGTCGAACCGATCATCCGTCGGAAACATCGAGGCACCACCGGCAACTTTGACCACCAGCCGCCGCTTGTGGGCCCCACGCGAATACGCTGTCCGAAACAGCAGAGGGATACCCGTATCCGCAAACATCGCCGGATTGAGCGACATGCGGTCCCTGGCAATGCTCGAATCGGGCAGCATGTAGTGCAGCAAGCCCCCAACGCGAGATTGCGGATCCCAGATGGCTAGTCCGATACATGAGCCAAGCGAATAAGTCACCAGCTCAGCCTCCGGATCCGCGGCCACCCGCAAGTCAGCGATATCCACAACAATCGACTTGGTCACCCTGTACACTCCGGCATGTCCACACTATCGACGCGGCGGGTGGGGTCGCTGAAGACCGCCGCATCGTCCCACGGCTCTCGGGCATCAAATCGCCGTCACGCAGACAGGGAGCACCGCAGAAGACGGCTGGCGTCTCCATCACAGAGGCTTATAATCGCTCTTCACCGCGACGTCCTGCTTGCCGGGTTTGGCGAGCGACGCTGACTGGCGGCCGATGGGGATGACCGACTACCATACCCTTCCGCCGGCCCGTCCGACAGGCAAGCTCTGCCTGGGCCGATGGGTGGAACACGGATAAGGCCCTGTTGCGTCAGGTTCCGCGGCCGACGCATACTGGTTTTGGAACGCGGCCCGAACAAGGGAGAAGTTGACGATGACCAAGCGGACCTCTGGGGTGGGAGTACTTTGCGTGGCGATGGCCAGTGTATGCGGCACAGCGTTCGGCGAATCGCGGGTCGGAATTCGCGATGTGTACCTCAACGGCCTGGAGGCGCCTTCCGTGTGGGTGGCGGCCAAGGAGGCAACCACCCCGCTGCTCGAAGTCGTGGTCGAGAAAGACCTGAGCTGTCCCGGCCTCTTTGAAGGCAAAGAGAAACCATACCGCATCGACACCCCAGAGAACCGCCGCAAGTTGATGGACGCGATCAAGAAGAACGAGTGCGAAATCATCGCGTTTTGCACCGTGGTGCCGTTCTCCAAGGACAGCAACGATGCCGAAAACGCGGCCTGGATCGGCAGGGTCGCCCACGCGGCCGCGGAGATGAAAGTCCCGGTCATCATGATGCCGCTGGGCGCCGGCGGAATCGAGCAGGACGAGTTCCTCAAGCGGGCGGTGACGTTCGTCAAGGCGGTGGCCCCGTTCGCCCGGGCCAACAAAGTGCAGTTGACGGTGGAGAACCTCGGCCCTTACCTCAACAGGGAAGAAGTGCTCAAGCCGATCATGGAGGCCGTACCCAACGATGAGGTCGGCAGCGCTCTGGATATCACCAACATGTACTGGTTCGGCTACCCACCCGCGCGGATCTATGAGCTGGCCCGGAACTTTGCCCCACATGTCCGTTACGTCCACGCCAAGAACATCAAGTATCCACCCGAGGACCGCGAGCGGCAGCGGGACATGGGCTGGGAGTACGGCAAGTACGCCGAGCCGATCGCTACCGGCGATATCGACTGGGACAAGATCCTCGAGATATACTTCGCCGCGGGTTTCAAGGGCGATGTGGTAATTGAAGATGACAGTCTGCCGAAGTTCGATGCCGCTGGCAAGAAGCGGACAATCAAGGAAGGAGCAGCCTACTTGCGCGAGTTGATTGACAAAAACAGCCAACCGGCGGGCGCACCCCGCGTCCAGTTCGAGACCAGCCTTGGATCCTTCGTCGTCGAGCTCGATCCCGACAAGGCCCCGCAGACGGTCGAGAATTTCCTGCGATACGTCGACGAGAAGTTCTACGACGGGACGATCTTCCATCGGATCATGTCCGACTTCATGATCCAGGGCGGCGGCTTCACCGGACTGAACCAATACAAGTCCCAGGGTCTCAATCCGCCGATTCAAAACGAAGCCAAGCAAGGCCTCAAGAACGTCCGCGGCACCATCGCCATGGCCCGAACCGGGGCGCCCCACTCGGCCACATCGCAGTTCTTCATCAACGTGAAGGACAACGCGATGCTGGACCATCCCAGCTTCGACGGATGGGGCTACTGCGCGTTCGGGCGGGTCGTCGAAGGCATGGATGTGATCGATCGCATCAAAGCGGTGCAAGTCAGGCCGAACCCGGCGAATCCCAACGAGCAGTCCGAGCCGATCGATCCACCGGTGATCAAGCAAGTGACCCGCGTGCGGTGAACTCAAACGCGACGCAAAATGCGATGAGATAGAGAAAGGCAGCAGGAAACAGAAGATCGGAGACAACGAAGTGCCCGGCTTCGCGAGTGAAACCGCGAGCCTGGCTTGCCGCTTCGCGAGAGCGGCAGCGACACACACAGTGACCTGTATCCGCTGATCGTACGCTCAAGGAGACCATCCGTGAACGGTGCATCGGGAAGCTGGTCGCGGGAGTGGATGAACCTGGCGATCCTGGCCAACAGGCTCTCACTCGGTCTGTACTTCTTCCTGGCGGGCCTGGGCAAAATCCGCGGGGGCGTCGGACAGTTCTATCAAGGCGCTTTCGCAGGCCTTCGTCCCGCCTGGCTGCCTGACTGGTTTGCCGGCCCGTACGGCTACGCCCTGCCTTTTCTCGAAGCGGCCGTCGGGGTTCTGCTCATCGCCGGCTTCCGGGCGAGACCGGCCGCGGGGCTCACCTTGCTCATGCTCACCAGCTTCACCATCGCCTTGACCGGCGCCGGCAGGTTTTTCGGCAGCTCAGGGCCATTCCACGCCAACGTCATCTTCATCACCCTGGCATTCCTGCTGACGGTGACCGGCCCCGGTTCGCTGAGTCTGGACGCGATCCGGAGCCGCCGAGGACGCAGGGCTACCGGCGTCTAGCCCGTTTCACGATTCATCGTAGCGGTCGCCCCCCGCGGCGACCGGGGCGTGCTTGGTGGCGGGGCCGATGGCGAAAAAGCCTCGCACGCACCCACTGCTCACAGAGCAGTGCCACACCATCGCGCAAACACCGAGCACAGAGCCGTGCCGCACACGACCAACGAGCGCCAAGCGCCAACGAGCCCCAAGCGCGAGCGCGGGGATGCGACGCGTCAGCGACGTACTCAAAACCCCTACTTGCCATCGCGCGACCAACGAGCGCCAAGCGCCAACGAGCCCCAAGCGCGAGCGCGGGGATGCGGCGCGTCAGCGACGTACCCAAACCCCCGCTCGCCATCGCGGGCGGCGCACACAGGCCGCGGCGACCGGTATGTTGTTTGCCAAGTTCGCCGGTCGCCGCGGGGGGCGACCGCTACGGGGAACACACCGCTCCCCGCCAGTCTACTGGTTGACCAGATCGTACACCCGCACGTAATCAACCAGGAACTCGTCCGGCAAGTCGGCTTGGCGAATGTCGCCCGCCCATTCGCCGATCTCCGAGCTCAACTTGATGAAGAGCGGCACCTGGCAAACCCCGCCCGCTCGGGTCCGCCAGGTCTCGCGACCATCCACGTAGAACACGTACTCCTCGGGCGTCCACCACAGGGCAAAAGTGTGGAACCCCTCCATGACATGGGGCACCTCGACCACCTCGACGGCCGAGCGGAGGGCCTCGCCGTACCCGTCCCAATGCAACGCATGCTGGACGCGGGCGTCAAGCCAGGCCTTCTCCATGATGTCGATTTCCGTGCCGTCACGCCCTTCGTCGCCCACCTGATGAACGCTTGAGCCCATCAGCCAGAATGCCGTCCAATGCCCCGGCTGCCGCTGCAGCCGGATGCGGGCGACGTAATACCCAAAGGCATGCTCGAATCGGCCACGCGTCCGCACGCAACCGGAGTAGTACTTGCCGTCTTCCTCGAAGGTGCGAAGAGCCAGACACCCGTGGCCGTCCGACTCGATCGCCCGGCGCACCCAATATGCGCCTCGACGCGGCGCGTCTGGCGGCACCTCCCACTTCGCCGCGTCGAGCGACTTGCCGTCAAACTCATCCTGCCAGGCAAGCCGCCAGCGCCGACCCCGAGGCGGCGCGGGCAGCCGGGCAAGTTCCTGGGCTACCGTCGGTCCCCGATGACTCGCTACCTCGCTCACCTTGAACGCCTCGCCCTCGCGCCCCACCGCGGCCGAATGCCTGCCCGCCTCACCACAGCCGGCAGCCACAACTATCGTCATCGCCGCCAGGAGGCCCGCTCTCACATCTCTGAACATACTCTGCCTCGCAACGTTCACGGTGTTCGCGGCTCCAGCATCACCCGGGCACCAGTGATCTGCAGCGTGCTATCCAAATCGCCCGCCGTCTGGCCTGCCAACGCCACTTCGCCCACCCAGGTCCCCAATTGCCGATGCTCAAGCGAGCAGAGTAGGCGATCGTTCAACACAAACCGATCCACTTGCCGAAGGAAAACCTGCTGGGCCGGCTCCGCCAGCCGCAACGCCTCTCGCAACAAAAGCGAGGCGTCAATCTGCAGCCCGCCGCCTTGCGGCGAACCGGGCACCGCCCCCTCTTCGGTGGTTTCGTGGATCTCCTGGCCATCCACCACAACCCGCTTGCCCTGCTTGTCATCCAGCTCGATCACGACTTCAGAGGACACCAACGGCAAGTTGAGGATGTCCGGCCGCGGGCCACCCCGTTGATCGGTGCCCGGATCGACTTGCGAACCGATCGGCTTCAAATCAAGGTAAACCATGCAGGAGAACCGCCCCTTGGGCTTCTCCGCCCGCTCACGGTTCAACTCATCCAACCGCTGCCGCCGTTCACCCTCTTCCGTGGCCGCCTGCAGACGATCCGCCTCCGCGGCGGTCATCTGACCCAGTTGGCGCAGCAGACTCATCGCCGCCGATGCAAGCCGTCCATCGGGAGCCAGACTCAACTTCACCAGTTCGTTCACGTCCACGCCAAGCTTCACCGCCAGATTAAACCGCCATCGCTGCTCGGCGTCCGCCGCACGGTACAGCGCGGCCAGAGCGTTCAACGCCGACTGGGCCGCCGGCACATTCGCACTGGTCAACTGGCCGGCCAGAAGAATCGGCAACGCCTCACGCTTCCACAGTTCCTTGTTCTCGACCAACCCGCTCAGCAACCGCTCGCGGTCCGCATCCACGCGCATCCGACCGAACTGCTCCGCCAACGCGTGGATGCGCCCACTACCCACCAACGCATTCGCCGCCTTGAGAGCCGTCTGAAAGTCGCCGCCCCCACCCGTGGCCACACGAGCCAGCAACATCTCCAACCCAGATGTCCGCCCGGCCTCCTGCTGAAGACCACCGCCCCCCGCCCCTCGAGGTACCGGAGCCTGGTAACCCGCCTGGAACTGGCTCAACGCAAGTTGCAGCAACGCGGCACGCAAAGCCGGGTCACCCTGCCCGCTACGCTCAAGCCGCTCCAGCAACGCATCCATGGCCGGCGTGCCCGACAAGGCGCTCAGATCAGCTTGCCCCAGCAATCCCAGCAACTGGATTTGGATCTCCGGCACCAACCGATGCATGAAAACCCGAAAAACCGGATCATCCTCGTCCAAAATCGTCAACTCCAGATCAGAACAGGCCGCGAGGGTCTTCGGCAGCGTCCCCGGGTCCGGACGAATCAACAACACGCGAAGCAACGCCGCTTTGAGCGATGAATCGCTCACCCCCCCAAGTCGGTCAGCCAACACCACTCGCGTACCACCCGGCAAATCGGCCAGGCGGGTCACACTCTGGGCCGTCCCGTCCCCAAGAACCACTTCCACCGCCCGCTCGGCTACCTTCGCGTCTTGGCTTCTCAGACAGCAAGCCAACGCCTCAAACACGTTCACCGGCGCCCGAGACGTGGGCAACTCCGCCACCACCGCCTTCATCAACCGAGCCTGCCGGTCGTCCCCCAGAACCTCGTGCCGTTGATCCATGGGAGTCGCGTCGGCCCGACTCTCGACCAGTAACCGCTCCAACTGATCCAACAACGGCAACGCCAGCTTCGAACCCTGCGGACCGTGCAACCCCTCCATCACCGATGGCCCCAGCGGTGCCTCCGTCAGCACGACACTCACAAAAGCCTCGTGCCGAACCGGCTCGTGACTGCTGCCCAACGAGTCCGCTAGAACCTGCTCGATACGGGAGATCAACTTGCTGTCGACATCCGGTCGCGGGGGCGCAGGCTCGAAACCCGGTACCGCCTGGCTCGAATCCCCAGCCAGCCCCCCACGAATCAAGCCCAGCTTGCCCACCGCCGTCGAGGCAATCAGCGGATTGCTCGACGACGCCTTCTCTATGAACCCCTCGATGCGCTTCATCCGATCCGCCGGCGACAGATCCGCCACCGACTCATGCAACGTCTCCAACCACGCAACGTCCAACTCCACCCTGATCTCATCACGGTAGACAGTATGGACTGTCTGCACGGTCGTCGGCACCTCGATGACCACCGCGGCATACCCACTGCCAGGACGCCATTGCTTGCGATCGTCCACGCTGCCTCGATCTCGATAGGAGGTCGGCTCAGCCAACTCCTCGGCCGGCTCTCCTCGCGGCGGGCCCAGCCGAACCCTGGGTTGCGGCTGCCGCGGCGAAGGAGTCGAGCGATCGCCCGGGGCAAGCGAGGTTCGTTTCGCCGCCGGACGAATGACGTTGTGGCAGCTCAGATCAATCAGCCCATCCTCTGCCAACTCCGCGTCGAGCTGTTCCCAGATGGGCTCGTTGCCATCCTGCAATCCCAGTTGGTCCGCCCTCACTGCGACCGGAGGCGCGTCCGGCTTGGCCTGCCCGGCCTGGGGCACCTCCATGAGCACAAGACCCAGAACACGGCAGACCTTCCCGTCTTCCGATTGGGCTTTCACCGACGTGCGAGTCACCTGCACCTTGCCATCCTGCGGATCGTACGCAAACGGCAGCAGAAGCAGACGCCGGCCACGCGGCTCAACCGGTGTGCCCTCATCTTGCATCGTGTCCAACAGCAGTGGATGGCTCAGGCCAAACCGCAGATCGAACTGGAACGGGCCCCCGCCATACAGGTGCCACGCTTCCGCCAGTTTGCGGGCCTCGGGGTGTGCACCATCAATCGCCAGCGCTGCCTTCAGCAACTTGCGAGCAGCCACTCCGAGTCGAGCCTCATACAACCAAGCCGCGAGTTCCACGCGCCCGGCCACATCGTTCGCCGCCAGTCTCGCCTCCCGCACCGCCGCCCGGTGTGTAAACCAGAACTGGTGCCAAAGCTGCGGCGATTGAGCCTTCTCATCGAGCAAAAGGGCCGGATCGGCAGCCAGGGCTTTGTCCGCACACGCCGCTGCCGCCGGATACTGCCGGAGCATCGCGAATTGCCGAGCCAAAGCCAACAGCTCTGCCGGCTGCTCCGCGGCGGCAATCTGCCGACGCTGCTCCGGTGTCGGCCCCTCGGCCGGCTCCTGCTCGGACTCAGCCAGAGTCGCCTGAAGACCGATCGACCCCAACACCCACAGGGCCGAAAACAACCACAGAATCCCTTGGACGCCAACATGATTCAGGGCACGGGGCATGGCGTATCCTTTCCATAACACAGGCTGCCTGCCTACGATTCGCAGCTCATGATAATGCACGCATTCTACCGTGAGATGTCTCGTTGTGCAGCCCAAGCCAACCGCCCGGCTCGAAGCGGTAAACAACTCCTCCAAAGCAGACCACCCGATCGACCATACCCGCCAGCACCCCACGCACCTCTTGCCCCGTGAGCAACGGAGAGATAACCTGCACACCCGGCGGAAACTCCTGACAACCATCCGCCGAGAAAAGTAAATCATGAATGCCCGCTGCCGTATCGCGATCCTCCACAATCCTGACAAGCTCGACGCCATCGAAACCATGTCTTCGCTGGTCGAGCAGCTCCGCCAACGCGCGGAGGTGATCGGCACCGGCGTCTTGGCCGATGCCCCCACCTTCGCCTCCGCCGGGCCCGACCGCATCATCGTCCTCGGCGGTGACGGCAGCATCCTTTCCGTGGTCCGCGCGCTCAACACCCGGCAGGTGCCAATCATCGGCGTCAACTTCGGAAAACTCGGATTTCTGGCCGAATTTACCATGGCCGAGGTCATCTGCCACCTCGAGGCGATCCTCACCAACCCCGCTATCGTCAGCTCCCGCATGATGATCGAGGCCGCCATCACCCGCGGCGAGGGCGGTGAAGTCCGATCCCTGGCCGTCAATGACTGCGTGGTCCACGCAGGGCCCCCATACCGCATGATCGAACTCTCCATCGGAGTCAACGGCGACCACCTCACCAACTTCAGCGGAGACGGCCTGGTCGTCGCCACCCCCTCCGGATCCACCGCACACAACATGTCCGTCGGAGGACCGATCGTGCAATCCGAGGTCGGGGCCCTGATCCTCACACCTATTTCGCCCCATTCCTTGACCCACCGGCCCCTGGTCGTCAACGGAAACGCCGTCATCGAGGTGCTCGCCCGCCAGGCCAACACCGGCACCACCGTGGTCATGGATGGCCAAGTCCCCTTGCCACTCAAGCCCGGCGACCGCTTGACCATGCGACGGTTCACCCAGAGCTTCCAGCTCGTCCATAACCCCGCTCAGCCACGCTGGTACACGCTGACCAAGAAGATCAAATGGGGCCAATAGAGCGTTTCACGACACATCCTGGCGGTCGCCCCCCGACTTCGGCGAGCTCAGCCGTTGCGTGACATGCTCTGGCCCGCCGACAGCCCCTTTGCACCGCCAGAAACGCCCACGGGGATGGCCTTTCCACGCACCGGCCATTGATCCCCGCCAAAACCTGACCGGCCAGCCGAAACAGACACGTTATCACGGACTGTGTACACACCCCCGTAGCGACAGAATTACGCATCCGACCGCAGCCGCCGCTCCCGCCGCCACCGCGCCACATCTTGCCTTCGACGGACGCGACAACCGACGCACGACCCCGGTTTTGAACGCCCCCCCACCGCCGCCCTGCCGACTTCCTTAGGAAACACGCCCCCCCAACACAAAAAAACCTTTGTTTAAGGGGGTTTTGCACTGGACGAACACCCCGCCTTTGCGTATAGTGCCGCACCATGTGGGCCAAGCGCTAGGCCCTGTTCCCCTTTATGAGGAGGTAGCCATGGCTAAGGCAATGTCCAAGTCAGCCGTTGCGGCAGCACTCGCCGCGAAACTCGATGTCCCCAAGAAGCAGGCAGCCCTCTGCCTGGAAGAACTCGCCAATCTGGCCTACGATCAGGCCAAAAACGGGTTCACCCTGCCCGGCCTGGGCAAGCTGGTCCTGGTCCAGCGCAAGGCACGCATGGGGCGAAACCCCGCCACCGGCGAAACCATCAAAATCCCCGCCAAGAAGGTCGTGAAGTTCCGCGTGGCTAAGGCCTGCAAGGACGCGATCCTCGGCGGAGCCCCCAAGGCCGCCAAGAAGAAGGCCGCCAAGAAGAAGGTCGCCAAGAAGAAGTAATCATCGCTTCGCCGTGCGAAAGGCGGCCACAAGCCCCCTTTCCTACGAACCATCAGCAGCGGCGTCTCGACCGGGCTCTCACCCGCGAGACGCCGCTGCCTTATTCCCTGTAAGATACCCCCCATGCTCGCCGTGCCGCTCACTCCTGAAGTACTCGTGACCGCGTACGCCAACGGTATCTTCCCGATGGACGTCGAGGGCGAAATCCAATGGTTCAGCCCTGATCCGCGAGCTATCATCGAACTCGAAACCTTCCATGTGCCGAAAAACCTCGCCCGCAAGTACCGCAGTCGGCGATTCGACGTCCGCTTCGATGCCGCCTTCCCACAGGTCATACACGCTTGCGCCAACCGCCACGAAGGCACCTGGATCTCCAAAGAGATTGAGGTCGCCTATACCCGCCTGCATGAGCTGGGCTTGGCCCACTCCGTCGAAAGCTGGCAGACCGGAGAACTCGTCGGCGGTCTCTACGGCGTGGCCTTGGGCGGAGCGTTTTTCGGCGAGTCCATGTTCCACCAGGCCACCGACGCCTCCAAAATCGCCCTCGTCGCCCTCGTCGAACGCCTCAGGCAACGCGAATTCAGCATCCTCGACGTCCAGTTCACGACGCCCCACCTCACGCAGTTCGGAGTCCGCGAGATTCCAAGGTCCGATTACCTCGCCAGACTCCAGGCCGCTCTCGACCAGCACTGCCAATTCGCCGACTGAAATCTGCCCCCACGCCCACAGCGCATGCAGACACAAAAGCGGATCGCTGGCCACCCGCCGTCTCTGTGACCCGTCGACGCGGTATCGTCGAACGCGAAAACGTACCCCAAAGCCCGCATATCGGACCTTTGCCGACCGACCCACCATCCGTAAGTCCCGTAAAAACCACAGCTTGCAACACATCGGCCGGGAAGGCCGCAAAAGGAACAAAAGCCGCTTGCATTAAGAGGGCATTCCGTTACAATCAATTATAAATGGATAGAGATCATGTGTAGCGAGCGATCCACGGAGGGGGCACCTACAAGGATACCTCGCTCACGGCAGGATTTGGACGTTCCCACCACGCGTCGAGCGCCCATCCTTGCCTATGATCTAGTGTAGTCTCCGTGGGGGAGGCAGGCCGAGCCCTCGGGCTGGCCTGAGTCGATTAGGGCCCCACAGACAAAGGGAAGGTCGAAAGGCAGTTCCAAGAGGCATTCAAAACGGGAGGTTGACACATGGGAATGGCAAGGCTTGCGACTGTGGCATTAGCCCTCGCCGCGATTCCGGCTTTCGCGGCCAGCGTTGTCACGTATGAACTTCAGATGGGGGGAGACAACTTCGCCGACCAGATCAAGGCCGGCACCCGCGTCCGCTACGCCGATGGCAGCATTGCTGATGGCCAGACCTTCGAGGTTGGCGATCAGATCAACTGGGCCACCACCGTCGCCGTGAGCGGAAATCACGAGCAGGCGGGCCATGCCTCCGATGGCTTGCCCACCCAGGGCGTGGCCAACATCGTCGTCAACGTCGAGTTGCATGAGGGCTCAGCCAGCGGCCCGCTGGTCGGCGAGTTCTACAGCAGCGTCCATGACGGCACCGGAGCTCTCCCGTGCACCAGTTGCCCCGGTGGCGACGGCGTATGTGCCGGCTCGGCCTTCGCCCTTGGCTTCCAGATCGTCTGGGGACCCGCCCGCGTCACTGAGGCCTATCAGTCGTCCACATACGGCGGCCCGTTCATGGAAGTCTGCATGTGGCCCACCGTCTCGACCGGGCAACTGCTCGGTACCGGTGCGGGTTACGCCCAGTGGTGCCGCGGCTGCGGCTTGGGCAGCATCACCACCAAAGGCGTCGGCCTTCCCACCGCTTCCGGCGGCTTGGGCTCCGGCCCCGTCGTCGAGGGACAGATCGACACCACCGGCTTGGCCCCGGGAACCTACGTCCTGAAACTCACCCCCGGCACCGGCACCAACGTCCTTCGTGGTGACGTCGATCTCGTCACCGCCCCACCGTCGGGCGGCTCCCAGGTGCAGGCCTTCGCCGTCGCCGCCAACCAGGCGGTCGGCGATACCATCACCTTCACCCTCACAGAGCCTGGCCCCGTTGATCCCGATCCGCCGGTCGTCACCGCCGCCGTCTCCCGCAAGGCCCATGGAACCGCTGGCTCGTTTGACATCGACCTCCTCGCGACCAACCCCGTTGAGGCCCGTAGCGGCGGCCCCACTCAGATCGTCGTAACCTTCAACGAGGATGTCCAGGGAGCCGACGGGCTGGATAACGCCGATGTGCAACTCACCAGCGGCACCGTCACCGGCGTCGCGATCGCGAGCAACGTCCTGACCATCAACCTCACTGGTGCGTCGAACGCTACTCAGCTCTACCTCGGGCTGGCCGGCATTCAGGATCTCGCCGGTAATGCGAGCGCACAAGTCCTCTGCATGAATGTCCTGGCCGGCGATGCCAACGGCGATAAGTCCGTCAACATCTTCGATCTCGTCCAGGTCCGCAACGCTCTCAACCAGGCGGTCACCGCAGCCAACTTCCGATCGGATACCAACGCGGATGGCTCGATCAACATCTTCGACCTGGTGACCGTGCGGAACTCTCTGAATACCAGCGCCTCGGGCTCCTGCCCGTAAGCTGGACACGATGGTCCTTCCACAGTGAGCTGTCGGCGGGCCCGATCGAAAGATCGGGCCCGCTTCTTTTGTGGCACACCCGCGCATCAAGCCAAACCACAGAGCGTTTCACCACGCATCGTAGCGGTCGCCCCCCGTGGCGACCGGCGTATTCCTTGTGAGTTCGCGGGCCACCAGGGGTGGCGGCCGCTACGCCATTGCGTGAAATGCTCTAATCAACAGGGGCCGGAACGGGAGAGGCAACCGGCGCCAGGCGAAGCTCCAGCCGAGTCTTCACCAAATCTCGCGAAGGCTGCCATGTGACGTAACTGGCAAAGGCGAAGCTGTCGGAAAGCTCCGCCAACTGCCGTAGAAGTGCCAGTGGCTGCACGTAGTCTGCGGGAAACCCACCGCCCGCACCCATCGGAATCTCGATTTCCTGCCGATCGCCGCCGCGAACCACCGTCAGAGTAACCCGATCATCCCGGCGGCGCCGAGCAAGTCGTTCACGTAACGACTGCATCGCCTGGTCCACGGCCAGTGGACGACCATCCACCGCGACAATGCGGTCGCCAGGTTCAAGCCGACCATGCGCAGGCCAGTTCGGCAACGTCTGAGACACCTGCACCTCGCCGGGAACCACACCCACAACCGGCATAATCCCCAACTGGACCTGCGAAGCCCAATACCGTCGCCGCAATTGTTGCCACCACCCAATGTCCAACATCTCCGGGTGGTGGCGGTCGATGTAACGCAGCCACGAGTGAATGATGGTCGCCGCAATGCGGGGTTGGGCCACGAGAACCATGTCCGGTAAGCGGCGAGGATGCTGCGTTCGAGCCATGGCTTGCTGAACCGCGTCGGCGGGCATCAGCGGCACCTCCCCGCGACGCGCCAGCATGATCTGTCGCACCGTCTCTCGATGCGTCGCCACGATCACCCAACGATCCGCGACCGCCCAACTGAACTCCACCGAACCAAACAACTCACGGGCCGCACCCGGCGGCAGCAGACTGCCCAAACTCACGGACCGAATACTGGCCCCGCCATCCCCAACCACCTCGTGGGTTAAATCGATCTGCTCCTCCGGCGGATACTGCAGGTTGACCAGCCGTAGCAGGTTGCGGCCAAGTTGCTCCAGAATGCCTTCCACCGAATCCGGATCATCCGTCTCCACCGTCACCGCCAGCGAGGGAACCTCCAACAACCCGTCGGTCGCATCACGCCCCGGCGGGCAGACGCTCACCGCACCAACCATCACCACCGTATCACCAACCAAATGGCCGAATAAATGCTGCTCCAGCCCACCCGTCGGCATCTGCCATTGCAGAACGTCCATGAAAAACCGCACGACGCCCTGCGGGTTGGCGGCCCGCAGCTGGCGGTATCGCTCCAGGTAGTCAATCGGTTGCGTCCAGGCCGCCAGCGTCGAGCCCGGCAAGAAAAGCAGGTTCTCGATCGGTGGATCGCGAGAAACGGGCGGAGCACCCACCTCGGCCAACCGACTGCTCGCCTCCACCTCTACTCCCTGCTGCGTCAGAGTCACGCCGACGACCGCCGACCGAGGCAACGCAGCCATGATCGGCAACCACCCCAATGCCGACTCCGCCTGCCTGGCACGACGCCGGTTCGAACCAAGATACAACACAATGTGCGAACCCGCGGGAACCTCAGACATGCGCTCTCGGAACTCGGCCAAGTCCGCCAGCGATACGCCTCGCTCAGCCTCCAGCAAGGCCAGCGTACGCGTATACAAATCCCCGGGGCGAGACCGCAATCCTACAACCGCCACCCGCCCATCGCAGGCTAACTCGTGATCGCGAGCCAACGCGTAACGTCGCACCCGACGACCGTCGCCCACAGGAATACGCCGGGCCGCCAAGTAGCTCTCCAGGGCCTCCGCCCGGGTGGGATGAGCAATCAACACCGCATTCGACAACTCCTGCCAACCATCCACCGCAACCGCCAGACGACCGTCCAACAAAAGATCAGCCGTCTGCTCGCCCTCGAGCCCAAGTGCCCCGGCAAAAAGCTTCCGCCACGCCAGGCCATTACTCCGCCCGCCGGACGGGCCAGCTTCAAACGGCGGTGCCGGCAACGGACCGTCAACCATCGGCCTGGTGGCAGCACCCAGTCCCGCCTCTGTCGGTGGGCTGGACGCTGAATCGCCGACCGCCGAGTTGTGATCACCGGTCGTGGAAAGTGGAATCGGGGCTTCCGGACCTTTGACTTGACTGACGAGGCTCGCCAGTACCTCGCCCAGAGCCAAACCCGCCGCACTATGCTTCAAGACACTCGCGTCCCGGACTTCCAGAAAAATCCGGGCATCCACATCAACATATTCCGCCAGCGCAACCGTCTGCGACCCATCAGCTCCGTCAACCGAACGACCCAAGCCGCCGATCACGCAGACGCACCCAACCACGCCTATAGTCACGCTTCGAAACATGGATCAAGGTTCGTCTTCCCTCCCGCCCCCCCATGAATCAAGGCTCGTCTCCCCGCCCGCGCCGCCATGAATCACGGTTCGTCTCCCCGCCCCGCCTCACGCGGAAACCACGGACCGAGCCGCAATCCGAGATCCGAAATCTCAAATCCGCAATCACCCTCGCCTCGCGTCGATCTTCGGTCAAATCGGAGCCACCGCCAGATCGTCCGATCGGCTATCCGCAGCGGGAACAGGAGATGACAACTCCGAACCGTAAAAGTCCGGCGCCAGAAGTGCGGGATCAAGAGGATCAAGATCGCTGACCACCCGTGGGCCACCGCTCTTGGCATTCCACGGTTCGTCAGGATACTTCAGCCGGTACTCCGCCACCAACTGCTCGTTCATACTCGCCAGACCAAACCGGATCAGCAACTCCAGATCCGCGGCCGTCCGGCGAGTCCCTTCCACCGCGTGCCGTGTGCCCTCCATCACCGGAGCCAACAAAGCATCGAAGAAGGACAACGCGGGCATCTCCGGCGTGTTCCGCAACTCCTCCTGAGCCTACGGTGCCAGCTTCTTAGCCGTCAGCTTAGTCAGCTCCTGCTGGAATTGAACAGGGGCCGCCACGGTAATCGCGGCAACCGCCGTCTCGGGCGGGGGGGCGGTAGCAGCAGTATCAACCACCGCCACCAGCGTATCCCCAGACTGCAAAGGCTGATCCGTAACCCCTTGAATACTCAGCAAAAACGCCAAGACAACACTCGCCGCGGCCGCCATGGGCATCCCCACAGCGTAAACCAGACGACGCGAACGAGGCGCCTTCGCCACCACCTGTGCGCGACGAGCAGCCATCACCCGGTCCGTGAACGACACGCTCAGCACCGGCTCCCGCCGGTCCAGCCGAACCACGTCGCCACAGGCCTCCAGAATCGCCAACTCGTTTTGGCAGTCGCTGCAATGCACCACGTGGGCATGCAACTCCGCCTGCAGAGAAGGCGACAACTGGTCGTCCAGATAGCGGTCAAAGAGTCGTCTAGTGTCAGAGCAGGTGATCATGACGCGGCTTCTCTCAACGATTGAATCTGTGAATGATCCTCGACCATTCCAGCCAGCGAATCCCGCAGACGCGCCCGGGCCCGGTGCAGATGACTCTTGGCGGTGGCCACCGGTACTCCCAACGTCGCCGCGATCGCTTCGCAGCTCAGCCCCTCACGGTAGAACAACAGGACCGCCGCCCGTTGCGGCACGGACAACCGATCCACGGCACCCCAGATCTCATCCTTGAGCCGGCGAGCCTCTTCACTCTCAGCCAACCGCTCTGAAGCATCCGGCTCCGACGAGACCAGAACACCAAAATCCATCTCTCCAGTCAGCGACTTGCGACGGCGAAGCTGGTTCAGACACAAACGGTACGCGATAGTGAAAAGCCAAGTGCTGAACCGAAACTCCGCCGAGAAGCTGTCCAGCGAGCCGAACGCCCGCAGGAAGGCCTCCTGGCAAATCTCCTCCGCCTCATGATGGTGCCGCACCACTCGCCATACAAACGCAAACAATCGGTCCTGATGCGACTCCACCAGCCGGCGCGCGGAATCCTCGCACCCCCCGCGCGCCTGGTCTATCAACCTCTTCTCGGCACGCCGGGTCAGTCTCGATGGCTCCGTGGTGTCTCTTCGCCGGGCAAACATGGGCTATTCGATTCTCACTCCATTATACCGCCACATTCCCGAAACGGTTGCATCCCTTCTGGCCACCCGCCGAACGCCCGGATAGAATCATCCCGCCGACGGCTGCCGTCGCCACGCCTGGGGACCCGGCCGGCATGGCACCAACACCTGGGCCACGAAGAGACTCATCGGCATAATTGCCTGCCGGGGCGAGACTTATGACCAAGAAGAGCAAAGACACCTCGCGCCGAATCGTCAACCGGAAAGCCGAGCACAACTACCACATCCTCGAATCCCTCGAGGCTGGCCTCATACTAACCGGCAGCGAGGTCAAGAGCCTCCGGGCCGGAACCGCTCAGCTCACCGACGCCTTCGTGCGGCTAACCGGCGATTCTGCAACGATTTACGGACTTCAGATCGACCGTTACCCCCCCGCCACCGATCGCAACCACGACCCCAACCGACACCGTCGCCTGCTCCTGCACCGCCGCGAAATTCAGCGGTTGGGCCTCCGCCTCGCCCAAGCCGGCACCACGCTCATCCCCCTGGCCGTCTACTTCAACGACCGCGGCCTAGCCAAAGTCCAGCTCGGCCTCGCCGTCGGCAAGAAGCAGTACGACAAACGCCAAGCCCTCAAAAAACGTGACCACCAACGCGAAATCGACCGCGCCACCCACCGCCGCTAAGAAAAATGGTGTCAGGATGATTTTCTAGGGGTCCACAGGCAACATGCCGCCTGCGGCCCCCCAGAAAATCATCCTGACACCATTTTTCTCACTTGCCACCCTTCCGCGGCGGTCGGCGACCGGCGGCGAGATCCTCATCGAACGTACGCCTGCGACGCAGGATGTGGTGATAGTGCTGGGCAAAGCGGTGGGCTTCATCGCGAACCTGCTGCAGCAGACGCAACGCGGCATCGTTCCGCGCCAGCCGAACCGGCTTGCCGCGGGCCTGGATGTACAGCTCCTCCTCCCGCTTGGCGAGCGAAACAACCATCGGCGGACGGATGTCCATGTCCGCAAAACCCTTCAAGGCGGCATGAAGCTGCCCGAGCCCACCGTCGATCAAAATCACATCCGGATACAGCTCCTCACCCAGGGCGGCATGGCGGTACCTCCGCATCACTACCTCGCGAATCATCGCGTAGTCGTCGATGCCCGCCACCGTCTTGATCTTGAACCGCCGATATCCGCTTTTGAACGGCTTGCCGTCAATGAAGCAAACCAGCGACCCGCACGACTCCTCCCCGTGCAAGTTGGCGATGTCAATGCCCTCGATGGTCCGCGGCGGTCGTTCGAACTCGAGCAGCTTGCCCAGCCGGCGAAGCCCCTCTGCCGGATCCACATAAAAAACCTCCGGCTGCACGTCCGCTTCCGGATCGCCCGACAACGATAGTGCCTCCAGGGCCTTGAGTTGATCGCGAAGACGGGCGGCTCGCTCGTATTCTCGCCGACTGGCAGCCTCCTCCATCTCCCCTTTGACTTGCCGCAACACCAGACTGCGCTTCGAGGCCAAAAATCGCTTGAACCGATCCACGTCCTTGCGGTACTCCGCCTTGGAGATCAAAGCCGCACAAGGCGCCGTGCACTGCTTGATCGCATGCAACAGGCACGGCCGAAAATGACGCCGGGCGTCGTCATCCTCTCCTATCTCCAGTTCGCAGGTGCGAAAGCGAAACACCTTCTGCAACGCGTTCACCGCCTCACGCACGCTGGCCGCGCCGGTGAACGGACCGTACAGCTTGCTCCCCTTGAGCCGCGGCTTGCGGGTGACGTACACCCCGGGAAAATCGTCCGACGTGGTTACCTCGATGTACGGAAATGTCTTGTCGTCCCGCAACCGCTCGTTGTACGGCGGCTGGATGTCCTTGATCAGCCGGCTCTCCTTGAGCAGCGCGTCGACCTCCGTCTCGCAATCGAGGAAATCGACGTCCACCACCAGGCTGACCATCAGGGCGATCTCCGGCCCGCGCGTACGAGTCAGGTCGGCGGAACTCTGGAAGTAGCTACCCACCCGGCTGCGCAAATCCTTGGCCTTGCCGACGTACAACACCCGGCCCTGCACATCCTTGAACAGGTACACGCCCGGTGTCTTGGGCAGGTGGCGGATACGATTCAGCAGAGAGGCGAGCCCGGTCGCCGGTTCGGGCACATCCGGGTCACCCGAAGCGGCAGGGCTCGCACCCGGCACGACATCACCGGCGGGCTCCGCGTGGCTTGCGACGCTCGCCGAGACATCCACCGGAGGATCCGGCGGACCTTCCGAGTTCGCGGGGGCGTGGTCGGCAGGCAGAGACATTGTCCAACCATTATAGCGGACAAGCGCCCGAAGGGCTGATAGAGCACCAGAGCAGTCCACGCCATGGCGTAGCGGCCGCCCCCTGTGGCGGCCGGCGAATGTGCACAGAATCCGCCGGCTGCCATAGGGGGCGGCCGCTACAGTGGTTCGGGAAGCCCTCTAGCCTCGCGAAGCGGCAAGCCCGTCCGCGTGACTTCCTCGCGAATCCGTCCCAGCACTCATTCTTCAGCCTTCAGCCTTGCGCCTTCAGCCTCCAACCTTCTCACAGTCCTTCTTCGCGTCGCCGCACTTCTTCTCACAGTCCTTCTTGCCATCGCCGCACTTCTTCTCACGGTCCTTCTTCTCGTCGCCGCACTTCTTTTCACAATCTTGCTTCTTGTCGCCGCACTGATTTTCGGGCTTGTCCTCGGCGCGGGCGGTCACCATCGACGCACAACAGGCGCCCGCCTGCTTGCCGACCTCCGCTTGGTCCGCCGAGCCGGAACTCGCCGTCGTGGCCTGGTAGCCCAACAATCCGACCACACCCAATACCGCCGCGAAAACCGCCACCAACTTCGTAGAATGCATACGGACACTCCTTATTCGCGTCAGAGAAGACCCAATACCCCGCCGGACGTCGCCGTCCGATCCCCGGATTGTAGCGCTCGGGCCGCCGCCGCCCACATTGCAGGCCAACTCCCGCCAAAGCCAATCGGCGACCACTCAAGACCACAGCGACGGACCGCGTCCCCAGGCCGCCCGCCCCCCCCCACGAGCAAGGCCGAATGAGCCCTTGCATCCGGGGTCGGAAGGCCTTATAGTGTCCCGACTGAGAACGGATAGAGTGTACGGGTAATGTTAGGTCTAGTGGCCATCCGGCTCGTGCCGAGCAGCTCTGGACCGCAGGCGAGGGCCGGGCAGGTAACCTATGGCGATGGTGGCTGAAAAAAGGCAAGAGTTGATCGGCACGTACCGGACGCACGAGAAGGATACCGGGTCGCCGCAGGTGCAGATTGCTCTGCTGACGGAACGTATCAACCAGCTGACCGAGCACCTCAAGGTGCACAAGAAGGATCAGTCTTCGCGCCGAGGGCTGCTGATGCTGGTCGGCCAGCGCAACAGTCTTCTCAAGTACCTGGCTCGCGAAGACCGCCAGCGGTACCTGGACCTCATTGGTCAGTTGGGCCTGCGCAAGTAGGTGGGTTAGCGGTCCGCCCGCAACCTCAAACCGCTCACAACCACGGGTCGCCCTTCAAACGGCGCGGTGCCTGGGATGGGTGGTGGCGGTAGGTCGCCGCGGACTTCTTCCCCCAGGGTTCCGCGATTCCCCGTCTTCTCTCTGGCGTTCTCCGCACTGATTTCATGGATTGGACACCCGTCCCCCGGACCGTATGCGGGTCGAGGCTGCTCGGATAGCAGACCCCGATCCCCCGGCGGGACACATAGGTATTCTGGTTACCACGTGGTCATGTTGGTGACGGCAAGGCGGATCGAGCATGGGAATCTTTCGAGTTGAGCTTGAAATTGCGGGTCGGAAACTGGCGTTCGAGACCGGGAAAATCGCCAAGCAGGCGAGTGGGGCCGTCGTGGCCTCGTACGGGGATGCGGTGGTCCTCGGGACCGCCGTCCGAGCCCAGCCGCGAGCTGGTATCGATTTCTTTCCTCTGACTGTGGACTATCGGGAGAAAGCCTACGCCGCGGGCAAGTTTCCCGGCGGCTTCTTCAAACGCGAGGGCCGACCCACCAGCAAAGAAATCCTCACCATGAGGATGATCGACCGGCCGATTCGGCCGTTGTTCCCCGAAGGATTCATGGACGAAATCCAAATCCAGACCTTCGTCCTGTCAGCCGACCCGTCTTTTGACTCCGACATCCTGGCCATCAACGCCGGCTCTGCGGCCCTGGCCATCAGCGATGCCCCCTTCGAAGGACCCATCGGAGCCGTCCGCGTCGGCTTCGTCGACGGCGAACTGGTCATCAACCCCACCTATGAGCAGTTGGAAACCTCCGAAATCGACATGGTTCTGGCCGGCCACGCGCAGGGCGTCAATATGATCGAAGTCGGCGCCCGCGAGGCCAGCGAAGAGGTCGTCGCTCAGGCGATCGCGTTCGGCTACGAGGCCATCCGCGAGATCTGCGCGGCCATCAGTGAGCTGCGTACCAACGTCGGGCGGGAGCGGAGTTGGACTCCCGTCGAGCCCAATCGGGAGCTTCAGCGGATCGTCCGCGAGAAGGCTCACGACGAGATGGTCAAGCGGCGGCAGATCCCCGGCAAGCTCGAACGTCAGGCCGCCATCAAGGGACTCTACGACACCGTGATCGAGGAACTCTCCCCCGCCGAGGCAGAGGAGCCGCCTTTCGACCGAGCGGAAGTCCACAAAACCCTGCACGCCCTAGAAGAGGAAGTCTTCAACAGCCTCATCCTGAAGACCGGCAAGCGGGCCGACGGCCGTGGCCCCGAGGATATCCGCGAAATCTCCGGCGAAGTGGCCATCCTGCCGCGAACCCATGGTTCCGCCCTCTTCACCCGCGGCGAAACCCAGGCACTGGTCGTCACCACGCTCGGCACCGCCCGGGATGAGCAGATCATCGACGGCATCGCCGAGGAGTACAGCAAGAAATTCATGCTGCACTACGATTTTCCACCGTTCTGCGTGGGAGAGGCCCGGCGCATCATGGGCCCCGGCCGGCGAGAGATCGGCCACGGAGCTTTGGCCGAACGCTCCCTTGAGGCCGTATTGCCCTCTGTCGACAAGTTCCCCTACACCATCCGACTCGTCAGCGAGATCACCGAATCCAATGGCTCCAGCTCGATGGCCAGCGTCTGCGGCGGCACCCTCGCCCTGATGGACGCCGGCGTGCCCATCTCCCAGCCCGTGGCGGGCATCTCCATCGGCGGCGTCCATAACGACAACCAGCGCATCCTGCTGACAGACATCCTCGGCGAGGAGGACCATTTTGGGGACATGGACTTCAAAGTGGCAGGCACCCAGCGAGGCATCACCGGCATCCAACTCGACCTAAAGGAACGCTTTATTACCCAGGAGATCATCGTCGAGACCTTGGCCCGAGCCCGAGAAGCACGGATCCGCATTCTCAAGAAAATCATCGAGACGCTGCCTCGTCCTCGGAAGGAAATCAGCCGTTACGCCCCCAGAATCTTGACAATCAAGATCAATCCTGAAAAAATCGGCGCGGTTATTGGTCCCGGTGGCAAGGGCATCCGCGGAATTGAGGCAGCCAGCGGCGCTTCCATCGATATCGACGATGACGGCACCGTGACCATTTCCTGCCTGGAGATGACAGGCGCCCAGAAGGCGTACGACATGGTCGAGATGATCGCCACCGGCGTGAAGGTCGGCCAGATCTACAACGGGCGGGTCACGAGCATCAAAGACTTCGGGGCCTTCATCGAGGTCGCTCCGGGACAGGATGGCCTTTGCCATATCAGTGAACTGGCCGATGGTTACGTCAATGCCGTGAGTGACGTCTGCCGTATCGGTGACGAGATGCGGGTCAAGGTCATTCTTGTGGATGACCAGGGAAGAGTGAAGTTGAGTCGCAAGGCCGTGCTTCGCGAAGAGAAGTCGGCCGACGCAACCACCGAGGCGTAGCAGCGCAGACGACCAGCCAGACCAAGGGTTGACGTGCCACCGGCAGTGGGATCGATCGGTCGGGAGGCCCAAGGCATGGGCTCCCCGGGCGGCGATCGCCTGAGGGTCATCTCATTTGCCGGCACCACGGAGGTACCGCCCATGGTCGTTGGTACGGTCAAATGGTTCGACAGCAAGAAGGGCTTTGGGTTCATCAAAGGCCAGCAAGACGGGCAGGACATCTTCGTCCACTATAGCAATATAGAGGGCGAAGGGTTCCGGAGCCTCAAAAACGGCGAACCCGTCGAGTATGAGCTGGTCGAGGCGGAAAAGGGGCTGCAAGCGCAGCACGTTCGCCCTTGCCGCCCTTCGGGTGCTCCCCGAACCTGACGCGCAACGCGCCTCCAGCCTGAGCCTGGCCGCGGACCTGTTTCGCCGGTCCCGCTCCTCCGATCCCACAGAGCAGGGAACCGGTGTCACACGGAGTACCGCCAACGGCGGGTTGTGCATAACACCATGAGTGAGACGGCCTTTATCCTGATCGTGGAGCGTGATCGGGCTCACGCGGAGCGTATCGCCGAGGGCATGCGCAGCGAGGGCCACGCATGCAGCGTGGTCGAGTCGGCGGCGGAGGCCTTGGACAGCCTGCGCTCGCGCCAGCCCGACGTCATCCTGGCCGACTTCCCGCTTCTTGAGGCCGACGGCAACACCGATCTTCTGGCCGAGTCCTCCCTGCTCGCCCCCGACCGCGAAATCATCCTGATGGTGGACAATCACCATCCAGGGCAAGATGTGCAGTGCGATCTGGCCAAGCGAGGGCAGGTCTTCGAGATCCTCGCTAAACCGGTCACGCTCGCCGACGTACGTTCCGCGGTCACTCGGGCCGCGGAGCAGGCCAAACGCAACCGGGCGAATCGAGCCCTGCGCGAGCAGGCTGAGCGGCGATACGAGTTTGAAGGCATCATCACCGGAAACGAGCACATGTTGCGGGTCATCCACATGATCCGCCGCGTGGCCAACAGCAAACTCACCGTGCTGATCCTCGGCGAGTCGGGCACGGGCAAAGAACTGGTCGCCCGGGCCCTGCACCTCCACTCGCCCCGCAGCCGCTGCGCCTACCGAGCCATCAACTGCGCGGGACTCAACGAGAACCTGCTCGAAAGCCAGCTTTTCGGGCATGTCCGCGGGGCCTTCACCGGAGCCGTCGCCGACCACAAGGGCCTCTTCGAGGTTGTGGACGGAGGAACTCTGTTTCTGGACGAGGTGGGCGATATGCCCATTTCCATGCAGGCCAAACTGCTCCGAACGCTGGAAAACGGCGAAATCCTGCCGGTGGGAAGCAGTGAGATCCGACAAGTCGACGTGCGCGTGGTGGCCGCGACGCGACGCGATATCCGCGACATGGTGGAGAAAGGCGAGTTTCGCGACGACCTGTTCTATCGACTCAACCAAGCCACGATCCGACTGCCCCCGCTGTGCGAACGACGTGACGACATTCCCCTGCTCATCGACCATTTTCTGAAGGAAGCGGTCAAGATTCATGACAAGCGGGTCGAGACCATCAGTTCCGAGGCGGTCCGCAAACTGGGCGGATACAAGTGGCCGGGCAACGCCCGCGAGCTGCGTAGCGTGATCGATCAGATGGTCGTCTTGGCGGACAGCCCGCAGCTCGGGATCGACGATCTGCCCGAGCATATTCGCGGCAGCACCGAGATCGTGCTCTCGGGTATCCCCAGCACGGCCGGCCTGACCATGGAACAGATGGA
>Ga0123328_1000829_pt1 | contig 31455 bp, 20 predicted proteins | sample BioC12SIPDNA_2_FD_89702 | JGI IMG/M metagenome (GOLD analysis project Ga0123328, IMG submission 89702) | Anaerobic biogas reactor microbial communites from Washington, USA - Biogas_R1_A C12 SIP DNA | ecosystem: Engineered > Bioreactor > Anaerobic > Unclassified | place: Washington, USA...
AGTTGGAACGAGTGGACGGAGGGGAGCTATCTGCTGCCGGACATGCGGTGGGGTTATGGGTATTTGCGGGCGGTGCGGAATGTGTTTGGATAGGGTTTGGGGAATTGTTGATTGCTGACTCGGGTGTGAGGTGTGGCGTCGTTGGCGGTGGTTCGGTGGTTCTTTGGGGTAGTCGCGGTGTTGTGGTGCGTCGGGACGGCGCACCCTACGGGTGTCGCGGGAATGACACACAAGGTCGCGGCGTGCCAGAGTGGCAGAGGGTGAGGCGGCTGGGATTTGGTGGGTGAGACGAGGTGCGGCCGGGATGGGCGTGCCATTGGGGCGGCGGCGGGTTATTTTTTCTTTTCGTGGGTGAGGCCCATCTGGACGTAGTCGCGGCGGAAGAGGAGGTCGACGGTCCAGTCGAGGGCGATGCGGACCTTTCGGGTGATTCCGGGCATTTTGAGGAGGTAGAAGGTTCGCCAGGTGAACCAGGCTGGGAATCCGGCGAGTTTAAAGCCGAGGATTTTGGCGACGGCAGTGCGGCATCCGAGGGGGGCGATGGCGCCGCGGTTTGTGATGTCGCAGGGGGTAGGATGGTCGCCGTGGAGGGCGCGGGCGAGGTTATGGGCGAGGTGGTCGCCCTGTCGGACGGCGTGTTGGGCGGTGGCGGGATAGGCGTTTCCATGGGCGTCGAGATTGACGGCTGCGTCGCCGATGGCCCAGACGTTGTCGCAGCCCTGGACGCGGAGTTCGCGGTCGCAGAGGATGTAGCCCCGCTGATCGGTAGGCAGGTGGAGGCGTCGGAGGAGCGGAGGCGGGGCGATACCGGCGCACCAGACGACGGTGTGGGTGGGGAGTCGCCGGCCGTCTCGCAGGTCGACGTAGCCGTCGTGGATATGGCTGATCGTGGTGTTGAGCAGGACGTCGATGTTGCGTTTGGCGAGTTGGGCGAGGGCGTATTGGGAGAGGTCGGGGTCGAGGGCGGCGAGGATTCGGTCGGTGAGTTCGATGAGGGTGACTCGGCAGTCGTCGGGCGAGACGTTGCGGTAGTAGCGAGAGGCGTTTTCGAGGAAGACCTGGAATTCGCCGGCGACTTCGACGCCGGTGTAGTTTCCGCCGACGACGACGAGGTGGAGGAGGGCTTTGCGTCGGTCGGGGTCGAGGGCGGCGTCGGCGATTTCGAGCATCTGTATGGCGTGGTCTCGGAGGGCGAGGGCGTCGGGGAGGGACTTCATGCCGAAGCCGCGGTCGGCCAGGCCGGGGACGGGCGGGAGGTTGGTGACGGAGCCGGGCGAGAGGACCAGGTGATCGTAGGGGATTTGGCGCGGATCGGGCTCGCGCGGGACCTGGGCGAAGACGATCCGGCGGTCGAAATCGACGCCGGTGACTTCGGCCATGAGGAAACGGATTTTGTGGAGGAAGCTTCGGATGGAGACGAGGGCGTGTCGGGGTTCGAGGGATCCGGTTCCGGCTTCGACGAGGAGGGGGTAGAAGATGAAGTAGTTGTTTCGGTCGATCAGGAGGATATCGGCCCGCTGGTAAAGGCGGTTGTTTTCCATGGCTTGGGCGCAGTAGGCACCGCCGAATCCGCCGCCGATGACGACGATACGCGGCTTGTTTGCGGTGTGTGCCGGGTCCATGCCCACCCCCCTTGGCGTCGGCTGAGGACGATTGTATCGGGGCGACAGGCGGCTGTCGAGGTCGGCCAAAGAAAAAGGCGGGACGCTAGAGGCACCCGCCTTTCGTGTGACCCTCCGCATGGCGTGGGTGTCACGACTAAATTTCACTCCGTCGAAACGGAGCTCCTCACAAAGTCAGAAGCCAACGAGGTGGAATCACAGGTGCCAGTCCGGAGGTGCATGTCAAGTTCAAGGTACAGACCATGGGCATTTGTGTCAATGGTTTGCCGTAACGACCGGACTGGAAGGGACTTGATTTGGATCAAGAGGGGGAGTGTCGGTGGCGCAGCGGCATTGGGATCGGTCTGTTGTGTCGCAGCGGGGGTTAGAACTTGGCGGCGGCTCCGACCTGGCGGTCGAGGAAGAGTGCGTAGGCGAGGAAGAGCATTGCGAGAATGTAAGTAGCGGCGTATCCGGCGGCGAAGAGGATGTAAGTGAGGCTGATGTGTTTTTCGAGGTCGAGGGCGTCGAGCATCCAGAAGATCTGGAAATTGGGGACTAGGGCGTAGAGGGCGGACCATCCGGCGCGGGCGAGGTCGGAAGGGGCGTTCTGGACGTGGGCGAGGACGAGGTAGTCCCAGACCATACCGAGGCAGAGGATGACCACGGCGATCAGGAGGGTCCGGACCACGGGGAGTCGGGTGGAACAGGCGATACAGACGGCAGCGAGGACCCATATGGCCAGGAGGAGGAGGAAGCAGGCGGAGACGACTTCGATGGAATAGCCCTGACCGAAGGACTGGATTTTCCAGGATTTGTCGAAGAATCCGGCGGTGACGGCGGCTGCGGAGAGGAGGGGGAGTCCGATTCCCAAGGCGGCGGGTCCGAATTGCCAGTCGAAGAGGTAATTTCCGATGGCGGCGACGAAGAGGGTGATGACGGCTGCACTGAGGCCGAAGACGATGATGGGCCAGTCGCGTTCGAGGTAGGCGGCCCACATGACGCCGTGTCGCAGGACCATGAGGAAAGTGACAGTCATAAAAGTGCAGGCTAATGCAAGTGCGGCCATGACGGCGAGAAACTTTGCGACGAGGAGTTCGAGTCGATTGACGGGTTTTGAGATGATGGTGAGGATGGTCTGGTCTTCGATTTCGGCTGAGACGGCTTCGGAGCCGGCGACGGCGGCGAGGACGACCCCGGCGACGAGGATGGTTGAGAGGCAGAGGTCCTGGAGCATTTTGTTGTCGTCGTCCATGGTGAGCATGGTCAGGGAGGGGGCCAGGACCATCAAACCGAGGCAGAGTAAAAGGAGAACCCCGTAAATCGGCTGACGTATGACCTGTAAGAACGTGACTTTGGCTATGGCGTAGATCTTCATAGTGCTAAATTTTGTTAATAGAATTTGAAACGGACCCGGATGCCGCTATATTGTTTTGAACTACGTCGGAATACAAGGAAAAGTTCCGGCGAGGCGCCTGTTGTCGCGCGATAGACGGGTGGCGGCGATGGGCGTGGAGTAGCGGAGAATCGTTCGGCGAGCGGCCGGACGGGGCAGGGACCTGCCCAGCTAACCCAGAGGAGAACGGACAGGGGTTCCGTCGTCGGCGACGGCCCCGGCGTTGGGAAGTAAGGAGCGACCATGCATCGAGTGGACAGGCGAGCAGAGTGGGCGGCCCTGGCGGGCCTGGTCCTTCAGGTGGTGTTCTTCGCGGTGCTCCTGGTGTTGTTCCGGAGCAACGGGAGCGCGGCGACACTGGCGGAGAGCTGGCACTTTCTGGCGGGTGTGGGGATCTGGTTTTTGATTTTTGTGGAGGTGTACCTGCATCGGCTGTCGGTGCAGCAGCGGAACGAGGCGGAGGAGCTTGAGCGCGAGCGGCTGCGTCGGATCGGCGGGTCTGCGAGCGTGTTTTCGGGTTTGCCGGAGGGCGAGCCGCTGTCGATGGAGAAGCGGCTGGCGTGGACGAAGAAATGGTTCGTTCCGATTGCGTCGCTGGGGATTGCGGGGGTGTTGGGGTATTTGGCGTTTCGCCTGCTGCCGTACTGGGTTCCGATGGCGTGGATGCAGGACGCGACGGAGACGGGGGTCCGGAACGAGCAGTTGACGATGGTCGTTCTGGCGGTGATCACGCTGCCGTGTTTTCTGGTTTCGCGTTACGTGCTGGGCCTGAGCCGGGTACCGGGATTGCGGGTGGTGCGTGCGGGCGCGAACTACATCATGGGGAACGCGATCGCGTGTTTTGTGCTGCTGGTGGTGATGGCGTTCGCGTATTTCGGGGCGGGGAACGCGGAGCGGGTTCTGGCGGTGGCGATTCCGGCGGTGATGGCGGTGTTGGGGTTGGAGATACTGCTGAATCTGCTGTTGAACGTTTACCGGCCTCGGATTCCCGGGGAGGAGTATCAGCCGGTTTACGAGTCGCGTTTTCTGGGGTTGTTTTCGGAGCCGGAAGGGGTGATGCGGTCGATCGCCCACACGATCGACTACCAGTTCGGGTTCAAGGTGTCGGAGACGTGGTTTTACCAGCTTCTTCAGCAGGCGGTGGTTCCGCTGGTGCTGTTCGGGGCGGTGATGCTGTATCTGCTGAGTTGTTTTGTGATCGTGCGACCGGGGTACCAGACGGTGGTGCTGCAGTTCGGTCGGATCGACCGGGTGCTGGAGGAGGGGTTGTACCTGAAGTGGCCGTGGCCGATCGAGCGGACGCCGGAGTTCTATCCGGTCAAGGAGGTGCAGACGATCTGGATCGGGTACACGGGCGAGAGCACGTGGAAGGGGGAGGAGGACAAGCCGATCCTGTGGACGGTCAAGCACGTGACGGGCGAGGAGTTCCAGCTTCTGGTGGCGAGCGAGCGGATACTGGAGGTGGCGCGTGAGCGGACGGCGAGTCAGCCGGCGGAGTCGCAGGCGGACGCGGAAGGGAGTCTGGCTCCGGTGAACATCCTGGCGGGCGCGCTGGTGGTGAACTACCAGATCAAGGGCGGGGAAGCGGGGTTGATGGAGTACGTGGAGAACTACGCGGAGCCGGGCCAGGCGCTGGAGGCGATCGCGTATCGGCAGTGGACGCAGTACATGGCGAGCGTGGATCCGATGGAGGTGATGACGACGGGTCGGGCGGCGGCGAGCGTGGCGTTGCGGGACGCGATCCAGAAGGAAGCGGACGGGCGGCAGTTGGGGTTGAAGGTGCTGCAGATTGCCGTGCTGGGTCTTCATCCGTCGACGGAGATCGCGGACGCGTACGAGGCGGCGATCAACGCCCGGCACGAGCGGAAGGCGACGGTGTGGCGCGCTGTGGGCGAGGAGAACGCGATTCTTCCCAGGGCCGCGGCGATGGCGGATGAGGTGTTGAGCGAGGCGTCGGCGGACCGATACGGGCGGGTGATTGTGGAGCAGGCGGCGGCGGCGCGGTTCAACGAGCAGCTCAAGGGGTATCAGGCGGCGCCGGAGGTGTTCTATCTGCGGCACTATCTGGACGTGCTGGCGTCGGCGACGGAGGACGTCCGGAAGTTCGTGGTGACGCTGAAGGACCCCGGGAAGGTGCTGCTGATCGTGGACGAGCAGGAGAAGCTGCCCCCGGGATTGCTGGGGCTGGGCGAAGAGATTCTGAACGAGAGAAACCAGTAGGGACATCCGATCCAGGTTACAGAGGGACAAAGCTCATGGAGTCGAAGCGAAGTCTGGCAACGATCGTGTTGGGAATCATCGTGTCGGCGGCGTTCGTGCTGTACATGGTGGTGTTCACGGTATCGTTTTCGGAGACGGCGGTGGTGACGACGTTCGGGAAGGTGACGCGGACGTACAGCGATCCGGACTGGCACCTGAAGTGGCCGTGGCCGGTGGAGCAGGTGATCACGTTCGACAACCGGCTTCGGGTTCACGAGAGCAAGCTGGAGCAGCTCTACACGCAGGACGAGCAGAGCGTGACGGTGATGGCGTTCACGTCGTGGCGGGTACCGGAGGGCGAGGAGCAGGTGGAGCGTTACCTGAAGGAGATTCGCACGCGGGAGAAGGCGGAGCAGATTTTGACGACGCTGGTGCACGACGCGATCGGGGCGGTGGTGGGTCGCCACCGGTTCGAGAGCTTTGTGAGCATGGACCCGGAGCGGATGAAGTTCACGGATATCGAAGCGGAGCTGAAGGAGATGATTCAGGGCCGCGCGCTGGAGAATTACGGGATCGAGGTGACGGCGGTGGGGATCGAGCGGCTTGAGTTGCCGGAGGAGGCGACCAAGAAGGTGTTCGATCACATGAAGGAGGAGCGTCAGCGTCTGGCCAAGCGGTATCGCGCGGAGGGGGAGGCGGAGGCCCGTCGGATCAAGACCCGTGCGGAGGAGCAGGCGAGCAAGATTCGGGACCGGGCGCAGGCGGAGGCGATCGCGATTCGGGGCGAGGGCGACGCGGAGGCGGCGAAGTACTACGCGATATTCGCTTCGTATCCGGAGCTGCACACGTTCATCAAGCGTCTTGAGGCGCTCAAGCAGATGCTGCCGAAGCGGACGACTTTGATTTTGGAGGCCGATCAGGTTCCGCCGTTTGACCTGATCGGGTCTCAGACGCTGCAGTGGTTGCTGCAGAATCCGGCGCCGGCGACGGCGACGCAGCCGGCGGCGTCGGATCCTCTGTTGTCGAGCAAGTAGTCGGGCGGGCGACCGGGCGGCAAGCTGATCGATCAGGAAATCAGGAATGGATGAGACTCGCATGGAACAAGACAATACGATCAAAGCGGGCCCTGGCGGGCAGATGGAGAGCGGCGACGAGGCCCAGAAGTCGTTGATGGACGGTCTTCGGGTGCTGTTCTGGGTGCTCAAGCTGGCGATGCTGGCGCTGGTGGTGTTGTACCTGGCGAGCGGGATCAAGCAGATCAACCAGAACGAGGTGGGTCTGAAGGTCCGGTTCGGCAAGATCGTCAAGTCGGCTGAGACGGCGGAAGCAGGTCCGGGTTTCAAGTGGGCGTTGCCGTGGCCGATCGACCAGTGGATTGTGATTCCGAAGGGGACTCAGCGCGGCGTGAACGTGGAGTTCCAGTACCAGATGACGGAGCAGGAGAAGGTCCAGGGCCCCAGTCCGTTCGCGGGCGGGTCGCTGGTGCCGGGCAAGGACAACTTCGTGCTGACGGGCGACGGGAACATCATCCACGTGGTGGTTCGGGTGAACTACCGGATTGCGGACGCGGCTGAGTACGTGGAGAACATCATGGACGCGGGGGTGGAGGGCAAGCCGGGCGAGTTGCGGATGCCGGAGAAGGGGCTGGTCGAGGCGTTGGCGCGGGAGGCGATCATCCAGGCGGCGGGTCAGTTCGAGGTGGATCAGCTTCTGACGCGCAGCCAGGTGTTCAGCGACCGGGTGGAGAAGTACCTTCAGGAGTCGCTTCGGGAGCTGCGTGCGGGACTGACGCTGGACGACGTACTGGTTCGGGAGATCACGCCGCCGCGTCAGGTGCAGGCTCATTTCAACGACGTGCGGAACGCGGCGGACGAGAAGGGGGCGATGGTCAAGAGCGCGGAGGGCGAAGCGGTCAAACTGCTGACGGAGACGGCGGGGACCGGGTATGAGGAGCTGATCGCGGCGATCGAAGAGGAGGAGGGTCTGCGGTCGAGCGGGGGGGACGGCGTGGAGGAGGCCAAGTTGCGGATCGCTTCGCTGCTGGACCAGGGGCAGGGCGAGGTGCAGTCGATTCTTTCGGACGCGAAGGTGTACCGGACCCAGATCGAGGCGTCGGCGAAGGCGGACGCGGAGTACTTCGAGGCGTTGCTGCCCGAGGTGCGTGCGAACCAGCAGGTCGTGTTGACGCGGCTGTTGCTGAGCACGCTGGAGGATCTGTTCCCTCAGGTGGAGAAGTGGTACGTTCCGACGCGGGTGGATCAGGTTCGGATCATGGTGGACAAGGACCCGCGGGATCTGCAGAAGAAGCCGACGCAGCAGTCACAGAATCGGTAGGGTGGTTTGACGCCGGTCCGATCGGCAGGACGGAAAAGGAACGATGGATCACAGACAACGTGACGTGGTGGTCGAGACGGTGGCCCTGACGAAGAACTTCAAGGACTTCTGGGGCCGGGACAAGGTCCGCGCGGTGGACGATTTGAACCTTCAGATTCACCAGGGCGAGGTGTTCGGGCTTCTGGGCCCGAACGGTTCGGGGAAGACGACGACGATCAAGATGCTGTTGGGATTGCTGTATCCGAGCCGTGGCCGGGCGCGGCTTTTTGGGAAGGATCCAAGCGACGTGTCGGCCAAGTCGCGGATCGGGTATCTGCCGGAAGAGACTCGGCTTTATCAGTTTCTGGACAGCGTGGAGACGTTGGATTTTTACGGCCGGCTGTTCAAGCTGGACGGTTCGGAGCGCGATCGCCGGACGGATGCGCTGGTGGAGATGGTGGGGCTGTCGGCGGCGGCGACGCGGCCGGTGGGGCAATATTCGAAGGGGATGGCGCGTCGGATCGGGCTGGCGCAGTCGCTGATCAACGATCCGGACTTTTTGATCCTGGACGAGCCGACGTCGGGCATGGACCCGATCGGGACCCGGAGCATCAAGGACCTGATTTTGGAGCTCAAGACGCGGGGTAAGACGATTCTGCTTTCGAGCCACCTGCTGTCGGACGTGGAGGACGTGTGCGACCGGGTGGCGATCATGTACGGGGGGAAGCTGCTGTGCTGCGGACCGGTGTCGGAGCTGTTGGCGCAGCAGGAGATGACGCAGGTGGTGACGGAGCGGTTGAGCGGGGAGCAGGTTCGGGAGTTGACGGCGTACATGGCGGAGACGCTGGGGACGAACGTGGTGTCGGTGGGGACGCCGCGCGACCGGCTGGAGCAGTTCTTTTTACGGATCGTTCGCCAGGCGCAGGAGGAGATGCAGCTCAAGACGAGCGGGGCGCTGGCGGGCGGTCAGGTGAGCGAGTTTCTTCGGGCGCGAGGGGATGAGCCGATCGAGGGGGCGGCATTGCTGGACCAGCTCAGTTCGGTAGAGGAGCCCAGGGCGGCTGAGGGATCGGCGGTGAAGGAGATTCGTCGGGAACCGGTACGGACGGACGTGCTGGAGCAACTGGCGCAGGGGCGGGAGCCGGAGTCGCGCGAAGCGGAGGGGGATTCGGTGAAGGAGGTCCATCCGGAGAAGGCGGAGGTGGATCGGTCGGTGTTGGACGGACTGGTGGACGGGTCGGGCGGCCAGGAGGGCGGCGTGGAGAAGGGGAACCGGTAGATGGGACGGATCTGGGCGATAGCGCGGCTGACGATTTCGGAGGCGATCCGGACGCGTCTGGCGATTTCGTTCATGGCGTTGCTGGCGGGTCTGATCGTATTGATCGTGGCGACGGCGTCGGGGGACGGGACGGTGGCGGGCAAGGTGCAGATGTTCATGTCGCACACGATCGGGATCACGCATCTGCTGCTGAGTCTTCTGGTGATTTTTCTGGCGGCGCGGATGGTGGACCAGGACATCCGGACGCAGCGGATCGACAGCCTGATGACCAAGCCGCTGGCGCGGTGGCAGTTTCTGGCGGGCCGGTGGCTGGGGATTCTTCTGCTGGCGACGTTCCTGCTGGGGTTGGTGATGGGGGCGAGCTACGGGGTGGTGCGGTTTTTCTCGCGTGAGGCGACGGGGGTTGACGCGGTCAAGCTGGAGAACCAGGTTCTGGTGGCGCGGACGTCGTACCGGCCGTCGCTTCCGGACGTTTCGGAGCAGGTGGAGCGGATCGTCCGTGAGCGGGGCCAGGACGAGGAGTTGGCGGAACTGACACCGCGGAAGATGCGTGAGCTGGTCCGGGACCGGCTGATTACGGCGTCACGTACGGTGGGTCCGCAGCAGGGGCGGACGTGGACGCTGACGGGGTTGCCCAAACCGCAGGAGGGGTCAAGCGACGCGACGGACCTGCTCACGCTGCGGTTCAAGTATGAGCCGTCGAAGAACACGGAAGGGGTGGCGGAGTATCAGTTGCACAGCAACACGATCCTTGGCCAATGGATCATCGGCCGGCGGGAGTCGCCGAACCAGCACATGTGGTTGGACGCCAAGCCGTATCGGACGGCGAACGAGATTCGTGTTCCGATCAACGCGATCGAGGCGGACGGGACGCTGGAGCTGTCGTTTATCAATCGGGACCCTCGCGGGGTGGCGGTGAACTTTCCCATGGAGGACGGGATCGAGGTCCTGGTTCGGTCGGGGCGTTTCGGTCCGAACTTCGTGCGGGCGTTCCTGCTGGTGTTGCTGACGCTGGTGTTTTTGACGACGCTGGCGCTGGCGTGCAGCACGTTTTTGTCGTTCCCGGTGGCGTCGCTGCTGACGGTTTCGATTTTCTTTGTGGGGTTGGCGGGCGGTTTTTTGTGGGATTCGATCGGGCTGTGGGGGACGGACCAGGGGACGGCGACGTTTTTGGAGGTGTTCGGCAAGATCGTGCGCGAGGGGACGGTCTGGGCGCGGGTGAGCCACACCATCACGTTTCTGCTGTTGCACCTGATCCCGATTCTGGACGTGGGGATATTCACGGACCGGTTGATCGACGGGCGGATGATCGGCTGGGTTGAGGTGATGGCGGGCTTTGTGAAGCTGGTGGCGGTTCAGAGTTTTCTGCTGGCGATTTTCGCGGTAATGATTTTCCGTCGTCGCGAACTGGGCAGGGTGATCGTATAGGCATGTCAACGAAGACGAAGAAGCTATTGTCGGCGGTGATGATCGTGGTGCTGCTGGGCGCGGGATTTGTCCTGTCGCAGCGGACCAACGGGATTCGGACGGAGCAGGGTCTGGCGCGGATGGAGCTTCCGGCCCAGGCTCGGCCGGACCTGCTGACCAACGTGTTGCTGAGTGTGGGACGGGCGCTGGCGGTGGACTACCTGTGGATCGGCCTTCAGAACATGCAGCAGGAGGGCCGGTATTTCGACGCGATGCAGCGGGCCGAGTGGATCTGCCACTTGCAGCCGCATTTCCCGGCGGTGTGGATTTTCCACTCGTGGAACCTTTCGTACAACATTTCGGTGGCGATGAACAGCGAGGAGGACCGCTGGCGGTGGGTGCTGAACGGGATCGAGATTCTGCGGGACCGCGGGATTGCGCTGAATCCGCAGACGGTGAAGCTGTATCAGCAGTTGGCGTGGATCTACCACCACAAGGTGGGCGGGCTGTCGGACGACTGCCACTGGTATTACAAGTCGCAGTTGGCGTTGGCGATCGAGGACATCGTGGGCTGGCCGGAGGAGCAGTACGCCCTGATGGCGCGTTCGCCGCGGACGTGGGAGGCGTTGATGGCGCGGCCGGGGATGGCGGGGATTCTGGCGCAGTTCGAGGGGTTCGGGCTGGATGCTCGCAAGGACCTGTTCGCCCTGCTGGCCAAGCCGCAGGAGTACGGCGAGAAGGTTCAGGCGTTCCTGGCCGACCCGGCGAATCAGGAAGACCTTCAGATGCTGGAAGGGCACCTGCGGCGCGACCGGCTGTACAAGGAATGGAAGCTGGACGCGGAGAAGATCGCGAAGCTTCGGACGGATGATATGTTCGGGCCGCTGGACTTTCGGACGCCGCAGGCGCACGCGATTTACTGGTCGTACCTGGGCCAGGAGATGAGCGGGGACGACGCGTCGTTCGAGGCGCTGAGCGCGGACCGGGTGGTGTACGGCTCGCTGCAGGACCTGGTGCGTCGCGGGCGGATCCACGTGAGCAAGGAGTCGCCGCTGCCGCTGATTTCGCCGGACGTGCGGTTCATTCCGGTGGTTCACCACTGGTACGTGGCGTTCGGCAAGAAGTGGGCCCAGATCAACGAGGAGGAGTGGGACGGGACGGCGGGCGAGACGTTCCGGTCGGGGCACGTGAACTTCCTGCGGAAGGGGATCACGCTGTACTACCAGTACGGCCGGACGGACAAGGCGCGGGAGTACTGGGACACCATGACGGAGATGTATCCACTGCCGGAATACGGCGTGGGGATGGAGGCTTACGTTCACAAGCTGATCCTGGAGGATTTGCTGTCGCCGGGTCTGCCGGACGTGAACGCGAGCGTGCAGTTTTTCCTGATGGACGCGTACCGTCGTTACGCGCTGGGCGACGACTATTCGGCGATGGGGATGGAGCGTCTGGCCAAGACGCTGTACGATTCATATCAGGATGAGCGGAGTTGGAGCGGGGAGATGGCGGCGAAGCGGGTGGCGATGCCGTCGTGGCCAGAGATGGTGCGTAAGACGCGTGAGCAGGCGTACGCGGCGTTGCCGCCGGAGCTGTCGCAGCGGCTGCGTGAGCGGCTTGGTGACGCGGCAGGGGGCGATTCGAAGGCTGAGCCGTCGCCGGTGAATCCGTAGAGACGTCGGGAATCGGCGTTTGCGGCAGTGGGGATGAGGAAACATCAGGGGTACTTTTTGCCATTTATCGGACCGACCGCCTTGATCGGGGTGGCGGGAGCGATAGAATCGGAGTGGTGGGAAGTGGGCCGTTCCCGCCCGATTGGCCGATACTGAAACTGTGGCAGCAGATCCACGTATAATGCTTATGGAGCGGTCATTGTTTCTAAGGTTTTTGCGGATATGAGTTTAGGCGAAGTATTAGTCGCGAAGGAGCTGGTCAGCCAGGCCCAGTTAGCCGAGGCTCAGGCGGTGTGCGAGGGGTCGGGGAACCGGCTTGACCGCGTGCTGCTGAAGCTTGGGTTCGTGGGGGAGGCGGACTTGCTGCGGGTTCTTTCGGATCAGTTTTCGATTCCGGTGGTGGACTTGCTGAGCGAGCCGATCGACACGGAGCTGCTCAAGTCGATGCCGGCCCGGCTGATCCATCGGCGGCGGATTTTGCCGTTTGCGGCGCGGAACGGGAACCTGATCGTGGCGACGAGCGACCCGTTCGACGTTTTCGCGTTGGATGAGCTGCGGGCGATGACGGGCAAGCACGTGGAGCCGGTGCTGGCGGCGGAGCGTGAGATCGCGGCGCTGATCAAGCGGTACTTCGGGGTGGGCGGGGCGGCGATCGACCAGATGATGCTGGAGAGCGGGGAGGAGGTCCACGACGTCGAGGTCTCGGACGCGGCGTTGCTGGAGCAGGCGCAGGAAGCGACGGTGGTCAAGCTGGTCAACGAGATTTTGCGGGAGGCGATCAACGACCGGGCGAGCGACATCCACTTCGAGCCATTCGAGGAGGATTTGCGGATTCGGTACCGGGTGGACGGGGTGTTGCACACGACGAACGTTCCGGAGCAGATCAAACGGTTCCAGGCGGCGATCATTTCGCGCATCAAGATCATGGCGTCGATGAACATCGCGGAGAAGCGGCGGCCTCAGGACGGCGGGTTCAAGATTCGCCACGAGGGCCGCGAGATCGACATCCGGGTGAGCGTGCTGCCGTCGGTGTTCGGCGAGGGCGTGGTGCTTCGTATTCTGGACCGCAGCGCGGCGGTGATCAGCCTGACGGAACTGGGGATGGACGAGGACACGTACACGGCGTTCGACGAGCTGATCAATCTGCCGCACGGGATCATTCTGGTGACGGGTCCGACGGGTTCGGGCAAGACGACGACGCTGTACGCGGCGCTGAACGCGATCGTTTCGGACCAGATCAAGGTGATCACGGTGGAAGACCCGGTGGAGTACCGGCTGATGGGAGTCAATCAGATTCAGGTGCATCCTGGGATCGATTTGACGTTCGCGGCGGCGTTGCGGAGCATTCTGCGTCACGACCCGGACGTGATCATGATCGGCGAGATTCGCGATTTGGAGACGGCGGAGGCGGCGATTCAGGCGTCGCTGACGGGTCACCTGGTGTTTTCGACGCTGCACACGAACGACGCGTGCAGCGCGGCGACGCGGTTGACGGACATGGGGGTGGAGCCTTATCTGGTGTCGTCGTCGGTGGTGGGGGTGATGGCGCAGCGGCTGGTGCGGACGAACTGCGAATTCTGCCGGGAGCCGATGACGATTGATCGGGACAAGCTTCCGAAGGATTTCGCGTTGGAGGCGGGGGCGGTGCTGTATCACGGCCGCGGGTGCCGGGAGTGCCGGCATACGGGGTTGCGCGGCCGGGTGGGGCTGTTTGAGCTGGTGCCGTTCGGCGGGGAGATTCGGGAGGCGATCACGGACGGTGCGAGCGCGGACAAGCTGTTGAAGATCGCGTGCCGGCAGGGCGCGCGGATGTTGCGCGAGGACGGCTGGAACAAGGTCCGGGCCGGGTTGACGGTGCCGGACGAGGTGTTGCGGGCGACGGTATTTCAAGGGAAGTAGTGATCGTTTATGGCGACGTTCAAGTACAAAGCGCGAGACCTTCGCGGCGTCGAGCAGCAGGGCAGCCTGGTGGCGGATTCGCAGGCGGCGGCGGTGCGGGTGCTGGACGAGCGTGGTCTGTTTCCGATTCGGGTTTGGGAGGACAAGGTCGAGACGTCGTCGCTGCAGATCGGCCGGCGGGTGAAGCTGTCGGAGCTGGCGGGTTTTTACAACCAGTTGGGGGATTTGCTGGCGGCGGGGGTTCCGATGCTGCGGGCGCTGGACGTTCTGGCGCGTCAGCAGCGGGCGGGCGTGATGGCGGTGGTGACGGGCGAGCTGCGGGAGGACGTGGCGGGCGGGGCGAGCATCGCGGACGCGATGGAGAAGCACACGCTGGTGTTTCCGGAGCTGCACGTGGGGATGGTGCGGGCGGGCGAGCAGGGCGGTTTTCTGAATTCGGTGCTGCACCGTCTGGCGTCGTTCGTGGAGCAGCGGGACGAGCTGCGGAACAAGGTGATCGGGGCGATGATCTATCCGCTGTTTCTGCTGGCGGTGGGATTGACGGTGGTGCTGGTGGCGGTGACGTACTTCATGCCGAAGCTGGAGCCGATGTTCGCGGGGATGGAGCTGCCGGCGTTGACCAAGGGGGTGATGGGGTTCGGCAACTTCTTGCGGGAGTATTACCTGCTGATTATTCCGGGGATCGCGCTGTCGGCGATGCTGGTGCTGCCGTATCTGCGGTCGCCGGCGGGCCGGAAGGCGTGGCACCGGGTCCAGTTCCGACTGCCGGTGGTGGGGAACGTGTTCCGGATGGTGGGGGTGTGCCGGTTCTGCCGGGTGCTGGGGACGCTGCTGGGCAACGGGGTGTCGATGATGCCGGCGTTGACGATTTCGCGGGAGTCGGCGGGCAACGTGGTGCTGGCGGAGTCGATCGCGGACGCGGCGGAGGCGGTTCGTTCGGGCAAGAGTCTGTCGCAGACGCTGCGGGCGGGCAATCTGTTTCCGCTGGACATTATCGAGCCGATGGCGGTGGCGGAGCAGACGAACCGGTTGGACGTGGTGCTGGTGGAGATGGCGGACCGTCACGAGCAGCGGGTGGCGCGGAAGGTGGACGTGGCGGTGCGGATGCTGGAGCCGGCGTTGCTGCTGGTGGTGTTCTCGATGGTCATGGTGATCGCCATGGCGCTTCTGCTTCCGATCATGCGGATGCGAAGCATCATGAGCATGTAGTAAGGCATAACGACGTAATCGGAGACAGCGATAGGAAGGAGTTTCAGCGATGTCGAGGAAGTCGAGGACGTACCGGGTGAAGGCGTTCACGCTGTTGGAGATTCTGCTGGTGATCGGGATCATCGTGGCGCTGGGCGCGGTGATTTTGCCGAACCTGCTGGGCCAGGGCGAGAGCGCCAAGATCGGTACGACGAAGATTCAGATGAACAGCGTGGAGGAGGCGCTGGAGTATTACAAGCTGAAGGTTGGTTCGTATCCGACGACGGACGAGGGGCTTGGCGCGTTGACGGACAAGGACGACGTACAGGACGAGGAGATGGCCAAGAAGTGGGACGGGCCGTACCTCAGGAAGAGCACGGACCTGCGGGACCCGTGGGGCCGGAAGCTGAACTATGAGAGTCCGGGCCGCCACAACGAGCGGAGCTTCGACCTTTGGAGCAACGGTCCGGACGGCCGGGAAGGCAACGATGACGACGTCACGAACTGGGAAGACGACGACTAGGCGGTTGGCTGCGGGCCGCGTGCGAGGCGGAGTTCGATCGTTCACGTTGATCGAGATTCTGCTGGTGATCGCGGTGCTGGTGATGCTGGCGGGTCTGATCTGGCCGAACGTGATGGGCCGCCGGGAGCAGGCGCGGTTCGACCACGTGGTGCTGCGGGTTTCGACGATGATGTCGCTGGCCCGCAGCGGCGCGATGATGTCGGGCCGGACGCACCGGTGCGTGTTCGACGAGGGCGGCGGGAGGATGCGGGTGGAGTGGGAGCCCGAGCCGTTCGACGGGGCGGGGGAATTCGAGCCGGTCGAAGGGAGTTGGGCGAGGCTGGATTTGGCGAAAGAGGGGGTTCGGTGCGAGATGGTGGATTTGAGCGGGGTGTTCAAGGCGATTCGGGTTCGCGAGCGCGACGTGGTGGGCGAGGAGCCGCCGGCGGCGTTGCTGGAGCCGGTGACGTTCCGGCCGGACGGCCGGTGCGACTCGGGCGTGATCGTGTTGAAGTCGAAGGGCGGGCGTGAAGCGCAGATGGCAATCAACGGCCTGACCGGCCAGGTAAGGATGGTCGAATCATGGCAGGGAGAACGTCAGGAATAGGGCGGTGGACGAGCGGGCGGCGGCGTGCCAGCATCCTGCTGGAGACGATGACGGCGCTGCTGGTCATCGCGATTGCGCTGGGGGTGATGTCGGGGTTTTTCCAGAATTCGATCTCGCGGATTCGGGAGGCGCGGCTTCGGAGCCGGGCGATGCTGCTGGCGGAGAACAAGCTGGCGGAGCTGCAGTTGGGGTTGGCGGACATGACGGAGGGGACGGAGGGCTCGTTCGACGGGCGGCCGGCTGGGTTTTACTGGATGGTCGAGACCGAGCCGACGGAGATCGAGGAGTTGGAGCGGTTGACGCTGACCGTGATCTGCGACGATCCGAGCGAGGGGTTTTCGATGCCGGTGCACACGTTGTTCAGCCCGTCGCTGAACTACTCGTATGAGAAGCTGATGGAGATATCGACGGACACGTCGCAGTTGATGGAGATTCAGACGCCGGGCCTGCAGGATTTGCTGACGCAGATGAACGAGGCGGAGTTTCCGGGCGCGGATCGGCTGGTCAAGGCGCTGATGGCGGGCGGGGTGGGCGAGATGATTCGGTTGTTCAACCAGATCACGACGGGCCAGCTTTCGCCGGAGCAACTGATGGAGTTGCTTCAGCCGGAGATGGCTGATGACGAGGACGCGTTCATGGGCACGCTGCTGGCGGGCGGGGCGGCGGAGGAGACTCCGTACGGTCCGGTCTGGAGCGACGACGACACGGCGGTGATTTCGCCGGAGGCAGGGTTCGCGGGGGGCGAAGGGGAGACGGGTGAACCGACGTTGGCGGAGGGCGAGCCGCCTCCCGATGACCCGACGGCTGCGCGTCCGCGTTCGCGGACTCTGGCGCCGGGCGAAGAGGGAGAGGCGGCCGAGCCGAGTCCGGCTCCGAGCGGGCGGCAGGGGATGTCGCGCGAGGATGCGATGCGAGAGATCACCCGCCTGCTGGGAAGAATGGCGCGTGAGAAGCGATGAGCAGGACGACCCGGGCGTTTACATTGCTGGAAGCCATGCTGGCGGTCTCGGTGATCATTCTGATTATCGGGGCGGTGTACTCGTTTTACACGTATTCGCTGCGGCTGGTGGAGGCGGGCAACCGGCACCTCCAGGAGTCGCTGGTGGCGAGGACGGTGCTTCAGCAGGTTGCGTCGGAGATTCGATCGATACCGGGATTGGGCACGCATTTCGGGCCGGTGCTGCGCGGCGAGCACGACCGGATCTTGTTTATCAGCACGGTGAATCCGTCGCGGCTGGTGTTTTTCCCTCGTGACTTCATGGAGTCGACGGTGGCGGTGGAGCACGATTTGCGTCGGGTGGAATACCGGCTGGCGGAGAGCGACGAGGAGGAGGTGCTGGGTCTGCGGCGGTCGGAGTTGCGGGTGCTGCTGGCGCCGACGGTGGAGGAGACCGGGGACGAGGAGTTGGCTGCGGGCGAGGCGTCGGAGTCGGTGGACGCGGCCGCGGAGGTGAGCGTCGACGAGGTGATGGATAACGTGGAGGTGGCCGAGGAGCAGATCGTCGCGGAAGACATCCGGTACCTGGAGTTTCAGTTCTACAACGGGCTGGGATGGAGCAGCCAGTGGGAGGCGGACGTTCTGCCGCGGGCGATTCGGATCGTGGTGGGTTTTTCGGAGGTTCCGGAAGAGGCGTTGCGGGACGAACTGATGCTGGCGTGGGAAGACCGGCCGTACCGCGAGGACCAGTATGACCTGGTGGTTTCGCTGCGGCTTTCGGAGGAACTGAAGGCCCGAAACGCCGAGAGCGGCGGGACGGAGGGGCAATGAGGACGAGCGGTCGGACATTCCGGGGCCTTCGCCGCCGTCGTCGGTCATCGTGGCGGCGCGGGGTCATTTTGCCGATCGTGCTGGTGATTTTCATTCTGCTGGCTATGCTGGCGATCAGCTTCGGGTTTCTGGCCCGGGCGGAGTATTCGGGGATGGCGGCGCAGGCGCGGCTTCAGCAGGCGCGGTTCTGCGCGATGGGCGGTCTGGAGGGTGCGGCGCTGCTGCTTCGGCAGCACTTCAACGAGCCGGCGTTGTGGTACAACAATCCGGCGTTGTTCCAGGACCGGGAGGTGTACGGCGAGGGATCGGAGGAGGATCGGCGGGCGTGGCGGTTCAGCCTGGTCGGGTACAACCTCGACAGCGACCAGGCGACTCGGTACGGGATCACGGATGAGGCGGGCAAGTTGAACCTGAACGTGGCGAGTCCGGATCAGCTTTACCGGCTGATCGCGCCGCGGTGCGCGCCGGGGATGGCGGAGTCGCTGGTGGCGTCGCTGCTGGACTGGCGGGAGTCGGGGAGCGAGGCCCGGCCGGGCGGGGCGAAGGACACGTATTACATGATGCTCACGCCGCCGTACCGCTGCAAGCAGGGGCCGCTGGACACGGTTGAGGAACTGCTGCTGGTCAAGGGGTTCACGGCGGATATCGTGTACGGCGAGGACATGAATCGCAACGGGATGCTGGACGCGAACGAGGACGACGGCGACGGGTCGCTGCCGCTGGACAACGGCGACGGCGTGCTGGACCGGGGGTTGTACCCTTACGTGACGGTGTACAGCCGCGAGCCGGAGGTGACGGACGGCAATCCGTACATGCCGCGGGTGAACATGACGATCTGGCCGGAGGGCGTCGCGGACAAGCTGCGGCCGGAGCTGGCGGCGTTTCTGGTTCAGGCGCGGGACGGCAAGGCGGATTTCGGGAAGACGCCGGCCAACCTGGTCGGCATGCAGGTCGGCAAGGGCGGCAGCACGTTCGTTTCACCGGCGACGGAGGAGGATTTACCGGCGGTGATGGACCTGCTGACGACGGGGTATCACGTGCACGACGACGGGTTCGTGTACGGGCGGATCAACGTGAACACGGCGTCGCGGACGGTGCTTGGGACGATCGGGAAACTGACGCCGGAGGAGATCGATGCGATCCTCAGCGTCCGGAACCGGCTGACCGACGAGGCGAGGAAGACGACGGCGTGGCTGGTTACGGAAAAGGTGCTGACGCTGGACAAATACAAAGAGGTGGCCTATTTATTCACTGCGCGGTCTTACCAGTTTACGGTAGAGTCGATCGGGTACGGCGACTATGATGGCCTTCAGTGCCGTCTTCAGACGGTGATGGAACTGCGTCTGCCGCGGGTCCAGTACGTGTATTTTCGCGATCTGACGGAGTTTGGGGCCAGTTACCGGCTTGGAGAATTCGAACAGGATGATGTTATCGTTACACAGGAAAGCGGTCGCGATTGACTACGACTCGAAGGACGTCCGCCTGCTGGAGTTTTCGCGGGAGCGGGGCGGGACGGTGAGCGTTCACCGGCGGTGCGCCGGGCGGTTGCCGGAGGGCGTGTCGGTGGACGATCCGGAGGGGTTCGGCAAGCACCTGTCGGAGCTGATGGCGCGGGAGGGCATCGCGACGCGGACGGTGGATTTCGCCATCGCCCGCGACGAGGGAATGATGCACCACCTGTCGGTGCCGGCGACCCCGGACGATGAGCTGGCGAATCTGGTGCGGTTCCAGCTTTCGCAGGAGTTGCCGTTCGCGATCGAGGAGTCGTCGGTCGATTACGTGGTCACGGCGCGTGCCGAGGGCGGTCTGGCGTCGCGGTTAATCGCGGGCGCGGTGAAGCTGGAGCATCTGGACCGTCTCCGGCACGTGGCGCGGGCGGCTGGGCTGTCGATCCGGCGGATCGGTTTTCGCCCGTACACGTCGTATCTGGCGTGCCGTCAGGCTGGGTTGCTTGCCGAAGGTGCGACCTTGTTCGTGTACCTGGCCCACGAGACGATCGAGATCGACGTGTTCGACCGCGAGGAAGGGCTGCTGTTTTCGCGGAGCGCCGGGCTGACGGAAGGCGTCGAGGAGCAGTCGGCGGTCGAGCGTGGGATTCTGCAGCTTCATCGGACGTTGCCGGCGTACCATGCGGAGGGCCGCGCCAAGCCGCTGGGTCAGGTGGTGGTGGCGGGTGAGACGGGCTCGGAGGGGGAGTTTCTCGAGAAGGTCCAGGAGCAGCTCAAGCTGACGGGCCGGCTGTTCGCGTTGCCGGGCGAGTCGGGCGGCGTGGAGTATTCGGCGTGCTACGGACTGGCGGTCGGTCAGTACGAGTCGCGGGCGTCGCAGTTCGACTTTTTGAATCCCAAGCGGGCGGTCGATCCGGTGGCCCAGCGGAACCGGCGGTACCAGCTCGTGGCGGCGCTGCTGATCGTACTGCTGATCGTGGGTTTTGTAACGATGCGGCGGGTTCGGTCGGATCGGCAGGCGGAGCTGGCGCGGCTGATCGCGATCGACGAGGAGTTGCAGGACGAGCTCAAGGAGCACAAGCGGTTCGAGCGTCAGGTTCGCCAGATGGCGGAGTGGAGCGAGGGGAAGGTGAACTGGCTCGATCAACTGTCGGAGTTGACCGAGCGGATGCCGGACCCGCAGCAGGCGTACGTGGAGGTGGTTCGTCTTTCCGAGGCCCGCAAGGGCGAGGGGGCGGCCAGGATCAGCATCCAGGGACAGGCCAAGTCGGCGCAGGTGGTGAACCAGATGTACCAGACGCTGCTCCAGAGCGGCGAGTATCTTGAGGTGGATCGCCGCGCGGAGTCCACCGCCCGCACCTCGCGAGAGTATCCGGAGAGTTTCAACTTCGAGATCGTGGCGGCTTCGAGCGAGGCGGGCGCGGCGACCAAGCCGGCGGACGACGCGGCGGAGACGGCGGAGTGACCTCCAGAGAATCCGAAAGGAACCCATGACGATACAACGTCGAGAGCGGGTATTGCTGATCGCGGCGATCGCGGTGGTCGCGCTGGTAGCGGCGCGGCCGATCCTCCGTTCGGTCTTCGGAGGCGGCGGGAGTCAGATCGATGAGCTTCGGACCGCCATCATCGAGAAGGAGGAGGAGCTCGAGGGCAGCCGCAAGCTGGTTCGGCAGTGGCGATCGATCCACGAGCAGAGCATGGCTGACGATCCCGACGCGGCCAAGGGCCTGCTGATGTCGCGGGTCAACGTCCTGCTGCTTCAAGCGGGCCTGGCGGACAAGCAGGTGACGCCGCAGGCGGGATCGCCGGTCAAGACGGGCAGCGACGCGAGCTACTATCCGGTGGCGCTGTCGCTGACGTGCAAAGGGACGCTGGAACAGATCGTCAAATTCTTCGACATGCTCGACCAGGAGCCGTACCTGGTGAAGGTGACGAGTTTTACGCTGAACCCGCAGGAGAAGAGCGAGATCATCTCGCTGAACCCGTGCCGGATCGAGGCGCTGATTCCGGCGCGGCCGGTCCTTCGGCGGGCGCAGTCTGGTGCGGAGCGGAAGGTTCCCGATCCGCTTCCGGCGCCGCAGGTCCGCAACGCGTACGCCCAACTGACGGCGAAGAACATTTTCGGTCCGCCGCGACCGACACCGACGCCGATGCCCGCGCCGGTCGCCCCGGTCGAGCCGGTGGAGCCGCGTCCGGCAGTGGGACAGCGGCCGAGCGTTCGCCGCGGTCCCGGCACGCTGGTGGGGACGGTGATCCACGGGCCGACGACGGGGGTCTACGTGCGAAACCACAACGAGACGCCGTGGTATAATTTGGGTGAGAGCATTGGAAGCCGACAACCGCATACGCTGGTGTTCGTCCATCCCCTGGGCGCGGTCGTCAGAGACCAGCGGGGACAGCATTTTTATATCGAGATCGGCCAGAGCGTGGACCAGCCGAAAGCCCTCACCCGAGAGAATTTGGCCGCCGACGAGCTTCTGGAACTCTACGACGCCTGGCAGTCGGCATCCCACTGAAGATTATAGAATTTTACTGGTGTTCCGGCTTCGGAAGTGGGACAATGTGCGCCCATAAGACGGAGCTGCCGGTCGGTTCGTAGAAGGAAGGAGTTTTCTATGCCCAGGTCTGCGAAACAAAGACCTACGACTTTGGTTTCGCCGACGTTGATTTTCGCGCTCCTTATCAGCGGGTTTTGTCTTGCTCAGGAGCCTGCCACGCAGCCTTTCGGCGAGCAACCGCCGGACATCACGCAGCTACGCCGTCTCATCCAAGCCCAGCGCCGTCAGCAGGCGCAAGATCGCACCACCCAGACCGCCACGGAGGAGGGCGGCGAGCCTATGGTGGAGATTCCGGTGACGCAGCCGGTCACTGGTCCGGTCGAGCTTGGGCCCGGTATTACCGAGGACACGACGCAGCCCATCGACGTCGAGACGCTGCCCGGCGCGAGGGGTGACGGACTGATCTATTTTTCGTTCCAGAACGCGCCGTACTCGGCGCTGCTGGACCTGCTCGAACGGCAGACGGGATTGCCGATCATCGGCGACCGCGACATCCAGGGCGAGACGACGTACGTCAGCACGAAGGGAATGACGGTCGAGGAGGCGATCTCGGAAGTCAACCTGCTGTTGCCCGAGCCGTCGGTGGTGGTGCGGCAGGACGGGTATCTTCGGATCTCGAAGTTTCCCGACGTGCTGCGCGAGGTGGGCCGGTACTTCATCGGGGCTGAGGAGTTTCTGGAGTCGGACGTTTCGCCCAGCGTGGTGGTGCGGGTGTTGTTCCGGGTTGAGAATCTTCCGGCCAACGAGTTGGTGAACCTGGTCGCCCAAGCGCTGCCGGTAGGCCGGGTCACGCTGGCGGCGTGGAAGACATCCAACTTCATTCAGGCGGTGGGCCTGGCTTCGGAAGTTCGGGACGTGGTTGTTCTCGCTTTGGAACTCGATCAGCGGATCGACGTGACCGACCCGGGGTTGACGGTGCGGGTGTTCCAGCCGAAATACATCACGGCGACGGGACTGGCCACGGCGCTGGAGAAGGTCTTGCCGCAGGCGGTGGTGGGCCCGGGCGACGTGCCGCTGGACGACACGCCGTCGCCCGCGCCGCGCGGGCGGGCTCCGGCTGCGGCGGCGATGGGCGACGCGGTGTCGATTGCCGCGGACGAGAAGGCGGGCATCGTGGTGGTCAAGGCGCCGGCGAGCATGATGGACTACGTCAGTCAGCTCGTCGAGATGATCGACGTGCCGGGCGAGGCGGGCGAGGACGTGGAGATCGTGGCGCTGCGGAACGCGAAGGCGGAGGACATCTACAACCGGGTGCTTCAGCCGTACTACCGGGAGATGAAGCGTCCGCTGCCGGCGGCGGCTGACAAGGTGAGCAACAGCATCGCGATCTGGGCGACGGGCAAGGAGAAGGAGGAGCTCACGGCGCTGATCCAGGAGTTGGACGAGACGGCGATCGGAGGCCGGCCGGTTCCGGTGGTCCGGACATATCGTCTTGAGGAGGTGGACCTGGCCGCGCTGGTCAAGACGCTGCAGGACATTTTCGGGGAGACGGCGAGCGTGACGTTCGCGATGGACCGGGTGGCCAACCTGCTGATCGTGGCGGCTCCGGACGAGCAGCACGGGCGGATCGAGCCGGTGATCGAGGAGTTGCGGTCGAAGCTCGGCCAGCTCGACGAGACGCGGCTGGTGAAGCTTCAGTATGCCGACGCGACGGACGTGTCGCGGACGCTCAAGCAGGTTCAGAGCGGGGTGAAGCGTCCGGCCAACCGATCGCCGGTGAGCGTTTCGGAGCACCCGCAGTCGAACGCGATCGTGGTGTCCGGTCCGCGCGAGGACGTTCAGGCGACGGTGGAGTTGATCGAGCGGCTGGACGAGGAAGTTCGCCAGACCGACGAGATCAAGACGTATACCCTTCAGCACGCCAGCGTGGACGAGGTGGTCAAGACGATCAACAACCTTTACGGCGGCAAGAGCAGCCGGCTGAAGATCGTGGCGGACGCGTGGACCAACACGCTGTTTGTCAGCGGGGCCGGGGCCATGCGGGCGGAGATAGAGGAGTTGCTGGCGCGGATGGATCAGCCGGTGGAGGCGACCGAAGCCGAGGCTGAGACGCCGATGGGCAATATCGACTTTATTCACCTGCGGTACGCGTCGGCGGAAGAGGCGGCGGATCAGATCGAGGAGATGCTGTATCCGACGGCGGGAACGCCGGCCGGGACCAAGCCCGCGCAGACCGCGGACATTGACGCCTCGAAGTCGGGCAACTACCTGGTGGTGACCGGACCGGAGAAGCAGGTGGAGCGGGTCCGGCAGTTGGCCAAGCAGATCGACGAGGTGGCGTCGAAGATACCGGACGCGTTGACGGTCAAGGCGATTCAGAAGATTTCGGCGGCGCGGCTGGCCCAGATGCTCGAGGTGGTGATCCCGGAGTTGCTCGGGGCGAACGTGCAGATCGTCGAGATCGACGTGGGCGGCGAGGAGTCGGACCTCAAGAAGCTGATGGACGTTCCTTCGACGCAGCCGGACGACGAGCGGACGCGGATCGTGATCGGGGTTGACCGGAAGAACAACAACCTGCTGATCCGCAGCCGGCCGTGGGAGGTCGAGCAGATCAGTTCCGTGATCACCACGCTGACCACGGACGTCGAGGATGATGTCGAGTTTGAGATTTACGCCCTGCAGTACGCCAACCCGTCGGAGGTGGCGCAGAACCTCGAGGCCGTATTCAATGACGTGACGGTTGGGCCGGTCCCGCCGCCTCAGCCTCAGCCTCAGGCGAACCAGCCTCCCCAGCCGCCGGCGCCTCCGGGCCAGCCTCAGCCGCCGCAGGCGCGGCAGGCCCGCACGCCGCGTCAGGCCGTCGCCCGGACCACGGTCAATCGCCGCATCCGCGCCATTCCTCTCGATACCATGTCCGCGGTGATTATCCGGGCCGAGCCGCGGGATTTCGAGCCGGTCAAGAAGCTCATAGAGCAACTGGACCAGCCGCAGTCGGCTGACATCCGCATTTTCCATCTGCGGTACGCGCGGGCGGAGGCCGTGGTCAAGAACATCAGCGAAGTTCTCGGCACCCGTCGGGCGGGGCGCGTTGCGCGAAGCGGGATGGGTTTCGACACATCGTTCAGCATCAGCGCCGATCCGGCCAGCAACGCCGTGATCGTCTCGGCGGACAAGGCGGAGACCGAGCAGATCGAGGCGATCATTGCGGCGCTCGATCATCCGACGGATACCGAAGTGGCGATGCAGGTGCTGCCGCTGAAGCGCGGGCGGGCGGATGAGTTGGCCCGGATGATCCAGACGCTGTTGAACCAGGCGGAGCAGATTCGTGCGGGCGGGCTGGGCCTGAGGCCTCAGCCGATCGCGCTGAGCGCGGACGCCATGACGAATTCGCTGGTTTTTGTCGGGCCGGCGCGAGTATTCGAAGAGGTCAAGCGGCTGGTCAATGAGCTGGACGGGGTGCGGGCGGGCGGCAACGGCCGGCCGTGGATCATACCGGTTCGGAGAATTCCGCCCGAGCGGGCCAAGCAATTGCTGGAGGAACTGCTGCCGGACAAGACGCGCGGCGACGCCTCGGAGGGTGGGCTGTACCGGTCGATGGCGCAGGTCCCGTTCGATGCGCCGGGTGTCAGCCCGTTGATCGTCGGGGCGGTCGCGGCGGTGGCGACGGGCGCGGTGCAGTTGCCGATCGAGCGGCCGGAGGTGCTGAGCCAGCAGTTTGAGGCACCGGCAGTTCCGGCATCGCCGACGACCCGGCCGGTTCTCAGCGGGAAGGAGCTCGAAGAGGTCATTCGCGAGATCGTGGCGAGGCATCAGACCTCGACGCAGCCCGCGGCCGGACCGGCGGCGACGACTCAGCCGCGTGTGCCGTCGATTTCGCCTGAGGCGGCGGCTGACCTTCACGGATTGATCCAGGGCGTTTCGCCGGACGTGGAGATTACCGCGCTGCCGGAGCAGGGCGCGCTGCTGGTCTACGGCAGTGAGGAGGACTACCAGGCGATTCAGCGGATTCTGGAGTTTTTGGACCGGTCGCAGTCGCGTCCGGAGGTGAAGGTGATCAAGCTGCAGAGCGCTCGTGCGGCCGATCTGGCTCCGGTGCTGAGCAGCATTTACGGCCGGCGTCCGCAGCCGCCGGGACTCCCGCCGATCACCTTTACGGCGGACAAGACGAGCAACTCGATCATCGTCTCGGCGAGTTCGGAGGACATCGACGAGATCGCGGCGATGATCCAGTCGCTCGACAGCCAGGAGCAGCCGCTGGAGATCGAGTTCCGCACGTACATGCTGCGGAACGCGCGGGCGTCGGAGGTGGCCGGGCGGCTGCAGGAGATGGTGCAGCAGATCATGACGGCCCGCGGCGTGACGGCTCCGCCGCTGACGATCACGGCGGACGACCGCACGAACACGATTCTGGTCAGCGCTCCGGCCAACTACTTCGACCACATCGAGCGGATCATTGAGATGCTGGACTCGGTGCCGTCATTCGCGACGGCGACGATGGAGATTATCCGGCTCAAGCAGACGGACGCGCGGTCGCTGGCGGCGACGCTGATGGAGCTGTTGACGCCGGCGAGCGGACAGGGGCAGCCGAAGTCCGGGCAGTTCGAGATTTTTCGGCGGCTGGAGATGGCGGCGGAGCGTGAGGGCGGGAAATTCACGCTGGACCTGGAGAAGCCGATCATGATTTTGCCGGATCAGCCGACCCAGACGCTGGCGATCCTGTCGACGCCGGAGAATCTGGTGGGCATCAAGGCGCTGGTGTCGCTGTACGACCGCGTTCCGCTGTTCGAGGAGCTTCGGGTCCGGGCGTTTCCGCTGAAGAACGCCGACGCGCAGGAACTGGTGGGGGTGCTGGAGAATCTTTTCAACAAGGGCGGCACGCTGACCGACGTGCCGGGTACGGGGCGGCAGGCGGGCGTGCCGGAGAATCCGACGGGGGCGGCGGTGGTGTACAGCACGGCGTTCGCGGCCGATCCGCGGACCAACACGGTGATTGTCAGCGGTCACGAGGTGAGCATCGCGCTGGCAGAGGTGTTGATTATGAAGCTGGACGAGGACCGTCCGGCGGACATCTATCCGATCGAGATGATTCCGCTTGAGCACGCGGACGCCAGCGGGGTGGCCAACGTCATCCAGGAGATCATGGACCGGCGGGTGGAGCGGGCGGCGCAGTTGGGCACGGGCCGGGCGGCTGAGCGGATGCGGGTGATCATCAAGGCCGATCCGCGGACCAACAACCTTCTGGTCAGCGCGGCGCCGGAGACGGTGGAGACGATCAAGGATCTGGTTCAGCGTCTGGATCAGGCTCCGACGGCTGGGTTCGCGCCGACGGTCATGAACCTTCAGAATCTCGACGCGATCGAGGTCGCGGAACTGATAAACGACGTGTTCGAGGCCCAGGCCCGGGTCCGCCGGGAGGCGGTGAGAGAAGGCGAGGTGGAACCGGCGCCGGTCATCATTCCGGATCCGGCGAGCAACAGTCTGATCGTGGTGGCCACGCGTCAGGGGCTCGAGGAGACCAAACGGCTGATCGACGAGATCGACCGTCTGCCCGCGGAGCCGGGCGTGACGGTGCGGGTCTATCCGCTGGAGACGGCGTCGGCGGCGGCTCTTCAGCCGATGATCGAGACGCTGCTGGAGGAACAGAAGCGAACGGCGAAGGCGCCCTCGCCGACCGTGTTGGCCGACCAGCGGACCAACTCGCTGATCGTCTACGGCAGCAAGTCGGATCAGGCCCTCATGGCGGGAATCGTCAAGCAACTCGATCAGCCGGGGAGCGCGGACCAGCGGGTGCGTGTATTTCCGCTCGAGAAGGCCGACGCGGAGGCCATCAAGGAGATCATTGACGAGATCTACACGGAGCGGGCGGCGGCGGGGGCCGAGGCCGAGGCGGTGACCGTGGTGGTCGACGAGCGGACCAACTCGCTGATCGTCTACGCCGCGCCGGACGACATGCAGACGATCGGCAACCTGGTGCAGCGGCTGGACACGATCGAGATCACCAAGCGGCTGCAGATCGCGGTGATTCCGGTGATTTCGGCCGACGCCGGTCAGCTCGCCGAGGCGCTTCGCGATATGCTCTCGCCGCAGGAGGGCGGGCAGGGGCTGCGGCAGTCGGTCATTCTGGAGTTCATGCGTCAGACGCCCGAAGGCGAGCGGCTGGTGCAGCAGGCGGTCAAGGACCAGGTGTTCATCTACGGCGACGAAGAGAACAATTTCATCATCGTGATTGCTGCGGAAGAGACGGTCGGACTGGTCCAGGCCCTGGTCAAGCACATCGACGAGGTCGCGCCGACGATTGAGATGCGGATTTTCCCGCTCGAGAACGCGGACGCGGGCCAGATGGAGGAGATGCTTTCGGAACTCTTCGGCGAGGAACGCGGCGGCCGCGGCGAGGGGGCGGCGCCGGCCATCACGGCTGAGGGCGTGACGGCGGCGGGCCGGATCGTACAGGAGACGTTCTCGGTGACCGCGGATACGCGAACCAACTCGGTGATCGTCACCGGCACTCCGGAGTATCTGAAGCTGGTGGAGCGGATCGTCAAGCATCTCGACGAACAGGAAGCCAAGGAACAGATCACCGAGGTCATCTCGCTGCGGAACGCGAAGGCTCCGGACATCCAGCAGGCGGTCTCGACGTTCGTGGAGAACCAGCTCAACATGCTTCGCGAGGTGTATGGGGCGGAGGGGATGGCTCCCGAACGGCTGCTCGAACAGCAGGTGAACGTCGTCGCCTACGAGGACACGCAGAAGATCATCTTACAGGCGTCGCCCAAGTACTTCAAGACGGTCCGGGAGATCATCAGCGAGCTCGATGAGATGCCGCTGCAGGTGATGATCGACGCGGTGCTGGTCGAGGTGACGCTCAACGACCGGCTCGAATACGGTTTTGAGGCGGTCGGGCAGGATCTGGCCTTCACCAAGGCGAGCAATGCCCAGGGGACTCCGGGCATCGGGCCGGGCCACGACGTGGTGGTCGGCACGGACGTGGGCGCGGCGGGTACCGGGGTGGCTGGGTTCACCTTCGCCCTCAACAGCGAGGACCTGAACCTTCTGTTCCGGGCGCTGTCGTCGGACGGGCGGCTCAGCGTGCTTTCCCGCCCGCACATTTCGGCCCGCGACAACGCGGCCGGGTTGATCACGAGCGGCTCGCGGGTGCCGTTCCCGACGGCCTCGGTCACTTCGGGCGATACGGGCGTGATTACCACGCAGATTCAGTACGAGGACGTGGCCCTGAGTCTGGAGGTTACGCCGCACGTGAACCCGTACGGGTTTGTGAACATGGAGGTGGCGACGGAGATTTCGGACTTGAGCGGTTCGACGGTCCAGATCAGCGAAGGGTTCAACGCGCCGATCTACAACCAGCGGAAGCTGACCACGGAGATCACCGTTCACGACGGGGAGACGGTGGTGATCGGCGGGTTGTTGCGGTCGCGGAAGGAGCAGCGGGAGACGAAGGTGCCGTTCCTGGGCGACGTTCCGCTGCTGGGCCTTTTCTTCAAGTCCGCGACGGCCACGGACGAGCAGTCGGAACTGCTGATTGTCATGACGCCGCGGGTGATCGGCACGCCGGTCGAGGAAGGGCACCTGACGCCGGCCGAGCTCGATATGATCCGCGAACACCGGGAGTACTCGGTTCAGGAGCGCGACCTGCTGCATCTGCTGCCGGGCGATATTCTGACGTCGGAGTTGATGCAGGGCCTGCAGGTCACGCCGGAGGAGTTGGCGACGCGCCCGGCCCCGTTGAAGCCGGACGCCAAGAAGCTCGACCCGCTGTATCGGCTGTTCAATCCGCCGCCCGCTCCGCCGGAACCCGAACTGGAAGTGCCGGAGGAGTGATGGGTAGTTTCTCGCTCATTTGCCGTTCCGCATCGGTCCGGCGAGTTGCGGCGTCGGCGGTCTGGGTGCTGGCGGTCGGTTTGGCCGGGTGCCAGGGCCCGGGTTGGAAGGGGACGTCGGAGGGTCCGGGACCGGGCCGGATCACCCACCACGATGACGTGGCGTACGTCGCGATTTTCGCCAAGACGCCGCTGCTGGACCTGGATCACGACAAGCGTCCCGAAGGGGTGGCGGTGCGGACGTACCTGTATCGTCAGGCGAGCAAGGATCCGGTGGCCGCCCGCGGCCCGATCACGTTCCGCCTGATCAAGCGGACGAAAAGCCCGGAAGGGGCTCCGAGCGATGAGGAGCTGAAGCGCTGGGAGCTTTCGGAGGAGCAGTTGGCCGGTTCGCTGGGGCGCGACCAGTTCGGTTTCCTGTGCTACCAGATGTCGCTGTACTGGAAGGGCGTGAAGGTGGCGGGGCCGGGCATCTATCTGCAGGCGGAGTTCGTTCGGCAGGATCAGTCGCACATTCCCTCGCGTCTGCTGCTTCTGCCGATCCTGGCCCGGGGCGATGCGCAGCGAGGATAGAAGCGTCTGGGGTTGATGAGCGGAGCAAGCCAATCCGACTATCGCAGCCGCCTGCGGCGATACCAGCGTCGCCGGCGGAGCCTGACCGCTTTGATTGCCGGCGTGATCGCCCTGGTGATCTGGATCGTTTCGCGTCTGAACGGACCGATCGTCGGCGGACCTCTCGACGATTACCAGCGGTACCACGGCAAGAGCTTCCGTTGCGTCAAGGTGGTTGATGGGGACACGATCGACATCGAGATTCCGGACCCGAAGGCTGAGAAGTTTCAGGCGTACACGCGTCTGCGTCTGTGGGGGATCGACACGCCGGAACTGGCCCACCACGGCCAGCCGGCTGCGTACTTCGGCCTGGAGTCGGCCGAGTTCGCCCGCAAGCTCATGCAGGGCAAGATGGTTCGGCTCGAGTTGGTGCCGGACGAGACGCGGGGCTATTACGGGCGGCTTTTGACCTACATTTTTCTGCCGGACGAACGACTTTATAACCGTCTGGCCATAGAATTGGGTTATGCGTACGCGGACCCTCGGTATCCGCATCCGCGCCGCGAGGAGTTTCTGGAACTCGAGGCCCAGGCCCGCGATCGACTGGCGGGCCTGTGGCGGGGCGTTGAGCCGGACCAGTTGCCCAAGTGGTATCGGCCGAAGCGGATCGAGAGGTTCTGGGAGCATCGCCGGGCCGCGCCGGCAGCGCCTGGTTCGAAGTAGGGCCGCAGGTAGGGCAAGGGTGTGTGCGGCGGCTAAACCACAGAGATTTATTATAAGTGAAGTGTCGCCGTCGCCGATGTACCATACGGATGCGTAATGGTGCTGTAAAAGTCATAGTTGTTGGTTTGGGGTTTATTTGGCCCCAGAGGCGAGATAGAATAGGTATAGAGGCGAATAGAACTCTCTAATTTTTATGAAGTACCAGAAAAACGAAAGAAATCCGAATGATGACGGCCTGCCCGAGGAGAAGGGGTCGCCGGACGATCCGAAGGGGCGTCGCCCGGAGCAGGGAGGGCCCTCGCCGGTGCGGTTTTTCCGAGGCGGGATCGGCTGGCTGGTGTTTCTCGGCCTGGCGCTGCTGCTGCTGATGCTCTTTAACAAGAGCTACGACTCGGCCCAGACGATGACGATCAGCGGGTTCTACACGGAGTTGGAGAACGCCAACGTCGAGGAGATTATCATCGGCGACAACAACATCCGGGGCGAGCTCAAGAGCCTCAGCGGCCAGCCGAAGGGGAGCACCAAGGAATTCAAGGTGGACTTCCCGCCGGACGCGATGAACTTCGA
>Ga0123328_1000830_pt1 | contig 31455 bp, 25 predicted proteins | sample BioC12SIPDNA_2_FD_89702 | JGI IMG/M metagenome (GOLD analysis project Ga0123328, IMG submission 89702) | Anaerobic biogas reactor microbial communites from Washington, USA - Biogas_R1_A C12 SIP DNA | ecosystem: Engineered > Bioreactor > Anaerobic > Unclassified | place: Washington, USA...
CTGCACGATGAATGCAGTCCAGGATCTATCCTGAAAAACAAGAATCCTTGCCGTATCAAGGCATTTTTTGCAATATCACTTCTTCCCGCTGTTCGGTATGGTTAACGGCGTAGTGTGCCACTGCCTGCTTGTTGGCAGTGCGAGTACTGGAAGGTCCGGGCACTGCCAACAAGCAGGCAGTGGGACACAGAGTTCAATAATGGGTGTTGTTCCTCCCACAAGAAGACCGAACTCGTAGTGAGAGATTTTGCCAGATGATTCGCCCGTTCGCATTTGCCGCAATTGCATTCCCATGCCTCCTTACGTCCACTGTACCGGCTGACGACGTCACCCTGACCCTCCATCCCGACCAGGTAGTCAACCAGATCGACGAAAAAGTCTACGGTCACTTCCTCGAACACATCTACCACTCCGTCAACGGCGGGCTGTGGGGTGAACTGGTTTGGGACCGCAGTTTCGAAGGGGGCGGAGCCGGCGTGGCCTGGAGCCGGCAGGACGACTGCATCGCCCAGGAAGGGGCGGCCGACAACGTGCGGCTGGTCTTCGGATCGCCCGAGTGGTCCGACTACGAGTTCACCGTCGAGGCAAAGAAGACCGGCGGCGAGGAAGGATTCCTCATCCTCCTGCGAGCCTCAAACAAGCAAGAGTTCTACTGGGCCAACCTCGGCGGCTGGAAAAACGCGGGCCATGCCCTCGAACGCGGCATCAAGGGCGGCGAGCGCTGGGGTGCCGTCACCCGGCGCGTCGACGGGCAGATCGAGACCGATCGCTGGTACCGCATCCGGGCTCGCTGCGAAGGGCCTCGCATCCAGGTCTGGCTCGACGACGACCTGGTGATCGACTACACCGACGACGGCAAGGGGCCGGCCGGCGGCCGAGCCGGCGTGGGTACCTGGGTCACCCAGGCCCAGTTCAAGAACTTCAAGGTCACCTCGCTCGACGGCAAGACGCTGCATGAGGGTCTGCCGGCGATCCCCGAAGGAGAATTGAGCATCGCTCCCGCATGGCATCCCACCGGTTCGGCCAAAGTTTCCACCTCGACCGAGAATCCGCTCAACGGTGCGCAGTGCAAAAAGATCGAGTCCAGCGGCAAGTTCGGCGGCCTGGTCCAGGAGCCGATGCGGATCGAGGCCGGCAAGGTCTATCGCGGTTCGCTGTGGGTGCGAGGCGAGGCCCCTGGCGGGTTGGCCGTCCGCTTGCTCAACGGCAACAAGGTTCTTGCCGAGCAGACGCTCTCCGCACCGTCGGACGAGTGGAAGGAAATGCCGATCGAGTTGAAGGCAAAGGGATCCTCCGACCTGGCAGCCCTTCAGGTTGTCGTGCAAGGTGCAGGCACGGTCTGGCTCGACCAGGTGAGCCTGATGCCCGAGTCGTGGTACGTGAAGGGCGGATACCGCCCGGATCTTCTCAAGGCGATTGCCGGTCTGCGTCCGCCGGTCATCCGCTGGCCGGGCGGTTGCTTCGCTTCGCCCTATCGCTGGAAGGACGGGATCGGTCCCCAACACAATCGCGGTCCCCATCCGCGCAACATGTGGGACGACAAGGAGGTCAACTCCTTCGGTACCGACGAGTTCGTCGGCATGTGCCGCCGGGTCGGCGCCGAGCCGTTGATCGTGGTCAACATCGGCACGCCCAACTGGAACCGCGACGTGCTGGACAACGACTTCCTCCAGGAGGTCCTGGACTGGATCGAATACTGCAACGGGCCGGCCGACTCGAAGTGGGGCCGGGTCCGGGCCGCCAATGGGCATCCCGAACCCTACGGCGTGAAGTACTGGGAGATCGACAACGAGACCTGGCACATGGGCGCCGAGACCTACGCCGAGTGGGTCAACCGTTTCGCCCCGGCCATGCGGAAGAAGGACCCGGCGATCAAGCTGGCCGCCTGCGGCAGCGCCGGCTACGGCGACGGCGGCAACGGCCTGGCCTGGAACCGTGTGCTCATCGACGAGTGCGCCGACAAGATCGACTACCTGAGCATCCACCACTACGAAAATCCGGACCGTTTCGCCGATGGCCCCCTCGCCTACGAACAGTTCTTCCTCAAGACGGCCGATCTGATCAAGGCCTCCAAGAACCCCAACCTGAAGATCTACGTCTCCGAGTGGAACGCCCAGTCGACCGATTGGCGGACCGGGCTCTACTGCGGCGGGCTGCTCAACGCCTTCGAACGCTGCGGCGACGTTCTGGAGATCGGCGGCCCGGCCCTGTTCCTCCGCCACGTTTCAGCCAGCGCCTGGGATAACGCCTTCGTCAACTTCGACCACCGCACCTGGTTTCCGGCGCCCAACTACGTCGTGATGAAGCTGTGGCACGACTACTACGCACCCGAGCGCATCGCCTTGGAGGGCGAGTCGGGCGGGCTCAACGTCGTGGCCACCAAATCGGACGACGGCAAGAGGCTCGTCTTCAAGGCCGTGAATCCGACGGAGCAGGCTGTGCCGGTTACACTCAAGCTGCAGAGCGGCGTGATCCGCGATGCATCCATGCAACTGGTTGCGCCCGGCGATCTGAAGGCCCGCAATACGCTTGATGCGCGGGATGCGGTGAAGAACGAGCCGGGGTCGATCGAGAAGGACGGCCGGATCGTGCGGTTTACCCTGCCGGCGATTTCGTGCGGGGTGGTGGAGATTGAGCGCGAATGAAACGATGTGGTTTGCTCAGGGCTCAACCGTGTCTCAGCGCATTGCGAGATCACTTCAATAGGACATTGAACCCCGCCTGTTCGAAGTGATGATCCGCCGTCAGGGCCTCTGTCAGCCCGTACTCGTGCATGACGATAGTAGACCGTATCGGCAAAGACGGGCTTCATTGCTTGGGCGTCCCGTACAGATAGTGATCGTGTTGCTTTGCCGCATCCTCGGGCAGGCCGACCGCTCGTCCCGCATACTTCATCAACTTCTGTCCGAGCGTTTGCCCATGCTCATCCAATAACGGCTCCGCACCTTCGGTGGGCAGAATCTCTACCAGAACTTCGACGCCCTCGGGCAAAACATTAGATGGGTCTAACACCACAACACCATTCTTGACACGCCCGCGAAGAGCCATCGGTTCAATCCTCCTCGATTATCGATGCGTGCGCAATCGACGTCTCTTGCCTCATAACCAGCGCATTATACCACTTCAACTGTCGAAGGCGAAGCAAACGTTCGTAGGTCGGTCAGTTCTGCAAGTCCTTCTTCGCAACCCCCTCGCGCCGCTTCAAGAAGTTCGGCCCGGCCAGTTTGTGGCCCTTGGCGGGGCCGTCGTAGAACTGGGTGACGCGGGCGACGACGGCGGCCTGTTCGGCGGACGTCAGCTCGGGAAAGATCGGCAGGGCCAGCACTTCCTCGGTGGCACGGTCGGTTTCCGGCAGATCGCCGCGGCCGTAGCCCAGGTAGGCGAAGCACTGCTGCTCGTGCAGGCCGAGCGGATAGTAGACCTCGGCGCCGATCTTGGCCTCGTTCAGGAACGTCCGCAGGTCGTCGCGGCGCCCGTCGGGCACGCGGACCACATACTGGTTCCACACGTGGCGGCGGTGCGGCAAGGCTCGCGGCAGGCTGAGGGCCCGATCCAGACCCGCTTCGAGGAACATGTCGGTGTATCGATGGGCGTTCTCGGTCCGCATCCTGGTCCAGCGGTCGAGGTGGGGCAGCTTCACGTTGAGAATGGCCGCCTGGAACGAATCCATCCGGCTGTTCACGCCGAGCAGCCCGTGGTAGTAGCGGGGTTCCATCCCGTGGACGCGGAGCAATTGGATCTTCTTGGCCAGGGCGTCGTCGTTCGAGGTGACCATGCCGCCGTCGCCGGCTCCGCCCAGGTTCTTCGTCGGATAGAAACTGAGACAGCCCATGTGGCCGATCGATCCGGCTCGGTGCCCGTCGAACTCGGCGCCAATCGCCTGGGCGGCGTCCTCGATCACCACGATGCCGGCCGCCTCGGCGATCTGCATGAGGGTATCCATCTCGGCACACTGGCCGTAGAGATGGACGGGGATGACCGCTTTTGTCCTGGCCGTGATTTTCCGCTGTACGTCGTGCGGATCGAGATTGAAGCTGACCGGGTCGATGTCGGCAAACACCGGCGTGGCGCCGAGCCTGGCCGCCGCGCTGGCCGTGGCAAAGAAGGTGAAGCTCGGCACGATCACCTCGTCGCCCGGGCCGAGATCCAGGGCCATCAGGGCCAGCAGCAGGGCGTCGCTGCCCGACCCGCAACCGATCGCATGCTTCACCTGGCTGTACTTGGCAACGCCCTCCTCCAACTGCTTGACGTCCGGGCCCAGACAGAACCAACCCGACTGGCAAATCTTGGCCAGCGCTTCGGCGAACTGGCCCTGCAGCGGGTCGTGCTGACGCTTCAGATCCAACAGAGGAACGCTGGTAACGGACGGAGTATTGGCGGCCTGATTCTGAGCGGACTGGTTCATGTTGCTAGCTTCCATGCTAAGGAGGAGTTGTGTCGTCTCAAACAGCGTCCGGGCGTAATCGGGCGGGTCTTCGAGGCAGCCTGCCAGCAACGGCAGACCCTCCCCGACAGTACCATGAGACGAGGACCGGCGCAACATTAGAAATTTCGGCACTTTGCGTCAAGAGCGATGTCTCGCAGACCGGAAGGCGGCGGACCGTCTGCGGGCCCCAAAGACATGACGCAACCTATTCGCCACCAATACCTTACACGCCGTGATCGTCCGAGCATCTCTCGTATCGCTTCGTAGCCTGCGGATCGCGGCCGGCCGATTGTGGAATCGGCAACGGGCGTGTACGATGCCAGCCAAAGCCATAGGCGTTTCTCCGGAGACGAATCACGCACTCGTCTGCAAGGTGGACGGATGAACTGCCGGTATATCCGAGTCGACGATGACGGCAGAGACGTGGTTGTCTACTTCACGTGTCGGGAGCTGACTCGGGACTCGGATATCGAGGCAGTTGCCAGAGAACTCTACGACGCCTGTGAACTCGCTGACACCGGAAGGACGATGATTCTGGACTGGAGCGGTGTTGAGTTCATGGCGTCTGCGTTTCTGGGCAAACTCATCACTCCCAATCCCCACGCCCCGCTCTCGTCAACAGCAGCCAGACGAAGAACGGGCCGCCGAGCAATGCCGTGAGGATTCCGACGGGCAGCTCGGTCGGCGCAATGACCGTTCGAGCAACCGTGTCGCAGAGAACCAGGAACGCCCCGCCGAAGAGAATGGTCGCAGGGGTCAACGTGCGGTGGTCGGGGCCGATCAGCAGGCGGCAGATGTGGGGCGCCATCAGCCCCACGAAACCGATCGGGCCGCACATGGAGACGATGGCGCCGACCATGATCGAGACCACGACGAACACGACGAACTTGACCCGGTCGACTTCCACCCCGCGAGCGACGGCCAGTTCCTCGCCCGTGGTAATCAGGTTGAGTTCGTGGCGGAAGTAGAGCACGACGGCACAGCCGGCGAAGACGAAGGGGAGAACGGTAAGCACGCTGTCGAGCCCCACGACGTCCAGCCCGCCCATCACCCAGCGGACCATGCGGAAGGTCCGCGTCAGGTCGCTGAGATATTGGAGGAACAGGATCATGCTGGAGAAGAAGAAGCTGACGGCGACGCCGGCCAGCAGCATGGTCACGTTCGAGGCACCCCGTGCCGCCCGGGCCAGTCCATACACGACCGCGATCGTGACCAGGGCGCCGGCAAAGGCGAACCACGACTCGCCGGGGATGCGGAGAAACGAGAAGGCCAGGCCCAGATGGATGTAGACGGCCGCCCCGAGCGACGCGCCGCTCGAAACGCCGAGCGTGAACGGCGTGGCCAGCGGGTTGCGGAACATGGCCTGAAACGCCATGCCCGCGATGGCCAGCCCGGCCCCGGCCAGGAAGCCCACGGCCACGCGGGGCATCCGCAGGGTCCAGAGGATCTTGAGTTGTCCCGCTTCGGCGTCGCCCCACAGTGCGCCGAGTGAGACCTGTTCGCCGCCAACCAGCGGCGCCCCGCAGACGGCGACGAGCGCCAGAATCGCGAGTGTGGCGAGTATCGTGGTCGTTCTCATCGCTCGTCCTCCCGGGGCATCTGGGGAGCGATGATCGGCACGTCGCCTTGCGGATGGGCGACGAGCAGGAACGGCGTGCCGTAGATCCGCTGGAGCACCTCGGGCCGCATGATCTCGCCGGGGGTGCCGTCGAACACGACCGATCCGCCGCTGAGGGCGATGATGCGGTGGCTGTCCATGGCCGCCCGGTTCACGTCGTGCGTAACGGCCACGACCGTCACACCCGAGTTGCGGTTTACCTCGGCCAGCAGGTCGCGGATCTCGGCCTGATGGCGATAGTCGAGAAAGGTGGTCGGCTCGTCGAGCAGCAGGACCTCGGCGCCCTGAGCCAGGGCGGCCGCAATATAGACCTTCTGCCGCTCGCCGCCACTGAGTGTGTCGAGCTTGCGATGGGCAAACTCGTCGATCCCCGTCCGCTCCATGACCTGCCGAACCGTCCTGCGATCTTCACAACCGATGGAAGAGAAGGGATTGAGGTAAGGATAGCGCCCCATGAGGACGAACTGTTCGACCGTGAACGGAAACACCCGCCCGTCGGCCTGGGGAACGTAGCTGAGCCGCCGGGCCAGATCACGCTGCCGATATCCGTTCAGGGGCCGGCCAAACACGGTGATTCGCCCCGTTCCACCGCGGTAGATGCGGTCCAGACACTTCAGCAGCGTCGTCTTACCCGCCCCGTTGGGGCCCACGATGGAAAGGTACTCGCCCTGGGCGACCGAGAACGACACGTCGCGCAATATCTCCTTCGGCCCGATGCGGAAGGAGAATCTGTCGATTTCGAGAATGGGAGTCGCGGTGAACGTCATCCGTTCCAGTCTACTTCCGGGTGCAGCAGGCGTGCCAGTTTCTCAACGAACAGTATGAACCGCGGACCGGGGACGGTGGCGAAATCGTCGGCAATGAGGTACACGCGGCCGCGGCGTACCGCGTCGACCTCGGGCAAGCACTGCCAGTCGGCACGGATGGTCGCCTGATCGGCGTCGCTTCCCGCCAGGCCGTAAGCCAGGTCGATGATCACCTCGGGATTGATCTTGAGGATGCCTTCCTGCGAAACGACCGGGAATCGGGCGTGGCCGTCGCGGTAGGCGTTTTGTCCGCCGGCCAGTTCGATGATCCGGTCGATATGGCCGTCGCGACCGGTGATGTAGACGTCTTGCAGGGTACCGGCCGCCAGGGTCCGATCGATGGCCACCATAACCCGCGGCCGGGGCCTGCCCGCGGTCTTCTCGGCGACCCGGTCGAGCCGCCGGCGAATGTCGCTGACGATCGTTCGGGCGTCTGCCTCTGCGCCGCAAGCCGTGCCGATCTTCTCGATCGAGGCGAGAATCCCGTCGACGCTCAGATGGTTGAGTTGGAGAACGGGGAGGCCCAGCTTGCGAAATGCGGACGAATCGCGTCCGGACGATTCCAGCAGGATGACCGCGTCGGGATCCAGGCCGACGATCCGTTCGTAGTTCGTGTTGAGAAACCCGCCGACCCGCGGCCTGTCGAGCGCCTCGGGCGGGTAGCTGCAGAAGTCGGAGACGCCGACCACGCGGTCGCCCAGCCCGAGGGCAAACACGGTTTCGGTCACGCTCGGCGCCATGGTGACAATCCGTTGGGGAACCGCGCCGGCGGAAACGACCGTCGGTGTGGATTCGGTCCAATGCCCCTGAGCCCAGAAACACGCCCCGAAAACGACGGCTATTGAGCCGATCAACACCACACGCCCGGACATCACGGCACCGCCTTGGTTGGAGTCCAGGCTCCGGCCTGCAATGTTGGAGTACAGGCTTTAGCCTGCGGATCGTCCGGAAGACGTGTCTTTCGTTCATCGCAGGCTGAAGCCTGGACTCCAACGGCCTGGACTCCAACAAGCAGATCCGCAAAGAGGAACCCGTCGCGCTCGACGACATCGCCGGCCGTCACCGCAATGGGCGCGTCGAACATCGGTCCGGCGGTCACGCAGGTGTGGAACTCGCCGTTTTCGGCGCAAGGATCGGTCCCCTTCGGCAGGTCGGCCAGCAAAGAGCGATCGAATCGGCGGCCGATGAGTTGGCGGGGAATCTTCCGCGGATCGAGGCAGGTCACGTAGGCGACCAATCCGCCGTCGATCATTTCTTCGGCAAGTTCCGTGGTCGGCCGGCCCCAGAGCGGAAACAGCGGTTCGATGCCGGTGCCCGCCAGTTGCCGCTCGCGGTAGGCGCGGATGTCTTCGAGGAACAAGTCGCCGAACAGCATTCGAGTGACGCCTTCGTCGCGAGCTCGCTGAAGGGCTTCGCTCATCACTCGCTCATAAACCTCGTTGGGACACGGCGCGGGGATGGGAACCTTGACCAGGGGAAGCCCGGCAGCGGCGGCCTGGGCTTCGAGCAGTCTGACGCGCACCCCGTGCATCGAAACACGATCAAAAGGCTCGGTCACGGTGGTCAGCAGGCCGACCACGTCGACGCGATCTTCGAGCCGAGCCGTGTGGAGGGTCCAAGCGCTGTCCTTGCCGCTCGACCAGGCGAGCCACGCGCGCGGTTTGGCCATGAATACTGTCCGTTCACAACCGAGAATCGGAAAACTCGATTCTACCATGCAAGGCGACGCCCATCACCCCCACCAGCGGCACGGGAAAGCGCCTCGCCAATTCCGCACCGACCGGATACGTTAGCCGCGTGGGCTTGCCCTGCGCTCCCCCAAATAACACGGTTTCGCTCGCTGCCGAGCGCGGGGCGAGCCCACGCGGCTATGGGAAAGGCCACCGGACGCTGTTTTGCGGGTCCTGCCGGGAGGCTGCTGGCACGGCAGGCCGCCGGTGGGTATAAAAGAATGCTGTGACAACGTTTCCAGTCGCTCCCCAAGACAGCTCCGAACCAACGATGACACAGCCCCATTCCAGCCCGGAACACAAATGGGAGTACCCCAAATACGAACCGGGTGAGACGGTTGCTCTCTTTATCCCCTGCTACATCGACCAGTTTTTTCCGGAGATCGGCGAAGCGACGGCCAAATTGCTCACCAAATACGGCGTGCCGCTGGCCTATCCGGAGGAGCAGACCTGTTGCGGGCAACCGGCGTTCAACTCGGGATACTGGGAAGAAGCCCGGGGCGTGATTCATCAGTTCTGCAAGGCCTTCGAATCCTACAAGTGGATCGTCTCTCCGTCGGGTTCCTGCACGGCCATGTGCCGCGTGTTCTTCGAACACGTCGACCCCGACGAACGAATCGTCGGCATTGGCCGGCGAGTGTTCGAACTGACGGAGTTCCTCGTCAACATCCTCGGCGTCACCGACACGGGCGCCCGATATCCCCACAAAGTCACCATGCACAGCGGCTGCCACGGCCGCCGCGAACTGGGGATCTTCAATCAACCGCTCACGTTGCTGCAGAACATTCGCGACATCGACTACCGGGAATTGCCGAACATCGAGGAGTGCTGCGGTTTCGGCGGCACGTTCAGCGTGAAGATGCCCGGCACGTCGCTGGCCATGGGCAAGACCAAAGTCGAGAATATCGTCAAGACCGGCGCCGACGTCGTCACCTCGATCGACATCAGTTGCCTGATGCACGTGGGCGGCATCCTGCGCCGCGACAAGGCCACCCGACACATTCAATGCAAACACATCGCCGAGCTGCTAGTGCAAGAGTAGTTGTCAGGGTTCGGGGTTCAGGGTTCAGGAAGAGAAGACTTCGGAACCCGAGCCCTGAACCCTGAACCCTGAACCCCAACAACTGATAGCCATGTCCGATCATTCGCTTCATCTCGAAGGCGCCCCGTTCCTCAAGGCCGAGAATGCCGGCCTCTACGAGCCGAACGGCAGCAAGTCAATGGCCGTCTGTGCCGAACGGTCGACCAAACACAACCAGGAACTGCTGGCCCAGATCCCCTACTACCAGGATTGGCGGACGGCGGCCAACGGAATCAAGGACTATGCGATCGGCAATCTCGACAAGCTGCTCGTCGAGTTCGAGCGGAACATCACCGCTCGCGGCGCCGTCGTTCACTGGGCCGAAGACGCCGAAGAGGCAAACCGCATCGTCCTGAAGATCGCCCAGGAAAACAACGTCAAGACGGTGGTCAAAGCCAAGTCGATGGTCAGCGAAGAAATGGAACTGAACCATACCTTCGCCGCCGCCGGAATCCGCGCCGTCGAGACCGACCTGGGGGAATACCTCGTCCAATTGGCCAACCAGCGGCCGACCCATATCGTCACCCCCGCACTGCACCTGTCGGCCGAAGACGTGGGCAAGCTGCTTTCTGAAAAGCTCAACGAGCCCTACACGGCCGAGCACCAGGCGCTGACCGATATCGCCCGGCGGCATCTGCGCGAGGAGTTCATCAACGCCGACATGGGCATGTCGGGCTGCAATTTCGGCATCGCCGACACGGGTTCCTTCGTCGTCGTCGAGAACGAAGGCAACGCGGGCCTGTCGACCGCCACGCCGCCCATCCACGTGGCCCTGATGGGGATCGAGAAGGTGATTCCCAGCATCCGCTACCTGCCCCAGTTTCTCAACCTGCTGGCACGGAGCGGAACCGGCCAGAAGCTGACGACCTACACCCACCTGTTCCACGGCGCGACGCCCGGCCGCAAGCTGCATATCGTCATCCTCGACAACGGCCGGACCAAGGTCCTTGCCGATCCCAAGGCACGGATGGGGCTGTTCTGCATCCGATGCGGTGCCTGTTTGAACGTCTGCCCGGTCTATCGCCGTGTGGGCGGCTGGGCCTACGGCTGGGTCTATCCGGGCCCGATCGGATCGATCATCACGCCGCACCTGGTGGGGTTGGACAAGGCGGGCAAGTTGCCCTTCGCATCCTCATTGTGCGGCGCCTGCAACGAAGTCTGCCCCGTGAAGATCGACATCCCGCACCAACTGGTCCACCTGCGGCATCGGGCGGTGAATGAACCCTCGCCCATGAACCTGATGAGCGAGCGGTTCATCTGGCGGGCCTGGTCGTGGATGTTCCAGGGCCCGAAGCGCTACGGGCTGGCCATGTGGGCCGTGAAGCTGGGCGTCCGCCTGGCCCCGTTCCTCCCCTGGCACCCCGACAAGCTCGGCGCCTGGACCCGCGGCAGGGCACTGCCCCAGGTCCCCGCCCGCGGCAGCTTCCGCAAATGGTGGCGGCAGGAAGGCAAGGATTTGAAGCCGCAGGAGCAGCCGAACAACAAGGGTTGAACAACGTTCTTACGTAAAGGAAACACGAAATACGAAGTTCGAAATGCGAAACAAATCCAAAATCGGAAATACCAATGTCCCAGACTCCTTTCCCTAATTCTTGCTGTTGGCACGCTGGGTTTGGAGCATTTGTGTTTCTAGTCTTGGATTTGTTTCGGATTTCGTGCTTCGGACTTCGAATTTGACACGAGGCGACTCTTTGTCGAGCAGAGTGAAGAACTATGAGTAGCCGCGACGCAATCCTTTCCCGCATTCGCACCGCCTTGAGCAACGAGCCCGATCGGCAGTTGCCGCCGATTCCCGAGGTCTGGCCGGTCGAGAATCCGTCCGCTGACCAGATGGCCGAGCGTTTCACGAAGGAACTCCAGGAGGTTGCCGGCGAAGTGTGTCGTTGCGGCTCGATGGAAACGGCGGCCGAGAAGCTGGCCGAGATCGTCGAAGGGCTGAACGCCGAGTTCATCGGCCGGACGGATCATGCCTTGTGCAACGAACTGGTCGCCGATCTTCCGCCCGAGTGTTTCGTCAACGACGGCGCCAATCCGAATCCCACGGAACTGGCCAAGTTGCCCGCCGCCCTGATCGGGGCCGACACGCTGTTGGCCGACACGGGCACGGTCATGGTTGCCTGCGCCACGCCACATCACCGGCTGATGTGCTACCTGCCGCCCGTCTGTATCGTGATCGCCAAGACCAGCCAACTCGTCGAGCACATGCCGGCCGGCTGGGAGAAGATCGCCCCCCAGGCCGCCGATCCGGAATTGCGCGGCGAGTTCGTCTTCATCACCGGTCCCAGCCGCACGGCGGATATCGAGAAGATCCTCATTCTCGGCGTCCATGGACCGAAGCGGCTGGTCGTGCTGCTGGTGGGATAGGAAGCTTTTCAAGAGGAGCAGACGCCGGGCACTTGAAGAGCCGGCGCTACCCGTCCGGCGTGTCGATCAGCTCTTGCAGCCGAACCCGAAGTTCGGCCGGAAATCGGTCCAGCCAGGTTTCGTCAATCAGGCCGACATCGAGCATGTCGCGGACGTGCACTCGATTCTCAAGGCGAAAAGCCGTCAGTTCCATCCGGACTAATGCTTCCAGTCGCAGCGTGCGGGTGTCCTTGATCAATTCAGACTCGCTGAGATCCGGAGTCGGCAATACGTATTCGGGCCGGACCTTCTCCGACGCAAACACCACATGCACCGCGTCACGATCCTTGGCCTCCGGCCCGTCGAGGAACATGCTCACGCCGGCAGCGTGCCGGTACATGAACCCTTCCTTGCCGAGCGTGTCGATGATTCTTTCCAGGTCTGATCGATTGATCAGAATGTCGACGTCGCGCGTATTGCGAACTGCCGCTTCATCGACCTGGGCCACCCAGACCTGAACGGCATTTCCTCCAACCACAGCATACGGTATATCGGCACGTTCCAGGGCGCTCGTCACGCGGCGCAGCCTGTCCTTGACCTTCTCCACGGCTCGTTCGATCCTCTCCCAGAGGGCGTCGCCCGTATGACGGATTGTGACCATGGCTGGCACCTTCCCCGAAAACGCAGGATATCAGGGTATTGTACCATGCCGTGCCGGGAAGTGCAGCGCAATGACGAATGTCGAAAGCCTAATGACGAAGGAATGTCCGAATGTCGAATGTTCGAAACAGCGAGCTGACCCGGACCTTCGTGCTTAGGGCCTTCTGGATTCTTTCGTCATTTGGTTTTGGCCATTCGTCATTCCCCGTGTCCCTCTTGAATCGCCCGCAAAATCTCGCTTCCCACCGGCGGGCAGCCGGGCACGAAAATGCCGCAGCCCCGATGGTTGATCGTGCAGTTGCCGACGCAAAGAGTCCCCTCCGGCAACTCCGCATGCCCCTTGCCGATCGCGACATGTAGCGGTCTATCTTTGGGAAAGTAATCGAACAGTTGATCACGGTTCTTCTTAAGAAACAGCAAAAGCGTCGACTGGCAGGCGCTGCACGAGTTGTTGTCGAGCACGGTGACGTTGGGGAACGCGATCGTCAGGTTCTCCGGCGGAGCGGCAAAAGGCTGCGACCACTCCTGCCAGCCGTCCGGCGAGACCGCGATGCGATCCGGATCGATGACGCCGTAGCCCCGTTCGGCGCCGATTCGCAGATGGGCGATCTGCTCGGCACGAGTGCCCATCAGCCGGCAGGCGACGGCGTCGGCCGCGAAGGCGTCGGTACCGACCACGATCGCGTCCAACTCCTTCGGACTTCCCGCACTCGGGCCGAGGCCTTCCATCCCCACCGTGCCGTCGATGATCGCCAGGTGCGGGCGCAGCACGCTCGACATGTCGGCGATCGCCACGTCGATCGGCTTGGCGTCGATTCCGTCCATGCGCGGAAGCATGTGCAGTTCCACCTTGCTCCTGCGCCACAGGCAGCCCTTCATGTTCTTCACCGAGAGAGTGACGCCCGTGTGCATGTGCATCTTCATCACGGGAATCGACACCACCAGATCGAAGCCCCAAAGGTCTTCGCAAACGCGGATCGAACGGATCGCACGTCCTTCCGACAGATCGACCTCGACGCACCCGCGGCGGTCCATGTCGATCAGCGGGCAGCCTCGCTGCTCCGCCATGGCCGCGATCCCGGCCGCTTCGAAGGCCTCGAAAACCCGGACACCGACGATCGGGCTCTCGCCCACGACCACTTCGGCCCCCGCCTCACGAAAAGCATCCACGGCCGCGGCGACCACCTGACCATGCGTGACGATACCCGACCCGCACGCGGCGACGCGCCCCGCGTTGGGTTTGAGCAGAACTCGCTTTCCGCGAGCCGGCGACAAGTCGACCGGCTCCAGGGCACGGCGGGTGTTTTCGTAGGGACCCGCACCGTGAGCCACCGTGACCGCGGGGCCAGCCAAGGTGGGCCAGCATGCGTCGAGAGTCGGAAGTCGATCGCGGGGAGTGATCAATCGAGTCGGCTCCGCGGGGCGGACGTTCGTGCAGCCGCCTGACCCACAACGACCATGGGCCGGCGGAAATCTCCTCGAAGCCTATCGTATCTCGAACCTTCGAGCAACCGTCTCGTGCCGCCAAGCTCATTTATCGGGCCGGCGAAATACCACGATCCCCCGCCGGGCTGCAATCCGGCGGTAACCGGCACGTTCCGCCTCCTCAAGAATGAACCGGATGTCCTTGTCCGATTGCTGAAAACGTTCGTGGATATCGACGACAATCCACTCAAACAGCTCGATCGCCGGCCGATCGGGGCCGGCTTCCGATTCAAACCCGGCCCAACGCAGGGGCGCCTGCCCGACGGTGTCGAGACGCTCGATGCCGATGAAGTGAGAAGCGAGTCGCCCGGTGGCCAGCACGCTGGATGCCTTCTCGCGCTGGACCAGTGACACCACCTGGTGCAGTTCCTCGAGACCTTCGCTCCCCGGGAGCCGATCCTGATACTGGTCCAGACCGGCCGCGGCGTAGGTCATACCGATTACGTCCGTCTGCGTGTTCCGGCACCAAGGCGTCGAGCCGAGCCACAGCGACGCGGTAGCGCAACCAACCCAGGCGGTTACCGTCGCACGCCACATCGGGCTGACGGAGTCCTGCGACCCGTTGCCATCGTCGCTTGTCTTCGCCCCGGCGATTGCCGCCAGAAAGAGGATCGGAATGAACGTCGTCGTATACTGGAAGGCGATGGTGATTGCCGGCTGATGTCCCCAGGCCAGCAATACGACGACCGGAAGGACGCACGCCAGCAAGATCCACCGGCCGCGATACAATGATCGCAGACCCAGAGGAACCAGCAGCGCCGCCAGGTAGTAAGCCGATTCGGGCCGGAGAACCGTTCCCCAGAAGGCAGCCGGGCGAAGGATCGGCGAAGCCAGGATCTCCAGGCCGGAGTCGCCCAACCGGTCGAACCGGGAGACCTGAAACTGGCGAAATCCGGCAAATTCGTAGATGAACACGAAGGCCACGATCAGGATGACGCAGATCGTCGCCCATACCCAAAGGGGTAGTGCCGCGGCCAGGGCATTCGGCTCGTGTACCGCGGAATCCTCCCGTTGTCTGCGCCATCGTGTCCAGGCCAGTTGCAGGGCCATAGCCGCCGACAGGCAGCCCAGGATGACCACCACGTCCTCGCGAAAGCTGCACGCCAGCAGAGCTGCAGCGAGCGCGCCGAGCCGCTGTCTCTTCAGCAGACACAGAATCGTCAGAAACAAGAGGGGAATGGCCAGGCTGACGGGATGCCAACCGTAGGAGTAGCTCAGATTCAACTGGCTCAAGGGCGGATAGACGAGATAGGCCGTCGCCCACATGGCCGCTTCGACCTGCGAGGCTCCCGACCGGCGAGCGATCGCGTAAAGAATCGGAGCCGCCGAAGCCAGGCAGGCCGCCTGAAGGAGCATGAACAGCCTGGGATCGGGCCAGAGGCCCCAGAGGGGCGCCAACAGGGCCAGGCCCGGGTTGAAATGGTCCCAGAACGGCGGCAGGCCGGGTGTCTCCATGAGGAACCCGCGACCGGCCCAGGTGTTGGCCACCCGCTGCCCGAAATGCCCGAAATCGTTGAACCCCAGCATGAAGCAGTCGTAAGCGCCGACACTCTGCCGGTACCACCAGATCCCCAGCAGGATCGCGACGCCCCACGCCACCGCCACCCAGGGAACCGATGCAATCCTCGGTTGAACGCCGGAACGAATCGGCAGAACCGCGGCCATTTCTCCCACGGCCAACGCCGTGACCGCCGCCAGCGCCAGCGGCTCGATGAAAGTCAGCGGGATCGCGACCCCGACCAACCGACAGAGATCCAACGCCGGGACGAACGCCGAAACGAGCAGCCATGCGAGCGCCCGGGGAAAACGCTGCCCGGTTGCTCGGCCGTACCGCAAACCGAGCAGCGTCAGCAGCACGCCCAGAACGAGTATCAAGAAAAGGAGCGGCACAGGCAGGGCAACAAGACCCCAGAACCACGGCGCCCCCTGAACGACTCCGTAGGTGCCGACCAGATGATGCCGTGTGGCCAGCAGAGCAACCGCCCAGGTCCACAGGCAGACAGCCGCGATCGCAACGAAGAACGCAGCCGAGGTGCGAGGCTCGCCAACCGCTCCGGAGCGTTTCTTCTGAACCATCATAGGCAAGTTAGCGGTTCGCCTGCCTTGCCGTCTGCTACTTGGGCGCGGTCAGGACCTGGTTTCGCCGCGCACAAGTGCACACGCGGCCGTCGCCGTAGGCGATGTTGTTCCGGCAATCCCGACTCGGTGTGCCCACAAACAGAAGCCTTCGGTTAATGAGTTTCAACACGGGGCACGGGCAATCGCCGCCATGCTCACACTGGTAGTCGTCCGTCAGCATCGCTTCCGTGGTCGCCATACCTGTTCCTTACGAAACATGCAAGCCTCGATGAGAAGAGTATCCCTCCACTCTATCCACAATCCTCGAATCCAACAAGCTGACAAAACCAGCCTCACGTATGCGATGGACCTTTATGGGTAATTCGGATTGCCGCTTGTGCGGGATGAACGGTTGATTGCTGTCGACTCCAAAGGCAACAAATACAACTCTTCCGAGTTAGTCGGGGGAGTCCGTTTGCATTATACCGAGAAGACTCAACAGTTCCTCTTCATCGTTCAAAGCCATCGAATGGTATCCGATACGATTGCAGTGAAACGCGCCGTTGCCGAAGGGAATCTCCTGAAAAACGCGGTTTCTTCCCACGAATCGCAGAATCAGTTTTGCGTTGGATGGACCATCTTCTTTCTCTTGCTTCCAGCCTGTTGCAAACTCGGGTTTCGCCTGGTAGTTTTCGAGCCAGTTCTTGATTCCCGTGATCGCCTCGCGGTCCACCACTGTCACAGTTGGGCGTTCGCCTGGCGCACTGTGCCAAACCTCGATTCGCTCGATCCCGGCCGTTCCGATCCAAAGTGCGAACAGTGCGAAGCCAACCAGCATCCCTCGCAGGCTGAACCGGAATCGCCGCTCCGCAGGCAGCCGCCACCATCGCCAGATGAACACCATGGCGGTTCCGATCAGCCCCAGCCCCACGGCCCACACGAACCAGGGATCGGGGGCCCATTGACGCACCAGCCAGATGAGCGTGGTGACGACGAAGAAACAGGCCGCCAGGAAGGCGACGATTGTGCCCACGACCGATCCAAGGAAGACAGGCCGTCGCATGCAAACAGTCTCCTCTGCGGTCAGTTCACTTCGTCGTCCACTGGCCTGCGTCGATGCCCAGAAGCATTCGAAGTTGCTCTTCCTCGGCCGGTTCCATTGGGCAATAGGATCCCCACTTCTCCTCGTACACGCCGTTGCCGACGTGGATCTCGGACAGACGCTGATTGCGGCCCTCGAAACGAACACTCAGGCAGGCCCCCGAGGGCCCGTCCTTCTCGTGCATCCAGTCTTTTCTGTTTCGAGTCAGCGTATTCTGAAGCCGAGCGTGGTTCTTGTCCAACCACTCCTTGATTTCCGCGATTCGCTCCACTTCGGCGATAGTCACGAGCAGTCTTGCCTGGGGTACTTCATCCCAGATCTCGATCCGTCGAATCTGGCAGACAGATGGAAACCAGATCTCGTCCCCCCAAGTTACGAGACAGTCAGGCAACCCCCGGCACAGATCGTCAACGCCCAGCCGAGTGACCTGCGTGTTGCGGAAATGGACGTATTCGATACTCGGCAGTTCCCGCAATTGGGCGATTCCTGCGTCTGTAACGGGAATGCCCAACACGAACAGGTGTTTGAGCCTTGGGAGACGGGCAACGTATGCCAACCCGGCGTCGGTCACCGGGATCCGCACGATCATGAGTTCCTGGAGTTGCTGCAGATCGGCGACGTGTGCCAAGCCGGCGTCGGTGACGGGCATGGTGCCGGCGTTCTCCTGCAGCAACCGCAGGAATCTCAGATTGGGCAAGTCCTTCAGATGGGCCAATCCGGCATCCGTGATCTTGGCACAGTTGTGCAGGTGAAGTTCCTCAAGCTGTCTGCAGCCGGACAGACGTTTCAGGCCCGAATCCGTGATCATGCACCCGGAGATCAGCCCCCACCGCAGATTCGGAAAGCGATTGATCTGTTCAACGCCCGCAATACCCGTATCCGAGATCCAGGGGCCCCAGAAGTTGACGCCCTCGAGATCGGGAAAGTCGTCCGCGTGTTCCAGTAGGGCAGCAAGTCCCTGATTGCGACGGATCTCGATCGCCACGACTCTCTCGGAGAGGTCATAGCCAAACACGCGAAGCGACAGGTCCACCAATGGTTCTCGGGGCCAGTGATAGTAGTAGTCCACAGTGACGCCATGCCCGGACAGATCCGCGAGCACGGCCCTCATGCGTCCCCAACGAAGCAGGTCCATCCCAGCCAGGCCCAACCAAAGCGCGCACAGAGCGACACCAACCAGCATGCCGCGCAGGCTGAAACGGAATCGCCGCTGGACGGGGAGTCGCCACCAGCGCCAGATGGGCGCGACAACGACAGCCGCCAGGCTCAATCCAATACCCCAAACCACCCACGACACTGGGTTCCAGCGGAAGACAAGCCAAACCAATGTGGCAAGCACAAAGCAGCAGATCACAAGAAGCACAGCCATCGTGCCCAGGATTGATCCCACCAAGACCCGTCTCTTCATTCATCGCCTCCTCAGAAGAACCAGGAATGGCTCTCCCTGCTCTGCCGACCCCGCCGTCACGGTAGTCCATTTTTCCTGTTGTGGCAACGATTTGGCACGATTCCACGACCCGGCTTCGCCCTTGAACGAGGTAGTTGGTCCGTGGAGAGGTACGGTACGGGGTTTCCTACGAGTTGGACGAAGCGGCTGCGCCGCGTGAGGGGGAGCGGTCTGTAGTATGGGGTCTGCTGAAGGCGGTTGTCGGCCTACGACATGATCCGGCCGGACCGGTCTCGCTGCCCCCATTGCGGAAGCCCGCGAACGACACTCACTCCCCGAAGCGTGGCCCCTGTTTCAGGGAGACGAGACGGGGGGCGAGTCTTCGAAGTTGGGCAGCAAGTCTGCTGTTTTGCCAATATCTCTGGCAACATGCCAGTGGCACGGGACCGGACCGCAGTGGGATGTATTGTGTGCAAGCAGTTTTGCCCTTTCAGGGCGGGAGATTCTGGGGGATTCCTTCCCCAGGGCGACGGCAAGGCTCGCAGAGCTCGCGTTGCCTCTGCCCTGGGCTGATATGGGGCTGCCCCTTCAGGGCGGAAGAATCGGGTCGATGATTGGGGCTGTATCGGGCGCGAATGGGGCCGCAGTTGCTTCTGTCGGGTGGCCCTGACGATCATCGGACAACCGGCATTCGTCCGTCACTTCCTCTTCAGCAGTTCGAAGTTACACACTCGGACAAGGAGCTGGCCGCTTTTGTCGTGGGCGAGTTTCTGCTGGCGGTCGATGGAGAGGAGGAGGTGGTTTCCGCGGAGGCTGAGGTCTTCGATGCCGACGGCGGCGAGACGCTTCTTCATGGCGCGCATGAGGCGGAAGTATTCGCTCTTGGTGAGCCGCTTGTCGCGGTAGGCCGCCAGGGCGTCGATCCCCTTGTAGACGACTTCATCTCGGGCGGCCATGGCGTCGTCGGGTCCGGTCCAGAAGCCCCAGATAGTCATGTACTCGTGGTGGCGGCTGAGAATGGGCTGCCCGTCGGGCGTTTCCTGGTCGGCGTGGCTCTCGTAGCGGCTGTGGTCGACGAGGGAAGACGACACGGTGGTTCGCCGACCGGTCATGTAGATCGCCCGGGGGTAGGTTGTGCCGACGCCGCGGGCGGAGAGTTCCATGGCCAGGGCAATTTCTTCGAAGGGGCTGTTGTAGCCGTGGAGGAGGATGCGTTCTTCCGAGCGGACGTAGGGATCGGCGTCGGGCACTTGTCCCACGCGGGAGACGCGCCAGACGAGGTGGATGTTGTCCTTGGTGACGGTCGTGTAGGTTTGTTGCTGCGAGGAGCTGATTTTGGTGCGCGGCGTGCGCCGCCACTTCTCGGGCAGGAAGTACTCGAAGAGCATGGGGTCCTTGCCCACGACCCACAGGGCGCCGCCGGTGCTTTCGACCTGGCCGTAGACGTAGTCGACCCCCATGATGTTGACCGGCGCGAGGTCCTGGGGGAACTTCTCATGGGACTCGAAGCGGTGGGCTTGGCGGACAAGGTATTCGTGGCGCTTTTCGGCGCGGATCTTCTGGTCCCGATCGGGCGTTCGCCTGAGCAACTCGAAATCGACCAGCCCGTAGAGAGTTTCGCCGCTCTTGTCGCGGACGAGTCCCCCATTGCCTGTGGGACGGACGATGACGTGCTGAGGCTTGTTGTCGCTGACCGTAAAACCTTTGCGCTGGAGATCCCGGCCGGCACGCTGCGTCAGGGCCACCAGTGCGTCCTGATCGAGCAATCCCTCGCGGCAGGCCTGGGCCCCGTCGATTCCCTTGATCCAGTCGTAGATGACGGCGTAGTTGCGGTTCCAGTCCAGTTCGATCTCGTCGTGGTTCCGCTGGATGGCCTCCATCTTGTGGCGGCGCCGCCCGAGCCGTTCTCCCGCCACGAATTTCCGCGGCACGTAGATGGCCAACGGCTTATGCGTGTGCACCTCTCCAGGCGATTCGAACCGCGTGTTCCGCAGTTCGAGGACGAGGCTGAACTCCATGAACGGGCTATTGAACTCGGCGTTGTCGACGTCGAGCGACCGCGTCTCGCCGGGAATGTCCTGGCCCATCCGGTTCCACTTGACGACGATCTCCTTCGAACGCCCGTCGACTTCCTTGGTCGTCGTGCGGTAGATGGCGCTGGTACCGGGAAGCCGGCGGCTATGCTCGTTCATCCACTTGTCGTCGGACCAGTGGCTTTCCGGCATGAGGCACTTCGTGAACGGCAAGCCGTACTCGGTCACGTAGAGATCGGAGCCGTCCTTCATCCGCAGATGGAGGTACTTGACGCCGAGCACCGTGATCAGAGGCCGGGCGGCGAAGTAGACGCCGATCCCTTCGATGGTGCGAACCTTGTTCTGCAGGATCCCAGGTTTTTCGGCTACCTGTTCTTCCATGTCGCATCCTCAAAACAAGCCGGTTACCCGAGCCGCTTCTTCTGGGCCTCCAACTGTGCCCGCAACCTGGCGGGTACCCGGTCGCCGAACTTGGCCAGATAGGCTTCGGCATCTTCCAGATCGGACTTGAACGCCTTGCAGTCCACGTGGAGCAACTCGGCGATATCCTCCGCGTCGATTTCCAGGCCTTCCAGGTCCAGGTCGCCGTCGGCGGGCAGATTGCCGATGGGTGTCTGCCGAGCGCCGATCTTGCCCTCGATCCGCTCGCACATCCACTTGAGGACACGGCTATTCTCGCCGAATCCGGGCCACAGCCAGCGGCCGTCGCGGGATGTGCGGAACCAGTTGACGTAGAAGATCTTGGGGGCCTTGTCGCCCAGTTTGTCCCCCATGGCGTACCAATGGGACCAGTAATCGGCCATGTTGTAGCCGCAGAAGGGCAACATGGCGAAGGGATCCCGCCGCAAGCGCTGGCCCACGTCGAGTGCCGCGGCCGTCGTCTCCGAAGCGGCCATGGCCCCCATGTAGACGCCGTGATCGAAATCGAAGGCCTGGGCGACCAGCGGCACCGTCTGCGTGCGGCGTCCGCCGAACACGAAGGCGTCGATCGGAACCCCCGCCGGATCTTCCCAGTCGGGGCAGATCACCGGGCACTGGGAGGCGGGCGCGGTGAAGCGGGCGTTGGGATGGGCCGCCTTGTCCTTCGACTCCGGCGTCCACTCGTTTCCTTTCCAGTCGATGGCATGCTCGCAGGGGCCGTCCATCCCTTCCCACCAGACATCGCCGTCGTCGGTCAGTGCGCAGTTGGTGAAGATGCAGTTCTCCTCCAGACTCCGCATGGCCATCGGGTTCGACTCCATGCTTGTCCCCGGGGCGACGCCGAAGAATCCGGCCTCCGGATTGATCGCATAGAGCCGTCCGTCCTCGCCGATCTTCATCCAGGCGATGTCGTCGCCGATGCACTCCACCTTCCATCCGGGAATCGTCGGTTGCAGCATGGCCAGGTTCGTCTTCCCGCAGGCCGACGGAAACGCCGCGGCGATATGGAACCGTTTTCCGGCGGGGTCGGTCAGGCGGAGAATCAGCATGTGCTCGGCCATCCAGCCCTCCTGCCGGGCCATGTTCGAGGCGATTCGCAGGGCCAGGCATTTTTTGCCCAACAGGGCATTGCCACCGTAGCCGGAGCCGTAGGACCAGATCAGGTTCTCTTCCGGGAAGTGGGCAATGTACTTCTGTTCCAACGGGGCGCAGGGCCAGGGCACGTCCTCTTCGCCGTCGGCCAAGGGCGCGCCGATCGAATGCAGGCAGGGAATGAACTCGCCGTCGTCGCCCAGCGCTTGGATGACCTTGTCGCCCACGCGGGTCATGATGTGCATGTTGACAACCACGTAAGGAGAGTCGGTGATTTCGATCCCGATTTTCGAGATGGGCGAGCCGATGGGCCCCATCGAGAACGGAATCACATACATCGTCCGCCCCTTCATGCAGCCCGTGTACAACTCCGTCATGGTCTTCTTCAACTCGACCGGATCGATCCAGTTGTTGGTTGGGCCTGCGTCTTCCCGATTCTCGCAGGCAATGTAGGTGCGGGCCTCCACCCGGGCCACGTCGCTCGCGTCGCTACGGAACAGGAAACTGTTGGGACGCTTCTTCTCGTTGAGCCTCGTGGCCATGTCCGTGTCGACCATCAACTGGGTCAGCCGATCGTACTCGGCCTGGGAACCGTCGCACCACTCGACCTGATCCGGCCGGCACAGGGCTTCCACCTCGGCGACCCATGCGAGAAGCTGCTTGTGATTCGTTGTCATTGTCTGCTTTCCTCAACTTGGTTCAAAGGTCCGGCTTCTCGGTGCTGCGCGGCAAGTCAGGCGGACGAAAAAAATCTATCCGTTCGACGCACAAATGGAGCTGAATGGCCCGGGTGCACCAACTGATGCTATGGATGCCGCGTCCCCACAAAGAGGCAGGCTCAGTCCTTGCGGCAAGGACTTTGCCTCGCGGATGTCAATCTAAACACGTCAACGTTGGCACCACGAATTCCGTAGGGAGCATGGAGATCGGCTGACTTCTCCCGTCAGCGCGTGGCGGCAGAGAGCATCAATACTTGAGGTCTTGTCCGACCCAAAAGTTCGCCTGTCAGTATTAGAATTCGGCGGCCGGAAGTCAATCGCCCTGCAACCCAAGTGGGGGGAGGATCCGGGCAATCCGCTGGTGCAACTCGGAGCTAGGAACGCCTGTGACGAGGAATTGCTTGTGCGCGGCAGTTTCTCCGGCGACAAGTTGAATCTGGGCCTTCCGCAACGACAACTGCTTGGCCAAGAGGGCAATGATCGCCTTGTTGGCCTTACCCTTTTCGGGGGCCTGGGTCACGGAGACTCGCAGCATCCCGTTCTGAATGCCCCCAATTTCGTTGCGGCGAGCCGCCGCGTGGGCCTTCACGGGCAGGATAACGCCCCCCTCTCGCTCCTTCAGATCGATCACCACGAAATCCCCTCGAAAAGCGCACTCCCCACTCGAACGATCGTTGCGCCTTCCTCGATCGCCACCTCATAGTCGCCGCTCATCCCCATGGACAGTTCATCGAGCGACACCCGGTCGCAGCAGGACCCTCGGAGCCGGTCTCGCAACTCCCGCAAGGCCGAGAAATCTCGCCGGGCCGCCTCCGCATCGGTCTCCAGCCCCGCCATGCACATCAGCCCGCGGACCTCCACATGGGACAGGGCTGCAAGCTCGGGCAGAGCCTGGGGGAGTTCGTGGGGCATGAAGCCGTGCTTGGTCGCGTCGCCCGAGGTGTTCACTTCGAGGAGCACACGGGGGCGCAGCGACAACTCGCCGGCGATCCGGTCGACGGCCTGCAAGTGGCGAAGACTCTCGCCCGAGTGGATCATCACGACCAGCGGCAGCGTGCGGCGGACCTTGTTGCGCTGGAGTTGGCCGATTATGTGCCATTGGATCGATCGGCCGGCCAGGGCCTCAACCTTGGGCCACAGTTGCTGGGGGCGGCTCTCTCCGAGAACGGCCGCTCCGGCATCGATCAGCGGTTCCATGACCTCGACGCCGACGTATTTCGTCACGGCAACCAGCAGCACTTCGTCAGGCCGCCGTCCGCTCCGCACCGCCGCTACCGCCATGCGCTCGCGCACTTCGGCGAGATTTTGGGCGATTCGGTGGCGGATTTGGGGGGCGTTCATACTGAATCGGCGGCGATACGCGTGCAAGTGAGGGGGGCGTTGCCCAGCAGGATTCCATTGGAGAACCGGCTGATCAGCCGGTTGAGTTCCGCGTCCGATTCGAGCGGAGAGATCATCAGATCTTCGAGCAAGGCCGGATCGAGTCCGCTGCGAAGATAGACGTCGACGCGTTCCAGGGCACGCACCAACTGGGCCACTGCCAGGGCGTCGCCGGCCGGACTGTCGCTGATTTCGCGCACTGCTTCCTCCCTGCTACGGGACCGGCGAAGGCACTTCATCGCCTCACCCGGCTGTTCTTCCATTTCGCAACACAGCACGATCGCACCTTGGTCTTCCACGCATTCCAGGGCAGCGGCCAGGGAGCGAGCCACGTTCCGCCAGGTCTGTTGCCCGGGGCCCCCTTCGATTGCCGCCACGACAATGCCTGCTCGATGAGGCACATCCCAACACCACGTCTTCTGATAGGCTCCCCGGGCAAGCCGGCGACTACCTGCTGCACCGCGTCGCACGCACCGGGCACGATCTGCACGGTGAAGGCGATCCCGAGCAACCAGCCGACCTCCTCCACGGCATCGACAAAGGATCGGCGGTGTCGCCCCCGCGAGCCCAGGGTCCTGGGGGAGCGAAACCTGGCCTGGGTCTCGGCGTCGGCGAACGTCGGATAAATCGCTCCGTGCAGCCCGAAATGGCCCGGTACGGCTCGCCCGTGAACGCAACCGATCGGCACGACCATATCGGCGTCGGTCAAGGCCCGATTCAGCCAGATAGGGGCACCCGACCTGGTTGTTGCCAGGAAGGCCAGGGCTCTCCGACTCTTGGAATCATGATCGATCAGACGGATGCGATGCTGCAAGCCACCGGCCAGATGCGGCAGGGGGTTGTTCGCGCGACGCTCGGCATCGCCCGCCGAGCGAAGCACGCTGATCCCGTCGGGGTCCACTCCGGCGTCGATCAGATATTCGAGGACCGCCGCCGCAACCAGGTCTCCGTTCGGCACCCCTTCTTCCAGGGCCACGACAATCTGGTCCGACGGAGTAACACATTTCGCCAACGCCGGGATTCCGACCGGCTCAGCGAGCGCCCGACGAACCAGTTCCGACACATCGCACGCGGGTGCGGACGAGGGCTTGCCGCACTCGGCCACCAGCGTGCAGCGGTCGAATTGGAGTTCGACGGTCGAACTGGTTCCATAACGAAGCGTAGCCACTGCGTTTCCGATCGCGCGTTGTTCCCACGTTGCCTCAGGGTATAATCGATCCGGGCGTGCCTGGTGAGATGGATACGAGAAGTAAAGGCGGGCAATTCAGGCAAGCTTCTGTTCTCTTTCATCTTACCGGGCGCTTTGCAATTCGGTCAAGAAGCCCAGGTTTACGCGACGCCGCGCATCGCAAATAATCATGGTTCCTCCGTTGTCGCCACCATCCACCGTTTCTCCGGAATCCAAGAGTATGATCTTCCGACACGATTGGCGTTTCCACCCGACCACGTCTCTGCTCGTACCGGTGCTCCTGGCCGGCCTGCTGGGCGTCATCCTGCCGGGATGCAGCAACGAGCCCCCTGGGAAGACAGGCGGCGCCGCCGGCACCCAGCCGGAGGTGGTGAATGCAACGCCCGCTCTTCCTCCCACCCAGGGGACGGCCGAGGAGGTGCTGGCCAGAATGGCGCAGGCCTACAAGAGCGCATCAAGTTACCGCGATGCGGCGGTTCTGGAGTTGAGCGGAACGAAGGGTGGCGAGCGGCAGACGATGCCGTTCCCGTGCAGCGTCGTCATGCAACGTCCCAACATGATTCGTATGCAGATCGACAACGGGACGATTCTGTGCGACGGGGCCAACATGTACGGTTTTTGCGGCGAGCTTCCCGGGCAGATTCTGAAGATTCCAGGCCCCCCTCAACTCTCGATCAAGTCTCTTTATTCCGATCGTCTCTTGGCCACATCGATGATGCAATCACCGGCGCAAGCCTTCAGTTGGGCCCCGCTGCAACTCGTGCTCCTGCTGGCAAACGATCCCATGAAGACTCTGACCCTGGATTCCCAAGGCCTGAGCCTTTTGGAACCTGCCACGGTCGAGGGGCATCCCTGCGATCGCGTGCAGATGCTCACCGACAACGGGCCGAGCGTGCTATGGATCGACCAGGCGACTTCCGTGCTGCGGCGCTTCGAAATGCCGTCGAATGCCCTGCGGCGTCAGGCGGAAGCCGCGCAGTTTCTGGATCCTGCGCAGATCGTAGAATTCCGTCAGGCCGAACTCAATCCGCAGATCGCTCCCGAAGCGTTTCAGTTTCAGGTGCCCGACGGCATGAAGACCAGCGAGGTCCTGGTGATACCCCTTCTCCAGGTTCTCGGGAAACCGTGCACCGATTTCCAGTTCACCGATATGGAGGGCAACACGACGGCGCTGAGCTCGCTGCGGGACAAAGTGGTCGTCATGCAACTCTGGACGAGCAAGAGCGTGCCCTGCCGGCCGGTTTTGCAGGCCGGATCCAAGGCACTGGCCGGCCTCAAGAATCCTGAAGACGTTGTGGTCATGGCCGTGTGTCTGGAGGGGAGCAACGTTCAGAACGCGAGCCTGCAGACCGTCCTGAAGGATTGGGACGTCGCCTTGCCGATCTACCGCGATCCGGAGCAGGCGGTGGCCAAACACTACGGCATTTCCGGGGTGCCCGTGACGATCGTCGTCGGAAAGAAGGGCAACGTACAGTGGCTGCAAGCCGGTCCGGCGGAGGACATAGAGGCACCGCTAGCCGACGTGATGGAACGCCTGCAACGCGGCGAGGACGTGTACCCGCCGTACTTCGCTCAGTTCACAAAAGACCAAGCCACCTTCGACAAGATGGTCGACCAGTGCGTGGCCGAGGATATCTACTGCTTCCGCCCCATGGCTCCGGAAGTCCAGATCAGCCCGCGTACGGAACCCGCCAAGCTGAAGGCGACCAAGCTCTGGACGTGCGATCAGTTGAAGCACCCGGGTAATTTTACTGTCGTGCCGGTGGACGGCGGATCACCCAAGACGCTCGTCGTCGACGACGCCAGGTCGGTCGTGGAACTTGCCGCCGACGGGAGTGTTCTCGCCAGCCACGCCCTGGAGCTTCAAGGGAACGAACTCGTGACCGCGTTGAAGACGGCCGTGGGCGGGGACGGGAAACGCTATTTCCTCGGCGCCTCGCGCGGCGTGCAGCGAGTCCATTTGTTCGACGAGAATTTCAAGACATTGCTCGTCTATCCTGAGGGGCAGCATCCGGGTATCTGGGATGCGCATCTGGCCGACTTGAACGCAGACAGTGCCCTCGAGATGATTCTGGCCTACGGCGGCCCCGCCGGCGTCCACGCCGTTGATCTCCAGGGAAACCGCCTCTGGCACAACAATTCCATGGTCAACGCCTTGCGCGCTGCGGTCCTGTCGCCCGACCGTGAAGGGTACCGAAACATCCTGGCCATGAACGGCGGAACGGGCGTCGGAACCCTGGTCGAACTCGACTGCCAGGGAAAGCGAGTACGGGAGATTTCGGTTCCCGGCAATACCGTTGGCTGGGTCGTCGCAGAAGACCTGGACGCCGACGGATCCTCGGAAATCTGCGTTCTCGCAGCAGCACTCACCGCTGAAGGCCAACCCGTCGGCGATGGCATCCACGCCCTGGGGATCGACACCGGCGGACAGGTCCTCTGGCAGCATCCCATGCCCCAAGGCGTGCATCGCGAGCTCATCGAGCCCGTGGTTGCCGGCAACGTGTTCCCCAGCGGCCCAAAGCAATGGCTGATCGCCGCCGCCGACGGCACCGTCACCGTGGTCGCTGCCGACGGCCAGATGGTCGACCGCTTCGCCTATGGGGCGGAGCTTTCCGGCCTGGCAACGACCCAGTGGGACGGCAAGCCCGTGCTCCTCGTCTCGACCCCCAAGACTGTCGAAGCCTGGCAAATCGAGTCGTCCGCCGCCTCGAACTCGCCGTAAGCGGGCTTGCTGCGAGATCGTCTGTGAAAACCACTCCGACGAATCCGACGAATCCGGCGATACCGGTCTCTTCCCGGCTGCGAGCGATCCGATTTCGCCTGGCCGCGGTGGCGCTGGGTCTGGCACCGTTCGCGGTGCTCGAAGTCCTGTTCTGGTGCTTCGGGGCGGGAGTTCCCCGTTACGATAGCGATCCGTTCGTCGGCTTCCATGCGGTCCGTCCGCTGTTTGTTCTCAGCGAAGACCAACGGCGCTACGAAATCGACGAGTCACGACTTGGCTTCTTCCGCCCCGATTCGTTTGCGGCCGGGAAAGGGCCGAACGAATTCCGCATTTTTTGCTTGGGCGGGTCGACGGTCCAGGGGCGGCCTTTTGCCGTCGAGACCTCCTTTCCGACCTTTTTGGAGTTGAGCCTCCGGGCCGCCGAGCCGGAAAGGGAGTGGGAAGTGGTTAATTGCGGGGGCGTTTCCTACGCCAGTTACCGGCTGGTTCCGATTCTCGAGGAGGTGTTGCAGTACGAGCCGGATCTGATTGTTGTCTACACGGGTCACAACGAGTTTCTGGAAGACCGAAGCTACGGCCACTTGAAGCGGCTGCCGGCCGCGGTCGCCTGGCCGGCCCGGATCCTGGCCAAAACGCGAACCTACCAGGTGCTCTCGCGAATTGGTCGTTCCGAAACCGCGGACGATTCGGGAACGTCTCACCCGATCCTGCCGGAAGAAGTCGACGCCATGCTCGAATACCGCGGCGGGATGGACAAGTACCGTCGCGACGAGGCGTGGCGTCGCGACATTGATGCGCATTTCAAGTACAATCTCCATCGCATGGTCGCGCTGGCCCGGCAGGCCCGCGTTCCCCTGCTCCTGGTCAATCCCGTCTGCAACCTGCGAGATTGTCCCCCCTTCAAGAGCGAGCATCGCGACGGTCTGACGCCGGAACAACTCAAGCGCTGGGAAGGACTGGTTGCCGAGGCCTGCGAGCACCACGGAGAGAACGCCGCCGAAACCCTCCGGCTTCTCGAAGAGGCCCTCGAGATCGACGACCGGCATGCCGGGCTCTGTTACCTGCTGGCGAAGACTCACGACGCTATGGGTGACTTGAGTTCGGCCCGGCAGGAGTACATCGCGGCCAAGGAGAACGACATCTGCCCCCTGCGGATCCTCGAGTCGATGAACCAGGCGATTCTCGATACGGCTTGCACCACGGATACGCCCCTGGTCGACGTCCGGCGGATGTATGACGAGTTTTGCGAGGGCGGGATCCCCGGCGGGATGTACCTCATCGACCACGTCCATCCTTCCATCGAGGGCCACCAGCTCATTGCCGACCTGATTGCGTCGAAGCTCTCTTTGATGGGCGTCGTTCACCCCCGTCCGGATTGGCGCGAGCGCCGCAACGCGATCTTTCGGGCGCAACTCGACTCCCTGGACAGCCTTTACTACTCCCGCGGCCAGCAAAGGCTGGAGTCTCTCCGTATGTGGACCCAAGGGAAGGCAGGCACCCAATGGTCCTACGAAGGCAAGGAGCCGGTATTCCTTTCCCCGCCGGGAGCCGAGGACAGCCGCGAGGCGCAAGGCGACGCTTCACCACCCCGGGTTCCGGTGCCCTCCGCCCCGGCTCCGGCCGGGGCCGGCAGCGAGTGACAATCTCGGCGGCGTTCTTCCGGCCATCGATTTCTTACCGAAAACTCACGGTACTCTGTTTGCTCACTCGCGCGAATCTCACGGGCGTCGCGATAATCAGATCATCGGCCGGCTGACTGCCGCGAAGCAGTTTCGCAGAATTCCGGTCGCCCGTATTTCGCGGTTTCTCCACCAACGGTTTTCTTCTGTACTCTCAATGGAGGATGCATTCATGAGTAATTGCAGGGACTGGCCGGCGGCCGGCCGGGTACGTCGCGCGTTCACCCTTGTCGAGTTGCTGGTGGTGATTGCGATCATCGGCATCTTGATCGCGCTGCTTCTGCCGGCCGTACAGGCCGCCAGAGAGGCGGCCCGGCGTTCGCAGTGCACCAACAACCTGAAGCAGATCGGCCTGGCGTTCCACAATTTCCAGGATACCTACGGGAAGCTGCCCAACGGGGCGCGTGACGGAAACCACCGGATTCCGAGCACGTTCACCTTTTGCTGCCGGTCGAACACGCGGCACGGCTGGGCCTGGTCGTATCACGTTCTGCCGTTCCTCGAGCAGTCAACGGTTTACGATCAGGCCAGCGACGGCGATGATCCCGATCCGCCGAGCGAATCCAACTACAACTCCAAGGAAAACACGGTTCGCGGTTTGGCGGTCACGACCTATTACTGCCCCAGCCGCCGCATTCCGAAGCTCCACAGCAGTTCCTACAAGTGCGACTATGCCGGCAATGCCGGCGAGCGGTCTGTCGGGGGTAACATACGTTCCACGGCAAGCAGCGGGCTGAAAGGAGTCGTGATGCAAACCGACCGCGACAAGATCCGCATTGAGCTGATCAAAGACGGATCGTCGAACACGATCATGATCGGCGAGAAGGCCCTGAACTCTCTATCGTTCGGGAGTGAGGGGGGCGACAACGAGCGCTGGAACAACGCAGGCTGGGACGAAGACGTTATTCGCTATGGAGCGGCAGACAACAACGACGTTCTCTATGGTCTTCCACCGATCTCCGACGAAGACGCGCCGAAGGATGACGACGGGACGTGGACCACGGTTGTCGACAAGTCGGGATATGCGTGGGGGCAATGGCACCCGTTCTTCGGCTCATCCCACCCGGGCGGCACGAATTTCTGCCTCGCTGACGGGTCGGTCCGGTTGATTTCGACGACGATCGACGACGAGGTCTTCCGCCGCGCCAGCTTGGCCAACGACGGTGAGACCGTCGAGTTGCCGTGATCGCGATTGTTCGGTGAGCGCGACGGCGTTGATGCGTGCTTGGGTCACGGTGCGTTGCACGCGGAGCTTGCATTATTATTCAAAGGTTCATTATACGTCAACTGACACTGTTATAACTCTTTGTCTCGTCAGTGATTGCGCCATACAGCGGCAATTGCGTCCCCCCTTTGGCAACGGACGACCCTTCCAATGATGATTGACACGTCCGTACCGGATGACTAGATGTCCGTTTCGTAAGTTGACAAACAGTTATAGTTGACCTGGACAAGAAAGGGGACATGGGGTAGCAAAGGCGAATTGGTATTGAGAATCAGGGTTCCAGAGCAAGGAGGCTCGCCA
>Ga0123328_1000834_pt1 | contig 31375 bp, 27 predicted proteins | sample BioC12SIPDNA_2_FD_89702 | JGI IMG/M metagenome (GOLD analysis project Ga0123328, IMG submission 89702) | Anaerobic biogas reactor microbial communites from Washington, USA - Biogas_R1_A C12 SIP DNA | ecosystem: Engineered > Bioreactor > Anaerobic > Unclassified | place: Washington, USA...
CACCGCGCAGATGCTGGCGACCGGCGCGCTGGCGCTGCACCGGCTCGAGCGCATGCTCGACACCGCCGACCTGGCCGCGGCGATGACCATCGACGCCTTCGCCGGGCGACTGGGCGCGTTCGCCGAGGACGTGCACGCGCTGCGCCCGCATCCGGGGCAGGTGCAGACGGCCGCGCGCCTGCGCGAACTGCTGGAAGGCTCGACCCTGGCCGACATCCCCTACCACCTGGTGCCGCTGTTCCGGCCCTGGCTGCCGGCGAGCTGGGACACGCCCGGGTCGCGCCAGCTCAGCTTCGACATCGGCTGGAACTGGGTGCCGAGCGACCAGCGCCACGGCCGCGAGAAGTTCTACACCCGGTTCAAGCCGTTCTGCGGCGGCAAGAAGCACCAGCCGCAGGACAGCTATTCGCTGCGCTGCATCCCGCAGGTGCACGGCGCGGTACGCGACGCGGTGGCGCATGCCGCGCGCGTGTTCGACGTCGAGCTCAACGCGGTCACCGACAACCCGCTGGTGTTCCCGGACCGCGAGGCCGAGCACGTCGAGCAGCAGGTGATCTCGGCGGGCCATTTCCACGGCATGCCGCTGGCGCTGGCGATGAGCGCGGTCAAGGCGGCGATCCCGGTGCTGGCCTCGATCAGCGAGCGCCGGCTCAACAAGCTGGTCGACCCGGCCACCAGCGACGGGTTGCCGGGGTTCCTGATCGGCAACGAGGACGGCACCGAGTCCGGCTTCATGATCGTGCAGTACACCGCGGCGGCGATCGTCAACGACCTCGCCACCCGTGCGCACCCGGCCAGCGTGTACTCGATCCCGACCAGCGCCAACGCCGAGGACCACGTGTCGATGGGCACCAACGAGGCGCGGCACGTGCTGTCGATGGTCGACGACCTCGGCAAGGTGCTGGCGCTGGAGCTCTACACCGCGGCGCAGGCGCTGGACCTGCGCCTGGACATGATCAACGCCGCGCGCGACCTCGCCCGGCGCGGCGACGTGCAGGCGCTGCTGCGCAAGGTCCACGGCGTGCCGGAAGGCGATCCGCGCCATCCCGCGTTCGTCGCCGAGGTCGAGGCGCTGCGCCAGGAGCTGGCCCGGGCCGAGCCGTTCCATCCGGGCCGGCGTGTGGCCGCGGCGCACGCGGCGATCCGGCGGCGGATCCCGTTCCTCGACCGCGACCGCGCCCTCGACGCCGACGTCGCGGCGGCCGTGGAACTGGTCGCCGACGGCACGCTGCTCGAGGCGATCGGCCGATGACGGCGGGGTGGGGCGGGTGAACCTGCCGCTGCACCTGGGCTGGCTGGGCGTGCTGGAGGCGACGCTGATCGCGTTCGCCGTCGGCGTGCTGTGCCTGCTGGCCTGGCGCTGGATCGCCCTGCGCGCGGGCTGGCCGCAGTCGCGCGCGATCGGCTGGGCCTGCGTGTGCGCGGTCGCGATCGCGGCCGGGATCGACAGCTGGAACCTGTTCTACCTCGGCGTGGTCCGGCTGGAATCGCCGCTGTATGCGCGGATCGCGCTGGCGAAGATGCACGACGCCGATTCCCTCGGCACCCGCGTGTTCATGGAGTGGTGCGGTGCGCTGGCGGGCGTGGTCGCCGGCTGGGTGCTGGCGCGTGGGCGGGGACCGGCACCGGGGGAGTGAGGCGAAGGCGCCGGCGCCTCAGGGGCGCTCGCTGGACGTCCGTGGCGCCTGGCCGGCCATGCCCGGGCGTGCAAGGCGATGCCGGGCGGGGGCGGAGGACACTGGTGCGCCTTCTGCATGGCACCAGTTGCTGCGGCACCCCCCGCTTGCGGGGGAGGGTTGGGGTGGGGGGCAGTGGGTCGCCTCGGAGCCGACCCCCATCCCGGCCTTCCCCCGCAAGCGGGGGAAGGGGCGCCCGGCCGTCAGCCCTCGGCCCGCCCGCGACACCCGCTCCCTCCCCCGCTTGCGGGGGAGGGTTGGGGTGGGGGGCAGTCGGCCGCATCGGACCCGGCCCCCATCCCGGCCTTCCCCCGCAAGGGGGGGCGGGGCGCACAGTCGTCACCCCTCGACCCGTCCACGACACACGCGTCCATGGCATTCGCCATATAAATCAGATCATTAGCGATAGGTTTTCGCCCTGACTCCAGGTTTCGCGCCGCCCGTGCCCATGAGGGCGGGCCGCCGCAGGACGGCCGCCAGTCATCGGCGTGCCGGGTCGGCACCTGCGCGTCGAGCGGGCAGGGCGAGCGGTGTGCACGATCGCGCGCTTGACCAATGTAATAACGTGCTATTACATTAGCGCATTATGAAGCAGCGCCTCGATCCCCTGCCCGAATCCGATGCCAACGCTTCCTTCCGGGCACTGGCCAAGGCGCTTGCCAGCCTCGAGCGGGTGGACGAGGTGGCCGCCTTCCTGCAGGACCTGTGCACCCCGGCCGAGCTCGAGGCGATGGCCGACCGCTGGCGCGTGGTCCCGATGCTGCTGCACGGCCTGCCCTACCGCGAGATCCACGAGCGCACCCAGGTCAGCGTGACCACCGTCGGCCGCGTCGCGCGCACGCTCGAGCATGGCGCGGGCGGCTATGCCGCCGCCGTCCGGCGCCAGTACCCCCGGCTCGCGCCGGGCCACTGAAGGAACCACACGATGAGTCCTACGGCCGTCCCCGCGGCGCGCGACCGCTTGCGCATCGCCATCCAGAAATCCGGACGCCTGAGCGACCCGGCGCGGGCGCTGCTCGCCTCGTGCGGGCTGTCGTGGCGCGAAAGCCGCGACAAGCTGTTCTGCTACGGCGAGACCCTGCCGGTCGACCTGCTGCTCGTTCGCGACGACGACATCCCCGGCCTGCTCGCCGACGGCGTGTGCGACTACGGGATCGTCGGCCGCAACGTGCTCGACGAGCAGGCGGCGCTGCGCGCGGCCGAGGGCAAGCCCCAGGTATCGAAGGAGGTGCGCGCGCTCGGTTTCGGCGGTTGCCGCCTGGATGTCGCGATCCCCGAAGCCTGGGACTGGGAGGGTCCGCAGCACCTGCAGGGCCTGCGCATCGCCACCAGCTACCCCGGCCTGCTGGGTCGCTGGCTGGCGGAGCAGGGCGTGGAGGCGTCGGTGGTGGTGCTGTCGGGCTCGGTGGAGATCGCGCCGCGCCTGGGCCAGGCCGACGTGGTCTGCGACCTGGTGTCCAGCGGCGCCACGCTCACCGCCAACCAGCTGCGGCCGGTGGCCACGATCATGCGCAGCGAGGCGGTGCTGGCCGGCCCGCTGCAGCCGTTCGCCGACATCCGCGGCGAACTGGCGCAGATGCTGCTGCGGCGGCTCGATGGCGTGCTGCGGTTGCGGGACAGCCGCCTGCTGATGTTCCAGGCGCAGCGTTCGCAGGTGCCGGCCCTGCTGGAGATGCTGCCCGACGCGGAGCAGCCCACGGTGCTGCAGGTCGACGGTGCCGACACGCTGGCGCTGCAGGCGTTGTGCCACGGCGCGATGACCTGGCAGCGGCTGGAGGACCTCAAGCGTGCCGGCGCGCGCGGGCTGATGGTGCTGCCGGTCGAGAGGATGCTGGCGTGAGCGCCGGCCTCGTCCAGCGGCTGGACTGGGAGGTGCTCGACGCCGCGGCGCGCGCGCAGGCCCTGCAACGGCCGGTCCAGGCGGTGGAGGCGCGCACGCGGGCGGCGGTGTCGAGGCTCATCGACGAGGTGCGCGCGCGCGGCGATGATGCGCTGCGCGAGATCACGCTGCGCTTCGACGGCGTCGCGCCGGCGTCGTTCGAGGTCACCGCGGATGAGTTCGCGGCCGCCGAAGCGGCGGTCCCCGGGGAGCTCCGGGCCGCGATGGAGGAGGCGGCGGCGCGGATCGAACGCTTCCACCGCGCCGGCATGGCCCAGGGCTACGCGGTCGAGACCGCGCCCGGCGTGACCTGCGAGCGGGTGGTGCGGCCGATCGCGCGCGTGGGCCTGTACGTGCCGGCCGGCAGCGCGCCGCTGCCGTCCACCGCGCTGATGCTCGGGGTGCCGGCCCGGCTGGCCGGCTGCCGCGAGGTGGTGCTGTGCACGCCGCCGCGCAGGGACGGCAGCGCGGATCCCGCCGTGCTGGTGGCCGCGCGCCTGACCGGGGTGCACCGCGTGTTCAAGCTCGGCGGCGCGCAGGCGATCGCGGCGATGGCCTTTGGCACCGCCAGCGTGCCGCGCTGCGCCAAGCTGTTCGGGCCGGGCAACAGCTACGTGACCGAGGCCAAGCAGCAGGTGGCGCAGGCCGGCGTGGCGGCGATCGACATGCCCGCCGGTCCCTCCGAGGTGCTGGTTATCGCCGATGCTGGCGCGGATCCGGCCTTCGTCGCCGCCGACCTGCTGTCGCAGGCCGAGCACGGGCCCGATTCGCAGGTGCTGCTGCTGAGCGACGACCAGGGGCTGCTCGACCGGGTGGAAGCCGAACTGGAGGCGCAGCTGGCCGTGCTGCCGCGGGCGCAGATCGCGCGCCAGGCGCTGGCGCAGTCGCGCCTGGTGCGCGTCCCGACGCTGGACGCGGCCTTCGACATCAGTAACGCCTACGCGCCCGAGCACCTGATCCTGGCCCTGCGCGAGCCGCGCCCCTGGCTGGACCGGGTGGAGGCGGCCGGCTCGGTGTTCCTCGGCGACTGCACGCCCGAGGCGCTGGGCGATTACTGCAGCGGCACCAATCACGTGCTGCCCACTGGCGGCGCGGCGCATGCCTACAGCGGGGTGTCGGTGGCGAGCTTCCAGAACTTCGTGAGCGTGCAGGAAGCCAGCCGCGCCGGGATCGGCGCGATCGGCCCCTGCGCGATGACCCTGGCCGAGGCCGAGGGGCTGGAAGCGCACGCGAACGCAGTACGCCTGCGCCTGCGGCGGCCCGACGAGCGGGAGGCGGCGTGAGCGCGGACGACGTGCTCGCCCTGGTACGCGAGGACCTGCGCGACTTCGCCGGCTACAGCTCGGCCCGTTCGTCGCGCCTGCAGGGCGAGGTGTGGCTCAATGCCAACGAATCCGCCTGGGCGAACCCCGCCGACGCCGACGCCACCTGCCGGCGCTATCCCGATCCGCAGCCGGAGGCGCTGCGCGCAGCGCTGGCCGACCTGTATGCGGTGGCGCCCGAGCGCCTGGTGGTCGGCCGCGGCAGCGACGAAGCCATCGACCTGCTGGTGCGTGCCACCTGCGAGGCGGGGCGCGACGCGGTGCTGGTGACGCCGCCCGTGTTCGGCATGTATGCGGTGAGCGCGCGGCTGCAGGGCGCGCCGCTGCTGGAGGTGCCGCTGCTCGACGATCCGGGGCAGGGCCTGGTGCCCGACTTCGCGGCGATCGCACGGGCGGCCGGCGGGGGCGGCGCGAAGCTGGTGTTCCTGTGTTCGCCGTCCAACCCGGGCGGGCAGGCGATCACCCTGGATGACATCGCCGCGCTCGCCCGGGCCCTCGAAGGGCGGTCGCTGGTGGTGGTCGACGAGGCGTATGCCGAGTTTTCCGACCTCCCGTCGGCCACGACCCTGCTGCAGGCGCACCCGAACCTGGTGGTGCTGCGCACGCTGTCCAAGGCGCATGCGCTGGCCGCGGCGCGGATCGGCGCGGCGATCGCCGATCCGGCCCTGGCCGGGGTGCTGCGCCGCTGCCAGGCGCCGTACCCGGTGCCCACGCCGTGCGCGGCGCTGGCGGTCGCCGGGCTGTCGCCGCAAGCGCGCGCGGCCACCGCCGCGCGCATCGCCCAGGTGCGTAGCGAACGCGCGCGACTGGCGGCCGCACTGGCGCGCCTGTCCGGCGTGCGCCGCGTGTATCCCTCGCAGGGCAATTTCCTGCTGGTGCGCTTCGAGGACGCGCAAGCCGCGTTCGACGCGCTGCTGGGCGCCGGCATCGTGGTCCGTGACCAGCGCGCCGCGCCCGCGCTGGGCGACGCCCTGCGCATCACCATCGGGACGCCGGAGCAGAACGCACGCGTGCTGTCGGTGCTGTCGGCCCTGCGTCCGTCCACCGCCGTCCCGCCGGGGATGGGCGATGCCGCCGGAGGAGGAGGGCGCTGATGGCCACCAGGATCCTGTTCGTCGATCGCGACGGCACCCTGATCGAGGAACCCGCGGATTTCCAGATCGACGCCTACGAGAAGCCGCGCTTCGTGCGCGGCGTGATCCCGGCCATGCTGAAGCTGCGCGACGCCGGCTTCGAGTTCGTGATCGTCAGCAACCAGGACGGGCTGGGCAGCGAGGCCTATCCACGCGAGCGTTTCGACGGCCCCAACGACCTCATGCTGCAGGTATTCGAGAGCCAGGGCATCGTGTTCCGCGAGGTCCTGATCGACTGCAGCTGGCCCGCCGACAACGCGCCCACGCGCAAGCCCGGGCTCGGCCTGGTGCAGCACTACCTGCGCGACCGCAGCATCGACCTCGACGCCTCGGCCATGGTTGGCGACCGCGAGACCGACCTGCAGTTCGCCGCCAACCTGGGCATCCGCGGCTTCCAGCTGCGCACGGAGCAGTTCGGCGGCGAATGGGATTGGGCCGGCATCGCCCATGAACTGGCCGACGCGCCGCGCCGCGCGGTGGTGGAGCGCAACACGAAGGAGACCCGGATCCGGGTCGAGCTGGACCTGGACCGCGTCGCCGACGCCGAGGTTTCGACCGGGCTGCCGTTCTTCGACCACATGCTCGACCAGGTCGGCAAGCATGGCGGCATCGCGTTGAAGGTGCGCACCGAGGGCGACCTGCACATCGACGAGCACCACACCATCGAGGACACCGGCATCGCCCTGGGCCAGGCGCTGAGGCGGGCGCTGGGCGACAAGCGCGGCATCGCGCGCTACGGCTTCACCCTGCCGATGGACGAGGCCCTGGCCAGCGCCGCGCTCGACCTGGGCGGCCGCCCGTACCTGGTCTTCGAGGGCTCGTTCCGGCGCGAGAAGGTGGGCGACATGCCGACCGAGCTGGTCGAGCACTTCTTCCGTTCGGTCTGCGACGCGGCCGCGCTCAACCTCAACCTGAAGGTCGAGGGCGAGAACGACCACCACAAGGTGGAGGCCTGCTTCAAGGCCTTCGCGCGGGCGCTGCGGATGGCGGTGCGGCGCGAAGGCGCGGAGCTGCCGAGCACCAAGGGCGTGCTGTGAGGCGGGTGGTCCTGGTCGACGCCGGCGGCGCCAACCTCGGCTCGGTCCGCTACGCGCTGCGGCGCCTGGGCGTGGAGCCGGTGCTGGCGTGCGACGCCGAGGCGATCCGCCTGGCCGACCGGGTGGTCCTGCCCGGGGTCTCGACCGCGGCCACGGTGATGGGCCGGCTGCGCGAGCTCGGACTGGTGGAGACCCTGCGCGGCCTGCGCCAGCCACTGCTGGGCGTGTGCGTGGGCATGCAGCTGCTGTTCGAGCACTCCGAGGAGGACGACACCGCGTGCCTCGGGCTGCTCCCGGGCCGCGTGCGCCGGCTGCGGGCCGGGGAAGGCCTGCGCGTGCCGCACATGGGCTGGAACCGCCTGCGCCCGCTGCGCGGGGATCCATTGCTGGCCGGCTTCGCCGGGGGCGACCACGCCTATTTCGTGCACGGTTACGCCGCCGACGTCACCGCCGATTGCATCGCCAGCACCAGCCACGGGCGCGAGTTCGCGGCCGTGGTGCGGCGTGGCAACGTGATGGGCGCGCAATTCCATCCCGAGCGTTCGGCCGGGGCCGGCGCGAGGCTCCTGGCCAACTTCCTGCAGGTGGACCCTTGATATGGACAGCTTCACCCTGTATCCGGCGATCGACGTCCGCGGCGGTCGCATCGTCCGCCTGGCCCAGGGCGACTACGCGCAGGAGACGCGCTACGGCGACGATCCGCTGGCGCTGGCGCGCGAGTACGCGGCGCAAGGTGCGCGCTGGTTGCACCTGGTGGACCTGGACGCGGCGCGCGCCGGCGGCTACACCCTCGCCACGCTGGTCGGCAGGATCGCGGGCGAGGCGGGACTGCAGGTGCAGACCGGCGGCGGGGTGCGTTCGCGCGAGGACGTGCAGCGGATCCTCGACGCCGGCGCGGCCCGGGTGGTGGTCGGCTCGCTGGCGGTGCGCGAGGCGGACATGGTGGCTGGCTGGATCGAGGAATTCGGCGCCGAGCGCATCACCGTGGCCCTCGATACCCGGCGGGACCGGGAAGGCACCTGGCGCCTGCCGGTGCACGGCTGGACCGAGACCGCGGCCGGCACCCTGCAGGAGATGGCGCGACGCTATGCGCAGCGCGGCCTGCGCCACCTGCTGTGCACCGACATCAGCCGCGACGGCATGCTCACCGGTCCGAACCTCGAGCTGTACCGGCTGCTCGCGGCCGAGGTCCCGGGGGTGGCGCTGCAGGCCTCCGGCGGCGTGCGCGAGCTGGCCGACGTGCTCGCGGCGCGGGAACTGGGCTGCGCCGGCATCGTGCTCGGCCGCTCGCTGCTCGAGGGCAGGCTGGAGCTGCCAGATGCGATCGGACGCGTGGCCGCCGGCCCGGAGCCGGCCTGATGCTCGCGCGCCGCATCATCCCCTGCCTGGACGTGCGCGACGGCCGCGTGGTCAAGGGCGTGCGCTTCCGCGACCACGTCGACATGGGCGACATCGTCGAGCTGGCCCTGCGCTACCGCGACGAGGGCGCCGACGAGCTGGTGTTCTACGACATCAGCGCCACCCCGCAGGGGCGCTCGGTCGACCGCGGCTGGGTGGAGCGCGTGTCGGCACAGTTGGACATCCCGTTCTGCGTGGCCGGCGGCATCCGCGACGTGGACACCGCGCGCGCGGTGCTGCACGCCGGCGCCGACAAGATCTCGATCAATTCGCCGGCGCTCGAGCGCCCGGCGCTGATCGGCGAGCTGGCCGAGGCCTTTGGGGTCCAGTGCGTGGTGGTCGGCATCGATTCGCTCCGCGAGCCGGACGGGGAGTGGCGCGTGCGCACCCACACCGGCGACCCGGACCGGATGCGGGCGCCGAAGGTGCGCACCCTGGACTGGGTGGTGGAGGCCCAGCGCCTGGGCGCGGGCGAGATCGTGCTCAACTGCATGGACAGCGACGGCGTGCGCCGCGGCTATGACATCGAACAGCTGCGCGCGGTGCGGGCGCTGTGCTCGGTGCCGCTGGTGGCCTCGGGCGGCGCCGGCGAGGCGGCGCATTTCGAAGCGGTGTTCCGCGAGGCCGACGTCGACGGCGCCCTCGCCGCGAGCGTCTTCCACAGCGGCAAGCTGCGGATCCCGGAACTGAAGCGTTACCTGCGCGGGCGCGGGGTGGAGGTGCGCGATGACTGAGGTCCGGACCGGGGCGCTGGAGGCCATCGACTGGGACAAGGCCGGCGGCCTGGTGCCGGCGGTGGTGCAGGACGCGCGCACGCTGCGGGTGCTGATGCTCGGCTACATGGACCGCGCCGCGCTCGAGGCCACGCTGTCCGGCCGCCGGGTGACGTTCTTCAGCCGCAGCAAGGGCCGGCTGTGGACCAAGGGCGAGTCGTCCGGCCACTTCCTCGACCTTGTGTCGGTGGACGTGGACTGCGACGGCGACGCCCTCCTGGTGCAGGCCAGCCCGCGCGGCCCGACCTGCCACCTGCAGCGCGCGAGCTGCTTCGATTCCGCGCCGGGCGCCACCCTGGCCGAACTTTCGGCGCTGGTGGAGGCGCGCGCGACGCTGAGGCCGGAAGGCAGCTACACCACGAAGCTGTTCGAGGGCGGGGTGCGCCGGATCGCGCAGAAGGTGGGCGAGGAGGGGGTCGAGACGGCGCTCGCGTCCGTGGCCGAGGACGACGACGCGCTGCTGGGCGAAGCGGCCGACCTGGTGTTCCACCTGCTTGTGCTGCTGCGCGCCCGCGGGCTGGGGCTGGAGGACGTGGAAGCGAAGCTGCGCACGCGGCGGCGTTGAAGGGCCCCCGCGGCACCAGCCACCCTTGCCGCGGAACGCGCAGCAGATGACCGGGTTCGCCCGGCCTGCCCCTCCCAGCGCGCGGGGGAGGGCCGGTGCGGGGCACGCCCGAGCCCGGCGGTCCAACGCGCCCATGGCGTGCGGTTCCGGACCCGCCTACGCCGCCGTGATCGAGGTGCGCACGCAGTCGCGGCCGTTGGCCTTGGCCGCGTACAGCGCCTTGTCGGCGGTGTCGAGCGCGTCGTCGATGTCGTCGGCCGCGTCCGGGGCGATGGTGTGCACCCCGATGCTGGCGGACACCCGCAGCCGCACGCCCTGCGATTCGCAGGCCTCGGCGACCAGCGACCTGCGCACCTCCTCGGCCACCGCCACCGCCGAGCGCAGGTCGTGGTCGGGCAGCACCACCACGAACTCCTCGCCGCCGAAGCGCGCCAGCAGCGCATCGTGCGGGCGCAGGGTGCGGCCGATCCGCTGCGCGGCCCAGCGCAGGCAGTCGTCGCCGACGAGGTGGCCGTAGCGGTCGTTGATCGACTTGAAATGGTCCAGGTCCACCATCAGCAACGACAGCGGGCGTCGCGCCTGGCGACAGCGCGAGAGCAGCCGTTCGAAGCCCTCGTGGAAGTAGCTGCGGTTGTACAGCCCGGTGAGCGCGTCGCGGCGGCTGGAATCCTGCAGCCGTTCATGGGTCTCCTCCAGCTGCGACAGCGCCTTCTGCAGTTCGCGCGTGCGCTCGGCGACGCTGCGCTCGAGCCGGCGGTTGGCCTCGGCGGTGATGCGCTGGTTCTCGTTGCGCAGCTGCGCGTAGCGGTAGCCCAGCGCGACCGAAAGCAGCAGCATCTCCAGCGCCGAGCCGATCTGCACCCCGTACTCGGTGGCGAAGTTCTTCGGCAGCACGCCGAAGGCCAGCAGGGTGAAGATCGCGGTGCCGAGCAGGAACATCGACCAGGCCAGCAGCAGCAGCCGGGCGGGCGTGTAGCCGCGGCGCAGGACGTACAGCGTTGCCAGCACGATCCATAGCACGCCCAGCAGCACCGCGCGCGAAGCGACCGGGGTGGAGATACGGTAGGGCAGCCACACCGAGGCCACGCCGAACACCACGAAGAACGCGATCAGCGCCACGGTGCCCGCGTTGAGCCGCGGCGCGCGGTCCGGCAGCTCGAGGAAGATCCGCGCGAACTGCAGCATCGCCACCAGCGCCAGGCAGATCGAGATCGGCACCATGTGGTCGGCCAGCCACGGCGAGCGCGGCCACAGGTACTCGAAGCCCAGGCCGTTGAGCGTGAACAGCACCAGCCCGAACGCGGTGATGTGGCACAGGTACCAGAAATAGCTGGCGTCGCGCAGCGAGATCCACAGCACAAGGTTGTAGAAGAACAGGGCCAGCAGGATCCCGTAGTACAGGCCGATCGCCAGCTGCGCGTCGCGCGAGACCTCGGTGAACGCGGCCTGGGTGTACAGCTGCAGCGGCACCTGCATCGAGCTTTCGCTCTTCACCCGCAGCAGCAACTCCACCGGGGTGCCGGCGGGCAGGTCGACGAAGAAGTTGGGGTGCCGGTAGCGGACGGCGCGTTCGGAGAACGGCACATGGTCGCCGCCGACGTATTCGACCACGCGTCCGTCGGGATAGCGCAGGTAGATCTCGAGCCGGTCGCTGAGCGGATATTCCTGCACCAGCAGCCAGCGCGATTCGTCCGGGTCGTGGTTGACGATGGTGGCGTGGAACCAGAACGCCCCGCGCTGGAATCCGAACGCGTCCTTGCCGTCGGGAAGGGGTTCGAATCCGCCGTCGGCCACGCGCCGCCAGGCGTCCACCGGCCGGTCGCTGGCCTGGCGGTCGTGGTGGTAGCTCAGGTGGGGCGAGAGCGCCACGCTACGCACTCCGGGCGCGAGCTCCAGCGCCGGGCCGGCGAAGGCGGGCAGGCTCAGCAGCGTCGCCAGCCATGCCAGGAGACACCTGCGCACGTTCATCGCCAGTACCGGTCCATCGCTGGTTCCATCCCCAATCGCTCCCGACGGCGGCCAACGGGGCCATCATGGCTAACGCTTTCGGCCAGATAAAGGGGACATCGCCGCGGGCGCCGGGCGGGCAGCCGTCCCGCGCCCCGGGGGCGCTAGAGCGGATGCGGGTAGGGCAGCGGCGGCCCGCGTTCGAGCTGCGCCTCCCAGGCCAGCAGGCGTGCACGCAGCGCCTCGCCCACGTGGATCTGTGGATGCGAGGGGGCATGGCCCTCCATCTTCTCGCGACGCTCGACCTGGCGCTGGGCGTAGGCGAAGGCGTCCAGCAGCCCGCCGTCGCGGTTGAGTCCCTCCACCAGCAGGGCCCGGCCGAACCAGGTGGCGCTGGTGGCGTCGCCGCAGCCGAACGAACTGCGGTCGCGGCGGGCGGCGGTGATCACGATGCTGTCGGGGCCTGCCAGCGCGGGGATGAAGCCGCCCGAGAAACAGGCCGAGACGACCAGCACCCGGTGGCGGATGCCGGCGTCGTCGAGGGCGGCGCGCAGGTCGGTCGGCGTGAGCGACAGGTCGAAGGCGCCTGGCTGGTGCAGCACCAGCGCGTGGGGGCGCTTGCCGTGGCTGGTGGCGAACAGCAGCAGGATGTCCTCGTCCGGGTCCATGCGCGCGGCGATTCCGGTCAGCGCATGGCGCAGGCTGTCGGGAGTGGCGAGCGGGCGTGGGGTGGGGCCGACGCTGTCGGGGTGGTTCACCAGCGCCAGGGTGCGGCCCTGCGCGCCGTAGCGCGCCGTCGCCAGGTCTTCGAAATAGGCGGCCTCGTTGCGGAACACGTTCTCGCGCCCGTCGCCGGCCACGGCCAGGGCGAACAGGTCGACCTGGCCCGGGCGCTGGGGCGGCATCCGCGACAGCCGGTCGTCGATCAGGGCGCGGTCGCGCGCGGTGGCCTCGTCCGGAGCGGTGGCCTGGTCGCCTGCGGGACCGGCGGGGTCCGGCCCCTCGGGCCCCTGCGCAGCGGCGGGGGTGTTGCCGGCGAAGGCGGCCACCAGCAGCGCCAGCCAGAGCCAGGCAGAGCGGGACGCGCGCGCCCTTCGCGCATCGCCCGGTCCGCCCGCGGCCCCCGGCCGGCGCATTACGCCACCGCGACCTCGTCGAACCCGGTCACGCGTGGGTGGCCGCCCGCAGCCGCACCCGTGCGCGGCTCCGGGTAGTCGCTGGCGCGGTCGACGAGGGTGGTGCGCAGCCCGGCCTCGCGCGCGGCGTCGAGTTCGGCCACCACGTCGGACAGGAACAGGATCGCGCCGGGCTCGACCCCCAGTTCACCGGCGATGCGGGCGTAGCTCGCCGCTTCGCGCTTGCCGCCCACCGTGGTGTCGAACCAGCCCGAGAACAGGCCCGACAGGTCGCCGGCGTCGGTGTGCGAGAACAGCAGCTTCTGCGCCGGCACCGAGCCGGAGGAGTACACCGCCAGCCGGTGGCCGTTGCCGTGCCAGCGGCGCAGCGCGGCGACCGCGTCGGGGTACACCGGCGCGGTGAAGTCGGCGTTGCGGTAGCCGGCGGTCCAGACCATGCCCTGGAGCGCCTTGAGCGCGGTGTGCTTGCGGTCCTCGTCGATCCAGCCCTGCAGGGTCTCGACGATCATCGCGTCCTGGCACAGGCCGCCGTTCTCGATCGCCACCTGGTCCAGCCAGCGCCGCACCTCCGGCTCGTGGCCGTGCTCGGCGACGAAACGCGGGAGTTCGCGGCGCGCGTACGGGAACAGCACGTCCTTGACGAACGAGATGGAGGACGTGGTGCCCTCGATGTCGGTGAGGATCACGGTGCGCATGGCAGGCCCGGAGACTGGGACGGGAGAGCGTAACCCACGGCCGCGCGGCGGGCGGCCGGGGCGGTGGCTCAGGCGGCGCCGCGCTTGTCGTAGCGCGGGAACTTCTGCGCGATGTCGGTGCCGGTGAAGTGGCCGATCCAGCCGTCGGGCTGCTGGAAGAAGCGGATCGCCACGAAGTTCGGTTCCGGCCCCATGTCGAACCAGTGGGTGGTGCCGTCGGGCACGGCGATCAGGTCGTTCTTGACGCATTCGATCTCGTAGACCTTGTCGCCCACGTGCAGGGTGAACAGGCCCGAGCCCTCCACGAAAAAGCGCACCTCGTCTTCCTTGTGGTAGTGCTCGTCGAGGAACTTGGCGCGCAGCTCATCCTTCTTCGGGTTGTCCGGGCTGATGCTGATCACGTCCACGGTGGTGAAGCCGCGCTCGGCCGAAATCCGGTCGATGTCGGCCTTGTAGGCCGCGATCACTTCCTCCTGGCTGGCGCCGGCGGCGACCGGCTGGCTGGCCTGCCAACGCTCGAAGCGGACGCCGATCTTCGCCAGCTCGCGCGCGATCTCGTCGCCGTCGTGGCTGGTGAAATCGGGCGCGTCGGGGTTGGTGTCTGAGAAGATGCGCAGTCGGCTCATCGCGGGCTCCCTCGCAGGGATGGTGGGGCAGAACGACAGGCTAGCAGCTGGCGCCGCCGCCGTGGCCGGCATCGGTGCAACACCGGCGTTCGCGAGCCGCAACGCGGGCGGTCAGCGGACCGTGGACAGCCGGCGCAGGTCCAGCTCGCAGCCCAGCAGGAACTCGAACGCCTCCAGGTGGCGGCGGGCCTCGGCCATGTCGCGGCCCCAGGCGTACAGGCCGTGGCCGTCGATCAGGTAGCCCCACATCGGGCGGCGGTCGAGCAGCGCGTCGACCTGGGCGGCGAGGGTGGGCATGTGCTGGCTGTTGGGCAGGACCGGCAGGTCGAGCGCGGTCTCATGGGTCTCGTTGCCGCGGAACGCCTTGAGCAGCTCGTAGCCGGCCAGGCGCACGTGACCGACGCCGGCGAACAGGCGCGAGGCGACGGTCTGGTTGCGCGAATGGGTGTGCAGGACGCAGCCCACGTCCGGGAACCGGCGGTACAGCTGGGTATGGAGCAGGGTCTCGGCGGACGGCCGGTGGTCGCTGCCCACGGCCTTGCCGTCCAGGTCCACGACCATGATGTCGTCGGGCACCAGCCGGCCCTTGTCGCGGCCGGACACGGTGATCGCCGCGTGGCCCTCGTCCAGGCGCGAGGAGAAGTTGCTGCTGGTGGCCGGGGTCCAGCCCAGGGACGCGAGCTCGCGCACGTTGACGATGATCTCGTCGGCGCGCGCGGCCAGGCGCTGGCGGTCGTAGGGAAGGTCGCTCATGCGCCGATTCTAGGCGATCCGGCGCGCGTTCAGGGGCTGCTGGCGGTGTCCGCGACCGGCGCCCCGGGCGCCAGGGCCGCGGCCGGGCCTTCGTCGGGCTGCCGCGGCAGGATCCGGAAGCCGACCGCGGCCGCCAGGAAGGCCAGCGCGAAGTTGACCAGATTGAAGAACACGAACGGCAGGTAGTCCAGCGTCGCCACGCCCAGGGTGGCGGCCATGAACGCGGCACAGGTGTTCCAGGGCACCAGCGGCGAGGTGATCGTGCCGCCGTCCTCCAGCGCGCGCGACAGGTTCAGCGGCGACAGCCCGCGACGCGCGTACTCGGACTGGTAAAGCTTGCCCGGCAGCACCAGCGACATGTACTGATCGGCGGTCACCACGTTGGTGCCGAACGCGGTTACCAGGGTCGCGGCGATCAGCGATCGGGCCGTGGTCGCCCAGCCTAGCACGCCCCGCACCATGCGCTCCAGCAGGCCGGTGCGCTCCATCACCGAGCCGAAGCACATGGCGCAGATCACCAGCCACACGGTGTTGAGCATGTTGGACATGCCGCCGCCGCTGAGCAGCTCGTCGACCGCGGCATTGCCGGTCTGGGCGTTGTAACCGTCAAACAGCGCGGTCCAGGCGCCGGCCACCAGCGCCATCGGCCGCGACAGCGCCTCGTTGCCCGCCAGCGCCACCACACGGTCGGGGTTGAACACGACCGCGAACGCCAGTCCCACCAGGGCGCCGACGAGGATCGTCGGATACGCCGGGAAGCGGCGGAACGCCAGCGTGAACACCAGCACCATCGGCAGCAGCAGGTACCAGGCCGGGTTGAACTGCGCTTCCAGCGTGGCGGCCATGCCGGCCGAGGTCGCCTCGCCGGACGGCGCCTGTCCCAGCAGGCCGGCCGCCGTGAACATGCCCAGTGCGATCAGCAGCGAGGGCAAGGTGGTCCAGGCCATGTTGCGGATGTGGGAGAACAGCTCCGATCCGCTGACCGCGGGTGCGAGGATCGTGGTATCCGACAGTGGCGAAAGCTTGTCGCCGAAGTACGCGCCGGAGATCACCGCGCCGGCGGTGATCGGCAGCGACATGTCCATCCCCTGGCCGATCCCCACCAGGGCCACGCCGACGGTTCCGGCCGTGGTCCAGGAGCTGCCGATGACCAGCGAGGTCACGGCGCAGACCAGGCACGCGGCCGGGTAGAAGTAGGCCGGGTGCAGCAGCTTCATGCCGTACACGATCAGGGTCGGCACGGTGCCGCTGAGCAGCCAGCTGCCGATCAGGGCGCCGACCGAGAGCAGGATCAGGATCGCGCCGACCGAGTGGGCGACGCCCTGGACCATCGCGTCCTCGATCTCCTTCCAGCGCATCCCGTTGCGCAGGCCGACCAGGGCGGCCACCCCGCTGGCGAGCAGCAGCGCGATCTGGCTGGCGCCGTACACCGCGTCGTCGGCGAACAGCATGATGCCCAGCACCAGCAGCGCGACCAGGAACAGCAGCGGGGTCAGCGCCTGCAGCAGGCTGGGCGCTCGGGGGGCGGGAGAACTCATGGCGTGCGCTGGCTGGATCGATACGTCTGCGTGGAGCGGGCCGGCGTCGCCGGCCCGCGGCGGTCAGGCGGTAGCGGCGCCCGCGGCGCGGTTGAGCCGGCTGTGGCGATAGCCGTAGGCGAAGTAGATCACCTGGCCCAGCAGGGTCCACAACACAAAGATCAGCCAGTGCTCCATGAACGACTGCAGGAACAGGAACAGGCAGGCGAGCACGCCGAGCGGGCAGACCAGCCAGAACAGCGGTACCCGGAACGGACGTGGCAAGTCGGGGCGGGTGAAGCGCAGCACCAGTACGCCCAGGCAGACCGTGGCGAATGCGATCAGGGTGCCCATCGACACCAGTTCGCCCAGGACGCTCAGCGGCATGAACCCGGCCAGGAGGCAGGCGACCACGCCGACCAGGATCGTGCCCACGTGCGGGGTCTGGTATTTCGGGTGCACCTTGCCCAGCACGCGGGGCAGCAGGCCGTCGCGCGACATCGAGTAGAAGATGCGCGGCTGCGCCATCAGCATCACCAGGATCACCGAGGACAGGCCGGCGATGGCCCCCACCTCGACCGCGGTCTTGAGCCATCCCAGGTTGGCGCCCGGGTCGGCGCGCATGGCCAGTTCGATCGCGGTGGCCACCGGCTTGGCGGTGTCGAGTTCGCGGAACGGCGCCATGCCCACCAGCACCGCGCACACCGAGATGTAGATCAGCGTGCATACCACCAGCGAACCGAGGATGCCGATCGGCATGTCGCGCTGCGGGTTCTTGGCCTCGCCGGCGGCCGTGGAAACCGCGTCGAAGCCGATGTAGGCGAAGAACACGATGGTCGCGGCGCGGAACACCCCGTCCATGCCGAACTGGCCCGGCCCCTCGTTGGCGGGGATGAACGGGGTCCAGTTGGCCGGATCGACGTACATCACGCCGAAGCCCAGGAACGCGGCGATCACCGCCACCTTGATCGCCACCACCACTGCGTTGGCGAACGCCGACTGGGTGATGCCGACGTAGCACAGACCGCTGACGGCGGCCACGATCAGGATCGCCGGCAGGTTGACGATGCCGGCGGTGCGCACGAATTCGCCGTTGGACCAGGTGATCGGGGCCGTGGCCAGCTCGGCGGGGAAGGGCACGCCGAGGGTGGTGGTCAGGAAGCTCACCATGTACCCCGACCAGCCCACCGCCACGGTGGAGGACGCGAACAGGTATTCGAGGACCAGGCACCAGCCGATGAACCAGGCGGTGAACTCGCCCAGGGTGGCGTAGGAGTACGAATACGCACTGCCGGAGACCGGCATCATTGCCGCGAACTCGGCGTAGCACAGCCCGGCCAGGGCGCAGGCCATCCCCGCGAACACGAAGCTGAGCATGATCGCCGGGCCGGCATGGTTGGCCGCTGCCTGGCCGGTGAGGACGAAGATCCCCGCGCCGATCACCGCGCCGACGCCCAGCAGTACCAGGTGGCGCGCGGTCAGGGTCCGCTTGAGCGTCGCCTCGCCGTGCAGGGAGCCCTCGACCGGTTCGCCCGCATCCACGTGCGGCGCCGGCTCGACCGGCTTGACCCTGAACAGACTCTTCGACATTGGCGTTTCCCCTGGAGAATGGACCTGGCGCGATGCGCGAGGACGAAAGGTTACCGTCGCGACCTTACCGGGCGGTGATGCGTCGCACAACATTCCCCTCCGCATGGGCGAGAATGCGGGGCCTGGACCGGGGAGGGGATGCGGTGGACGTGGACGCACGGGCGCGGCTGGCGCGGGCATTGTCGGGGTTTGCACGCCGCCACCCCGCCCAGGCCACGGAGGCGGCCGGGTTCGCGCGGCTGCTGGAGGACCGGGCCGATCCGTTCGTGCGCGAGCGCCTGGAGGGGCACTTCACCGCCTCGGCCTGGCTGGTGGACCGCACCGGATCGCGCACGCTCCTCACCCACCATCGCAAGCTCGGCCGCTGGCTGCAGCCGGGCGGGCATGCCGACGGCGACCGCGATCTCGCCCGCGTGGCGCTGCGCGAGGCGCAGGAGGAGTCGGGACTGCACGGCCTGCGGGTGGAGCCGGCCATCTTCGACCTCGACCGGCACTGGATCCCCGAGCATCGCGGGGTGCCGGGCCACTGGCACTACGACGTGCGCTACGTGGTCCGGGCGGGGGACGACGAGGACTTCGTGGTCGGCGAGGAATCGCTGGCGCTGGCGTGGCGCGGGATCCAGGCGGTGGCCGCGGACGCCGGTGCCGATCCCTCGCTGCGGCGGATGGCGCGGCGCTGGCTGGTGGAACGGTCGCCGGCGCCGGCCTGAGCCGGCCGCCGCGGCGGCCGCGTCAGCGCCGCGCCGCGACTTCGTCCACGTGGCGGAGCAGGTCGGCCGGGTCGTCGTACACCCGGAACGCGCCCGAGCGCTCGAGCTCCTCGCGGCCGTAGCCGCCCGAGAGCAGGCCCACGCCCAGGGCGCGGGCGCGCTGCGCGGCCAGCATGTCCCAGATGCTGTCGCCGATCACCAGCGAATGCGCGATGTCCACGCCCAGGCGTTCGGCGGCGGCGATGAACAGGTCCGGGTCGGGCTTGGCGTAGCGCACCTGGTCGCGGGTGATCACCGGCACCTTTGCCGGATCGACCCCGAGCGCGGCGATGTTCGGCGCCGCGGTCTCCATCCGGCCGCTGGTCGCGATCGCCCAGGGGATGCCTTCGGCGCTGAGGTAGGCGAGCAGTTCGGGCGCGCCGGGCAGCGGACGGATCGCGCCGGCCGCGGCCTGGCGGTTGTAGGCCTCTGCGTGCCAGGCGCGCAGGCGCTCGAGCCGGTCTTCGGTGATCTCCAGCCCGGTCTCGCGCAGCAGGATGTTGGTGAACAGGCCGCCGCTCATGCCGATCTTGCGGTGGATGCGCCAGACCGACAGGTCCACGCCTTCGCGGTCGAGCGCTTCCTTCCAGGCCAGCACGTGCTGGTAGACGCTGTCGACGAGGGTGCCGTCGAGGTCGAACAGGAACGCGGTGGGAACTCGGGGCATTGCGGACTCCTCTGCGATGGGCGCCGTTACTGCCTGCATCGGCGCGGGCGGTCCGGCGTGCGGCGGACCCGCCCAGCATAGCCACGGCCGATGAAGGCGCGATGGCGGCCCGCCGACGCCACGGTTCCGTGCCGGCCGCCGCGTCTCCGCCGGCCGCGCGGACGACGCCGGCTTGCGCGGCCGCTCAGTACAGGACGCGGGTGCGCAGCGTGCCTTCGATGGCGTTGAGCGCGGCGCGCAGGCGCGAGGTGATCTCCGGCGTGGACGCGATGTCCATCACCACGTAGCCGACCTTGGCGTCGGTGCGCAGGAACTGGCCGTTGATGTTCACGCCCTCGCGCGAGAACAGCTCGTTGATCCGCGACAGCACGCCCGGCACGTTGCGGTGGATGTGCAGGATGCGGTGGCTGCCGGCGTGCTCGGGGAGGGTGACCTCGGGGAAGTTCACCGCCGACAGGGTGGAGCCGTTGTCGCTGTAGCGCACCAGCTTGGCCGCGACCTCGGTGCCGATGTTGTCCTGCGCCTCCAGCGTGCTGCCGCCGACGTGCGGGGTCAGGATCACGTTGTCGAAGCGGGTGAGCGGCGACTCGAAGGGCTCGCCGTTGCCCTTGGGCTCGACCGGAAACACGTCCACCGCCGCGCCGCCGATGTGGCCCGATTCGAGCGCCGCGGCCAGCGCGTCGATATCGACCACCGTGCCGCGCGAAGCATTGATCAGGTGTGCACCGGACTTCATCCGCGCGATCTGCGCGGCGCCGAACATCATCCGGGTGGCCGGGGTCTCGGGCACGTGCAGGGTCACCACGTCCGAGCGCTCGAGCAGGTCGTCGAGGCTGGCCGCGGCGCGCGCGTTGCCCAGCGACAGCTTGGCCTCGATGTCGTGGAACAGCACGTGCATGCCCAGCGCCTCGGCCAGCACGCCGACCTGGGTGCCGATGTGGCCGTAGCCGATGATGCCCAGGGTCTTGCCGCGCACTTCGTGGCTGCCGGCGGCCGACTTGCTCCAGCCGCCGCGGTGGCACTCGGCGTTCTTCTGCGGGATGCCGCGCATCAGCATGATCGCCTCGGCCACCACCAGCTCGGCCACGCTGCGGGTGTTGGAGTAGGGCGCATTGAACACCGGGATGCCGGCCAGCTGCGCCGCTTCCAGGTCGACCTGGTTGGTGCCGATGCAGAAGCAGCCGATCGTGATCAGCTTGCGCGCATGCGCGATCACCTCGGCGGTGACCTGGGTGCGCGAGCGGATGCCGATGATGTGCGCGCCCGACACCTTCCCGATCAGCTCGTCGCCGGTGAGCGACTTGGGCAGCAGCTCCACCTGCCGGTAGCCTGCGTCATGGAACACCTCCACCGCCCTCTGGCTGATGCCCTCGAACAGCACCACGCGGATGTCCTGCTTGGGGAACGAGGTGAGGGGGGTCATGCGCGTGGGAGTCCCGTGCTGTGTGGATGGGCTTGGCATTATCCCAGAAGCGACGGGGTTTTCCGCGCTGCACAAGGACATTTTTGGCGCGGCATGCGGAACAACGGCCGCGATGGACGGAACACTGCGCGCGGGGTTCGTTGCGCCGGAAACGAACCGCGTCGAGCGCAGTGTCGCGCGCCGGGTCGACCGGTTCCCCAGGCGATGGCGAATGCGCCTGCGCTGGACGCCCGACATCGCGACTGGCACGCTTGCGCTCCCGCCGCACGCACTCCCGACGATGACCGACCCGCGCCTGGCCGGGCTCGTGCAGACGCTGCCCGACCTGCGCCTGCTCACCGATCCCGCCGACCTCGAGCACTACGGCCGCGACTGGACCCGGCGCTGGACGCCCGCGCCGCTGGCGGTCGCGTTGCCGTCCTCGGTGGCGCAGGTGCAGGCCATCGTGCGCTGGGCACGTGGGGCCGGGGTGGCCATCGTGCCCTCCGGCGGACGCACCGGCCTGTCCGGTGGCGCGGTCGCGGCCAACGGCGAGCTGGTCGTCAGCCTGGAACGGATGAACCGGGTGCTGGGTTTCGACCCGGTCGACCGCACGCTCACCGTCCAGGCCGGGACGCCGCTGGAGGCGGTGCAGAACGCCGCCCGCGAACGCGGACTCGCGTACCCGGTGGACTTCGCCGCGCGCGGCTCGTGCAGCATCGGCGGCAACATCGCCACCAACGCCGGCGGCATCCGCGTGATCCGCTACGGCAACACCCGCGAGTGGGTGGCCGGGCTGAAGCTGGTGGACGGGCGCGGCGAACTGCTCGACGTCGGCCGTGGCCTGGTCAAGAACTCCAGCGGCTACGACCTGCGCCACCTGACCGTGGCCTCGGAGGGCACGCTCGGCATCATCGTCGAGGCCACCCTGCGCCTGGCCGACCCGCCGCCGCCGACCAGCGTGATGCTGCTGGCACTGCCGGATTTCGAGGCGCTCATGCAGGTGTTCTCCACCCTGCGCGCGCGGCTGCGGCTGGAGGCCTTCGAGTTCCTCACCGACCGCGCCCTGCACCACGTGGTCGCGCACGGCGCGCAGCCGCCGTTCGCCGAGACGTACCCGTTCTACGTGGTCACCGAATTCGCCGCCGGCGAAGCGGAGGAGGCCGCGGCGCTGGAGGCCTTCGAGCACTGCGTGGGCGAGGGCTGGGTGGTGGACGGCGTGATCAGCCAGAGCGAGGCCCAGGCCGCGCAGCTGTGGCGGCTGCGCGAAGGGATTACCGAGAGCGTGGCCCGCTACGTGCCCTACAAGAACGACGTCTCGGTCCGGATCTCGGCGATGCCGGCCTTCCTCGCCGAGACCCAGGCCCTGCTGGCGCGCGAGTACCCGCACTTCGACGTGGTCTGGTTCGGCCACATCGGCGACGGCAACCTGCACATCAATGTGCTCAAGCCCGACGACATGGCCCAGGACGCATTCGTGGCCGACTGCGAACGGGTGACCAGGCTGCTGGCCGGCGCGCTCCAGCGCCACGGCGGCAGCATCTCGGCCGAGCATGGCATCGGCCTGGTCAAGAAGCCCTACCTGTCCTCGACCCGCAGCGCGGCGGAGATCGAGGTGATGCGCGGCATCCGCCGCGTGCTCGATCCGGACGGGCTGATGAACCCGGGCAAGCTGTTCGATCCCTGAGGCCCGCCGCCAGAGTGCTGTTCAGCCGCTGCCGCAGAGGCCGCGATATGCTTCCGCCACGTTTTCCCTCAGGACATCCGCGATGAAGCGACTGCTGTTGGCCGCCGCCCTGCTGGCCTGCACCGCGCCGGCCTGGGCCGGGAGTTTCGCCGGGACCACGGGCGGCGCCACCTCGGCCGGGACGTCCGCCTCGTCGGGCAGCAGTTCGGGCGACGACAAGGTGGTGCTGGCCGCGCGCGACGACGCCGCCCTGTTCGTGGCCAGCGACGGCGCCATCCGCGGCGCGCGCCTGGAGGCGGCCCTGCGCCAGCTGCGCGAGCACGACGCGGCGGCCCGCGGGGCCAGCGACCTGGACCTGGCCCGGGCGATCCTGGCCCGCTGATCCCCGTGCGCGGACGCTTCCGCGCGCTCTGCCTCTCCGGGCTGCTGGCCTGCGCCGCGGCGGCCGCGGCGCAGCCGCGCGTGGCGGTCGACGGCGAGGGGCTGTCGCCTGCCGAGCTGGCCGCCAGCCGTGACCTCGTGGCGGCGGCGACCTCGCGCCTGCCGCCGCGTCTGGCCGCCGGACTCGATCGCGAGGTCGTGCTGCGCTGGCGCGACGACCTGCCTGAGCGCGTACACGGCCGCACCCGCAACGGCCGCATCGGCCTCGACCGCCGCCTGCTGGCCGGCTGGATGGCGCGCGACCGGGCCGACGACCACGATCCGCGCGCACGCGCCGCGCTGGCGGCGCTGCTGCACGAGTTGGCGCACGTCCTCGACCGCTCGCCCGCGGGCGGCCTGTCGCGCGATCCGCGCCTGCTCGACCTGGCCGGCTGGCCGGTGCGCCCCTTGCGGCTGGGCCTGCGAACCGGGCGCAACGATTTCCGCGACCGCAGCCCGGATCCCTACGAACTGGCGTCCCCGGCCGAATTCCTCGCGGTCAACCTCGAACACTTCCTCCTTGACCCGGCCTACGCCTGCCGCCGGCCGGCGCTGCATCGCCATTTCGTCGCGCGCCTGGGAGCGCCCCGGCTGCCGGAGGTGGACTGCGACGATGCCCTGCCGCTGGTAGCCGCCGGCGAGGCCGGGGCGGGCCTGCAGCTGCTGGCGCTGGATCCGGCGCGCGTCGCCGGGGTGGACTACCTGCTCGCCGAACCCGACGCCTCGCCGATGAGCCGCTGGGGCCACGGCATGCTGCGGCTGGTGGTGTGCGCGCCCGGCCGTGCGCCAGGGCCGGACTGCCGGCTCGACCTGGAACACCACCTGGTGCTCTCGTTCCGCGCCTTCGTCGACGACCTCCAGGTCTCGAACTGGCGCGGCCTGACCGGCGGCTATCCCTCGCGCCTGTTCGTGCTGCCGCTGGCGCAGGTGGTGGACGAGTACACCCGGATCGAACTGCGCGGCCTGCGCTCGGTGCCGCTGCGGCTGGGGCCGGACCAGGTCGCACGCCTGCTCGAACGCGCCGCGCGCGTGCACTGGAGCTACGACGGCCGCTACCGGTTCGTCACCAGCAACTGCGCGGTGGAAGCCTGGAAGCTGCTCAACGACGCGCTGCCCGGGCTCGATGGCCAGCGCATGCGCAGCATCACGCCCACCGGGCTGCTGCGGCGCCTGGAACGCGCCGGGATCGCCGACGCGTCGGTGTTCGGGGACGAGGCCGAGGCGCTGCGCCTGGGGCATCGCTTCGATTCCCTGGCGCGCCACTTCGGCCAGATGTACGCGGTCGCCTCCGCGGAACTGGCGCTGCCGGCGCGCAACGCCGATGCCTGGCTGCGACTCGATCCGGCGGTACGCGGCGAATGGCTCGTGCGCGGCGGCCTGCGCGCCACAGCGGCCCTGCTGGTGCTGGAGGAGGCGGCGCTGCGGCAGGAGCAGGCGCGGGCGCGCGAGACCCTGCGCCGCCGCTACCGCCGCGATGGCGAGGGGGACGGCACGGTCGAAGCGCTGTTGCAGGCGCTGTGGTCGGACGGCGCCGGCGCGGGCCGGCCGGCCGTGCTGCTGCCCGGCCCCGGCTACGGGCTGCCGCAGGAGGCCGAACGCGAGCTGCTTGCCACGCGCGTCGCCGAGGTCGACGCGCGCCTGCGCGCGGCGCATGCAGGGCTGTACGAGACCGCGCTCGCCTGGCTGCCGGAGCGGCAGCGCAGGCGGCTGCGGGACGCCGAAGGCAACCTGGAACGGATCGGCGAACGCCTGCGCGCGCTCGCCGCGGAAGCGCCGGACTGAGCCGGCACCGGACGTTCAGTCGGCGCGACCACCAAACTCGCCGGTGGTGGTGTTCACCAGCACGCGCTCGCCGTTGCCGATGTACTCGGGCACCATGATCTCGATCCCGGTGCTGAGCCTGGCCGGCTTCGGCCGCTTGGTGGCGGTGCCGCCCTTGAGCTCGGGCGGGGTGTCGACCACTTCCAGCACCACGTGCTGCGGCAGCTGCAGCGCCACCGGCTGCTCGTCGATCAGCTGCACATGGCAGCCCGACAGGCCGTCGGTGATGTAGCCGGCCGCTTCGCCCACTGCGTCCGCGTCGAGCGTGTAGGGCGTGTAGTCCTCGTCGTCGAGGAACACGAAGGCGTCGCCGTCCCGGTAGGAGTAGGTGGCCTGGCGGCGCAGCAGTTCGACCTCGGCCAGCTGGTCCTCGGCGTCGAAGCTGGCGTCGAGCTTGTTCCCGCCGGGGACGCTGTACATGATGAAGCGGTAGCGCACGTTGCCACCGCGCCCTTGCGGCGAACTGCGCTCGATGTCGCGCACCTGGTAGACGCCGCCGTTGTGCTCGACGACGGTGCCCTTCTTGATCTCGGAAGCTTTCATACGGTCGTGGTGGGGGAGGGTTCGGAGGGACGGGAGCGGGCGCTGGCGGGCCTATTTCGGCGCCAGCCGCACGGCGCCGTCGAGGCGGATGGTCTCGCCGTTGAGGTAGCGGTTGCGCACGATGGTGGCGACCAGGTCGGCGAACTCCGCCGGCTGGCCCAGGCGCGACGGGAACGGGATCGACGCGGCGAGCGACCGCTGCACCTGCTCGGGCATGCCATCCACCATCGGGGTCCAGAAGATGCCCGGGGCGATGGTGTTGACCCGGATCCCGAAGCGCGCGAGCTCGCGCGCCATCGGCAGGGTCATGCCGACCACGCCGGCCTTGGAGGCCGAATACGCCGCCTGGCCGACCTGGCCCTCGTAGGCGGCGACGCTGGCGGTGTTGACGATCACGCCACGCTCGCCGTCCTCGCCGGGCTCGTTGTGCTGCATGCGCGCGGCCGCGGCCTTGGCCACGTTGAAGCTGCCGACCAGGTTCACCGCCACGGTGGTGGCGAACTGCGACAGCGGCATCGGCCCTTCGCGGCCGAGCACCCGGCCGGCGCCGAGGATGCCGGCGCAGCTGACCGCGACGTTCAGCCCGCCGAGGAAGCCGGCCGCCGCATCCACCGCGGACGCGACCGCGTCCTCGCTCGACACGTCGACCTTGAGATAGCGCGCGTTGGCCTCGCCCAGGGTCGCGACCGCGGCCGCGCCGCGCTCGTCGTTGAGGTCGAACAGGGCCACGCGGCCGCCATCGGCGACCAGGCGCTCGGCCACGGCCAGGCCCAGGCCGGAAACCCCGCCGGTGACGATGGCGCGGACGGAATTGGCGTGCATGGAGGACTGCCGTCAGGAAAACAGGTGCCCATTCTAGCCTGCCGCGCCCGGCCGGCCGGCGCGCCCGCCGGCCGGCGTCAGCGGTTGGCGAAGCGGCGCGCGAACTCGTCCGGGGGCAGGCCCGGCGCGAACAGGAAGCCCTGGCCGAACTGGATGCCGAGCTCGAGCAGGAAGCGCCGTTGCGAATCGGATTCGATGCCCTCGGCCACCAGCCCGAGGCCGAGGCTGCGGGCGATGCCGGCCACCGCCTGGCAGACCGCGACGTCGGACTGGTTGCCCGGCACCCCGGACACGAACAGCTGGCTGAGCTTGAGGCCGTGGATGGGTAGCCGACGCAGGTAGTTGAGCGCGCTGTAGCCCTCGCCGAAGTCGTCGATGGCCAGCATCACCCCCATCTCGCGCAGCGCCTCGAAGGTGCGCAGGGTGTCGGGCGCGTCCTCGATCAGCACCCGTTCGGTGAACTCCAGCTCCAGGGCGGGGCCGGGCAGGTCGTGCTCCTCCAGCGCCTCGCGCACCGCGCGCGCCAGGTCTTCCACCAGGAACTGGCGGTAGGACACGTTCACCGCCACCCGCACCAGGCCCAGGCCTTGGTCGCGCCACTGCGCCACCTGGCGGCAGGCCTCGCGCAGGACCCAGCCACCGATGCGCACGATGTCGCCGGTGCTCTCGGCGTGGCCGATGAAATGGTCCGGGCGCATGCCGCCGAACTGCTGGTTCTGCCAGCGGATCAGCGCCTCGGCCGCGACCGTGCGGCCGTCGCGCAGGTCCACCTGCGGCTGGTAGAGCAGGCGGAACTCGGCGTTGTCGGTCGCGCGGCGCAGCTGGGTTTCCATCCGCAGCCGGGTCTCCTGCGACTGCGCGAGCTCGGGCGTGAACTCCTGGCGGCCGTTGCGGATCCGGCGCTTGATGTCGTACATCGCCGCATCCGCGTTCTGGATCAGCAGCTGCGGCCGGTCGCCGTCGCGCGGCGCGCGGGCGATGCCGATGCTGGCGGTGATCGCGAACTCCTCGGAGCCGAAGCGGAACCCCTCGGTGAACGCTTCGAGGATCGCGTCGGCGATGCGCTCGGGGCGCTCGGGGTCGTCGCGGGTGTTGCAGGCGACCAGGAACTCGTCGCCGCCGAAGCGCGCGATCAGCCCCTCGGTGCCGACCGCGCGCGAGATCCGGCGCGCGGCGGCGTCGAGCAGTTCGTCGCCGGCGGCGTGGCCGAGCACATCGTTGACCATCTTGAAGCGGTCGAGGTCGATGTACAGCACCGCCAGCCCGCCGTGGGTCGGCTCGCGCAGGCGGGTCTCGATCTCGTACAGCATCGCATCGCGGTTGAGCAGGCCGGTGAGCGGATCGGTGCGCGCGCGCACGCGCAGGGTCTCGCGCTCGAGCATGCGCTCGGTGATGTCCTGCAAGGTGCCGGTGATGCTGGTGCCCTCGCTGCGCCCGGCCTCGGCCTCGCCGATGATCCGCAGCCACAGCGGACTGCCGTCGGCGCGCGAAGCCTGCACCTCCAGGTCCACGGTGCCGCCGTCCGTGGTGGCGCTGCGCAGGGCCTGCTCCAGGCGCGCGCGGTCCTCGCCGGCCAGCGCGACGAGCAGGTCGGCGATCCGGCGCACCGGGCGGTCGCCCAGGATCCGCAGCGCCTGGTCGGTCATGTACAGCGCGTCGCGGTCGACCTCCCATTCCCAGCCGCCGATGCGGGCCAGGGCCTGGGCGCGGTCGAACAGGGCGCTGTCGCGCTTGAGTTCGGTGACGTCGCTGAAGAACGACAGCGCCTGGCTCGGGCGCCTGGCGCCCGGCGCGAACAGCGGCACGCTGCTCACCGACAGCCAGCGCAGGCGCCGCTCGGGGCGGTGGTACAGACCGACCACCTCGCTGCCGGTGGCGCGCCCGGTGCGCAGGGTGCGCGCCGGCGGCAGTTCGCGGAAGGTGAGCGGGCGGCCGTCCTTGTCGACCATGGTCCAGTCGTCGGGATTCCACCAGCTGCGCAGGTCGGCATGGCCTTCGGCGCCGAGGATGCGCATCGCCGCCGCATTGGCCTGGACGATGCGCCCGCGGCCGTCGAGCACCAGCACGCCCTTGTCGATCACCTCCATCAGCTGGCCGTAGCGCAGCTCGGCCATGCGCCGCGCGGTCAGGTCGCGCGCCACCGCGACGATGCAGCGGCGGCCGCCGTACATGAAGCCGGCCGAGTGCACCTCGACCGGGAAGCGGCTGCCGTCGCCGCGCATGTTGGCGACCTCGATCACGTAGGTCTCGCCGCGGTCCAGCGCCTCGAGCACCGGCACCATGTGGTCGCGCGGCAGGTCGGGGTTGAGCACCTCGATCGGCTGGCCGACGATCTCCTCGCGCGGCCGGCGGTAGGCCGCCATGCCGGCCTTGTTGAGGTCCAGGACGATGCCGTCCTCGTCGATGATGCTCACCGGGTCGGGCACCGCGTCGAACAGGGCGCGGTAGCCCAGGCGCGCGTCCTCGGCTTCGCCCACGGCCGCGACCAGCGCGTCGCGCGCGGCGGCGAGCAGTGCCCGGAGGCCGGCCGGCAGGGTGGGGTCGCGGCTGGCGGCCTCCAGGCCGGCCGCGATTCCCGCCGCATCCTCCGGCGGGCGGGCGATGCCCGGAAGGTCCGCCGTCGTCATCCGCCCGCCGCCAGTGCCCGGCCCGCCTTGCTGCCGGTCTCGCGTCCGAGCAGGCCGGCCAGCCAGCGGCCGGTGTCGGCCAGCCGGTCGAGGTCCACGCCGGTGTGGAGGCCCATGCCGTGGAGCATGTACACCAGATCCTCGCTGGCGAGGTTGCCCGAGGCGCCGCGCGCGTAGGGGCAGCCGCCGGCGCCGGCCACGGCGCTGTCGACCACCGCCACGCCTTCCTCCAGGCAGGCCAGCACGTTCGCCAGCGCCTGGCCCCAGGTGTCGTGGAAATGCACCGCCAGTGCGGCCATCGGCACTTCGGCCGCGACCGCGCGCAGCATGTCCCGCGCGCGCACCGGCGTGCCGACGCCGATGGTGTCGCCGAGCGAGACCTCGTAGCAGCCCATCGCGTGCAGGGCGCGGGCGACGCGGACCACGTCGGCCAGCGGCACCTCGCCCTGGTAAGGGCAGCCGAGCACCGTCGAGACGTAGCCGCGCACGCGCACGCCGTCGGCGCGGGCGCGCTCGAGCACCGGCGCGAACCGCTCCAGCGACGCGTCGATCCCGGCGTTGGTGTTCTTGAGGTTGAACGCCTCGGAAGCGGCGGTGAATACCGCCACCTCGCGCGCACCGGCCGCGAGCGCGCGTTCGTAGCCCTGCAGGTTGGGCACCAGCACGGGGTAGGACACGCCGGGCCGCCGGGTGATGCCGGCGAACACCTCGGCGGCATCGGCCAGCTGCGGCACCCACTTCGGGCTGACGAAGCTGGTTGCCTCGATCGTCTGCAGCCCGGTGGCGGAGAGGCGGTCGACCAGCTCGATCTTGGCCGCGGTGGGCACCATGGCCCGTTCGTTCTGGAGGCCGTCGCGCGGCCCGACCTCCACGATGCGCACGCGGTCGGGCAGGGCCACCTCAGTCCTCCAGCACCACCAGCACGCCGTCGGCCTCGACGAAGTCGCCGGCCGCGGCGCGCAGTTCGGCGACCGCGCCCGCGCGCGGAGCCTTGAGGGCCAGTTCCATCTTCATCGCTTCGAGCACCACCAGCTCCTGTCCTGCCTCCACCCGGTCACCGGCCGCGACGCGCAGCGCCACCACGCGCCCGGGCATGGGCGCACGCACGCGATCGTCGGCCGCCGACTGTCCGGACTCCTCGTGCCGGTACGCCGCCAGTGGCCGCAGCGTGATCCGGCGGTCACCGTCGTGCACCTCGATGCGCCCGGGTTGCAGCGCGAGATGGAAACGGCTCCCCTTGCCGTCCATACGCAGCCAGAGCGCGTCCCCGGACAGCCGTGCGCCCTCGATCGCCACCGTGCGCCCGTCCAGGGTGATGTGGTAGTCGCCGCCGTGGCCGCGCGCCAGCAGGTCGATGCGGCCGCCGGCGTGCTCGAACGCCAGCGGCCGTTGCCCGGCGTGGCCCAGCCGCCAGCCGTCGGCCAGCGCCCACGGCGAGGTGGGGTCGGCGGACGCCGCGGCCGCGTCGCGCTGCGCGCGTTCCTGGTCGAGCAGGTACGCGGTGGCGGCGGCCAGCAGCAGCGCGGGTTCGTCCACCGCCGCAGCGGCGATGAACTCGTCGAGGTGGCGGTCGAGGTAGCCGGTGTCGATCCGCGCCTCGACGACCGCGGGATGCCGCACCAGCGCCTCGAGGAAGGCGATGTTGGTCTTCGGCCCGTCCACCGAGCAGGCCGCCAGCGCCTCGCGCAGGCGGGCGAGGGCGGCCGGGCGATCGCGGTCGTGGACGATGAGCTTGGCGATCATCGGGTCGTAGAAGATGCTCACCGTGTCGCCCTGCGTCACGCCCGCGTCGATGCGCACGTGCGGCGACGGCCGCGGCAGGCGCAGGTGGTGCAGGCGGCCGGAGGCGGGCAGGAAGCCGGCGTCGGGGTCTTCCGCGTACAGCCGCACCTCGATCGCGTGGCCGTGGCTGCGGACCGCGTCCGCGGCCAGCGGCAGCGGCTCGCCGGCGGCGACGCGCAGCTGCCATTCCACCAGGTCCAGGCCGGTGGTCATCTCGGTCACCGGATGCTCGACCTGCAGCCGGGTGTTGATCTCCATGAAGTAGAAGCCGCCGTCGGGGTCGACGATGAACTCGACCGTGCCGGCGTTGGTGTAGTCGATCGCGCGCGCGGCCAGCACCGCCGCCTCGCCCATCGCCGCGCGCAGCGGCGGGGTCAGGAAGGGCGAGGGCGACTCCTCCAGCACCTTCTGGTAGCGGCGCTGGGCCGAGCATTCGCGTTCGTTGAGGTGGATGACGTTGCCGTGCGCGTCGCCGAACACCTGGATCTCGATGTGGCGCGGCGACTCGATGTAGCGCTCGAGCAGCACCCGGTCCCGCCCGAAGGCGTTGGCCGCCTCGCGCTGGCAGCTCTCGAGTGCGGGCAGGAATTCCGCCGCGTCGCGCACGATGCGCATGCCCTTGCCGCCGCCACCCGCGGCGGCCTTGATCATCAGCGGAAAGCCGATCGACTGCGCCTCGTGCGCGAGCCGCACCGACTCCTGGTCGTCGCCGTGGTAACCCGGCACCAGCGGCACGTCGTGGCGCTGCATGAGCGCCTTGGCCGCGGCCTTGGAGCCCATCGCATCGATGCTTTCCGGTTTGGGTCCG
>Ga0123328_1000839_pt1 | contig 31294 bp, 22 predicted proteins | sample BioC12SIPDNA_2_FD_89702 | JGI IMG/M metagenome (GOLD analysis project Ga0123328, IMG submission 89702) | Anaerobic biogas reactor microbial communites from Washington, USA - Biogas_R1_A C12 SIP DNA | ecosystem: Engineered > Bioreactor > Anaerobic > Unclassified | place: Washington, USA...
CCCGAATTCAGCCCTCGGCTACGCCGCCTGATGGCCAGGATCAGGAGTCATCCGCCCACCCTCAGCCCGCGGATGGCCCGTGCCGACCGGAAAAAACCGCAAAGCGACTTTTTCAGGGACGACGAATTATCCTCAGTAACACAGTCTTCAATCCGAGCGGGAGAGCGAGAGGCGTAGATCCCGCCGCCGCTGGCCATGCTGAACCCGTTGCGCACGCTGAAACCTTCGACCACGCTTTCCGGACGTTCGCCGCTATGAAAATAGAACCCACGACTGGCACCCTCGCAATCGATCACGCAATGGGCTGCCCCGTTCACCGAGCGAAGCGCCACGGCCTTGCCGCCGAAGTCGAGGTTCACAATCCCCGCTCCCTGGTACAAGCCGTCGGCAACCAGCACTGTGTCGCCCGGTTGAGCGGCATCAAGGCCTGCCTGGATGGTCTCCTTCGGTCCGCAGGTTGCCCCATCCCAGGTCGCGCACAACCCCGACCATGCGTGCTGGCCCGAGGAACCATCGACATGAATGACCACCGACGCCGTCGCCGATGTGCCCACACACAGGCTGACTACGGCCACTCCGAACGCGGCATAAGCTGAGAACAAACGAAATGCGGACATGACGCAAGCTCTTCTTTCCGTGGCTCCTTGCAGCCGAACCACGAAGACGGACATCGATCCGCCGGCCACGCGCCAAGCCGCTTGAAGACAACTTATCCTGTGAGGCTGTCGTGGACGGATAATGCAATCAGTCTGCCACAATCGACCGGCAATTTTGACACCCCCAATCACATCCGCACCCGGCCAGTGAGCAAAACTACCCATTATTAGGCACGCACTCGCTCCAACAGTTACCCTACGCAACGGCTGCGAGCGGTTTGTGTGTCCGGGGCCAAAGCCGCTATGATGCTCTACGAGTGGCGATGGCCGGAGCTGCCCTGCGGCCAGGGTGATTCCGGAAGCCGAGCCTTCAATACTGCGAGACCCGCACGGAGCATGAGCAAGAAGATTCCAAGCAGGTTCCTGCGCGAATCGGGGACTGAGGCCTTCAACGGCAACGAGTTGCTGTTCAAGGGGGCGTTGGAAACGGAGGGCGGGGTCCACCTGATGACGGGGTACCCGGGCTCGCCGGTGGCGACGTTCTTCGACGTGCTGGCGGACTGCTCTGACCTGCTGAAGGAGCGGGGCATCGAGGCCCGACTGGCGAACAATGAAGCTTTGGCGGTGGCGGCGGCGAACGGTTTGCAGATGGGTCCGTTGCGTGCCTTGGTGGTGTTCAAGAGTGTCGGGCTGCACGTGGCCAGCGACGCGTTGGCTTTGGGCAACCTCGCGGGTCCGCACCCCGAGGGTGGGACGGTCATCGTGGTGGGTGACGACCCGTGGAGCGAGTCGACGCAGGTACCGGCGGACTCGCGTTTTCTGGCCCGCCACCTATTCCTTCCTGTGCTTGAGCCGAGCACGCCCCAGGAGATCAAGGACTTCGTCAATGTCGGTTTTCAGTTGTCGCGGGCGGCGGATCTGTACGTCGGCTACCTCATCACCACGACGCTGGCCGACGGCGGTGGTTCGGTTGTGTGCCGACCCAATCATTACCCGTTAACCAACACCAATCATCCCTACGAGCTGCAGACCTACAACCTGGACTTGGCCAACAAGGTTCTGCTTCCGCCGCGGACCGGCCGTCGTGAGCTGGAGTTGCCCGAGCGGTTTGAGCGACTCCATCGTGAGGTGGATCGGCTTGGGCTCAACCGGCTGCATGATGTGTCCGGCGTCGATGAGTTGCTGATTATCACCAGCGGCCTGGCCTATCAGTATGTACGGCAGGCGTTGTCGGACATCGGGCTGGACAAGCGGATTCCCATCCTCAAGCTGGCGGTCACCTACCCGTTAAACCGGCGGCGCATTGAACCTCTGCTGGCCCGGTTCAAGCACATCCTGGTCGTCGAGGAGCGGCGTTCGTTCATCGAGGATCAAGTAGCCGAGATCGCCATCCGCTTCTCCCAGTCGCGGCAGGGACCGATCGCCTCGTTGTGGGGCAAGCAGTTCCCCAAGGAGTCGAGCGGGTTCCCCTCGGCTCTGGGGCTGAACGCCTCGATTGTCGTGGACCGGTTGCCCCGCTTCCTGCGAGCGATCGACTCACCGCTGGCCCGTGTGGCCGCCAAGGACATCGACAGCGAGCTGAGCATCATCTCTCGGACATCTCGGCTGGAGGAGGATCTGTCGGCGCGTACGCCGACCTTCTGTCCCGGTTGTCCGCACCGCGATTCGGCCAGCGTGCTGTTGCAGATCAAGAGGCAGTTCGCGGACGAGGCCTACATGCGTCGCCGGCACGGATGCGGGGCGATCGATCTGGTGTTTCACGGGGACACCGGCTGCTACACCATGTTGATGTTTGAGCCGAACACGCCGTTGATGCACAACTACTCGGGAATGGGGCTTGGCGGGGGGACGGGCAGCGGCATCGACCCGTTCATCACCAACAAGCAGGTCGTGTTCATGGGTGACTCGACCTTCTTTCACTCGGGGATCACGGCGATCAGCAACTCGATCACCGGCCGGCAGGACATCACCTACATCATTTTGGCGAACGACACGACCGCGATGACGGGGCACCAGCCTTTACCCACCTTGTCGCAGGATCTGCTGGATCGGCCGATCCCCGCTCAAGAAATCGAGAATATCGTGGCGGCGGTGACCGGCCGAGCTTGTCCGGTCACCCGGGTGAACCCCGAGGACCGCAAGGCCTACCGTCGCACGCTGGAGCAGACCATCCTGGCCGACGGCGTGAAGGTGCTGATCGCCGACAAGGAATGCGGCATCACCTTCCACCGCAAGCGGATGCGGGCCGAGCGGGCCGAGCAGAGCAAGATCGGGTTTGTGCGCCGGCAGGTACAGATGAATGTCACCCCGGAGGTCTGCGAGTACTGCCTGGAGTGCACGAACAACACCGGTTGTCCGGGCTTGACGGTCGTTAGCACGGACTACGGTCCGAAGATCCAGACGGATCTTTCGTGGTGCGTGAATGACGGGGCCTGTGCCCGGGTGGACGCGTGCCCGTCGTTCGAGGAGGTGATCATCACGCGGCGGCGGCCTCCGACCCCCCGCGGTCACAAGATCATGCTGGAGGACATTCCCGACGTTCCGGTGCGCCGCAGCGAGCGGGTCTGGCGGGCATGGCTGGCGGGCGTGGGCGGGATGGGCATCGGCACGGCGGCGAGCATTCTGGTGGTGGCGGGTCAGCACGAGGGCTACAGCGTTCAGTTCAGCGACAAGAAGGGGTTGGCGATCCGGAATGGGTCGGTCTACTCGCAGATTATCTTCTCGCCCACGGGGCAGTCGGCGGGCATGACCCTCGGGTACGGCAAAGCCGATCTGCTCATCGGGCTGGATCCGCTCGAAGCGGTGCGGGCGGTCAACGCGAAGGAGAAGTTCCGCGTCGCCGATCCCGAGCGCACCGCCACGGTGGTCAACACCGATGCGAGCCCGACCATCCGCATGCTGTTGGGCCAAGACTCCATCAACGTCGAGCGGCTGGAGGCCGCGCTGCGGCAGGTGAGCCGGCCGGGCATGTACTTCTCCGCTCGCATCACCTCGCTCTGCGAGCGCATCTTCGGCACCAAGCTGTACGCCAACATCACCATGCTGGGTGTCGCGTACCAGCGTGGGCTGATTCCCGTCTCGCTCGAATCGCTCAAGGAGGGGATCCGGCAGACGATCCGTGCGGACTTCAAGAAGAACTTGCGAGCGTTCGACGTGGGCCGCAAGCTGGTCAGTCGGCCGGACCTGTTCGCCGACCTGTTTGGCGAGCAGCAGGCCGGCCCGCGCACGCTGGCCCGGACGGTACGCGAGAAGGCCGCGTATCTGAACATGCGGCGACTGGGCAAGAGGCGGGCCCTGCGAGGCGATCGTCCCGGGGTGGGCGGCCGGCGAAGGCTTCCCGACACCAAGCTCGCCCGGGCCTACAAGCACATGGTCTTCACCACCTTGCGGGCCTGCCGCGAGTTGGATCGCGAGAGCATGAGTGACCTCGCCATCCGCATTTACGATCTCATCGAGTGGGGCGGTCTGCGCTACGCTCGCCGGTACGTCGAGCGCATTCGCCGGACCTTCCTGGCCGACAGCGAGACTCACGGCTTCGCCGCCACCCGGGCAGTCATCTGGAACCTCGCCAAGCTCATGCTCATCAAGGATGAGTTCTGCGTCGCGCACCTGCTGACCCGCTTCGAGAAACTGCGGCGTGACCGGCAGCGTTACAACGTGAACCCGGCCAACGGCGACCGGATCCGTTACCGGCGGACGTTCCATCCGCGGTTTTTCGGGCGGCAGGTTGATATTCGGACTCCCCATTGGACGCTTTACGTGCTGCGTAATCTGCGTTTTCTGCGTCGAGTGATTCCCCGGTGGCGTCACGAGGAGCGTCTGTTCCTGGCGTGGTACGAGAGGCTGGTCGACGGGCTCGCACACATTCAACCGGCGGGGGACGATTATGGCGTCTACCTGGAAGCCCTGCGGACGGTCGAGTCGGTCACCGGCTATGCCGAGATTCGGCGCCCGAAGATGGAGGCCGCCCGCTCCAAGGCCGAGCAGCTTCTGGCCGACCTGCGTCATGCCCAACAACGTCGCCTGACCTCGGCCGGTTGAGCACGGTGATCGAGTTGCCGTTTCAACCACACGAGCGGTGATCGCCCGCGGACATCACTCTGATGGCTGCGGCTGTAGGATCGCGCGGACCTGGTCGGGTGTGACGGCCTCGAGGCGCAGCGTTTTGCGGGGCGAGCCGTGGCCGGTCTCGACCGTGACCTGCTGCACGCGTATCCCGAGAGTTTTGGCGATGAGTCGACAGACCGCCTGATTGGCGGCTCCTTTCTCGGGCGGCGCGGCCACGGCCACCTTGAGCGATCCGTCCAACTCACCCACAATACGGTCACGGGAGGCCTTGGGCACCACCTTGACCGGGAGAAGCACGTCGGAACCATTGCGGGTTAACTGGATCATAAGCTTCGTTTGGGCCCAGGGCCGGCACTGCGGCCTCGCGTCGCCAGACAGGGAGTGCCCCTGCCCGGCCAGTGCCACCGCTTTCCGGTGATTGCGGCTCCGCACAACGTTTGCGCCGGCGCTGTCAGACAGCCTGAGGCGGCTTGGGAGCTTTCAGAAGCAAGCCAAGAACCGCGGCGGCCAGGCAAGCGGCGCCGGCGATGATGAAGGCAGGATACCACGCGTTCATCGCGGCAGCCAGGGCGTCTGCCTCGCTGGCGGCTCCTTCGATAGCCGCTTTGCCGAAGTCCTTGAACCTACCAGCCATGATCGGGCCCGCGATGCCGCCGACGCCGTAGGCGGTGAACACCCAGCCGTAGTTCTTGCCGACGTTCTTGTTGCCGAAGTAATCGGCGGTGGCGGTCGGGAATAGGGCGAAGTTGCCGCCGAAATTGAACCCCACAACGGCCGCTCCGACATATAGCAGGGCCGGCGTGCCCCCCATGTGGAAGAAGGCGAACATCATAAGCCCCTGCGTACCCATCATGATCACGAAGGAGGCCTTCCGGCCGATCCTGTCGGAAAGCGTGCCCCAGGCGATTCGCCCGATACCGTTGGAGATGGCGAAGAAGACACCCATGGCCGTGCCGGCCACGGCCGACGCCTGGACCTCATCCAGACCACCGCGAGCCTGCAGAGCATCGATGCCGAAGAGTTTGATGATGCCGATGACCATCAGGCCGGCCATGGACCCGAAGATGAATATGGCCCAGAGCATGTAGAACTGGGGCGTACGAAGCATATCGCGGGGCTCGAAGTGGGCGTGCTCACCGGTCACCTGATTCCCGCCCACATTGGCCGGCTCCCACCCCTCGGGCCGCCAGCCCGCGGGTGGGTTCTTCATCCAGATCGAACCGAGCATCACCAGGACCAAGAAGGCGATCCCGTAGACCATGAAGACGTTCTCAACGCCTATGCGTGCGATGAGCCTTGCTCCGCCCGGGTCGGCCACCTTGATCCACAGGAGGGCCCCGAATCCAAACCCGGCCACAACCAAGCCGGTGATGAGCCCCTTCTTGTCAGGAAACCACTTGACTCCGACAGCGATGGGCACGACATAGGCCAGCCCAATGCCTGCTCCCGCGATCACCCCGACGGTGATAAGCAGACCGGGCAGGGAGGAGCCGCCGAACCTGGCCAGGATATAACCCAAACCAAGAAGCACCCCTCCGGCACGGACTACCAAAGCGGGACCGGCCTTGGCTTGCCACTGGCCGCCCAGAATCATGACCACCGCAAAGGTTGCCAAGCCCACCGCGAAAATGACCTGGGTCTGAGTCGCGCTGAAGTTGTAGGGCTCGGTCTGCAAAGCGGGCGTAAAGACGGACCAGGCGTAGATGGCCCCAAGGCAGAGTTGGATCAGGATCGCCCCCAGAACGACGAGCCAACGGTTCATCACTTGCGGAGATGTTGCCGGTACTGTTGTGTCCATAGGTCAGCCCCTCTGAAGAGATTCCGAAAAGGCAAGACCGACGCGATGATGGAAGAACGCTGCGGGGAGGGAAGTCCCCTCCCCGGCGGCGTGTCGAGTCATGTATTCATTTGACGGGTGTGTAGGAATCGACGAGATTCGCGACCACAGACGGATCAGCCAGGGTCGTGGTGTCGCCGATCTTGTCGGACTCGCCCTCGGCGATCTTGCGCAGGATGCGCCGCATGATTTTGCCGGAACGGGTCTTGGGCAGGCCCGGCGCCCAGTGAATCACATCCGGAGTGGCGATCGGGCCGATCACCTTTCGAACATGAACCAGCAAACCCTTCTTGAGCTCATCCGTGTACTCGTGTCCCACCTTGAGGGTGACATAGGCGTAGATGCCTTGGCCCTTGATCTGGTGGGGGAATCCGACGACGGCGGCCTCGGCCACGGCCGGGTGCGACACCAGGGCGCTCTCGACCTCCGCCGTCCCGATCCGGTGACCGGACACGTTGATCACGTCGTCCACGCGTCCGGTGATCCAGTAGTAGCCGTCCTCGTCGCGACGGGCCCCATCGCCGGTGAAGTACAAGCCCGGATAGCTGCTGAAGTAAGTCTCCTTGAACCGCTGATGTTGGCCATAAACGGTCCGCATCATGCCCGGCCAGGGCTCCTCGATACACAGCACGCCGGCGCCCGGCCCGTCGATACGCTTGCCCTCGGGCGTGAGAAGAATCGGTTTGCAGCCGAAGAACGGTAAGGTCGCCGAGCCCGGCTTGGTGGGCGTGCAACCCGGCAAAGGCGTGATCAGGATGCCGCCGGTCTCCGTCTGCCACCAGGTATCCACGATTGGGCAGCGTTCGTGCCCGACGTGCTTGTGGTACCATACCCAGGCCTCGGGGTTGATCGGCTCGCCCACGGTGCCCAGCAGCCGCAAGCTGGCCAGGCTCCGCTTGTCGACGTGCGACTCGCCCTCGCGCATCAGCGCCCGGATGGCCGTCGGGGCGGTGTAGAACTGAGTGACCTTGTACTTATCGACCACGTCCCAGAAGCGGCCCGCGTCGGGATAGGTCGGGATGCCCTCGAACATGATACTGATCGCCCCGTTGCACAGTGGGCCATAGACGATGTAGGTATGCCCGGTCACCCAGCCGATGTCAGCGGTGCACCAGTAGACGTCACCGTCTTGATAATCGAAGATATACCTGTGGGTGGTAGCCGCGAACACCATGTACCCGCCGATGGTGTGCAGAACACCCTTGGGCTTGCCCGTCGAACCGGAGGTGTAGAGGATGAACAGTGGATCCTCGGCGTCCATCCATTCCGGCTCGCAGACCGGCGAGGCGTCCTTCATCAGGTGGTGCCACCAATGGTCGCGACCGCTTTGCATGTTGACGGGCAGCTTGTCCTGCCCGACGCGCTCATAGACGATGCAGGTGGTGACTTCGCAGCCCTGTTTGCCGGCCAGGACCATCGCCTCGTCGGCGTTGGCCTTGAGGGTGACCGCTTTGCTCCCGCGGTATACGCCGTCGGTGGTGACCACCACCTTGCAGGTCGAGTCCACAATACGGTCGGCCAGCGATTCGGCGCTGAACCCGCCGAACACGATCGAATGGATGGCCCCAACGCGGGCACAGGCGAGCATGGCGATGGCCAGCTCCTTGACCATGGGCATGTAAATCGAGACGCGATCCCCCTTCTTGACCCCTTTGGCCTTGAGCACGTTGGCGAACTTGCAGACCTGCTCGTGCAACTGGCGATAGGTCAGCTTGGCATCCTCGCCGGGAGAATTGCCTTCCCAGATGATCGCCACCTGGTCGCCGCGTTTGTCGAGGTGACGGTCCAGGCAGTTGTAGGTGATGTTGGTCTTCCCGTCGATGAACCACTTGATCGAGATGTCGCCCTTGAAGTCGTAATCGCGGACTTTGCTCCACTTCTTGTGCCAATGGAAGCCCTCGGCCACTTCGCCCCAGAATCCCTCGGGATCCTTGATGGACCGTTCGTACATCTGGCGATACTGATCCATCGACTTGACATGCGCCTTGGCGGCGACATCGGGTGATGGCTCAAACACACGCCCTGCGGCGCTAACCGTCTCGACTGCACACATGCTTTGTACTCCTTGCCGGGTCCCGAGCCGGCAACCCCACGTGAATCAGAAAGTAACGCGTATCTTCACTCCGCCGGCGATGGCATGACTGATCGAGTCGTTACCGCCCGGATTGTCGATGTATTGAATATCCGGGGTGACCACAAGCCAGGGAGTGACCTCTGCGGCATAGTACAGTTCGTAAATCGTCTCGTTACCGGAGTTCGAATCTCGCCAGCGGCGGTAAGCGCCGGAATCCGCCAACTGCGCAAAACCAAACCCCAGAACGTCGCGGTCGCGCGTCGGGATCAACCCGGTGTAGACCGGGCCCATCGACCAGAACTGCTTGTAACGATACATCGCGCTGGGACTATAGGCATAGCGAAAGAACATGCCCAAGCCTTGCGAATCCTTGTCGTTCTCCCGATAGAGCATCTGGTCATGGCTCATGTAGAAGGTCCAGTTGTCCCCGTCGCGATCGGTGGGCATGCCGGGATCGCCGAAACGAACCCGAGGCAGCGGGTCGTAGCTGGTACCGACGCGGTAATTGCCCGCCAGTGGGCCCCGCGGTGAGGGGATCTGAACCTTGAAGATATTCTCGATCCACGCGAGGAAGTAGGCGTGGTCGTGAAAGGTGGTCGAGAAGCCGGGCTTGTAGAGTGGCAAACGCTCGGCGTCGAGCGTACCAACGATCAGCTCGTACCAATCGCAAGGTTTGACGTACAACGCGGCCCCCAACCCGGTCGCGGATGCCGTCGGGAAAAGCGGGTTATTGTCCAGGGCTTCGTTCATGAACTGGCGGTCTTCGCTGTTGGCGAAGACGTTTTTGTCCACGATGGTCTGGTAGTCGAGATACCCGACCTGCAAAGCGATTTTGCGGTCGAGGAAATGCTGGCGATACCAGAGCTGATCGACGTAGAGGGTCAGGTCGTAGTCGGCGTCGTCGTTGACCTGTTGGGCACTGGAGTGTGTTCGCGTAGCCTTGGTCGGTGGGCCGATCCAGGGATTGATACTTCGACCCCACTGCTGGCGGGCGTGAACCAGTACGTCGGCGTCGGGGATGAGGCCCATCTTGCCCAAGTCGAAGGAGATAATGGCATCGTAGGTGGCGCTGTGTTTGGGGCCGCCGGTGTTGTTACCGCCAGCCAGGTTCGACATGAAGTGGCTGTTCCAGAAGAAGCTCGCCCCAATACCCAAGTCGCGCATCTGCGGCCCGAGCCCAAACCAGTCGCCGCTGAGTGTTTTGGCGGACAACCCGAAGGGCTGATCACGGGGCGGAGCGGCGGGCTGCGTCGTCGCAGCGGGTTCCTCGGCCGGCTGCGTGGCCGAGTCAGACGCCAGCCCATGGCCTACCAAGCCCAAAACCAGGGCTGTAATCCACACAACTTGATGGCCCAACAAGAGTTGCATTTTCGAGACCCTGCCATACCATGCCCGGCCGACAAGGGACTCTCCGCACCGCCTACGGAGCGGGAGAAGGTCTCTTCCCCTGATTTTTAGTGACGAGGCTGCCCGGATCGATGCTGTAAGCCGTCGGACACCTGTCGTCGCCGGCCCGTCGAACTGCTTTCCGAGTCAGACAGCATAGCAGAAAATCTAGCCATGACAAGGGAGCGAAACGGACGCCTCGCCAGGGAGCAAGGCTGTCGTCGCGATGGCCTTGCGTCTCGCCTCTTGAACAGGGCGTCAGAACGCCGGGCAATCAGAGTGGGACGCGGGGAGAACGGCCATACCCTCGACCTCGACAAGCCAGCCTGGGCGGCAAACGGGCGCGGTGATCACCACGATGGGTGCGGAGCCGAACCGCTCGCGCATCCGGTGATCGACGACGGCGTGGTCGGCGGGATCGCGGACATAGACGATGAAATGGCCCATGTCGCGGAAAGCGGCACCTGCCTGCTGAAGCAGCGCTTCGACGTTGTCCAGTGTGCGTTCGAGTTGACGGCCCACGTCGCCGTGATGCAGGATGTTGCCGCGGTGGTCGATGCTGGCGGTGCCGGATATAAAGATGTGTTCTCGGTCGTGGTAGGCGACGGACGTAGCGCGCTCGAAAGTCACGCCGTAAACGTGCGTCGGGCTGAGGTGCTCGGGCGCGGCCAGGAAGTAAATTTGCTGCTCATGGAGGTTTCCGACGGCGTAGGCGTCGAGGGTCACGCGGGCGGCGATATCCGCGTCGGCGCCCTGAATGCCCGAGCTGGCGATGAAGTGCGTCTGCGGCGTCAGGCCGCGGGCGGCGAAGAACTCGCGCCGCATCACGACCAAGTCGGCATAATCGGCGTCGATGTCTCTGACAAAGAGCCAGGTACGTACGACGTGATCGGCGAGCCGCATACCGCCCTCGGTCAGAAAGCGGTCGTAGGCGTCGAAGATGCCGCGGGTCTGGTCGCGACAGCCGCTGTGGCCGGGGCAGGTCAGGCGTGTTGTCCAGTGGTGAGCGAGGTCGCCGCGCACGAGGGTCAGGGTGTGACCCGATTGCCGCTTGTTCAACTCACCTCGGGGGTCGCTGAGGTGGTAGGCCCACAGGGCCACCTTGGCCGGTGCGGCCGGGATCTGACCCACCCAGGACACCGCGCAGGGGTTGTCGGCCTGGTGAGGTCGCGAGATCGAGCATGCGTTGAGGGCGTCGGTCTGGTTGTGCGGGTCACTGCAGAAGAACCGCCTCAGCACGGCGGTGCTCATACTCAGCCCGGCTGACGCGATCGCCGCACGGTACGCGTGCTCGATGTCGGCCAGTTGGGATTCGATGCTGCCAGCTAGGCGAGGCACAACGATCAGGTGATACTCGTCGGTGCCATCCTCCCCGTGAAAGCGCGAGACGCTCACCCGGGGCGATCCCGCCTTTCCGTCCTCGCTCCAGTAGTCCATTCCCTTACCTCAGGTTACAGGGTATCAACGCCGCACCACTTCAAACGGTATGGCGGGCAAGATGCCCAGCACTGTCCGTTGTTTGGGGTCCACCGGCTGACCTGCCGCTTGTGCACCGCCGGGCAGAGTGTAGGCTTCGACGATCAGATTGCCGCCCGCACCCGCATCGGCAGCCTGGCTGTTGGCCGTGAGGGTTAGCGTAACCCCATCGGAGCCCTCGTGCACGGCCTTCAGCGCCACACCGGCGGGCGGGTCGCGTAAGGCGAACTGCACCTCCCGTGGCCGCGAACGCGAAGAGGCCTTGACGCGGACCTCGGCAGTACCTCCCGGCACCAGTCGCACCGGTCGATCGGTGTCCACCACTATCTCAGCAACGGGCCGGCGGTTGCCGACGATCAGGGCCAGCAGCTCCTGCGAGGGCACAAGATGCCGGTAGGCAAACGCCTGCATCATATCCTCGGCCGGGACGACGGGGCGGCGCATGATGTTCCCGCCGACCCTGGCCTGGCCCTCGAGCTGCAAAGCCACTGGTCCATCGGCTCGCCGGCCTTGGGCCGCCGAGATCGTCAAGTATACCTTATCCTGTCCGCGAGGAACCCTCCCGCCGCCGAGCGTCAGCCCGCGGGGTGCGTCTTTCAGCACAATGTCGATTGCCCCGTCGAAACCGTCCTTGCGCAGGGCATACACGCACAGGGGTGCCGACCAGCCGGCCGGGATGGCGATGCTCGACGGGGTGACCCTCAGAGCAAAATCCGCACGGGGAGCACTGATGCGCAGACGGTAAGCTAAGTCGTCGCCGCCCTGCTGAGTGGCATCGGCCAGGCGCACCGCGTAGGTGCCGCTCTCGGCCAGGCGGACCCTCAGGTATGAGTCCGCATGATGGGTCAGCAAGCCCGAGGCGAGGTCTTCGTGGTCGTCGTTCCATGCGACCACCCGCCCGGAAGGATCGATCAACTGCGCGAGCGCATCCAGCGGCGAATGCAGACGCCGGGCATGGACCTCGGCCACGACGGTTTGACCCGCCGTACCCTTGAAGGAGAAGACGTCGGCGTCGCCGGCCGGGCGGATGCGGCCGTTGATGATTCGCGGCAGGTCGATCGGCTGGGCGGTTTCGTAGGTGTCGTTCGGCTCGGCTTCGTCGGACTCCGGCAACATGTCCACCGCGTAGATGACCTGGTTGGAGGCCTGCGACGGTGGCTTGAGCGCGGCCTGTCGCAGGCCGGGAATGCCCGTGGGCGTGAGCAGGGGTAGCTGACCGCTGCCCAGATTCCAGCCACCGATCTCCGCGACGGTGCGGGTGCCCGCCCGGCCGCCGAGCGGGAATAGCTGCGTGATGAAGGGCTGCTCGCTGATGGTCAGGCGATAGACGAAGTCCTCGCGGCCCCGGTAGATCGCGTCGCGGATCTCCACCTGGTAAACGCCGTCCTCGGGGATCTCGTAGCAGAGCACCGGGTCGGGATCGAAGCGGTAGTCGTCGGCAAAGGCCACTTGCCGGCCCTGCGGATCGTAGAGGGTCAGGGTGGCTTGGAACCAGCCGGGCACGGCATCGGCGACGTAGGGGACCAAGTGGCGGGCACGGGCCTCGATGACCAGAGACTGGCCCTGGCGAGCGTGAAAGCGGTGGTGGTCGACGTCGCCGGGCTTGATCCGTCCGTTGATGACGATGGGCGATTCGAGAGGCGTCTCCGGCGGCAGGAAGGGGTACAGCCCCGGATCGTTGGGTTCATCCTCGCGGATTTCCCGCAGGGAGCCGACCTGGAAACGCATTGGGTTGGTCAGGTTCTGGGGCGTGCCGAGCCGGATTTCGCGATCGCCTGCCGCCGCCTTGGCGTCGATGGTAATGGTGATGAGCACCGACTCCTCGATCTGGGCGCTGCGTTGTCTGGTGCGGTAGCGGGCGAGTTCGTCGCGGGTGTGGATCAGCCCGCGAAGGGTCAGGCTCTCCAGATCGGCAAGCAGGGGATGCTCTCGGAGAGTGACTTCGTCGGTCCCGGCCGGCTTCGTTTGGGGGCGTCGGGCGCCGCGATCGGGGCCCGCGAAGGCGCGAGCCCGTTCGACACGCTGGCGGACCTCGGGCGGCAACTCGCTCAGCCGTGCGGCGAACAGCTCCCGCATGCGCTGCTGGAGCAGCTCGCGTTGTTCGGGCTCCAGGTTGGCCGGCGGCCGATAGGTTCGCACCACGGTCGCGTGAACGCCGCTGCCGGAGACGTAAGCATCGCTGACCCGCTGGAGGTTCTGGCCGCCGACGAGGACCTGAAAGGTCGTCCCCTGCTGCCCGCCGGCGGGATAAAGGTAACCGATGTAAGGCTCTCTACGGTTGGCTTGACCCGCGGCCGGAGAAACGAGCAGGAGCGCGACGGTGATCGCCGCAAACCACCGGAGAGTGCGTCGGCATGCTGGAATGCGGAGGAAGCGAGCGTGGCGCGCGGTGGGCGTTCTCGACTCGGGCTTGTTTGTTGACTGATCACCAGGCATTGGGGATTTCGCCATTCTGTCGCGGGAATGAAACGAGTGCCCGACTGCACCCCTCTTGAACTCCCCGCGCTCGCCTCTTTTACGGCATCAGATGATCTCTCTGAGCCGACCGGCGCTCTGCCTCCCTTGCTCCGCCGTCGGCAACACGCTCACGTCCAGACCGCTCGAGTTGGGCAACGGGCCCTCCGGATCGATGCCCAGTTGTTGATAGATGGTGCCGATCACATCCTCCGGGCGGACCGGGCGGTCGGCCACCTGCTCGCCCTTGGAGTCGGAAGCCCCGACGACGCGTCCGCCTTGGAATCCCCCGCCAGCTAAGAGTGTACAGAAACACTGGCCGTAATGCCCGCGTCCGCCGTTCCAGGGCGATTCCCACTGCACTTTGGGCGTCCGGCCGAACTCGCCGGTCCACCAGACGATGGTGGTATCGAGCAGACTGCGGTCGGCGAGATCACCGAGCAGCGCAGCCATGCCGCGGTCCATCTCGGGCAGCTTTCGCCGCATGATCTCGAAGTGCTGCTTGTGGGTGTCCCAACCTTTGTAGTTGATGGTCACCCAGGGCACGCCGTTCTCGACCAGCCGGCGGGCCACCAGGCAGGATTGCCCGAACGTATTGCGGCCGTAGCGCTCGCGCACCGCGTCGCTCTCGCTGGAGAGATCGAAGAGCTTGCGGGCGTCACCGAACATCACGTCGTAGGCGTTCTGCTCGCAGCGATCGAGGGCCTGGAACTCAGGGTGAGCGGGCATAGCCCGGCCCAGGGCGTCGAGTTTGTGCAGCAGCTCGCGCCGCTGGTGCTGGCGTTCGTCGGAGATGCCCGCGGCCACAATGCCCTCGACGACGAAGCGTTGCTGGTTCGGGTCACCGCCGGTGGCGAACGGTTTGTACCGCTGGCCTAGGAAACCCGCTTCGGAGAATCGGCCCTGCGGCTCGGTCAGCACAATGTACGGCGGGACAATGCCCTGGTAACCGTGGTCGTAGCCTTTGAACATCGAGACCACCGCCCCCGCCGTGGGGAAAACCTGGCGATCGGGCACCCGGCCGGTCTGCACGATGTAGGACGCCGTCTCGTGGCCGTTGTTCCCGTGGGTCATGCTGCGAATGATCGCGTATTTGTCGGCGTGGGTGGCCAGGAGGGGGAGCGATTCGCAGATGCGGATGCCGTCGACGTTGGTAGCGATGGGTTTGTTGAGTGGGCCGCAGTAGTCATACCCGGCCTGGGGCTTGGGGTCGAAGGTGTCGAGATGCGACGGTCCGCCCCACATCCAGATTTGGATCACCGACCGGGCCCGGGCCTGCTTACCCGGCGCGGGTTTCGCCGCGCCCGCGGGCAGAGCCCAGAGCACCGGCACATCGCGCAGGGCCATACCCGCCGCCCCAAGCAATGCGCCACCGAGCACGCTGCGCCTGCTGACCGAATGCCCATTCTCGGTACGGTTCATCGCATCGTCTCCCGCAAGCACCCACCGCGTCGCTCGCGGCCTAATATGACACCGCTGCTTTGTAGCGGCCGCCGCCTCTGGCGGCCGCTGGACGGCGAGAGATCTTCAGGCGCCGGCCGCCACAGCCTGTCCGCTGCGGCGGAGGGGACGGCCGCTACCGGAAAGCCCCATCCATCGCTGTCATACTCACGTGGGTGCTTTCTCAATTCTCGATTCCTGACTCGCCAATTCGCGTCTCATTTCTCAATGCCGATACAGGAATTCCTTACTGTTGATCAGTGCCCAGACCAGATCGTTGGCCGCATGGTCCAGGCGCAGGCCTCGCGTTTGCAGGTAGCCCTCGGCGTCAGCCAGCTCCTCGCGGGTGGGCTGACGCGAGAGGATGTTGACATACACTTGGCGAACAAGCTCGGGGCGATTGTTTCGAGCCGCTGCGATCCATTGCCGCAGCTTGGGGCTGGTCTCGATCATGCGTTGGATCTGCGTTGAGTTCAGCAGGTGCAGGCGCTGGGCGTCGGTCGGAGCGTTGTTGCGTTCCGCCACCAGACCGGTATCCCGCGTCGGCCGGCCGAACATCTCCAGGAACGGACTGGTGATACTCCCGTCGGCCAAGGCGATGGTGCGATTATGTCGCGGGATGAAGGTGAACGGCTCGGGGATCAGACTGGTGTAGGTCTCCCCGCCGCCGAAGAGCATGAACAACGCGTCGATCAACACCTCCGCGTCGAGGCGTCGCACCGGGTAGCAGGCGAACAGGGCCTCGGCTTGGGGATGCTCGCTCCTCGGGATCGCGGATTGCTGGTACGTCCGCGAGCCGCAGATGAGCCGGAGCATGCGCTTGAGGTCGTAGCGAGCTTTGACCAACTCCGCGGCCAGCAGGTCCAGCAGCTCAGGATTGCTGGGCGGGTTATCCGGCCGCATGTCGTCGCATTCGTGAACGATGCCCCGCCCGAACAGCCAGGCCCAAAGCCGGTTGACGATATTGGCGGCGAAGTATGGATTGCTCGGGCTGATCAGCCAATCGGCAAACACGCGGCGCGGATCCTGCTCGGACAGGATGCGCACGCTTCGCCCGTCGGGAAGTACCGCGTCGTACGGCTCGATCGGCGTGGGATCGAGGTGAACGATTTCCTCCTTCCATTCGGCGGTCGGCTTGAAGGCGATCCGCGAGAAGAAGACCGCCAAGTTGGCTCGCTTCTCGGCGGGCCAGGGCTCGATGCGGGTACCCATGAAAGTCAGCGCCACCGCCTGGGCGATGCCCGACGGCTCGCGACCCTGTACCGCCCGGTAGAAGTTAACAGGCGGCACGCGGAAGTTGCTGCCGCTAGCGGTCAGAAGTTCGCGAGCGAATACATCGCAGGGCTTGTTGGTCCGGACGGCGTCGCGGATCCAGCGATGGTAGGCCTGCACCGCGTTGGGCCAGAGGTTGATCGGGAACTCCGACTTGACCCGCAGCACGTCGCACCACCGGAGGGCCCAGTAGTCGGCATATTCGTCGCGTTCGAGGAGGGCGTCGACGAGGCGGAGCCGCTTGTCGGGCCGGCGGTCGTCGCGAAAGGCCCGCAGCTCCGCTGGCTGCGGCAGTGTACCGATGAGGTCGACGTGAACGCGGCGAACGAAGACCTCGTCGGAGCACAGGCCGGCCGGCTCAATGCCTTGCCGTTCGATCGCCGCCAGCACGCAAGCGTCGATCGCCCCCGTCCAGTCTCCGCCGCTCTGGGCTTCGAACGCCGACACCGAGGATTCTCCACAACGGCCACGCGAGGGATGCCCCAGGCACAGACAGAAGGTGACCGGCCACGCCTCACCGCTTCGGCCGTGACCATCCATGTCCGCCCAACGCACCCCGTCGCTCGACGGCCAACCTTCGAGCTGAACCCCTCCGATTTTAGCGATCCGCGCGGCCGGATACCACGGCGAGGTCTGGCATGGCGTCTGACTCGGTGTGACAGGCTGGGGGCTCGGACGGTCTGGGGGCGGCGAGTCGGGTCGTCACGAATCGCGACGCGTTTTCGGGTATCATAGGGGGTTGATCCGGACGGCCAGACCAAGGTGCCTGCGGGTTTCAGCAGCATGCCCGGTGAGATGCACCCTGGGCTGCCCGCACGACTCCGGCGTGGGTAACGAGCATGCGCGTATTGATCGTCGAGGACCAGGCGAAACTGCGAACCTGGCTGCGAAAAGGCCTCAAGGAGGCCGACTTCGTCGTCGATGCCACAGGAGATGGCAACGAAGGGCTTTGGTATGCGCAGAACAGCCCGTACGACGTGATCATCCTCGATTTGATGCTGCCCGGCCTGGATGGGCTGAGCATTCTTCGCCGGTTGCGGGAGCAAGGCCGTGATGACCATGTTCTGCTTCTCACCGCCAAGGACACCGTAGCCGACCGCGTCGCCGGCCTCAATCTGGGCGCCGACGATTACCTGGTCAAGCCGTTTGCCTTCGAAGAACTGCTCGCCCGCATTCGGGCACTTGTCCGTCGCCGCTACGGCAAGCACAGCCCGGTGATCGAGATCGGGGATTTGCGCATTGACACCGCCAAGCGACGCGTCTGGCTCCGCGAACGGGAGATCGAGCTGCGGGCGATGGAGTACAAGCTCCTGGAATACCTGGCTCAGCGGGCGGGCGAAACCGTGAGCCGCACCGAGATATGGGAACACCTCTACGACTTCGGATCGGAGACGGTCAGCAATGTCGTCGATGTGTACATTGGATGTCTGCGTCGCAAGCTGGACCGCCCCGACCAGAACAGTCTCATTCAGACGCGGCGCGGCCTCGGCTATGTGCTCGGAGCGGAATCATGATGCGATCGCTGCGATCCAGGCTCATCATCGGAATGTTGCTGGGATTGGCGACCCTCCTGGTAGCGGCAGACACCGCCATCTACATGGTCCAGAAGCACCAGCTTCACCGGGCGTTCGATGAAACGCTCGCCAGCAGCGCCAACTCGCTTGCGTTGTTGTTTCACCAAGGACCATGGGGGCCTGAGTTTGACATCACTCGTGCGGCGAGCCTGCCGGCGGGCCAGCTTCGTCAGGACGCTCTGTTTCAATTCTGGAGCGACCAACCGATCCATCTGCCGCCCTGGCGTCAGACGCGCACATCCGCGCCACGGGAGGAAGAGGACACCGCCCGGTCGGGTCCGCCCCCCCTTCCGCCGGACCTACTCCCCTTCGATTGGGACAACCCCTATGACCTGCCGCCCTCGCTGCCTGACGAATGGGAACCGCGCGGACGACGCAACACCGGCAGGGATACACTGGTGGTACGTTCGCCGACTCTGGGTGAGGCGGATCTGCCCCGGTTAGAGACCACGCCCGGCAAGTTGAGCTTTGCCCGGATTCTGCTACCCGACGGCACGCCGGGCCGCGCCGTGGGTTTGCGGTTCCAAAGCCCCGCGTCGATGGGCCCCGGGCCGCCACGACGCATACCCGCCGAGCTGACCGCGGTTGTCGCCGCTAGCACGGCTGCGATGGACAGAGAGCTGCACTTCCTGGTATTGCTGCTGGCGGTGACGGCCATCGGCACGATGGCGGTGTCAGCCGGAGTCGCCTGGCTCGTCGTGACGCGCGGGCTGAGACCGCTGTCCACCGTGGCGCACAGAATCGCTGCGATGGACGAACTGGGCCTCAAGGAACGAATCGCGCCACGCGACGTGCCTCATGAGATCGAGCCGGTGGTCAACCAGCTCAACGGACTGCTCGGCCGGCTGGACGAGGCCTTCGAACGCGAGCGGGCCCTGACCGCAGACGTAGCCCACGAGCTGCGCACCCCGGCCGCGGAGATCTCCACCATCGCCGAGATCACGCTGAGCCGATCACGCGGTGAGGATGAATACCGACAGGCCCTGGGCGATACGCTGGAATCGGCCAGGAGCCTCCAGGGCCTGATCGAGAAACTCCTGACTCTGGCCCGCCTCGAATCCGGGCACATCAAGGCACAACTCGACTTGATTGCCATGAAGCCCGTGCTTGCCCGGCAATGGTCTCTGGTCAGCGGTACGGCTGAGCAGCGGCGAATCGTCTTCGATGACCAATGCCCCCCCGACCTCATGGTCACGGCCGATCCGCAACTCCTTGAGGTAGTCCTGTCTAACGCCCTGCATAACGCGGTCACATACACACCTGATGATGGACGTATCACCGTGGTAGGCGAGAACGGCAATTCAGGCTGCACGCTCCGGATCATCAACACAGGGTGCACGCTCCAGAAGAACGACCTCGTCCGGGTGTTTGATCGATTCTGGCGAGGCGACAGCGCACGCACCAAGCGGACCAGCCTCAGTTGCGGGCTGGGACTGCCCCTCGTTCGCCGTGCGATGGAAGCCGTCGGCGGGAAAGCTGACACCGACATCAACGCCGACTCGCGCTTCGTGCTGACTCTCACGTTCGGCGTCGAGAACGCTGACGAATGAACAACGCATCTGGGTGCAGCTCGCCATCCGCAAGGAACCTTTCGCGGCTCCATGCTGGCCCCAGGCGCAAGACTACGGCAGGTTGTTCACGTTCGTGACCACGTTCTGGATGCTGAATGTACTCGATAGGCTGCCGGTATAGACACCGCCCGAGTACAGACCGTTCTTGACTGTCCCTGTTGAACTGCCGCCCCTGTACACGCCGTATCCAGAAGCCTGGACAAGCGCCGGTGAGGAGAAGGCCACCGACCGGTAGGTCTTGGTCGGAGCGAAGGTCAGCAGGTTGCTGCCGGACCGCTGGATATTGATGATAGTACCGGCCGGCCGGGCCGACTGATACTTCAGATGCACCGACCGCTGCGTCGACGTGGTACTTGGAGCCTGGGCCATGCCCGCACTCCCTGCCGCCACCAGCGTGCCGCCGCTGATGTTGAACGACGAGTCGTAATCGATGGCTCCCTCATTGTTCGATGTGGGCCCGTGAATGATGACCGTCCCACCGGTCATGACGATGGCACCGTTCACGTAGATGCCGTCTCCCGTCGAGTACACAGCGACGTGACCGCCGTGTATTGAAAGCGAGGCATTCCCGGTTTGCATAGGCTTGCCCGGCCAGCGCGCGTAGCCCGAGCCGTCCACTCCGCCGGCACCATTGATCGCGTCGTCGCTGGCCACGATCTGGATGCTCCCGCCGTTGATGGTAATGGCCTTGCTCTCGATCCCCTCGTAGCACTTGGTGACGTTGATGACCCCATCGTTGATGATCAGGACGGCCTCGGCACGAAATGCGTCATCCTTCGCTGAAACGGTGAAGGTGCCGCCGTTGATGGTCATGCTGTCATCGGAATGGACGGCGTCCTCCGCCGAGTTGATCGAGCAGGTCCCGCCGTCAATGACCACGTTGACCCCCGCTTTGATTCCCTTGGCGGACAATGTGCTCGAAATCGTGGCCGTACTACCTCCGCCCGAGCTCAGGACCACATTGCCGCCCGCCATGTGGACCTCCGTTTCCGCCGTGATGGCATCCCCGCCGCAGGTCACATGCAGTAAACCGCTCTGCACAGTGATAAACCCCAACGCCGCATCAGCCGTGTTGTCGGATTTCAGCCCATCGCCACCGCAGACCACGTCGACGGTGCTGTTGCGCAGGATGAGGTAGTCCTTGCCCCGAATGCCATCATCGATCGTATTCACGCTGATTGTCCCGCCGGCGATAATGAGCCCGTCCTTGCTCGTGATGCCGTCGCCGTAATCGCCGGTGACTGACAGGGACCCGTTACCCGAAATGGACAGATCGGTCATACTGAAAATGGCCGCGTTGGGCTCGTCGGTCGTCGTGCCCTGCTGCACGTACGTCGTCCCCCCCTCGATGAGGTTGGAGGTCTGATCCGCAAGCATGATCACGACCTTATCCGCCCGCAAAACGTGCACGGGCGCTCTCGCGGAGCCGCGAATGGAGACTCCGTTAAGAACCAGCCTGACGAGCGAACTACTGTCCGCATTCACGATGATCTGCCCGTCGGTCAGACTACCCTTGACGCTGTATGTCCCCGCAGAAGTGATCGTGATGACCCCGCCGACGGCGGTAGCGCCAGCCCCATGCACCACCGCCGAGCTACCCTCGCAGGTGATGAACGTCACCTCGGAGCTGTCCCAAGTATAGTCGCCCGTGCTCTCATGGCCGGCACCCTGCTGGTTCTCCGTATCGCCCGTCTTGCCCGAGTCGTCGACGGAACCGGTATCGCTACCGCCCGAAGACCCAACGTCACTGACACATTCAACACCCATAACCATCAATGAGAACACGCTGCACACCAACCCACGCATCATCATTGACCTGCACATCGTCTTGCTCCTACCCGTCCCGATCTCTCCGGCCAACACCACTTCGCCATGACGGGTTCACGCCTGGAATGCCGACACACGTCCACATACGCCTCACATGTCGATCGAGCCTTCACCGCCGGCATACCCCGACCATTTGGCCGCACAGCACACCCAACGTGGGGGGAACGGCGATCTTCACGGGCCAACCCCACTCAGGGACTGTCGGGTTTCGCCATAACTGAGTAGGCGGTTTCTCCGCCATCGGCCCAATCGCCACAACGTGCGAACCCTTCGACTGCCTGTCGCCGCCGTCTCTCGCCACCTGAGACCGAACCGGCGAACCCGACTCAAGAAGGCCAACCTGGTCGGCGGTCGCGTAGGCCACAACCGCGAAAGGACGCGGCGAAACCACCGTCAGAACCGGCTCTCCGATCCAAGCCGACTCGCCCGGCCCGAGCCACACCTGCTGAACAACGCCGTCCATGGGACTCTTGAGAACGAGCATCTCGCGTCGGATGCCCAGCTCTTCCATAAGCCGTTCCTGCACGGTGATCGCCGCTCGCAGTGGTTCGAGAACCTGATCCACCTGTTGTGGGACCACGTGATTCTTCTCGAAGGCTTCCTGCCGCTGGCGTGCCTGCGCCAAATCCAGACGCGCCTGGGCCAACGTCTTCTCATTCTCTTGGACGCTTTTCTCGATAGCCCGGCACTCTGCTTCGGCCTCCCTGGAAGTCAGGTTGGACACCGTCTGCTGAGCCTGCAGCTTGCTCAACACTGCCATCTGAAGACGCAAGAACTCCAGCCTGACCCGATCCGTTTCGATCAGCGCTGCGATTTCGAGTTCTTTCAGTCTGTTCATCTCCACGTCCACGGCTCATCGTCTGGCCTCCGCCAGATGCTCGGCCTCCTGAACTGCGGACTCAACGACGATTCGGCCCTCCGCGGCAGCCAGCTCAGCCCGAAGACGCGAGGCCTCCGCGGCAGCCGTGGCCAGTGAAGCCTGAACCAGATCGTCCTCCAACACCACCAGATCTCCGCGCAACGGCTGCCAGCCGAGCCCGTTGAGGCCCACCTCCTCTTCACGCGTCACGTTGAAGCTCAGCCGCCGGTCGAAGGTGACACGCACGTCATCCGCGGACCGACTCTCGAAAGCGCGACGCACGTACCGAACGCGTATCACCGGCACAGCCCCACTCTCCTGCCGGTAGTGCAGAAATTGCTCGATATTCCGGCGATCATCAGTCGTCCCCGGCAAACACCGGAGCCCGCCTGACAACAGAGACGCCACCGCCTGACGCGGCACACAAGTCTCATATCCGCGCAGAACAGATCCACTAGCTTGAACGCCGCCGCGAAGCCTCCATTGCCCGTTCATTGAGAGTATCCCGCAGAATAGTAGGATGAACTCTTCGCCGGCATGGGCGGCCTCTTGCACGGTATGCCATGTCCGTCAGCGCACACAGACCACGGCCGGGAGCCACAACAGCCGCGCACTCCCTTGGGCGAGGCAACAGCATAGGTAGGGCCGGTGCGTGCCGGCACTCATAGAGCACGGGCGAGAGACCCCACGATCACCGCCATGCACGATCACCGCCGCGGCACGGCCGGTAGTAACGATGCGCCTCCGGATCTCTACCATCCCAATCAATCACTGCGGCAGACTCTCTGCCCTTGCCACGGCGTTGCTGAGTATCAACCAGCACACCACACGTCCCGGACACCTGTGACGAATCGTATCGCACCTCACGGCCCATTCGCGGCACCGTCTCACAAGACATCCTTCCCCGGTTGCTCCGCCTTCTTCTCCGGCGGCGAATCCGCTTTGAACAACTCAATGATGCTGGTGTTCTCCGACTCGGTCTGGCGGACTCTCCTATGCCCCCAATGGAGCAAAACCATCGCCATCAAGAGAATAAGCGTGCCCACCCAAGCTACTACAAGCAGTCCAATCCCGCAGGCCATCCCCATGACCAAGCTGAACAGCAGAATGGTCGTGTCCTTGGGGTCGGGCACGATGGTTCGGTAGCGAATCAATCCGACCGTCCCGGCGAGCCCAAACGCGCGCACGATGCTGTTACCAACCACAAGCCAAATAAGGGCTCCTCCCAAGGCCAGTAGAACATGGGTGTCCGGCAAAGCGGGATTGAACCTCACGCCGGTAAACGTTCGACGATAGACCTGGCCAATAAGCCAGCCAACCAGGGCGGCTGAAACCATCCGAGCTATCACCGACTCGACGCCGTAGTCCTCGCCCGAAGTGCCGGCAATATCGCTAAACAGCCTGTCCAACCAAGGATGGGCATCCAAAACGTGATCGGTCATGCTCATGAGAGGGCTCCTGATAAAACCGCACTGTCCAGGGCACCGACCGCCCGCGCATACTTCGAGAAACGGTGAGCCCGGTGAAGCGAAATGTAGTCGTGAAGTTCGTCAAACCATGGCGGCGCCAAACCGTTGTACTTCAGTTCCAGGATCAGCCCCTGCATGCTTCCACGTTGCGGGCGCCCCGCCGCCATAAAGCAAAGATTCCGATCCAGCGTGATACGCACACTGTCGTCCGGGCCATTCTGGAAGGAAAGGCGTTCATAGTCGATGCGCACCTTCGGACGCAACCGTTTGGATCGAATCAGCCAGGCAATCCGCCGGAAGACCTCGAGGGTCTCCGGGCCTTGGTCCGCAATGCTCTCCTCGGCGATCCGCCCACCATCCACCAACCGGCACACCTCCGAAAGCGGGGAATTGAACCGCCGCTTCGAGCTGATTCCTCGGTTCTTCATCTTGATCTCGCACCAGCACCGGTCCCCAAACCGGCCTTGGGCGCCGTACTGCCGGATGCGAACCTTCCACCGAACAGCCAGGCCATCGAGGTAATCCCGGTAGCACTGCCCCTCCGGCGTGTCCAAACACACCGTGCGGATACTGGCCCACCAGCACGATGAATATCGAAAAATGGGAACGAAGGTCTGCAACCGTTCGATCGTGGCATCCAGCTCACCGGGTGGAAGCCAGTACTTATGCTCCACGCGACGGGCAAAAGTGCCGGAGGCGACGGGGGCTGCCACGATCATCACTCGGTCTCCGGATCAGGATCCCAGGCACCCAGATCGGGTGGCTGCCAGATCACCGGTGTGTTGTTGATGGATCGCTGGCGAAGCGGACGACGCTTACTGTTCTCCACGTTTCCTTCGACGTAAAGAAGGTTCGTGGCGTCGTTGTGACGGTAGTTGACGTCATCCCGGCTGATCCGCCAGCGCCCTTTGAGCGAAACCACCTCGCCTCCCACGTCCGCGTCGAAGAGCATCACCGTCTCGAAGGGACGTTTCAGAGTATCGACCTTCCGATAGGGACGATAGTACGGACTGGCCGCGTTGGACTCCGCCAGCTTGCTGTTCATCCGGTAGCCCTCGATGCGCTGCGGGTCGTCACGCTCGACCGTCGGGCAGATCTTCACCCCCTTCTGGTTCTCCGCGGTTTTGAGATACCGGTCCACCGCGTCATACCAACAAAGACGCCCGTGCTGTAACGGATCGGCGGGGTCCGGCCGATTCTCGTACGGCAGCATGCCGCGGAATTCCTGACCGTACATCAGCATGGCGCGGCCCAGATGCGAGAGGTTGCTGCGGCAGACTACCGAGCGAGCATTCTCGCGGCCACGCGCCAGCGAAGGAATCAGAATACTGATCAGCAAAGAGATGATGGCTATGACCACCAGGACTTCAATGAGAGTGAAACCCAAACCGCCTGACCTCATCTGATGGTTCACACGCATATCCTTGCCACCTGTCGCAAGCGGGCGAGCCGGCCCAACCCAGCGAGTATCGAGTCGCCGCCATGGGAGTGAAACGCGAGCGACAGCTCCACACACCGGCACACGCCTGCCTCTGTCGTACCGAGCCCTTCGCTACGGACGTCGTGACCCCTTCCCTTGGCTGATAGAGAAGTACCCTCCCTCACGCTTCCGCCAATCCACCTAATCCTCCCAGGGGCCGCATCTGAGGCCCAATGAGGCTGACACGCTCGCCACCGGCTCTCTGCGATTCCCCGGTCAGGGCAGGTTGTTCACGGTCGTCACAATGTTCGATATCGTGAACGTCGTGGACAACGTGCCGGGCGTATAGGTTCCTCCTGTGTACAGACCGTCCTTCAGGGTGCCTGAGCAGCTCCCCTGCCTATAAACGCTGTAGCCGGATCCCGAAACAAGCGTCGGTGCGGAGAACACCACCGACCGATACGCCTTCGAGGGCGCGAAGGTCAGGAGACTGGTGCCCGACCGCTGAATGTTGAGCAGCGTGCCGGCCGGCCGGCTTGACTGGTACCTCAGATGAACCGATCGCTGCGTCGACGAGGTACTCGGGGTCTGGACCATCCCGCCACTCCCGGCCGCCACCAGGAACCCACCACTGATATTGAACGAACCATCGTAATCCATGGCCCCGTTGTTGTCCGAGGTCGGACCGTGGACGATCACCGTGCCTCCGGTCATCACGATATTGCCGTTCACATCAATGCCGTCGCCGGCGGCAATCACCGCGATATACCCCCCGTTGATCGCGAGAGACCCGCTTCCGGCCGGCGGCTGTCCGGGTCCGGGGGGCCAGGTGCCCGAGCCATCCACCCCACCGGCTCCATTGATGCCGTCATCGCTCGATACAGTATGGATCTCTCCGCCGTTGATGGTAAGCGCCTTGCTCTCGATGCCCTCATACGACTTGGTGATGTTGATGGTCCCATCGGTGATCACCAGCGTATTGTCCGCGTGGAAGCCATCGTCCGCGGTGGCAATGCTGAAGGTGCCGCCGTTGATGGTCATGCTGTCGTTGGAGTGCACGGCGTCATCGGCGGCGTTGATCGAAAACGTCCCGCCCTCGATGACCACGCTGACGGGGGCCTTGATGCCCTTGGCGGACAAGGTATCAGGGATGGTGACGTTGCTACCCCCACCCGATTTCAGAACGAGACTCCCCGCGGTAACGGTGGCACTGGTTTGGGCTGTGATGGCGTCGCCACCCGAGGTGATATTCAGAGAACCGCCCCCGATGGAGATGAATCCCAGCGCGGTATCCTCCTCATTGTCTGACTTCAAACCATCCCCGCCCGCGACGACGGTGATGGTCCCACCAGTCACGAACAGGTAATCCTTGCCCCGAATCCCATCATCCACCGCGTTCGCCGTAATCGTGCCGCCCGTGATAATCAGCTCATCCTTGCTGGCAATCGCGTCGTTGTAATTCCCGGTCACCGTCAGCGACCCGCTGCCCGAGATGGTCAGGCGATCGTAGCTAAACAGAGCCGCGTTGGGTTCATCCTCCTCGGGATTCTCGAAGACGTAGGTCGTTGGGTCGGAAAGATAGTTGGCGCTCCCCGCCGCCAGGACGATGGAAGCCTCGTCGGCGCTCAGGATGCATATCGGAGCGGTCGTGGAGTTGCTGATGTTGACCCCATCCAGGATCAGCTCGACGACGCCCTCGGTGTTGGCGTTGACCGCGAGTTGCCCGTCGGCCAGCGCACCGGTCACATGATATGTGCCCGCCGCTATCACCGTGGCCTTCGTACCGTCCACGGTCACACCGTCGCCCGTCACGGTGATGGAATTGCCGTTCAGGATGATCTCCGCTGTGCCGCTGCCACCCGAGCTCTCAAGACACGATGGATCCAGCGGAACCCCGGGACCACTGTAGCATCGCTGAAGCATGCCGAAGTCATCTTGATCCACGTCTTCGTCGCGGTCGAGATCGGCCCCGATGTAACCCTCCGCATCCGGCGTCATGGAGCAACCGGACGGCAGCGGATCGTAAAAAACACCCGATCCCGCAAGACAAGGGCGGAAAGCATTGACATCCACGACATCCACGTCGCTGTCGCAGTCAAGATCGTACTTTGAACAATTCACAATCCGTCCGGGACTGGCGACTTCCCCTCGCGTCGAAACCTTCGAACCAAACGAATCCCCCTCCGAGGCCAAGACCCAACCCGCCTGCACCTGGGTGTAACTGTAACCCGTGGCCGGTATGTTGCAGCTCCGGTACTGAGTCCGCACCGTACCCGGATAGGTCTCGTCGCCATAACTCAGCCGGTCGACCAGATTGCTCCCCGCATCGTACAGGTTGATCTCGTCATTGCGGCCCAGGTTCGCCGTGCTGCCGCCGATAATCTTGACCCCGCTCAAGCTCCATATCGTGGCGAAATCCTCGGCCGGTTCATCCGTCAGAATCACCGATTGGCCAGCGAGGACCACTCCAAAGGCACTCAGGCTGATGGTCCCGGCAATGCGGCTGTCGTCGTCGAAACTCAACCGGTCATATCAACCGACTCGGTCCCGACGTTCGTGAACTCGACGAACTCCCCCGTGCTGCCCGTCCCGGAACCGTTGTACATCCATTCGGTGATCACAATCTGCCCAGACGCCACGCGAACAACCGAAACAAGCATCGCGAGAAACATCAACCGTCTCATCTTCGCCTCCTTCGACACCGACGCCGACGAGCATCGACCACCCAAGTCACCCCACACACATCAGATCACTCCGCGGCAAAGCAGCCCATCCATCCAAGCCACACAGCTCAAGCGACTGCCCCACCACGGAACCCGATATAACCTCTCCATGCCGCGAGCCGGCGCTCGCGGCCGGACGCCCTCTCGGCGGTACAGTTCCCTCCGGCTGCACACACACAAGAGGAACGCCCGCACCACGAAAGCCCGATGCGACGCCCTGCCGCTGCCCGGCGTGACCGTCAGCGCTTGGGCCGCGCCAGCAGCACCAAGCCCCCCACAAGCAAGACCAGCGTGGCCGGCTCGGGAACCTGCCCGGGGCTCCCGATCTCACCACGCGAGGACGTCCAAGAACCGTACGCATCGCCAACCGTCGCCAACTCCCAGCCTGTCTGGACAACGGTGTAATCGTAATCCGCGGCCGGTATGTTGCAGCCTTGGTTCTGGGTCCGCACCGTGCTTGGGTAGTCCTGGTCGCCGTAGGTCAACCGATCGACCAGGTTGCCCGCCGCATCGTAGAGGTTGATCTCATCGCTGCGACCCAGATTGGCCGTGTTGTCCCCGACGATCTTCACGCCGTCCAAACCCCAAACCGCCTCGAAAACCGCCACGGAATCGTCCGTCAGGATCGCCGATTCACCAGGCGCGACCACACCGAACGCACTGAGGCTGACCGTGCCGGCAAGCCGACTGCTGTCGTCGAAACTCCAACCGGTCATATCAACCGACTCGGCCCCGACGTTCGTGAACTCGATGTACTCGCCGGTTTTGCCATCGCCCAGCCCGTTGTACATCCATTCGCTGATCACGATCCCGCCCAGCGCCGGGCCCGCAATCACCCCAACCACTCCAAGAACCATTAACAGCCTCATGTTCAACCTCCTCACCAATCGGCAACGAGAGACACCCGCCTTCCCCACCAGGGCGCGGCCTCAACAGCCCGATCCTCCCGATTTCTCGCGCCGTACCTTGATCTCAACCGCGACTCACAGACTCCGCACTTGGCATTTTGGCGAGCCGAACATGAAATCAACATGAATTCTTCATCAGACATGAACACGAAACAGATCACCACGCCCCCAAGACACCCATAAACACCGACAACACAGGACGTTACAGCAGTTTAGCCGGCATACCACCCGAACCGGCGCCATCAGATATCCGGGGAGTATGAGACGTGCGCAAACGCGGGAACGCGAGCGAAACGGGGACCGGCTCCGGCCCTGCAATGCCTGAAGAAGCAGCCACCTTCAACTGCGGATCCAGGGCCGCGGCTGGACCAGACCGCCCCCGCGGCACCTGGCCCCATGTGGCCCCGCGAGAGGCGAGTGACAGGCTCGTCAAACCTTGAGGAAAATCCGCCTGCGGTACAGCGGGATCAGGACGATCAGCCAGAAGAGCACATACGCCAGGGCGAACGCCAGCGAGGCGTTGTACGGACCGTATCCCGTCTCGGAGAAGTGAGCAGCGAAACCCTTGGCGTAAAGCCAAGCCCGCAGCGAAGGAGCGTCGACGCCGAAGGTATAGAAACCCAGCAGGCGGCCCACGATACCGGACGCGAAGTAAACGAGGATGGCGTTGGTCCCGAAGACCATGAACGGCGCCGACCAGCGGCGCCAGCCTTTGACGTCGATCAGCCAATAGCACATGGCCAGGACGTGCATCGCGATCCCGCCGGCCAGCAGGACGTAGGAGCTGGTCCAGATCTTCTTGTTGATCGGCACGCTGTAGTTCATCCACAGCCCGGCCACCATGAGCAGGTTGGCCACGAAGAACAGGCCGATGAGCTTGTCGGCATCGTTGCGCCGGCTCCGCAGCCATGTGCCCGTCAGCACGCCCAGCAGGCAGGTGCACACGCCACCCAGCGTGCTGAGGATCCCCTCGGGATCGGGCAGGTCGGAGTACACGTGGGCGCCTAGCAGCTTCGCGTCAAGCCAGAAGTGCAGGATGCCCTCCGGCCGGGCGCCTGCCGGGTAGACCTCCGGCACCGTGATCGCCCAGGGGTGCTTGATGATCCACCAGTACCCCAGCAGAATGCCCGCGGTCAGCACCGCTCGCCCGCGCACGCCCAGGTACATCATCATCATCGCCACCAGGAAGTAGCAGACCGCGATGCGTTGCAGCACGCCTGGCACGCGCAGCGGCGCCGTCTTGGGTGTGGCCGGCGGGTGCGGCACCTGGAAGTACGCGAAGTCGGCGGCAAACCAGACAACGGCCGCTCCGAGCACTACCCAGGCCATGATCTTGAGCAGCCGGGATGAGGATTCCGCCGGCCAGGATAGCGGCGGCTCCTGCCGGAACAGCAGCCACAGACCGGCGATCGTGAGAAGATACGGGGCCATCAGCCGCCAGTCCGGGAAGCTGTACATGATCATCCCCAGACCGAACAGGATCAGCGTGCGTCGAATCACATGACCCAACAGCCGCGAGCGGGCCGCCCCGTCGGCGGATCGGCGATCAAACGAGAAAGTCATGGCCACGCCGACGATGAACAGAAACGATGGGAAGACGAGATCCGTCGGCGTCCAGCCGTTCCACTTCGCATGGCCCAGCGGTGCGTAGATCCTGCCCCAACTCCCCGGGTTGTTGACCAGGATCATGCCCGCGATGGTGATCCCGCGAAACACGTCGAGGGAAAGCAGTCGGCCGCCGGTCTGCTTCGGCATATCGAGCCTTACTGATGGAGGTGCCTCTACAGGTGCATCGGACATAAGCTGCTCCAAGCCGGTGTGCCGTCGTGCCGAACGCGTGCCCTCTCAGCAAGCCGCTCCCGCGCAAGCCCAGGAGCCGCCCCAAAAGCCGCTGACTGTCGATGCATCATGCAGGGACGGCCGGCAGGCGTCAACGCACCGTCGTGTGAAGCGGGCGACCGCTATGAACGCCCGCCCCCACACGGTAACGGCCGTGGGGCGCCACACGGTAGCGGCCGTGGGGCCCCACACGGTAGCGGCCGCCGCCCCTGGCGGCCGGGGACGGCGATAGAGTGACCGAAGTGCGACAACCCGCCGGCCGCCGTAGTTTGCCTGCCGTGGATGACACCGACGACGAAGCCGCATCCGCCATTCGCCACGGACAACACCGATGATGAACTCGCATCCGCCGGTCGCCGCGGGGGGCGACCGCTACGGGCACGCCCCACATGGCAGCCGCCGTCCGGGCGCGCATGGTAGCGGCCGCCGCCCCTGGCGGCCGGGGACGGCGATAGAGTGACCGAAGTGCGACAACCGCCGATCGCCGTGATTTGCCTGCCG
>Ga0123328_1000841_pt1 | contig 31233 bp, 26 predicted proteins | sample BioC12SIPDNA_2_FD_89702 | JGI IMG/M metagenome (GOLD analysis project Ga0123328, IMG submission 89702) | Anaerobic biogas reactor microbial communites from Washington, USA - Biogas_R1_A C12 SIP DNA | ecosystem: Engineered > Bioreactor > Anaerobic > Unclassified | place: Washington, USA...
CCTCACGGGCCACCTGGTCCTGAGCACCCTGCACACCAACGACGCGGCGGGCGTGTTCCCCCGCCTGGTTGACATGGGGGTGGAGCCCTTCCTCGTGCAGTCCTCCGTGGCGCTGGCCGCGGCGCAGCGGCTGCTGAAACGGGTCTGCCCCGAGTGCAAGGAGGCGATCACCGTGCCTGCGGACGCGCTCGAGCGCTTCCAGTACCAGCCTTTCGACTACATCCCCAACCCGCAGTTTGTGCGGGGGCGTGGCTGCCCAAAGTGCAAGGACACGGGGTACAAGGGCCGGGTCGCCGTGATCGAGGCCATGCTTAACTGGCCGGAGGTGCAGCCGCTGGTGCTCAAGCGCGCCTCGTCCCAGGACATCAAGCGGACGGCCATCCAGTGCGGGATGAGGACCCTGCGCCAGAACTCCCTTTCCAAGGCGGCCCAGGGCCTGACCACGCTTGAACAGGTGCACGAGCACACCATTGCCGACTGACCCCCCCCCGGCGGTGACCGCGCGGGAGAACGCAAGAGAAGGGAGCCCCGATGGCCGAAAGTCTGAGCATCAAAGAACTCCTAACCAAGATGATCCAGGAGGGGGCCAGCGACATGCACATCATCGTGGGCGGCCCGCCCATGATCCGGGTGCACGGGTCGGTGGAGCCGCTGCCGGGCTACCGCCGCCTGACGCCGGAACAGACCCAGGAGCTCGTCTACAGCGTGATGACGGAGCAGCAGGTGGCGGAGTTCGAGGCCACCCGCGAGTGCGACATGTCCTTCGGCATTGACGGTCTGAGCCGGTTCCGCCTCAACGTCTACCGCGACCGCGGGTCCGTCGTGGCGGCGTTCCGCACGATCCCCTTCGAGATCCTCTCCTTTGAGCAGCTGGGGCTTCCCCGGATCATCTCCGACTTCGCCCACAAGCCCATGGGCCTCGTGCTCGTGTGCGGCCCCACGGGAAGCGGAAAGTCCACCACCCTCGCGGCGATCCTGGACAAGATCAACCGCGAGCGCAAGACGCACATCATCACCATCGAGGACCCCATCGAGTACCTGCACTCGCACAAGATGTCCATCATCAACCAGCGCGAGGTGGGCGCCGACACCAACGGTTTCTCGGAGGCCCTGCGCCGCATCCTGCGGCAGGACCCCGACGTGATCCTGATCGGCGAAATGCGCGACCCGGAGACGATCCAGGCGGCGCTGACGGTGGCCGAGACGGGCCACCTCGCCTTCGCCACGCTGCACACCAACGACGCCCTCCAGACCATCAACCGCATCGTGGACGTGTTCCCCTCGGCGCAGCAGGCGCAGGTGCGCACCCAGCTCTCCTTCGTGCTCGAGGGCGTGGTCGTGCAGCAGCTCATCCCGCGGGCCGACGGCCTCGGCCGCGTCCTCTCCATGGAGATCATGATCCCCAACCCCGCCATCCGCTCGCTCATCCGCGCGGAGAAGCTGGAGCAGATACCCTCCATGATCGAGATCGGCAAGGGCGAGGGCATGATGACCATGAACCAGTCCCTCTACCGGCTCATGCGCCGCGGCATCATCACGCCGGACATGGCCTTCAAGCGCACCATGGACCCGGAGGGGCTCCAGAACCTCGTGGAAAAGGGGCTCCGGGATTGAGGGCGCGCCCTGCGGCGGGCGCCGCCGCGGAGCGGGCCGCATGAGCGCCCGCAGGCGCCGGAAGACGCCCGGGGGAAGCCCCGTCTGGCGCCGGGCGGGGGCGTTTCTCCGGCCCGTCTACGACGGGCCGCCCGCCTGGCTCTGGTTTGCCGGACTGGGCCGGACCGCCGCCATCCTCCTCATCGCCGGGGGGGCGCACGCCCTCGTGCGCGATGACCTCGCCTACAACATTCTCATCGGCATCTATCTGGCCGCCGCCGTGTGCGGCCTCTCCTACCTGCACTCCCTGCGCGCCACGTCGCATGTGACCGCCGGCCTCACCTGGACACAGATGCTCCTGGATTTCAGCGTGGTCGCCGCGACGGTGAGCTTCACAGGGGGCCAGGAAAGCGTCTTCGTCTTCCTGCTGCTGGTGGTGGTGCTTGAGGCGGGCGTGCTGCTGGGGCTGGCCCAGGGATTCCTCTTCGCCCTGGGCGCGGCGGTTCTCCTGCTGTGGATGTCGCTCGACAGCACCCTCTCCACAAAAGCCCCCGTCGAGCACTGGTACAGCGTTTCCCTCCAGTGGGTGGCGCTGTTCTGCGCGGCCTTCATCAGCGGCTACTGGAACCTCCGCCTCAGCCGGATGAAGCAGTTCCAGCGGGAAATCCTCGACAACATGAGCGGGGGCTTTCTCCTCGTGGACCGGAACGGGGTGGTGGCGGGGGCCAACCGCGCCGCCTGCGGCATCCTGGGCATTGACGAGGCGCGCCTGCGGGGGCGGCCCGTGGACCAGGCACTGGTCCCCGAGGACGGCTCGGAGTGCCCCGTGGTCACCGCGCTCCGCGAGGGCCGCGACTACCTCAGCTACGAGTGCCCCGTCACCACACGCCGGGGCGGGCTGCGCCTGCTCGGCCTCAGCACGAACCACCTCTACGACGCGCACGGGCGCCTGGAAACCCTGATCGTCTCGTTCACCGACCTGACGGAGATGGAACGCATCCGCAAGGAAATGCTGGTCCAGGCGCGCATGGCCTACATCGGGGAGATGGCCGCGGAGCTCGCCCACGAAATCCGCAACCCCGTGACCTCCATCCGCGGGGCCATGGAGGAGCTTGGGAAGGGCAACCTGCCCCCCCAGACCGCCGGGCGGCTCACGGCGATCACCCTGCGCGAGTCGGACCACCTGGAGAAGGTGGTCTCCGGCTTCCTCGACTTCGCGCGCAACCCCGAACTCCGGCGCTCCACGGTGTCGCTGGCCCGGCTCGCCGGGGAGATGCGCGAACTCTTCGAGAAAAAGCACCCCGGAGTCCGGGTGGAGGTCCGCACCGAGCCGGGGGGGGAGAGCGTACACGCGGACCCCACCCAGATGCGCCAGCTCTTCATCAACCTGTGCCAGAACGCCGCGGACGCCATGGGGGGCGAGGGACGGCTGGACATCGCCGTCCAGCCCAGGGAGACCACCGTCGAGGTCCGGTTTGAGGACTGCGGCCCCGGCATCCCCCCCGACAAAGTTGCACAGATATTCGAGCCGTTCTATACTGACAAGGAGCGCGGCGTGGGCATGGGCCTCGCGGTCTGCAGCAGGATCGCGGCGGTGCATGACGGCACGATACAGGCCGCGACACGGCCCGGGGGGGGCGCGGTCTTTGTCGTCCGGCTTCCCAGGGCTTTCCCCGCCGCGGCGGAAGGAGACGAACCCGGCCGGACGGCGGCGTCGGGCCCGGAGGAAACCCAAGGGTGACGGCAAGGCACCGTGTGCTCGTCGTGGACGACGAGCTGAGCATGCGCGAGCTTCTCGAGATCGTTCTCGAAAGCGCGGGCTACGAGGTGCACTGCGCCTCCGGCGACGATGAGGCCCGCGCGGCCATGGACGGCGCGCAGTTTGACGCGGCCATGACGGACCTCCACATGGGCGGCGACCGCAACGCGGGCCTGCGCCTGCTGTCGTGGATGCGCGAGGCCGACCCGCGGATGCCCGTGGTGGTCATCACGGCCCACGGCTCGGTGGAGACCGCCGTCGAGGCCATGCGCCTGGGCGCCGCCGACTATGTCCAGAAGCCCTTCCGCTCCAACGACGAGATCCGTTTGCGCGTGGCGCGCGTGGTCTCCGAGCGCAATCTCCGCCGCGAAAACGAGGCCCTCCGAAAGGACCAGGCCCACCGGAGCAATCCGGGGAACATGGTCGGCAAGAGCCCCGCCTTCCTCGAGGTCCTCTCCATGGTGCGGCGCGTGGCCGGGCTGCCGAGCACCGTGGCCGTCTACGGGGAGAGCGGCGCGGGCAAGGAACTTGTCGCCCGCGCGCTCCACCACCTCAGCCTCCGGGCCGAAAAGCCCTTCGTCGCCATCAACTGCGGCGGCATCCCGGAAACCCTCCTGGAAAGCGAGCTGTTCGGCTACAAAAAGGGCGCCTTCACCGGCGCCGGCGAGGACAAGGAGGGGCTCTTTGTCGTCGCCAACGGCGGCACCCTCCTGCTGGACGAGATCGGCGAGATGCCGATGAAGCTCCAGGTGAAGCTGCTGCGGGTGCTGGACAACAACTCCGTCACCCCGGTCGGCGGCACGGCCTCCATCAACGTCAACGTCCGCATCGTCTCCGCCACCAACCGCAACCTGGAGGAGATGGTGGAGCAGGGGGACTTCCGCAAGGACCTCTTCTACCGCCTGAACGTGATCCCCATCCATGTCCCCCCCCTGCGGGACCGGGGCGAGGACATCCCGCTGCTCACGCGGCACTTTGTCCAGAAGCACGCGGTGAACATGGGCTGCGGGGTAAAGGAGCTTTCGCCGGAGACCGAGGCGCTCCTGGCGCGGTACTCCTGGCCCGGAAACATCCGGGAGCTGGCGAACGTGGTCGAGCGCGCGCTGGCCCTCAGCGGCGAGAGGATCGAGCCGAGGGACCTCCCCCCCGCCATCCGGGAGTATGTGCCCCCGCCCGAAACGCCCCTGGCCGACCTGCCCGGCGGCGGTGTCAATCTGGAGGCCATCATCTCGGACATGGAGCGCAAATACATCGAGCAGGCGCTGGAGCGCTCGCGGTTCTCCCAGATCCGGGCGGCGGCGCTGCTCGGCCTCACGCCGCGCTCCCTGCGCTACCGCCTGCAAAAATACGGCCTGTCCGCCCAGGACTGACTCCCTCAGCCCCCCTCAGCCGGGCGCAGGTCCTTCAGGTAGAGCTGGATGGACCCGTCCATCGCCCGCTCGTCAAACACGGGGGTGAACGCCGCGTCCGCGAGGGAGGGGAAATCGCCCGTCAGGTAGCGCTCGGCCTGCTGGAACCACAGGGAGGCGAACACCTTGTCGCCCTGGCGCAGGGACATCTTGAGGTGCCGGTCTTTGAGCACGCGCACCGAGCCGGCAACCACCTCGACGCCGTAGGCGGCGAAGACCGGGGCGGGGTTTGCGTTGCCGAAGGGCTCCATCGCCTCCAGCGCCCGCAGGAGCGCCTCGTCCACCATGCTGAAGGCCGCCTGCGCGTCCACGTGGAGCAGGGGCCGGGCTGGATCCCCGCCGGTCTGGACGCCCACGGCGCGCACGAAATCCGCCGCAAAGGCGTCTATGGCCGGGCGGCCCAGGGTCATGCCCGCGGCGGCCCGGTGCCCGCCGTACTTGGAGAAATGGGCGCGGCAAGCGTTAAGCGCCTCCATGAGGTCCACGCCGGGCGCGGCGCGCGCGGAGCCCCGGGCGATGTCCCCCTCCACGCACAGCACGGCCACCGTCCGGTGGTACCGCGAAACGAGGCGGGAGGCGACGATGCCGACAACCCCCTGGTGCCAGCCGGAGCGGGCGACCACGATGGCGTCGCCCTTTTCCAGGCCGAGACTCTCGATCTCCTCCATGGCCTCGTCAAAGATGCGCTGCTCGATCTGGCGGCGCTCCGTGTTGGCCGCATTCAGCACGTCGGCAAGCCGCCCGGCCTCCTTCGGGCATTCCGCGAGAAGCAGGTCCAGGGCGGCGCGCGCGTCGTCAAGCCGGCCCACGGCGTTGATCCGGGGCCCCAGATGGAAACTGATGCGCTCGGAGGTGACCTCCTTGAGGCTGAACCCGGCCACCTGGGCGAGCCGCGCGATGCCCAGCCGCTCATAGCGCTTCATGTGGCGCAGCCCCAGGGCCACCAGGTTCCGGTTCTCGCCCCGCAGCGGCATGATGTCCGCCACCGTGCCGAGGGCCGCGATGTCCAGGTCGTTCGGGGTGCCGTTGAGCGCGCAGCCCAGCTTGAAGGCCACGCCCGCGCCGCAGAGCGCGCCGCCGGGATGCCCCTCGGGCTCGCGGCGCGGGTTGACCACCGCCTCCGCCGGGGGCAGGGGGCCCTCTATGCTGTGGTGGTCCGTGACGACCAGGCCCATGCCCAGCGCGCGCGCGCGCTCCGCCGCGGCCAGCGCGCTCGTGCCGTTGTCCACCGTGACAATAAGCCCCGCGCCGTCGGCGTGCGCCTGGTCCACATGGGCGGGCAGGATGCCGTAGCCGTCGCGTAGCCGGTCGGGCATGCGCGGCAGCACGGAGGCGATGCCGAAGCGCGCGAGGGCCCGCGTGAGCAGGGCCGTGGCGGAGACGCCGTCCACGTCGTAGTCGCCGAAGACAACGACCCGCTCCCCCCGCTCCCGGGCCAGGGTGATCCGGTCCACCGCCTTTTGCATGTCCGTCATCAGGAACGGGTCAAAGAGCTGCGAGAGGGAGGGGTTCAGAAAGAGCCGGGCCTCTTCGGGCGTGGAGACGCCCCGCTGGAGAAGCAGCTGCGCCACCACCGGCGGCACGCCCGCCGCCTGGGCGAGATCGGCGGCGGCACGCCGGTCCATCTCCGCGACGCGCCACACGGCGCGCGGGAACTCCCGCTTCATGGGCATTTCCCCGCGAGGGAGGCGATGGCCTCCACCACCTCGTCCGCCGTCATGTCGGTGGTGTCCAGGAGCACGGCGTCTTCGGCGCGGCGCAATGGCGAGTCCGCGCGGGTGGCGCTCTTCTCATCGCGGTCGCGGATATCCTCGCGCAGCTGGTCAAAATCCACTGGCAGCCCCTTTGCCGAGAGTTCGGCCGCGCGGCGGCGGGTGCGGCAGTCCAGCGACGCGTCCAGGTAGATTTTGCACTTCGCGGCGGGAAAGACCACCGTGCCGATGTCGCGCCCCTCGGCGACCGTGGGGCCCCGCTCGCCGAAACGGCGCTGGTGGTCCACCAGGATGCGGCGCACCCCGGGAATCTGGTCCAGCTTGTAGATGAGGCGCGTCACTTCAGGGGTGCGGATGGCCGCCGTCACGTCCTCCCCGTCCACCGTCACCCGCTGCCCCTGCGGCGTCTCTTCCATTTCCAGGCGCATGTCGCGGGTGGAGGCGGCCAGCGCGTCGGGGTCGTCAAGGTCCACCCCCCGGGCGAGGGCGCGCCACGTGGCGGCGCGGTACATGGCCCCCGTGTCCAGAAAGGCGAAACCCAGCCGCTCCGCGACCCGGCGGGCGACGGTGCTTTTTCCCGCCCCCGCGGGGCCGTCTATGGCGACAATGCGCGCGGCCCCGCTCATGCCGCGCCCCCGCCGACAATCCGCGCGATCTTTTCCCGGCCGGGTTCGGTGATGACGCCCTTCTCCGTGATGATCCCGGCGATCAGCTCCGCCGGGGTCACGTCAAAGGCCGGGTTGTACACGCCGATGTCCTCCGGCGCGGTCTGGATGCCGAAGCCGCAGGTGATTTCCAGCGGGTCGCGCTCCTCAATGGGAATGGCCTCGCCGGAGTCCAGGGAAAGGTCAAAGGTGGAGGACGGGGCCGCGACGTAGAAGGGGATGTCGTGCGCCCGCGCGAGCACCGCCACGCCGTAGGTTCCGATCTTGTTGGCCGTGTCGCCGTTCGCCGCAATGCGGTCCGCGCCCACAATCACCAGGTCCACCCGGCGGTCGCGCATGACCACCGCGGCCATGTTGTCGCAGATGAGCGTCACGGGGATGCCCGCCTGCTGGAGTTCCCAGGCCGTCAGGCGCGCCCCCTGGAGCAGGGGCCGGGTTTCATCGGCGAACACATGAAACTTCCGCCCCGCCGCATGGGCGGAAAACATGGGCGCCAGGGCCGTGCCGTACCCCGATGTGGCCAGCCCGCCCGCGTTGCAGTGCGTGAGCAGGCCCGCGCCCTCCGCGATCAGCGGCGCGCCGTGCGCGCCGATGGCGCGGCACATGGCGTCGTCCTCCGCGAAAATGGCGTTTGCCTCGCGTTCAAGCACGCCCAGGGCGGCGGCGGCGGAGGCCCCCGCGGGCACCGTGCGCGCCGCCGCGCGCATGCGGTCCAGGGCCCAGAAAAGGTTCACCGCCGTGGGGCGCGCCGTGGCCAGGTAGTCCGCCGCGGTCACGGCCGCCGCCACCGCCGCCGCGCCGTCGCGGGGCTCCTGCTCGCGCACCCCCACGATCACGCCGTAGGCCGCGCAGACGCCGATGGCGGGCGCGCCGCGCACCCTCAGGCGCCGGATGGCGTCCCACACCGCGCGGGCCGTCTTCAGCTCCGACTCGCAGCATTCCCGGGGCAGCAGCGTCTGGTCGAGAATGATAAGCTGGCCGTTCCGCCAGTCCACCGGTTTGACAGGCATGACAAGGCCTCCTGAATGCCGCGGACCCGCCGCCAAAGGCGCGCCCCGTGCGCGCCGCCCAAGATATGGTAGCATGTCGGCCCCGGCAAAGGCAGTCCTTTGCCCGGCTTTTCCCCACGGAGTGCCCCATGTTCCGCATCCTGCGTTTTCTGGAAGGTGCAGACGGCCGCCGCCTGCTTCCCCTGGCCGCGCTGGTCATGCTTCCGGCCTTCTTCCTCGGCTTCTTTGGCGACGACTTCTTTCACCTGATCCTGATTGACGGGAAGCAGGTGACCGCCGTCCCCCTGGATCCCTACTGTTTCGCCCCGGGGAGCGCGGCGGTCATGTCGGCCAACCAGCGTTCGGGACCCTTCCCGTGGTTTGCCGGGCTGGAGGCCAAGGCGAAGTTCTTCCGCCCCCTGTCCGTCGCCCTCATGCGGCTGGACCGCGCCCTGTTCGGGCAGTTCTTTCCGGGATTCCAGGCGCATTCCCTGCTCTGGTATCTGCTGCTTTGCCTGGGGGCCCTGCTCGTGTTCCGCCGCGTCCTGCCGCCCGCCGCCTGCTCGCTGGCGCTGGTTCTGTTCATTGTGGACGACGCCCACTTCTTCCCCGCCGCATGGTGGTCCAACCGCAACGCCGTGGTTGCCTGCGCAACCGCCGTGCTGGGGCTGGCGGCGCACCTGCGCTGGCGGGAGACCGGATGGCGGCCGGGCCTGCCGCTGTCCCTGCTCGGGTACGCCGCCGGACTCCTCGGCGCGGAGGCCGCCGTCGGCATTTTGGCCTATGTGGCGGCCTATGAGGCCTTCGGCGCGGAGGGCGGGCGGATCCGGCGTGCTCTTTCCCTCACGCCCGCCGCAGTCCTGGCGCTGGGCTATTTTCTGTGGTACCGGGCGGCGGGCTACGGCGCGGCGCACTCCGACATGTACGTTGACCCCGGCGCGACCCCGCTGAAATACCTCGCCGCGGCCCCGCTGCGCTTTCTCCAGCTGGCGGGCGGACAGTTCCTGTCCATCCCCTGCGAGGCGGAGACGCTGATTCCCGGGCTGGCGCCCGCCCTGGCTGCGGCGGGCGCGGGCGCGCTCGCGTTCATCCTCCTGCTGGTGGCGGTTTTCTGGCGGCGCATGGACCCGCGCGAGCGGCGCGCCCTCCGGTGGATGGGCCCCGGCACGGCCATGGCCGCCGCCCCCGCCCTCTCGGCGATCATGACCTCGCGGCTCCTGCTGGCCGTCTCCCTGGGCGGGGCGGTGATCCTGGCGGTGATTCTCCGCCATGCGGGCCGCGCCGCGCTGGACGCGGACACCCGGACAAAGCGCCGCGCCGCCGCCGCCGTGGCGGGGCTGCTGTTTTGCCTTCATCTGGTCTTCGCCCCCCTGTCCTGGCCGATCCAGACAGCAGGACTCCGCGCCGTGGGCGCGCACCTGAACCGCGGCATCCTCCGCAACCCGCTGGAAAACATGGACATCACGCGGCGCCAGGTGATTGTGCCCTGCGTCCCGGACCCCTATGCGGGTATCTATCCTCCCATCGTCCGCGCCCACGCGGGGCTGCCTCGGGCGCGGTCCTGGTGGCCCCTCTCCTTTGCGCCTTACGACCACCGCCTCATCCGCACCGGAGAGCGGACCATGGAGTTGGAGGTGCTCGGCGGCGAGATGCTGGAGGGCGCCTTCGAGCGGCTGTTGAGCTCGTCGGAAGACCCGCTGCGGCCCGGCGACACACGCGATCTGGACGGGCTGGTGGTGACCGTGCTGGCCACGGGGGACAGGGGACCCGTCCACATCCGCCTCGACTTCGCCGAAGCGCCCGAATCGGAGCGGTATCTCTTCCTCATGCGGAAGAACGGGCAGTTCGAGCCCTTCACGCCGCCCGCCGTCGGGGAGTCCCTGCTCCTCCCCTTCTCCCTGCGGTCGTGACAGGGGAAACGAAGGCTCGCCCCGTCCTCCTACCCCAGCACGGCCTTCAAGTGCGCGATGCTCCGCTCCGCCTGGTCCACCGTTCCGCACTCGACGGAGAACACGATGTCCTGCGGGACGGTCCGGCAGATGTCCGCGACGCGCTTCCAGTCAATGACGCCGTCGCCGCAGGCGCAGCCCACGGGCGTGCCCGTGACCTTGCCCCGCTCGGAGTCCGACTGGCTGACCGAGATGTCCTTCGCGTGCAGGTGGACCAGCCGGTCCTTCACCCGCTCCAGCCAGACATAGGGGTCCTCGCCGCCGAGGTAGCTGTTCCCCGTGTCGAAGTTGATGCCCACCACCGGGCTGGCCGGCAGCGCCTGGATGCGGTCCAGCCCGTCCGGCGTCTTGCTGTACTGCTGGTGCGGCTCGATGCCGATGACGATGCCCCGCGGCGCGGCCACCGCCACCGCCTCGCACAGCGTGTACCGCATGAGCACATGGTCCTCCTCCACCGTCGTCCATGCGGGCTTCAGCCCCTCGTCCGTGTTGATCACCGGCGCGCCCGCCTCCGCGGCGAAGCGCACGGCCTGCTTCAGGTACTCCACGCTGACCTCCGGCTTGCACAGCGGGCAGTGCGCGCTCAGGCCCGACATCCTGATCCCCGCCTGTTCGCAGGCCCGCCGCAGGCGCAGCGGGTCGTCCAGCATCGAGACGCTGTGGAAGTAGCCCGCCTCGCTCAGCAGCTCCCGGCCCCAGTGCACCATGGGCTCCACATACTCATAGCCCAGCGCCGCCGCCTTCTCCACCCCCCACTCAAAACTCTTGTCCTCGTGCCGGACAAACTCCATGTTCACGCCGATGCCGATCTTGCCCATGGTCCGCGCTCCTTGTTGGTTGGAGACACCAGCATACGAAAACCGCCGTGCCAAGGCAAACGGAAAGCGGCGCGGAAACACCGGACAGGGAAGCGTGAGAACCGGGGTGTGTCGGGAACGGGATTGCCGCAGTCGCTGCCGCTCCTTCGCAATGACGTGTTCTTCCGCGTCATCGCGAGCGAAGCGAAGCGATCTCGTTCCCGCCACCGCCCCGCGCACCCAGGTCATGGCGAGCGAAGCGAAGCCATCTCGTGCACGCCACGATTCCGCTTCCCCGCTTTCCCCCAACCACGCGCCCCTGGGATCGCCAAGCTCCAGCTTGGCCTCTTGGTCTTTCCCGCGCGGGCCTATCCATGGCACGTTTTCCCGAAAGCCAGGGGGAAGCCTGGCGATCCCAGGAGCGCGGGACCGACACCCTTCCGTTTAGGTTCATCCCTTCCCAGCCCGTCCCTCCCATCGGTGTTCATCACTGTTCATCGGTGGTTTCCCCCCTCTTCCTCCGGAGACCCGGCATCCCCCCGTCACTCGTCGGTGTACTCGGTGATGGCGGCCTCGTCGAACACGGCGAGCATGATCGTGGTGCGGCCGTTGGTGGTGTAGACGAGGTAGATTTTCCCGTCCTTTCCCTGCACGGCGTAGGGGTACGCGAAGTCGTTGTTGCCCCCGGCGATGTCGCGCTTGTGGGGCCAGGTCTCGCCGCCGTCCTTGCTGACGGCGACGGTGAGCGGCGTGCGGTCGTTCATGTTGTTGTTGTAGACCAGCAGGAGGTCGCCGTTGGTGAGCTTGATGAGCTCGACCGCCGCGTTGCAGTTGGGGAACTCCGTGTTGACGCCCTCGGACCAGGTCTTGCCGCCGTCGAAGGAGTCGCTGCGGATCATCCACCCGTCGGTTGTGGGCTCGTAGCCGCCGCTGCGGCGGGTGAAGCAGAAGAGGTGGTCGTCCGTGAGCTGGACGACCTGGGCCTGCTCGTTGCCCTTGGCCGAGTGGATGCGGCTGCTCTCGGTCCAGGTCTTGGTGGACGGGGTGTAGCGCAGGAAGAAGCAGGTGGTCTCGGGGGACGTGAACTCGCGGTCGCCGCCCATCTCCTTGTACAGCGGCAGGAGGTAGTCGCCGTTGTTCAGCACGATGGGCTGTCCGCGGACCATGGTGCCCTCCTCCCACGTCAGCATGAAGGAGTCGGACCAGGTCTCCGCGCCGTCCCTCGACACCTTCGCCTTCACCCGCGACGTGCACCACGTCTCCCCGAGGCGGTTCACATAGAAGAGCCACACCAGCCCGTCGGGCGCCTGCCAGACCACGGGGTTACCGTCTCCCTGGAACGGCGTGTCCGCGATGACCACGGGGTGGGACCAGCCCTCCTCCCCGGCCTTCCGACGGGCGCCGTAGACCGCCGTGTTGTCGTCATACTCGTTCTCGCCGCCGTAGTAGGCGATGTAGAGGTCCCCGTTGGCGAGTTGGGTGATCGAGGCGGGGTGCTTGTACGGGCCGGGATGCTCCTGCCCGAAGACGCGGTGGGTCTCCACATTGGTCTTGAACATGGGGAGAACCAGCCCCTCGGTGGACGCGGCGTCGGCACCGCACGCCAGCATCGTCACGGCAAGCAGAAACGACATGGGAAACCCTCCTGTGCGCGGCGGCCCGTCCCGGCCGCCGGTCTTTGCGCTTTCGACAAGGCTTACTCTACCATAGGGGCGCAAACCAAGGGAGTCCGCATGTCCGGAACACACCACGAGACGCCGCGCGGCGACGGCGGTTTCCGCGCCGACTATCTGCGCCTGTGCGACTGGACGGCGCAGGTCGGCCTCGCATTGGAGGAGATGGACGGGCTGTGGTGGTGGCGGGCGGGCCTGCGGCGGCGGGCCGCGCTGGAGGCGCTGGGGCTGCTGCCAAAGCCGCCGCTGCCCGCGGAGGCGGCGGCCGCCCTGCGCGCGCGCGCGGAGGAGGAGCAGCGCCGGGTGCTGGAGACGCTGGACGGCGGCGGGCTTTCGGGCGCGGAGGCGGTGGACGCGGTGAACGCGCAGTGCCGCGTCCTGGCGGGAATCTACGGCGAGCTGACGCGCATGGCGCGGAGCCCGTGGTGGCGGCTGGGCATTGCGGCGCGCCGCGCGGCGGGGGCGCTGGGCGTGAAGAAGCGCGCTTTCCGCATGCCAACGGAGGAGGCGGCGGAGGTCATGGGCCTGTTCCGCGCGTGGCTGGCGTGGTCGGACTTTGGGGCGTGGTATCCGGACCGCCTGCCCGCGGTGAACCGGACCGAGACCGCCGCCCCGCCGGACGCCTCGCTTTTCGGCGGCAGGATGGCGGAACTGCTCCGGGACGGGGGGTATCCCCTGCTTCCCCATGTCTGGCGGGCCAGCGAGGCCCATGCCGCCGCCCTCCGGCGGCAGCATTCCCCGGCCGGACCCGCCCCGCTGGTCTCGGTCATCATGGCCGCTTGGAACCGCGAGGCGGTCATCGGCGACGCCGTGCGCAGCGTGCTGGAGCAGACCTGGACGCAGTGGGAGCTGCTCGTGTGCGACGACGGCAGCGTGGACGGCACGGCGGCGCGCGCGGTGGCGGCGGGCGATCCCCGGGTGCGCGTGCTGCGGCTCCCGCACGGGGGCGCGGCGCGGGCGCGCAACGCGGGCCTCGCGGAGGCGCGGGGCGAACACATCGCGTATCTGGACACGGACAACCTGTGGCACCCGGCCTATCTGGAGACTATGCTCGCCGCCGTGGCGGGCCGGGGGCCGGTATGCGCCTTCGCGCGGAGCGTGGAGGCCGTCGCCGGCACGGACGGCCGTTTCCGGGTGCGCTCGGCGCGGGGGATAGACCACGACTATGAGCGGCTCCTGGTGCGGAACCACCTGGATCTGAACACGTTCATGCACCACCGGGCGCTGTATGAGCGGCTGGGCGGGTTCACGGACTCCCTGCCCAGGGGGCAGGACTGGGACCTCGCCCTGCGCTACACGCACAGCGTGGAGCCGGTGGCGGTGGACGCGCTGCTCGCCCTCTACCGGCGGCATCCCGGCTGGGGGCAGCTCACGGACACCCAGCGCCACCGCGCGGGCTTCGTCGAGCGGATCGTCCGGGGCAATGTCACGCTGCTGGGCCGCGACGGCCTGCCGTCCCTGTCGCGGATCACGCCGCGCCCGCGGGTGCTCGTGCTGGGGGCCGATGCGGACGCCCCGCGCGCGCGCGCCCTCGCCGACATCCTCACGAGCCACGACATCGCCAAAGCGGAGGCCGTGGAGACGGCGGAGGCCATCACGAAACATCTGGCCGGGGCCGACGCCCTGTATGTTGTCGGAGACGCGGCGCGGCTGCTCGTGGGACTCCCCTTCCCGCAGGGCTTTCCCGTGTTTCTCGAGGACGCGCCCGAACCGGCGGCCCTTCCCGGCGCGGTGGTGCGGCAAACCACCTCCCGCGTGCTGCCCGGTCTGGAGGGCGCGGGGTTCCCCGTGGGAGGGGGATGCCCCGACGCGCCTTCCTTTCCCCCGGCGGGCGGTGCCGCGCTGGAAGGATTCCGCGTTCTGCCGGTCGGCGGCACGGCCGACAATGACGGACATTTCTTCAAGCGCCTCGACATGCGGGCGGCCGTGCCCGCCCCTCCACAATCCGGCGGCACGCCTTTTTCCGGCGTGGACGCCGTGGTGGTCGGGTTCTGCGGGGACGGCGCCCCGGGTCCCGGCCGGACGCATGACGCGGCGGTGCGCGCCTTTGCCTCGGGGGTGTCGGTGGTCGCCGCCCACGGGTGCGGCCTGGACGCGCTCCTCCGGCGGGGCTGCGCGCACGGCGTGCGCGCGGGGGATTTCGACGCGCTGCGGGCGGTGCTGGAGAAACTGGCGGGCGACCACCGCCTGGATACGGTGACCGTCGCTGCCCGCCGCCTGTATGAGCGCACGGCCTCGCCCCGCGCGGCGGCGGTGCAGGTGTCGCTGCTGCTCACCGAGGCCCCGCCCCCCGCGCGCACGGACTGACACGGACGGGCACGGACCTGTCGGCGCCCGCGCAACCACACACAACCTCCCAGGCCCGGCGGACTGGTCCGACCTGTCCGACTAGTCCGACGGTCAGGCCCCGCCTTGACCCGTGGAGCGCCGCAGGGTACAGTGTCCGTCATGCCCTCCCCTTCCCGGCCCCAGCCCTCCCGCGACGACAACCGGCGCGCCGCCCTGGCCATGTTCGGCGCGGCGGCGGGGTTCGCCCTCATGGCCGCGCTGGCCCACGGCCTGCGCGGGGATCTGCCGTGGCCGGTGGTGGCCTTCGCGCGGTGCGCGGCGATGCTGGCCGTGATGGCGGGGGTGCTGGCCGCGCGGCGCGCGCCCCTGGTGCTGCTGGGCAACCGCACGCTGTGGCTGCGGAGCGTCTTCGGCACCCTCGGCCTGCTGACCACCTTCTACTGCCTGAGCCGCATGCCCGTGGCGGACACGGTGGTGATCTTCGCCATGAGCCCCCTGTGGATCGTCCTGATCACCGCGCGCCTCGACCGGGCGCCCACGCCGCCTGCCACCTGGCTCCATCTGGCGCTCGCCCTTTCCGGGGTGCTCCTCATGGAGAGGCCCTCCTTCTCGGCGGACTCCCTGCCGCTGGCTGTCGCGCTGGCGGGGTCGGTGGCCGTGGCCGTGGCCATGGTCAGCCTGAGCCGCACCCACGACTATCCGCAGGAGACGGTTGTCACCCATTTCTCCCTCTTCGCGACCCTTGCCACCCTCGCCCTGGCACTGTCGGGGGCGGGCGGAACCCTGCCCGCGGGCGCGTGGTCCCCCGCGCGGCACCTGCCCGTGCTGGCGGCCATGGGCGTCTGCGGCACGGCGGGCCAGCTGCTCATGACGGCGGCATACCGGCGGGGCCGGCCCACGCTGATGGCGCTGGTGGGGCTGAGCCAGATCGTGATGGGGGCGGGGCTGGACGCGGCGGTGTTCGGCCACGGCGTGGACGCGCCCAAGGCGGCGGGCATGGCGCTCATCGTGCTGGGCATCACGCTTAACGCGCGCCGGGGCGCGGTGGAGGCGGGATAACGGTAGGGGGGATCAGGCGACGGGACGCGGGGCGCTCAGCATGCGGGCAATCTCGCTCAGCACGCGGTCGGCCAGCACGGTCTTGGGAATGACGCCGTAGGCGTCCGGCTCGCGGTCGCGGTGGACCAGCCAGGCCTCGCAGTCCTCGGAGCCGATGGCGCTGCGCGCGCCGCCGACGCGGTTCGCGATGAGCAGGTCGAGGTTTTTGGCGCGCAGCTTCGCCGCGCCGTTCGCGGGCACGTTTTCCGTCTCGGCGGCAAACCCCACCAGTATCTGGCCGGGCCGGCGGTTGCCGCCGACCGCCGCCGCGATGTCCGGATTCGGCACCAGCGGCAGCGTGAACGCGTCCGGGCTGCGCTTGATCTTGGAAAGGTGCGTGGTCTCGGGCCGGTAGTCGGCCACGGCGGCCGCGGCGATGAACACGTCGGCGCGCGGCACCAGCTCCATGACCGCGTCGTGCATCTCGCGGGCGGTCTGCACGTCCGTCACCTGCGCCGCCGCGGGCAGGGGCTCGGTGGACGGCCCGCGCACGACCCACACCCGCGCGCCGCGGCTGAGGGCGGCCATGGCAAAGGCGCGGCCCATGCGGCCGGTGGACCGGTTGCCGATGTAGCGGACCGGGTCGAGAGGCTCGTGGTTCGCCCCGCTGGTGATCAGGATGGTGCGGCCGAAAAGGTCCTTGTGCGGGTTGAGGGCCATGGCGGCGGCCTCAAGGATGACGTCCGTCTCAATGAGGCGCCCCTCGCCCTCGGTGCCGCAGGCGAGCCGGCCCCTGCCCGGCCCCACGAACAGCGCGCCGCGCCGCCGCAGCCGGGCGATGTTGTCGCGCGTGGCCGGGTGCAGGTACATGTTGGTGTTCATCGCCGGGGCGAAGAGCACCGGCGCGCGCGTGGCCAGCAGGGTCGTCGAGATCCAGTCGTCCGCGATGCCGTTGGCCGCCTTCGCGATGATGTTGGCCGTGGCCGGGGCGACCAGGAACAGGTCGGCCTGGCGGGCCATGGCGATGTGCTCCATCTCCGACGCGGTGCCGGGCTCCCACAGGCCCAGGATCGCCCGGCGGCCCGTGATGGCCTCCAGGGTCGCGGGGCCGATGAGCTTGCAGGCGGACTCCGAGAGCGCGGGGATCACCGCCGCGCCGCATTCAACGAGCCTCGACGCCACCTCGCACGCCTTGTAGGCGGCGATGGACCCCGTCACGCCGAGCACGACGGTCTTGCCGGAGAAGCACCGCTTCATGGAATCACTCCGACTCCTCGTCGTCCGCGAAGAAGTCGCCCGCCGCCTCTTCCTCGGCGGACCAGGTCAGCTTGTTCTCCATCACCTCCTCGAGGGACGTGATGGTGGGCTTGCGGCCCCGGGCCGCCGCGCCGAAGCCGTGCGACTCCGTGCGGCTGATCTGGACGGAGCGCTTGCCCGCCACGATCACCAGCCGGTACAGGCTGTCGAACTTGTCCTTGAAATCGTCCACGCAGTAGGGTGCAGGCATCTGTCTAGTCTCCCGTGTCTGTAGGGTCAACCCGGCGCGGGGCCGGAGTCACTCGCCTCGTCTTTCCGCCATGATGCGGAGGATGGCCTCCGCCGCGCGCGCCACCGTGTCGTTTACCACCACATGGTCAAACTCGCCCGCCGCCGCCATTTCCGTCCGGGCGTTGCGCAGGCGGACCGCGATGTCCTCCTCGCTGTTGGTGCCGCGCGCGCGCAGCCGCCGCTCCAGCTCACCCAGGGAGGGCGGCGCCAGGAAAACGCCGACAGTCCCGGGGTGGAGCCGCTTCAGGCTGCGCATCCCCTGGACGTCGAGTTGCAGTAGTATATCATGCCCGGCCGCCAGACAGCGCTCCAGCTCCGTGTTCAGCGTTCCGTAGCGGTTCCCGTGCACCTCCGCCCACTCCGCAAACCCGCCCGCGGCCACGCGCCGGTCAAACTCCTCCCGGGGGAGGAAGTGGTAGTCGCGGCCGTCCACTTCGCCGGGGCGCGGGGCGCGGGTCGTGGCGGAAACCGTCGAGACCAGGTGCCCCGCGCGGCGGCGCACCTCGTCGAGCACCGTGTTCTTGCCCGCGCCGGACGGGGCCGACAGCACATACAGGTTGCCGCGTTCCATGGAAAGCCTACTCGATGTTCTGGACCTGCTCGCGCAGCTTCTCCAGCTCGGACTTGAGCCAGAGCAGCTCGCGGGCGCTGTCCAGGTCGCGGAGCTTGGACCCCGCCGTGTTGATCTCCCGCTGCATCTCCTGCAGGAGGAAGTTCAGGTCGCGGCCCACGGGCTCCGCGGACGCGAACAGCTCGCGCGCCCGGACAAAATGCGACCGCAGCCGCACCAACTCCTCCGTCACATCCATGCGGTCGGCCATCAGGGCCGCCTCCATCGCCACCCGATCCTCCTTCAGCGCCGGGTCGGCGCAGATTTCGCGCATCCGCTCGCGCAGGCGCTCCGTGTGGGCCGCCTGCATCTCCGGCACCCGGGCCTCCACCCGGTCGGTCGCCGCCGCCATCGCGTCAATCCGCGCCGCCATGTCCGCCATGAGCTGGGCGGCCTCCGCCTCGCGCGCCGCGTTGTACGCCGCCAGCGCCGCCGTCAGCGCCGAAGTCAGCGCCGCCAGCAGCGCTTCCTGGTCCTCCTCCGCCTCCGCATGGATGAACACCCCGTCCAGCAGGGCCAGCCGGTCCACCCCCAGGGGCGCGCCGCTTTGGAGTCCCGCCAGTTCGTTAAGCCGCTTCAGCCCCTCGATATAGCCCCGCGCCGCGTCCTCGTCCAGCGTCACCCGCGCGCGGCCCGACGCCCCAAACGCGCGGCGGATGAAGACATTCACCTTGCCCCGGGAAACCTCGCGCCGGACCACCTCACGCAGGGGCGGCTCCATGGCGCTCCACACGGGCGGCAGCTTCACCATGCACTCCAGAAAACGGCTGTTCACGCCGCTCACCTCGACGGTGATGCCCTCGCCCGCGTACTCAACGGTCGCCCGTCCAAAGCCGGTCATGCTGCGCGCCATGGATGATCCCTTGCAGTAGGTCGGGTGCCCGTCCCGCCCCCGGACGGTCTCCCGGTGAATAATCGGTTGACAGGCCGACAGTGTACACCCGCGACAGTATTCTGCGCAACCTTTTGCCAAGTCACGGGTTAGGAGATAATCTGCATCGAGCCTTCGTCCACACAGTCCACCCTGTCCACAGCGTCCACCCCCCTCACTCCCCGCGCCCCACCACCGACTCAAACAGCGCCACATACTCCTTCGCGCGGTCGGCCCGGTTGCAGTGGCGCTCCGCGTAAGCCCTGCCGGCTTCACCATACGCGCGGCAGGCACCCGGATCCCCATGCAGGGACAAGATGGCCTCGGCCAGCGCGTCCGGGGATTCCGGGGGGACCGCAACCCCCGCACCCGCCTCCTCCAGCAGCGCGAGGGCCTGTCCCCCCGCGCCGAGGATCATGGGCCGCGCGCAGGCCATGATCTCGAACATCTTGCTGGGAATGTTGGTCTCGAAGACCTCCCGCTTGAGCAGCGGCACAAGACAGACATCGGCGGCGGCGTAGTATTCCGGCATCTCGGCCTTCGGCCGCGCCGTCAAGAAGGTGACGTTCCCCAACCCCATTTCCCCGGCAAGCGCCATGAGCGCCTCGCGCCGCGCGCCGCCTCCGGCGAACACAAACCGGATGTCCGGCCGGTCCGCGACGCGTTTTGCGGCGTCCAGCACGGTTTCCAGCCCCTGCGACAGCCCGTGCGCGCCGATGTACAGCACGACAAAGGTCTCCCCGCCCCACCCATTCCGCTCCCGCGCCGTGTTCATGCGCGGCAGGGGGCGGAAAAAGTCCACCTCGATGCCGTTGGGGATGCAGTGCGCCCGGTCCGCGGACACGCCGTCGGCGACGAGGGCGTCGCGCGACGCCGGGGCCACGGCCACCACGGCCGCCGCGCGGCGGTAAAGGAACTTCTCCAGAAACCGCAGCGGCGCGATGAGCAGCGGGCTGGTGATGACGCCCAGGTCCACAATCTGCCGGGGCCACAGGTCGCGCACCTCGAATACGAAGGGGCACCGCCGCCGCAGGGCGGCGACCCAGCCGGACACGCCGCACAGCAGCTGCGGGGAGGTCGCGGCGACCACGTCCGCCGGGCCGGCGAAGAACGCCGCAACCACGGTCGAGGAAAGCATGAAGGAGAGGAAGGAGAGGCTGCGCAGAAAAACGCCCCGGTTCTTTGCGGCGAACATCCAGCAGCGCAGCACGGCCACGCCGTCCACCTGCTCGCGGGTCAGGAGGCGGCCCCGGTATTCCGGCGGCACCACGCCCTCGGGATAGTGCGGCACGCCGCAGACCACCGTCACCTGGTGCCCGAGACGCGCCCAGGCCCGCGCGTGCTCATGGGTCCGCGCCGCCGGCGCCCCCGGCTCGGGCGGGAAATACTGGCAGATGAACAGGATGCGCACGAAACCGGTCCCCCGCGCCGCGCGGCTGGTCGGTCACACTTCGTTCTGGATGATCTGGTCGAGGGTCTGCCGCCGCCGGATGAGGCGGAAGGTCCCGTCAAGCTCGCGGAGCACCTCCGCGCACTCGGGAAAGCTGTTGTAGTGCTTCGCGGCCATTCCGGCGCAGTAGGCCCCCGCGCCCTCCATCACCAGCAGGTCGCCCGGCACCGCGCGGGTCAGGGTGCGCGCCGCCAGCCCCTCGGGATTCCCCGGCTCGGGGGTGAAAAGGTCGCCGCTCTCGCAGCAGTGGCCCGCCACGATGTATTCCGCTGTCTCCCGCGTCTCCGGCGCTGCGGGCACCGTGATCAGGGGGTGCTGGGCGCCGTAGAGGCTGGGACGCAGGTTCTCCGTCATGCCCGCGTCGGCCTTGAGGAAGGTGTAGCCGTCCGCGCCCGTGTCCACCGCGTCCTCCACCGAACAGACCAGCGACCCGGCGTTCGCCACGAGATAGGTGCCCGGCTCGACCTCCAGATGCGGGCGGCGGCCGTGCTCGCGGGCGAAGGCCTCGAAGGCGGGCACGATCTGCGCGCCGATCTCCTGGAGGTTGGCCCCCTTCTCATAAGGCATCCGCGCGACCTTGTACCCCCCGCCCAGGCTCAGCCGCGTCACCTCCGGCAAGCGCGCCGCGATCCCGAGGGAAAGCCCGGCGCAACGCACCCACACCTCCGGGTCGGAGCCCGAACCGATGTGCGTGTGCATGCCCGTCACGCGCAGACCGTGGGCCTCCGCCGCCGCCAGCGCCTCGTCCAGATGCCCGTGCCAGATGCCGAAACTCGCCCCGGGGCCGCCCACATTCGTGCGGTTCGTGGCGCCGGAGCCCAGGCCGGGATTCACCCGCACCGACACCTCCGTGTCCGGAAACAGCCGCCCGTAAGCCTCCAGCTGGCGGATGGAGCACGCGTTGAACAGGCACCCGGCCCGCACCAGCGCCTCCAGGTCGTCCGGAAGCTCCTGCGCCGTGATCTGAATGTGCGCCGCGGGAATTCCCGCGCGCATCGCGCGGGCGGCCTCATACCCGCTGCTTGCGTCTATGTGCAGCCCGAGTTCGTGGAAAACGCGCAACACCGCCGCGTTTGGGCAGGCCTTCATGGCATACCGCGCCGTCAACCCGAAGACGTTCGGAAACGCGAGCACCTCGCGCCCCCGCGCCTCCAGCGCGGCCCGGTCATACACGAAGACCGGCGTGCCAAACTCCCGGCGCACCCGCCGGACATCCTCTTCCGTCAAAAAAGTCAGCTTTTCCATGGGATTTCCCTGCAAATGGCCCGTTGAACTGCATAACAAGCCTATCACGCCCGTCCGCCGCGCCGCCACCCGGAATCCGCACAAAGGCGGCGCGTCCGGATTTCCCCTTGACGTCCTGTAACAAAAGGGCTAGACTTTTGTATATTTCGCAGAAAGGGCAAAGGACATCGGCCAAGAAACAACAAGGAGGTTTCTCCATGAAACAGGCTTTTCTCGCGCTTTCGGCCCTGCTGTGCGTCGCCGGACTGGTCGGTTGCCAGACCGGCGACTCGGGCGACTACCCCACTGACCAGATTTCCTGCACCTTCACCGTGGACGTAAACGACGTCGGCGTTACCGCGCGGGCCTCGTTCTGGACCACGGGCACCGGGATCGGCCCCGTCAACCTCATCCTGACGGCGGGGGACACGGTGACGGTGAACGGGGTGGCCATGCCCCGTCGCAACGGTGTCGCCACTGACTTCTATCAGACAGCTCTCGATCCGGCGGAGCAGTACACCTTCACCTTCACCCGCGGCGACGGCACCGCCCTGACCGGAACCGTGGACACCCTTGTGCCCCTCGCGGTGACCGCCCCCGCAGCGGACGCCTCCGTGTCCCGTGCCGCCGACCTTGCGGTGAACTGGACCAACCCCATCGCGGACGGACTGGCGACCGTGACCGTGTCCGGGGAGTATCTCCAGGGCATCATGGAGGATGTCGCCGACACAGGCGCCTACACGGTGCCCGCAGGCACGCTGGTTCTGGATGCGGATGCGCCGACATCTTCCGTGCAGGGCTGGGTCACCATCTCCCGAAACCGCCTCGGCGTCATGGATCCCGGACTTGCCGGAACCGTGGCGGTGACCACCAGCGCCACAGTGCGTTTCACCAGCACGGAATGAGCGCGGAAAGACCCTAGGCAAACGGGCAGAAGCATAACCCGCCCGGCCCTGAAGGGCTGCCCCAAAGGGGCCCTTCAGGACCGGTGTTTTGTCCCCTCCGATCCGGAAAAGGTCACAGTCTGCGGGCCAACCGGATTTCCAGCCAGATGCGCGCCCAGGTGAGGTGGCCCCGGATCTTCCGGCCCAGGCCCCGAAGCAGGGTGCCCAGGATGCCCCCCTCCAGCGCGGCGTGGCGGCCGTCAGGGCCGCAGCACCAGCGCTCGCGCGCGCCGCTCAGCCGGGCGAGCACCCGCAGACGCGGGCTGTCAAAGAGGACCACCAGCCGGTCGAAGCGCTGCTCCCGCAGGACGCGCACCAGCGCGGCGGCGTTGCGCAGCCCGTGGGGCGGGGGTGGCACGGTGAGCACGTTGTCGGCGTGCTCCAGCATGGCTTTGGGGAAGCCGGGGGGCACGATGGCGGTGATGCGGGCATGGGGGTGCGCGGCGCGAACCTGCCGCAGGGCGCGGACGAAATGGGGGCCGAGGCTGTAGAAAAGGCCTATGCGCTTAGGAACGTCCATCGGCCACCCTTTCCAGCAGCGGCAGGTAATGCCGCCGGATCACGGCCTGCCAGTCATGCTCGGTCTCCGCCTGGATGCGGCCCGCGGCTCCCATGCGCGCGCGCAGCGCGTCGTCGTCCAGCAGGGTCTCCAGCGCCGCCTCGAGGGCCTCCGCGTCCCCCGGCGGCACGAGGAGTCCGGTCTCGCCGGGGCGGACGATGTCCGACAGGCCGCCCGTGTCCGACGCCACCACCGGGAGGCCCGCCGCCATGGCCTCCACCGCCACGAGCCCGAAGGGCTCGCGCCAGAGCGACGGCACGGCGGAGATGTCCGCCCCCTGGTACAGCGCGAGAGCCTCCGCGTGGGTCATCCAGCCCAGGGGGCGGTACCAGGGCGGCCCGCCGGCCGCCAAGTCAAAGTGCGTGGCGTGGATCTCGAAATCGTCCCGTTTCCGCGCGAGCAGCTCCCCCGCCGCCAGCAGCACGCCCAGCCCCTTGCGGGGATCCTCGACCCGGCCGGTCATGAGGATGACCCGTTTCCCGGACCCGCCTCGCGCCGGGTCTTTCCGGGGAATGGTGTCCGCGTTCACCCCGCCGGGAATCACCGTCACCGCCGGATGATGGGGCAGCAGCTCCTCGCGCAGGGAGCGGTTCGAGACGATGATTTCGCGGAATGCCCCCAGGGACGCGGTTACCGTCTCATGGTACCGGGGCCGCCAGGCTTGCGCGGCGACGTAGTCCGACACCCAGGTGCGCCATTCGCCCGAGGCGATCTCGGGCTGCAGGGATTCGGCGGCGCAGTCGCGGCAGACGCCGGGCGTCCGCAGGAAGTCGTTCGGGCAGGGCGCGCCGGCGCGGTAGCGGAACCCGTCGCGCGCGCACATCAGCTCGTGGGCGTAATACCGGCCCACCAGGGGAAACCCCGCCAGCGCGCGCGCGACATGCGGTTTGAGGCAGAACCCATGGGTCAGCAGCACCACATCCGGCGCCCATTCCGCGACCGCCTCCCGGAAGCGCGCGGCCACGGTGTCCGCGTTCAGGCGGTTGTGGGGGAACGACAGCGGCGTGACGGGGAACGGAAGCATGCCGTGGACCACGCCGCGCTCCTGGCTGCCCTCCTCGCGCAGGAGGAACAGGCGCACCTCCACCCCCTCCCGCTGGAGGCCCGTCATCACATGGTAGAGGTCCGCGTCCGCGCCGCCGTTGGGCGGCCAGCTGAACACCAGATCCACAAAGGCCACGCGCCGCTTCATGGCCGGTCCCCCGCCAAGGCGTCCCACAGGGGCCGGTAATGCGTCTTCTGAATGCGCGCCGGGGTGTGTTCGGCGAGGGCGCGCGCGCGGCCCGCCGCGCCGAGGCGCGCCCGCAGCGCCGGGTCGTCCAGCAGCCGCGCCAGCGCGTCCGCAAGGGCCGCCGCGTCGCCCGGGGGCGTCAGCAGACCCGTCTCGCCGTCCGCGACAATGCGCGCCAGCCCGCCGGTCCGGCTGGCCACGACGGGACGGCCCGCCGCCATGGCCTCCACCGCCACCAGGCCGAAGGGCTCCTCCCACACGCTGGGCACCGCGCACACGGCGGCGCGCGCGTAAAGGGCCGGCATCTGGTCGTGGGCCACCCAGCCCAGGGGCTCCAGCCAGGGTCTTCCGGGACCGCCGGGGGCCAGCGTTGCGGCCACGCGGAAATCCTGCCGGCGCGCCCACAGCCGGTCGGCGGCCTCCGCCAGCACGGCAAACCCCTTCACGGGGTCTTCCGCCCGGCCCGGCATGAGGACAGTCAGGGGTTCCGCCACCGAACCGGGGGGGATTTCGAGAAAGGGGTCCAGGTCCGTGAAACTCGGAACGATCCGCACCGACACTGGCAGGCCGCCCAGCGCCGCCGCCATGGATTCCGTCGAGACCAGGGCCACCCGCACGCGCGCCAGCGCGTCGCGCACCAGCGCCGCATATTCCGGCTTCCAGCACGCCGCGCCCAGGTATTCGCGGAGCCAGGCGTTGGTCTCGCCGTTGCGGATGGCGCCGCCCCACCGCCGGAGCGAGCAGTCGCGGCAGAGTTGCGGCGTCTCCAGAAACGCGTTGGGGCAGGGCGCGCCGTCGAGGAACCGCGTGATGTCGCGGAGACACGCCGCCTCGTGGGCGTGGTAGCGCGAGACCAGCGGCCAATCCCCCAGCGCGGCCAGCAGGTAGGGCTTCATCAGAAACCCCTGGCCCGCAAACACAGCGTCCGGATGCCAGGCGTCCACGGCGGCGCGAAACCGCTCCGCCACGTGCGGTCCGGTGAAATCGCCCGTGGAAAAGGAGAGGATTTCGGCGGGAAAGGGAAGCTCCCCCGTAATGCGCCCCCGTTCCCAGGTGGCCTCGTCGCGCGCGGCGAAGAGCCGGACCTCGTGCCCCATGCCCGCCGCGCCGCGCAGGACGTGGAACATGTCCACATCCCCGCCCCCGTGCGGCGGCCAGGAGAACATCATGTCGGCGAAGGCGATGCGCATGGCGGGTTTCCGTGGGTGCTGCCCGTGGCCGATTATAGCACGCGCCCTGAAGGCACGCCCGGCGGTCCCGATTGCGCGGCGGCGGGCGGTGCGGGTACACTTCGGGAAACCTGCGAGGACGGTCTTTATGCCCCTGGGTTCTGACGAGATGCGCGACATCTTCAACCGGACGGTGGTGGTCCGCAAGCCGACTTACGGCATTGTGAGCGGCTACCACGAGCTGCCCTATTTCTGCCTGGGACAGCCCCTGGAGCCGTCGCGCGGCGCGTTCATGGTGCGCGGCAAGGTGCAGGTGTCGCCGCGCTTCGTGATCCGGCCCACCCACCTTAACCCCAGCTACGGCGAGATTTTCGGCGAGGACGGCGTGGACAACGATCTGTCCGGCCGCCTCTTCGGGTTCCTGGGCTTTCGCGGCAAGCCCGTGGAGTGCAGCTCCGAGCATCTCCATGTCGAGCATGTGGACATCTCGGTGGACGAGCTGCTCAGCCGGAAACTGGACGAGATGGAGCGGCAGGAGGACATCACCACGGGGGTGATCCTCACGCCGGAAAGCCGCTACTACCAGATCTCCGTCGAACGGTTCATCGCGTCGGTCCTCGACGACGAGTTTGGCCGGTGACCCCCCCTCCCCCTTCCGGACACCGCGCGCGCCGCACGCTGATTGCGGCGACCCTCCTGTTTGTGGCGGGAATGGTGCTGTTCGTCCGGCTGGACGCCGCCCTGAAGGCGGGCGGCGTGCTGCGGCTCGCCCCGCCGGACGCCGCCTGGGTGGCCAGCTCGCCCGATGCTCCCGGGTTTTGGGTGGACTTTCAATATGAAACCCCTGGAGAGGCCTTTCAAAAACACTATCCGCAGGGACAAGCCGCGCTGGCCCTGCGCGCGCGGCTTCTCACGGGAATCCGCCCCACGCCGGGCAGGTGGGACTTCTGGCTGGGATCCCCGGCGGTGCTGTCCGGCGCGGACGGCCATTGGTGTCTGGTAACGCGTCCCGGCATCGCCGCGCGCGCCGCCACCACGCTCAACGGCCTGCTGGGGAACGCCGGCAGGTTTCGCGGCATGCACTGCCAGTGGCGCGACGGGCTGCTGGTGCTGTCCAACGACGCGGAATGGGCCGCGGAACTGCGGGAGACCCCCGCACCGCCACCGGAAATCGAGACAGAGCTCAGCACCTCTTCGGTTTTTCTGACCTTTCCCAAGGGGTGGGCGCGTGCCACGGTGGTGAGGGGCGACTCGGGCAGCCTCCTGACCCTGGACGGCACGGTGAATCTGCCGGACCGGTCCGACAAGTCCGACCCGTCCGGCCAGCCGAAAACCGCCGCGACGGTTCCGCGCCTGGAATGGCCGGACAAGCCCGCGCTCACGTTCTGCGCGGCGGACGCGGCGGCCTGCCGCGAGGTGTTCGCCCTCCTGTGGCGGGGGGGTGACTCCCTGCTGGGGGACTCCCCCCTGCGGGATGCGCTGGCGGCGGCCGGGGCGCGGTGGGGCGCGTCCCTGCCCGGACTGTCCGCAACAAAGCCTCCGGAGGATGCCGGGGTTCCCTTCGCCGCGATGGCGCTGTACGGTCTGCACTGGGACGGGGCCGCACCCCTCCCGGAGGCGGCGGGTGCCTGGCGGGGCCTTTTCCCCTCCTACGACAGCCTCCAGCGGAGTCTGGTGGACCCCGCCCGCCGGATCATGGAATGGGAGGGCGCGGAGGGCCTGCTGCTGCCCCTGCTGGGGGACGCACTGTCCCTGTGCCTGATGCCCGCCGACGCCGGGGCGGCGCTGGCGGCGTCGAACACCCCCTTGATGGCTCGGCTGGCCGCCAGCCCGCCGGCCTGGCGGGGCGCCGCCCCGGGAGAGTGCTGGCTGCGTGTGGAGGGACCGGCGCTGGCCGCGCTGCTCCGCGAGTCGTTTTCCCACGCGGCGGCGGAGGGCTGGCTCCCCGGCACCACGCCGCGCGAACTGGATCGAACGGTCCTGCCGCTGCTGCGGGTGCTGGAGGAGGCGGGGCGGATGGAGCTCACGGCGGTCAGAACCGCCGACGGCCTGTCATGGCAGGGGGGGCTGGCCCCCATCCGCTGGGATGACCCGCCGGGACAGACACCATGAAGCCTGACAACCAAATGGCGCTCCTGCTGGTGGCCTGCCTGTCCGTGTGCACGGGAGCCGCGTCGGGCAACGAGGTCACGGATTTCCTGCGCCAGACGACGCCGGAGGCGGCGGACCCGGCGGCCACCGCCGCCAACGGGCGGCTGGCGGTGTCGCTGGATGCCGCCGGGGGACTGGTGTCGGTCCTGTGGCCGGGCGCGGGCGGAATCGAGCAGGCGGGAAGCCTGCCCGGCACGGCGCGGCCCTGCGCCGCGCACTGGGGGGTGGACACCGGAGACGGTGTGGCCTGGCTGAACGAGATGGAGGGACAGGTCTCCACGCACAGTGGGGGCCTGGTGGAGACGGTCTGGCGGCGGGACGGGGAGGAAATCCGGCAGCGGATCGTCGCCCCTCCAGGGATGGACGGGTTTGTGGTTGAGCTGGAGGCCCGCACGGCCACGGAACCCCCCGCGCTGGTGTGGGAACAGGCGCTGCTCCCGGCCACGGACCGGGCCCGGGGGGTGCCGCTGGCCGCGCCGCCCTTCGCCGCCGCGCGGGGGTTTGCCGGTGCTGTGTTCGGGGACGGACGCGGCGCGTTCGTGTTCCGCCCCGGCGAACCGGCCCCGGAGGACCGCGAGCGGGCCCGCCGTCTGGCGGAGGAGGACGCCAACCGGGCGGGCTGGGACATCTTTGAGGGCGGAACCTGGATTGCCACGGGCGCCACGGGCCGCATGACGGCCCAGTTTCCCGACGCGCCGCCCCCGGGACGCGCGGCGGTGGGCGCGGCATCCGCACGTCTGGAACTCCGCGTCATCCCCGTGCCCGACGGGGAGGGCTGGAGGGCCGTGGCGGCCGTAGGCTTCGGCGGCAGCCGCAACACCGCTACGGAAACGCTGCGGACGCTGCTGGACCGTCCGTTTGGCGAGTGGGCCGCGGCCGCGGACAAAGCCGGGGAACTGCCCCAGCCCCTTCCGGAGACTGCGCGGCACGCCGCGGACCGCCTGCTCCTGTCCTGGGACGAGCTCCGGGGCACCGTGGTCTTTGCGCCCTGCGGGACCCCTCCCCTCGCCGTGGTCACGCCGCAGTTGGCGGCCTGCGCCGCGCTGGCGTTTTCCCGGTTGGGCCTCACGGACCAGGCCGAAAAGCAACTGGAATTCTTGATGGGACTGGTGCGGACGAAGGAGACGGACGCCGCCCCCGCCGGGTCGCTACCGGTGCTTGCGCACGCCGACGGTGCCCACGCCTTTCCGGAGGCGGTGGTCAACGCCTCGGACACCGCGTGGTGCCTCCTCGCCCTGCGCGACGCGACGGCCCCGTGGCCCCCCGCCCGGCGGGAAGCCTTTCTGGAGAAGCACCGGGACAAGGCGACCGTGCTGGGCGATTTCCTGGTGCGCTGGTCGGACCTGAACACCGGCGCGCCCCTGCCGGATTTCGACTGGCGCGTGTTCCGCGCCGCCGCCTCGTTCGAGCCGGTCCTCGCGGGCCTTCTGGGCATCGCGGCCGCAGGCGATCTGGCCGCCCCATCCCGTGAGTGGATGGACTGGCGGCGCAGCCTGGAGGCGCGGGTCCGCTTCGCCCTGGCCAACGACCCCGCCTCGGTGACCCTCTCCCCCGCCCTCGCCGCCTGGATCGCCGCGACACACACCGCGGGACTGCCGCCGGGCTTCCGGGGAACCGTGGCACAGACCGAACCCTTCAGCGGCCCGGAGGAACTGGGGGATGCGGTGACGCGGGTGCTGGGGGACGCCCCCCCCGCCGACGCCCTCTCCGCGGCGCTGCGTGTGCTGCTGCTGCCGTCAGGCGGGGAATGAGGCAGTCTCCGTCAGGGGATGGACGAAATGGACGACATGGACTGCATGGACGGGGCCGGGGGGCGTTGCTGCCGGCAGGTATTGCGGCCGCCTTCCCATGCTTCTCTCACCCGCGCGGGGTGTAGTCGGGGCACTTCAGGGCGTTGGGGCGCTCGCGGCGGGTGCAGGCCTGCCCGTAGTCGTAGCGGCAGTTGTCGCAGAGGAACTCCGTGGGGCAGCGCAGGCGCAGCCACCACTCGCGCAGCCGCTTGAAGAGCCTCATTTCCGTCTCCTTTCGGGGCGCGCGTGCAGGGCGCGGTATTCCGCCGGGCGCATGCCGGTGACTTTGAGGAAGGCGCGGGCGAAATTGCTTGCGTCGGAGAAGCCGACCCGGCGGCCCACCTCGGCCAGGGACGCCCTGGTCCGGCGCAGGAGCGGCTTGGCCTTCTCCGCGCGCACGCAGGCGAGGTAGTCCGAAAAGCTGAGCCCAAAGTTCCGCTGGAGCCGGTGCGTGATTGTCGTGGGGTTCTCGCCCAGTTCGGCGGCCACCTCCGCCAGCGTCACCCGCTGCGCATACCGCGCGAACAGGATGGTGTTAAGCGGGGCGTATTGCAGCCGGGGCCGCAGGACTTGCCGTCCGGCGCCGGGGCGTTTCCCCGGCCACTTCACCGCCCGCAGCACGCGGGCGCCGCCGCCGGCGAGAGCCTCAGCGTCCGGCGCACCGGCCTCAACGTCCGCGGAGAGCTCCGCCAGCACGGACCACGCGCCCGCCGTGTCGCCCCCCGCCTCCCGCGCGGCGGCGAGCGCCTCCGCGAGCCGCTTCAGGAACGCCGCGCTGCGCGTGCGGCGGGTGCCCGTGCGGGCGGCGGCCGCCTCGCCGAGCATGGCCCTGACCTCGGCCCACTTGCCGCCGGAGGCGGCCAGGGCAATGCGGGCGGCGTCGAAGTCCGCGCCCGCATCTTTGCGCCGGGCAGTCCGCCGCGGAGGCGCCGGAAGCGCGGTCTCCTTCGTCGCGGCCTGCTCCTCCGGCGCCGCCTCGGCGGGGAAAGGAGCCCGCGCCAGTTCCTCGAGCGTCCATTCCAAAGCGGCCAGGACGGCGCCGGGGGGTGTGCGCGGAATCTCGGCGACCAGCGGGGCAAGCACACCCTTCTCAGGGGCGCGGCCCCCCGGAAGGGCGGCGAGGGCGCGCCGCACCGCCACGGCCAGCCCGCGGTCCTCTCCGGAGGGAACGTAGGGGCCGAAGGTGAGCATGAGGTCCGAAGCGCCGGGCCACGCGGCAGTGGCGCAGCCCAGCCCCAGATGGCAGAACAGGGTGACGGGGCCGCCCTGCGCGCGCGCCAGTGGCCGCGCCGAGGCGCGGGACCGCGCGCAGGCGGCCTTTCCGGCGGCGGAGCCGCAGGCCGCGCGGCAGACCGCGCATCCGCCCCACCCGGCGGCGAGCGCCTCCGCGGCGCCGCGCAGGCGGTGCACCGCCACGGGCACGCCCGCGACCCGCGCGGCGCGCTCCAGAATCTTCGCGTGGGCGGGCGGCAGCGCGGGGGCGTCCATCAGGCCGACACCTCAAAAAACCGGGACTCCCCGTCCGGCGGGGCGATGATGATCTCGGCGGGGTGGTTCCGAAGCGTCTTCCGGGCGAGCTGGAGCGGAAGGTCCGGCAGGTTGTTCTGCTGGCTGAGGTGAACGAGCACGATAATCTTCAGGTGGTCGTGGGCCAGGTCTTTCAGGAGCCGCATGGCGTCGTGGTTGGACAGGTGGCCGACGCGGCTGCTGATGCGCTGGCGGACCGCGGGGGGATAGGAGCCGGTCCGCAGCATGTCCGGACAGTAGTTGGACTCCAGCACGAGGGCGTGCGCCCCGGCCAGACGGGTCTGGA
>Ga0123328_1000846_pt1 | contig 31147 bp, 26 predicted proteins | sample BioC12SIPDNA_2_FD_89702 | JGI IMG/M metagenome (GOLD analysis project Ga0123328, IMG submission 89702) | Anaerobic biogas reactor microbial communites from Washington, USA - Biogas_R1_A C12 SIP DNA | ecosystem: Engineered > Bioreactor > Anaerobic > Unclassified | place: Washington, USA...
TCTTCACCGGCGCCCCATCGTTGCGTACTGAAAACAGAGACTCGCGACCGTCTATTGGTCCGCCTTGGGACAAAAACTGAAAACAACGCCGAGGTGGTGGCGGCTAAGGTTTTCACCTCGCCAGGCCCTGGGGCCATGGCACGCTCCAGGAGGAGAATCCCGGCACGCCCCTGCGGCTGGTGCGGCGGACTGGCCTATCCGGCCAACAGCAAACTCGATTGGGAAAACGACGTCTGGCTGCCGTGGTTCGACTACTGGCTCAAAGGCAAACCGACGGACGTGCTCAAACGGCCGGCCGTGCTCTACTACCTGATGGGCGATGTCGATGACCCCGAAGCACCGGGAAACAAATGGGTCGCCGCCGAGGATTTCCCACCCAGGTCGACCGCGACTGCCTATTACGCCCACTCCGACCACTCGCTCCGGACAGAACCGCCCGCGATGGAAGATGCTTCGATCGGGTACGTCTACGCTCCGCGGGACCCCGTGCCGACGGTCGGTCGCGTGCATGCGCGCCTGCCGGTCAAAGGGCCCTACGATTCCGGCTCTTCACCGGCGGTGGCATACTCGCGGTAGAGCCGGTCGATTTGTGCCTCTTGCGGGTCATATTGGAGCCGTGCGGCCCGATGATCGGGTAGAGATCGGTTTCTCGTATCCGGGAAAAGACGTACTCGGTGAACAGCGTGCCGCCGATCAGCACGGGGCAGCGGTCGTCCAACCGGTCGATCGGAACACGGTCCGCCGGCTCGGCGGCGGGATCGTCGGCCGCTCGGGCGACCGGCGCGCCTGGAACCAGGAATATTGTGAGTGCGAACACGCGTTTCGCACGTTGCATGGCTGACTCCCCACACTCGATGAGAAACAAGAGTACAAAACGCCGCTGGTTGACCGGACCTCGGCGCTTAAAGCAAATCCTCCAGCCGCTCGTAGTTCTTTCTTGCCAGCCCGTTCTCGTTGTAGGGCGCCTCGCCGCCGGTCCGATCGCGGATGTCTTGGTCGATGTAGAACTCGTTGTGCGGCTTGAACCCGGGAATCGTCAGCACGTTGACGAACACGTCGAGCCCGCGGTGGCCCACGCCGGGCGGAATGTACACCAGATCGCCGGGGCGGAGCGGGTGCTGCTCGTAGCGGCGAAGGTCCCTCAGATCGGGAAAGACGCGGATCGAGGCCTTCCTCCCCTTGGTTTCCAGCCCGCACGAACGGGGATCCAGAACCAGGTAGATTTCCGTCTGGGGCAGACCGCCGATCTTCGGTTTGGGTGGATGGAAATGCGTCGACGAGAGTTCGCTGGGAACGTTCACCACGTGGGAGTTGACGAAGTTCACGCCGTCGCCTCGCTGGCCGGGAGAGTCCAGGTACCAGGTCAGCGGCAACCGGCGGAAGGGGTCGAAATCAAAGCTACAGCCGCCGGCGGTGTCGACCAGGTAGCGGAGCCGCCGGGCCGTGGAGATATGGCTGGTTTTCCGGTCGATCTTCTCCACCGCCAGGCAGCGAAACCGCCCGCGGACCGCAATTTCCTCCCCGCCGCAGGCGATCAACTGGTCGCCCGGCCTGATCGGCTCATGGCCGCCGGCCAGTTTCGTCGAATGGCCCACGTTTCGGTAGAACCCGAACAAAGCGACCAGGTCGGCTTCGACGCGCTCGTCGTCGGCCCACGGCCGCTCGATATGCTCCAGGTTCCAGAGTTCGACGGCGAAGTCCCCGTGAAACACGCCTCCCTGCCAACGATTGAGGATCGCCTCGACGTGGCCCGCCGCCCTGGCCGACACGGAGGAAATCCCCGCCTTCAACCGGCGCAGCAGCCCGGCGAACGCCGGATCGATGCTCTCCGTCTTGTACTCCGCGGGCAGCGGCTGGCTGCCGCCTTCCTGGGTGCGGTATCCCTCGGGCAAGAATACCACGCCCGCGCCCCCGTAAACCCAGAACACCTTCATCCCGCCGTGATCGGCGCCGAGGGCGCGCTGGCCGTCGACCTCGATCAGGCTGAGCTTCATGCCGGGATAGTCGTTTGCGAAGAGATGCTTGACCTCGCCGAACGCTCGGGCGTCGTCGAGATGGATCTTCCGCAGCGGGCTCCTCGGGCCTGCCGGCCCGGCGGCATAAGCACTCCGCCGGCGGAATCCCGCCGGGAGCCCGAGGAATGTTGCGGCCGCGGCCTGCGCGACAAACCGCCGTCGTGTCCAGGGCATGGGGTTTCTCCGCGTAAGAAACGTGGAAACCAGGACCGGTTGCCCGCCGGCTACACCTTCTTGGGCAGCAGGTAGGGCGCGCGGTAGAAACCTTCAACAATCGCGTTGGCCTTGTCGTGGTTCTTGAATCGCTCGTTCTCCGTGTCGACATCGAGCCACTCGCCGAGGGTGATCGTGGGGGAATCGACGTCGATCTCGTGGGCCTTCAAATGCTCGACGAGGCGGTCGAACATCTCCACCAGGAGCGGCGCTGCGGCAATCCGCTCGCGGACCTCCGCCTGCGAGGCGAGTTTGCCCACACGGTGGGAAATGTTGCCCAGGTGGGTCACCGTCGTCGAGCGATGGCCCTCGTAGATGTCGGCGTCGAGGTCCTCCTGGCGGCGGCTGCGGACGGCGGCGATGAAGTTCTGGAAGATCTCCTCGCCGCCCCCGAAACTCTTGATCTTCTTGCCGCCGTGGTCAAACACCTGGCCGCCGCGGATCAACGCGTAGCCCCCTTCGCAATGGGCGCAGACGTCGGTGCGGGAGCCGCGGAACGTGGGGACTTCGTTCGACCCCTTGGCCGCGCGCAGGTTGTGGACCTCGTAAAGGACGGGCGCGGTGGGGAAGTCGTAGTAGATGATCTGCGTATTGGGCACGTCGCCGGCGTCGTTGAAGACGAACCGCCCGCCGACGCTGATCGTCCGCCGCGGCATCTCCGGCTCGTTGAGCAGCCAGCGGGCGATGTCGATCTCGTGGACGCCCTGGTTGCACGACTCGCCGTCCCCCTTGTCCCAGGTGAAGCTACAGTCGTACTGAATCCGGTCGCGATAGATCGGGCCGTTTTCGGCCGGGCCGCACCAGAGGTCGTAGTCGAGCGTGTCCGGAATCGGCAGCGGGGTGTCGCGCTTGCCGATCGAGGTCCGCGGCTTGTTGGCGTAGGCCGTCACGTATTGGATCTTCCCGAGCTGGCCGCTTTGAATATAGCGGATCGTATCGATCGCCGCTTGAGTCGCGCGGATCTGGGTGCCGATCTCGACCAGCCGCTTGTATTTCCTGGCCGCGGCGACCATCAATTGGCCCTCGCGGATGTAGTGGCTCAGCGGCTTCTCGACGTAGACGTCTCTGCCCGCCTGGCAGGCCCAGATCGTCGGCAGGGCGTGCCAGTACTGCATCGTCGCCACCGAGACGACGTCGAGCTCGGCCTCCGCAATCATTTTGCGAACGTCGATGTATTGGGCCGGATCGTTGTTGTACTTGTTGTTGATCTTGGCGGCGGCGGCGGCCAACCGCTGGCAGTCCGGATCGCAGACGGCCGCCACGGCAACCCCTTCCTGCGAGGCGAACCGATCGACGTGGTAGCCTCCGCGGTTGCCGAGGCCGACGATGCCGACGCGGATCGCCTCGTTGGCGCCGAGCACGCTCGACGCGGCGACGCGGGGAAGGCTGACCAGCGCTGCGGCCGCCGCCGAGCGGCGGAAGAACTGCCGACGTGTCAGGGACATTTTCGTTTCTCCCGGGCAATTGAGGTTGATCGAGTCTGGCGGTCGGCCATCAAGGCGAATCACCCCAGCGCCGCCCGCTCGGCGATCGTTCCAGGCGCGAGGTGCATCGGACGCGGCACCCCGCGAGCCAGTCTACCCGCGGACAAACGGCGCGGTCAACAAAGCGCGGCCGTCCCGGGCTGGTCCGCTCCGCACCACCCCACGGCGCAAGCTCCCCGGGCGCGGTCACGGCTGGCCGGCGCGCGTGCCAAAACGCATTGGGGGCGCGCCCCGCTGGTGGGCGCCAACGTCGGGAGCGCTCCCCGTGTAACCGCTGCTGAAGTTGGGGAGCGGCTGGCCGGCGGCCGCGCCGGGGCTGGTCGGAGCGAGTTGGAATCGCCCGGTCCCGGTCGCCGGGTCGAAGCCGGCGGCGGGTTCATAGACCGGTTCGCCCCGCACGCCGTGCGCTTCGTGCCCCTGGGGGACGCGGCCATTGTAGAGATCGTAGTCGAAATCGTTGTCCGTATTCTCCTTCGCCTCGCTGGCGCTGCGGCCGTCCGGCGACCGCACGTGGAGGATGTTGTTGCGGGAGACGGCGTGCTTGACGATCCGGTTGCCCCCCAGCGCGCCGGTCGGCAGCCACTCGTCGGACCGGAAAATCGTATTGTGGAAGATGTACATGTGGCCGGTCATCCAGTGCTCGCCGCCGGCGTAGCCCATCTTGAGGAAATACCCGCCGCTCGCGCCGGGCTGCCACTGGCTCCGCGCGACGACGTTGCGCCAGATGTAGAGCGGCCCGATCGAGGCCGCCGCATTGCCGATCATCATCATCGATTGCGTGATGTAATTGTCCCAGACGCGGACGTTGCGGCTGCCCCCCTCGACCTCCAGCCCGTCGTCCCAGCAGTGGCTGACGAGGTTGCCGTAGATGTCCGAATCCGCGCCCGGCGACCCCCGGTAGCTCCCGTTGCTGCCGCCGCCGATGATGTCGTTGTACATGTGCTCCATGTCCGAGGTGCACTCATTGTAGCGGATGACGTGGTTTCCTCCCGTGTTGAACAGCGAGATGCACTGCGGTCCCATCGTGTGCGTCGGATATTTCGGTTCATACCACGTGCTGCCGTCGTAAGTCGGGTGGTGCAGTTTACAGCGCTGGATGACCAGGCGCTTCACCTCGGCGACGCGCGAATAAATCGCCGAATCGTAGTCGAAGCCGAATCCCGTCTTGGGATTCAGCCGGCCCCAGTCCGAGACATCGCAGTCTTCAATGACGATATCGTGCCCGCCGTCGATGCGAATCGCGCCGATCGGCGATCTCGCGATATTACCGGCCGCTCCGGCGCCCTTGAGTGTGAAGCCGCGCACGATCACGTACGCGGCGTCGATCACGATGCACGCGTCGTGCTGGTGGCGGACGTCGATCGTCGCACCGCGGCCGTCGTAGACGCGCCAGGCGTCCGGCGCGCCCGACTCGGTGATTGCCAGCGGCTCGCCGCTCGAGGAGGCGCGGACCGTCTGGCCAAGGGGAAACTCCTCGCTCCAGGTGGTCGCGGCCAGCCTGGCGGTTGTCTGCGTGCCGGCCAGCGCCAGTTCGATTTCATACGTCGTGGCCGGTGCAAGGTGGACGATGCTGCCGCGATAGTCGGCCAGGTCTTCCTCGGTATCCGGGATCGGGTTGTAGCGGATCGGCAGCCCCCCGCTCCAATCGGCCGCGCCCTGGCGCCGATAGCGAACCGCGACCTCCTTGCCGGCGGCCCCGCCCGCGGGCGACCAGTAAAGACCCAGGCAATGGAACGTGGGAATCGCCAGCCCGTCCGCCGCTCGGTCTTGAGCATCCGCGCCGGCGGCGCCACGCGCGCCGGCCTGGCCGTAAAGCGCTAGCACGACCAGGACAATCGCCAGCCGGTAAATCAAGTTCGTCGCTCTCATCGCCTGCTCTCCGATTCTTGTCGCATCGGCCGTTCTCGGCCGGCGCGGTCACTCAGGGTGTTGATCGATACACTCAGCCGGCATCCACCTGCCGCAGAACCGGTTTGCCATCTTGCAGCGCCGCCGTATAGACGCTGCCGGCGGCCCGCGCCTGGAGGGTTACCGGCCCGAGTTCGGGAATCTCCACGGCCGCCGGCCCCTCGACTCCGTCCGCGGCCCAGGCGGTGATCAGCCACTTCCGCTCGCCGGGCATCTTGCGGGCGAGCACGCGCCGGTTCGCCTGGCCGGTGGGGAACTCGTAGGCCGGCTGGTCCGTGACCTTGGCGTGCATCTTCGGGCCGGGCAGCAGGTCGCCCCGGCGGAGGAAGGCTTCCTGGTGCGAAAACAGCGCATGGACACGGCCCAGGATGACCATCTGCGCGAGGTATTGCGGCGGCTTGTCCGGCGAGAAGGCGGCGTCGAAACCTCCCTTGGGGTAGGAGAAATAGCCGGCCACCGCGCCGATCATGCCCTCCGTGTACAAGCACTTGAGGAAACCCTCGTAGAGGCGCAGATCACCGAAGGCCTTGGCGTTGCCGTCGATCGGCCCGGCGGCGTCCCAGACCGGCAAGGCCGGATCGTTGGCGTCCTGCTTGTAGCCGGAGCAGACGTAGTCGTAGCTGTTCTTCATGCCGAAGCTCAACTCATACCCCTTGGCGCCGAGCGCCTGGGTGAGCATGTCGTCCTTGCCGATCCAGCCGGAGTTGTAGTCGTGATAATAGTACTCGTTCGTTGCAATGTCCGCGCAGACGCGCATCTCGGAGTAGTCCCACGACCAGTCGTCGTGGTAGGTCTCGCGGGCGCCGCGCCGGTGCGTGCCGCCGCCGCAGGTGTAGAAGACATAGAGCAGGCGATCGGGGGTCGCGGCCCGGACGGCGTCCGCGACGGCCTTCTGCTCGCGGGCCTTCTGGCGTGAAATGTAGCGGTACCAGTCGATCTCGCCCTTGGCCGCGACGACCCGCGGATCCTGCTGCCAGTACTTCTGGGCCCAGCCCAGGACGTTCAGCCCGTACTCGCCGCCGTTTTGGATGATGGCGATCGGGCAGCGCGTGCGGAGCCTGGCCAGCCCGGCGGCGCTGAGCTGTCCGGCCTGTTGCAGACAGTCGTCCGGCATCTCCGGACTGAGGCTCTTCTTGTTCCACTTGTCGGCAAGGAATTCGCCCCGCGCGTCGCGGAGATACGCCTCCGGCGGCATGTCCTTGGGGAACTGGCGGTCGAGCAGAACGCCGAGCCTGTATTTCCGCGGGTCGGCGGCGACCAGCGCCAGGCAGCGCCCGTTGCGGCCGCCGGGGTTGGCCAGCGCCTCATCGGCAACCTTCTCGCTGACATAGCCGGAGAACTCCACGGCATAGCCCCACCGATCGGCAAGCTCCTTGGCGACTTCGAAGGACATCGCCCAGCCCCAGCGGGCGAGCGGCGGCAGCGTGGAGTCGGGAGCGAAGTCGGGGGGCGTCTGGGCCTGGAGCCATTCGAGCGGCTTGACCGACTCCTGCTCGGCCGGCGCGGCGGACTGCTCCGCGGCGTGTGCGCCGCCGGCGGGCGGCCAGAGACAGGCGGCCGCCGCGGCCAGGCCAGACAGTAGTGCGCGCGATCGCTTGCAGACAGGTTTCATGGGAGATTCTCTCTCAGGGATGGAAAGGGCGGGCCCAGGGTGGTCTCGGGCACCTGCTCGAGCACGCGGCAGGCAGCTCCCCCGCTGGCAACCTGCAATTATCGTGACGCCGGCGAAGATTACCAGATGTCTCCAATCGCGAGGAGGATCGCGACTTCGGCCAGGCTGCCTGTCTGAACGGGACGGCTTGACGCGCGGCTATCGAGCGCTACGATTCCTCGGTCCGGCGGGCCGGGGCGTGGAATCGGAACGCATCCTGCTCGTCGCGGAATCCGATCCGGCAGATGGAATGCGAGGCGCTCGCGGTGAGTTCATTTTCCTGCCCGAATTTCGAGATGGAGCGAGACTACTGTATGCGGTTGCGCACCGACTGCGTGCCCGGCCGCCCTGGTTGCGTGCTCGCAAAGAACTCGGTGTTCGCCGTTCCCGCGGACGAGCGCATCGGTGAGAAGGAGGAGGCCAAGCGGCGAGGGTGCGCGCGTCCGGGCGATTCTCAGCAAGGCACCTGAGAATCCGCTGAAGCGCCCCCCTCCCCAGAATCCGGCCGGCCCGCCCGGCGGATCCTTCCCCTGCAAATCCCGCCGGCTCGCCCGGCGGATCGTTCGGCTTCCCACTACCTGAGCAGCCCGCCCCCTCCCAAAAATCCCGCCGGCTTGCCCGGCGGATCATTCCCCCCAAAATCCCGCCGGCTCGCCCGGCGGATCGTTCGGCTTCCCACTATTCCCACCCGGCTCGCCCGGCGGATCGTTCGGCTTCCCACTATTCCCACCCGGCTCGCCCGGCGGATCGTTCGGCTTCCCACTATCCCCACCCGGCTTGCCCGGCGGATCGTTCGGCTTCCCACTACCTCAGCGGTTCAGCCCCCCCAAAATCCCGCCGGACTGCCAGCCGGCCGGCTATTCGATGAGCGGACCGATGATCGTTTCGGGATGCTCGAACAGTTCCAGCCGCACGCCTTGGAGGCCTTTGCGGAGGGATTGGAACCGCTCGTCGCCGATTTTTTCACCGCGGACCGAACGGATAAGGATCGCCGCCACCCGGCCGGGGTGGTCTCGGGCGACTTTGACGTAGATTTCCGGGTCCTGTTCGCCGGAATCGCTGATCAGGATGAATCGCCGCTCGGGGCAGGCGGCCAGGATCGCCTCGATCGCGCGCAGCTTGGTTGCCTCCCGCGACGGGAGCAGGCCGAGCATCGAACGATCCTTCAAGCGAAAGTGCTTCAGATCGAACGAGCCGCGCGGGTAGCCCTCCGCGTCGACAGACTCCGCCAGCAGTGGGTAAAGCTGCCAGGGGCTGCCCGAGACATAAAAGAACACCACTTCTTCGTCGCGGCCTATGTCGGAGGTCCTTGCCGGTTGCTCGCCGCCCGGCGTCGCCGCATCGCCTGGGGGACTGGCACTCTGCGTTTTCACCGGCGCCCCATCGTGGCGTGCTGAAAACAAAGACTCGCGACCGTTTATTCCTCCGATTCACAACAAACACGGAAGACAGCAAGTCAGCGTGCGGATCGGCCTTGAAGGTCGCAATTCCATTGTCCACAGGATAGGCTGGTTGGGAAGGCGTGCGGAACGCCCGGGAATCGCGGCGGCGATTGAAGGGCCGCCGATGGGATAACCCACCACAATCGACGCCCCCAACACCGCAGCCACGGAGTCCAACCATGCGCCCATCGACTCTACCGCTGGTCATCATGCTCGCACTGGCGGCATCCGCCCATCCGGACGAACTGGTCTACAAGGAGCGCCTGCTCGGCGAGCTGGTCAAAAAAGTGCCCGCGATTCTCAAGACGTTCGACGCCCGGACCGGGCGTTTCGGCTCGGGCATCTGGATTTGCCGCGACCAGCATCCCATGTATCCGCTGGCCGTCGCCTATTCGACTCCCGGGGATAAGAACCCATACTACCATGATCCAAAGCTGCTGAGCGTGATTGTCAAGTCGGGCGACCCGTTGATCGAGAAGATGGACGGCGAGGGACGGTGGATTTTCGAGAAGAAGGACGGCAGCACCTGGGGCATGATCTGGATGCCGTGGACGTACTCGCGCTGGATCCGCACCTTCGGCCTGATCCGCGACCAGATGCCTCCGGAGGCCCGCAAAGCCTGGACCGGCGCCCTCGGGCTGGGCTTCACCGGGATCAGCAAAAACTGCCTCGGGCACGTCCACAACATTCCGGCGCATCATGCCATGGGGCTCTATGCCGCCGGCACGATTCTCGATCAGCCCGAGTGGCGCCGGCAGGCGGCCGACTTCATGGTCCGCGTGATCGGTTCACAATCGGAAGGCGGATACTGGCCCGAAGGCGGCGGGCCGGTCGTGGCCTACGACTTCGTCTACGTCGATGCGGTGGGCGCCTACTACGCCATGTCCGGCGACCAGCGCGTCCTCCCGGCGCTCGAAAAGGCCGCGGCCTTTCACCGCCACTTCACGTATCCCGGCGGCCAGAATGTCGAGACAATCGACCAGCGAAACCCCTTCGCAAGCTCGATCGCCAGCGGCAACGTCGGCTTCACGTTCTCGCGCGCCGGCCGGGCGTACCTCCAGAACCAATGGTCGCGCCTCGGGATCGACCGCCTCGATCCCGACCTGATTGCCTCGCTGCTGCTTTACGGCGAGGAAGGTCCGATCGACGCGCCGCCGGCCGGTGAGACCAGCCAGACCTTCGTGCTCAGCGAAGGGGGCGTGGACCGCGCCGCCACGCTCCGCCGGGGACCGTGGTTCGTCTGCCTCTCGGCCTATACGACGCCGATCGTCAACTCGCGGTGGATTCAAGATCGCCAGAATTTCGTCAGCATCTATCACGACAAGACCGGCCTGATCGTGGGCGGAGGCAACACGAAGCTCCAGCCCGGCTGGAGCAACTTCACGATTGGCGACCCGGCGCTCTTGGCCCACGCGCCGGGCGATGAGAATCCGGCTTTCATCCCCAAGGGCGAGCTTCACCACGTCCCGTCCGCCGCCAGACTCGTCCTTGAGCCGGAAGCCGGGCTCGATCTGGCCTACGGCCCTGAGACCTGCCGCGTCTGCCTCGCCGTCAAAGACGAAGCAACGCTCGAGTACCGGCTGGAAACGACCACGCAGTCCAACCTCCCGGCGGCGGGCCACTTGACACTGCTGCCACGCCTCGGCGAAACGCTCGAGACGGCCGGCGGCACGAAGACGATCCTCGGCAGCGAAGCGATCGAGCTGGCGGCCGAGCAAGTCGCCGGCTCGGTGACCCATGCGGGCTGGCGGTTGCGACTGCCCGCCTCGGCGAGCTTGCGGTGGCCGGTTCTGCCCCACAACCCCTATCGTAAGGATGGCCGCGCCGCGCCGGCCGAGGGCCGGATCGTGATTCGCGTTCCGTTCGATCCAGACCACCGCGCCCACCGCGTGGCGATCGAGATTCTTGGACATTGAGGAAGGCCGTGCAATTGCCCCGAACGAGCCGGAATGCGACAATCAGGCGATTGCCGCTCGCGCCGCTGGTGCTGCCCGCCTGTCGCTGCGCCGAGCCGGCGCCGAACGTTTCGCGAATCCTCCGCACGATGTTCCTGGATGATCCTCCGCCGTCGTGCTCGACCTGGCATGGGAGTGCGAGAAATGTCGCCAGACCTATCGCGTCGCGGTTTCCTCATCGGGGCGCTGGCCGCCGGAGCATCGCCGGCTGTTGGTGGGCTGGCCGCCGCCGCGAAGAAGCCGGGCATCCAGCCGCTGCCCGGCTCTGACAGACTGACGGCCTACGCCTTCGGGCCGCAAATCTGGATTCGCTGGGCCGACGACCCGGTCACCTGTTACCGGGCGCATCCCACGCAGAAATATCCCTATTTCTATCCGCTCAGCGGTCCCGTCTCGGGCCTCTCGCTGACCACCGAGACGGGTTCCTCCTATCCGCATCACCGTTCCCTGCTCTTCGCCTGCGACCGGGTCAACGGCGGCAATTACTGGCAAGGCGAGGTCGACGCGGGGCAGATCATCTCCGCTGGGCCGAAGCTGGCAGTCCGCACCCCGGAGTCGGCGGAGATTCTCGACGCGTGCCAGTGGCACAAGCCCGGCGAGGCGGCCGTGATGCGCGACGAGCGGCAGTTCACGATTTCCGTCGCCGGGCCGCGGCTGCGGATCATCGATGCCCGCATCACCTGGACCGCGGTCGTGGACACCACCGTCCTGAAGACGAACCATTCGCTCTTCGCTTTGCGAGCGGCTCGCGACATCACCCCCTGGGGCGGCGGCACGCTGGTCAACTCCAACGGCCAGGAGGGTGAAAAGGCGACGTTCGGCCAGGCGGCGGCCTGGTCCGCCTATTTCGGCAAACGGCAGGGGAATCCGGCCGTGGTCGAGGGCATCGCCCTGTTGGATCACCCCAGCAACCCCTGGTCGCCGTCGAAGTGGTTCACCCGCGATTACGGTTTCATTTCTCCGACGCCGATGAACTTTCTGGAAAAGCCGTGGGAGTTGGCGGCGGGCCAGTCGGTGTCGCTCAAATACCGCGTGCTCCTGTTCGCCGGGGACCCGCAAGAGGCGGGGGTCGAGCGCATCTACCGGCAGTGGATCGCTTGACGCGGCAACCGCCTGGCAATTGCGTATATCGAGTGGACGACCACCAGAACAGGGTCGGCGGTGATTCATGCCCCGGGGAAAGAATCGCCGCCACGGGGGCAGGCACACCCCAACCATGCTTGTTGAAAAGCTGTTCCACCCCGTTGAATCACAAGTGAAGTCTGTCTCCCCGGTCTCCACCATCACCCGGCGGCGAATTGCGCCCGTGAGCGGCCTGGATTCCTTGCCGATGCGGATTTTGTCCGCCCCGGCCGTGTCCGTGTATACGGCGGCAGGCCGGCATGCACTTGCATCACGGGGAGACGTCCCGTACCTTCCGGCACTGACCGTTCCTCATACACCGGCGTGAGCTTGGGGTCTGTCGAGTCGTGGACCGCCTTCTCCAGCCTCTCTTATATTCACGTTGCGATTTGCGCACAACAGCCGCGTCTTCAAGCTGGTCGCTCGCTAATGTTGAGGCGGAATTCGGGTTTGGCACGACGCGCAAGAGTCTCTCCCACAAGGCTCGGTCAGCCGCCATGTTGTGGCCTGACCGATCGCGTTGGCCAGAGTCTCCGCGCGACTTACGCCCGCCGCAGCGCGTCGACGACCTTCATCCGCGCGGCGCGGAACGCCGGCAATACGCCGCCGACGAAACCCATCGCCACCGAGACGAGCGCGGCGGCGGCGAGGATTCCCGGCGTAACGGCGAATTCGAACGCCGTTTCGGAGAACGTCGCCCAGTTCGTCATGCCCGTCTGCATGCCGTCAAAGGCCATCGACGCCGCGCAGCCGAGGGCCGCGCCGAGACCGGCGAGCAGGAGCGACTCGACCATGAAGGCCAGCCAGATCGCCCGGGGCGCAAAGCCCATCGCCAGCAGGCAGCCGATCTCGCGCTTCCGCTGGCTGACGGCGGCGTACATCGTGTTCATGGCGCCGGCGATCGCGCCGACGGACATGATCGCGGTCAGGATGCCGCCGAGGACCGTGATCAAGTCGGCCATCAGCTTGGCCTGCCTGCGGTAGTACTCCTTCTCGGTCATCGCCTGGACGGAGCGGAGGCGGGGATCGCTCTCGGCAAGCGCGGTGAGCCGCCGGACCGCATCCTGCGGGTCGCCGGCGGCGCGGAACAACACCGACTGGAAGACGCCGTCGCGGTGGAAGGCGGTTTGCAGCAGGTCGCCGTCCATCCAGAGTTCCGATTCCAGCGAGCTGCCGCCGGCTTCGAACAGGCCGACGATCCGCCACGTGTCGCGGCCGATCGTCATCGATTGGCCGAGGCCCACGTCGCGAATCCGGCGGGCCAGGCCGACGCCCAGCACCGCCTCGCTCGAGCCTGGGGTGAACCACCGGCCGCGCGCCAGGCGGACGTCGGCGTGCACGCTGCGCGCGTGCGAGGGCACGCCGCGGATCGTGACATGCGACTCTCTGCCTCCGCGATTGGGCCGCGCGACGATCAGCACGCTCTCGAAGACCGCCAGCTTGCGGCCCTCCTCCTCGGCGACGATCGGCAGCTCGCTGATCGTCCGCGCCGTTTCGAGCATCACCTGGCTCGGTAGTTCGGCATCCGCCCCCTTGCGCAGCACGAGCACGTTCTGCGGGCTGCCGGACGACTCGACGATCTTGCGGAAGCCCGCGCCGAGCGAGAGCAGGGTCACGAAGACCACGACCACCAGCGCGAAACCGCCGACGGCCATCGCGGACGAGGCCTTCCGCACGGCAACGCTGCGCAGGCTGTAGATCAACGGGATCGCCATGCTTACACGCTCTGCAGCGCCTCGGTGGCGCTCAGCCGCATCCCGGCGGTGGCCGGCACGACGCCGCTGAGCAGGCCCGTCAGGGCGGCCAGCCCGACCGCGGCAAGCATCGACCGGCCGGGCAGGTAGAAGATGGGAAAGAAGTCGGGCTTGGGGTTGTAGTGCAGGGCGTTGGCCAGCAGCCAGGCCAGGCCCACGCCCGCCAACGCGCCGAGCAGCGAAATCGCCAGCGCCTCGCCGATCAGCAGCAGGAACACGTGGCCGTCCGTGAAGCCGATCGCCTTGAGGATGCCCATTTCGCGCGTCCGCTCGCGGGCGCTCATCATCATCGTGTTGGCCGAGACGAGGAGCATCGTCAGCACCACCGCGCTGCCGATCGAGCGGAGCAAGAGCTGGAAGTTGCCGATCATGCCGACGAACTGGAGGTTGAACGCCTTCTCGGTCATCGTCCGCGTCTCGTAGGGGCTGTTGGCGAAGCGGGCGTCGATCGCCGCGGAGATTTCCGCCGAGCGTTCCGGGTCGGCAATGCTGAGGATGTATAGGCCCACCGAGCCCCGGCCGAACTGCCGCGCCTCGTCGAAGCGCTTCTCGTGAATCAGCATCATCGTCTCGTCGAAGGTCGGCGAACCGGTCGTGTACAGCGCGCGGACGTTGAACTCCCAGATCGTCGAACTGTTCTTCTGCGTCCAGATCGTGCTCCGCAGCACGAGCCGGTCGCCAACCTTCTTGTTCAGCCGCTCGGCGATCTTCCCTCCCAGCAAGCAGCCCATCTGGTCGCTCAACAGGTCGCGGAGCTGATCCGCTGGAACCTCGATTTCGGGATACAGCGCCAGGTAGCGCTCGATGTCCGTGGCGAACTGCGCGAAGAACTCCTCGCGCTTCTCGCCGTTGGCAAGAGGCTCCTGCGAGAGGCCGCCGAACCACGAGGCGGTGGTCACGCCGGCGACGCCCTCGGTCTGCTCGATCAGCGAGCGGTACGCCATCGGCAGCTCGAAGATGATCGACTCCTTGTGCTGCACGACCAGCCGCGAGGCGTCGGACATGTCGACGCCGGCGTTGAACGCCGCCAGCACGATCTCGAGGAAGCAGAACAGGAACAGCGCCACGCCGACGCCAAACACCGTCAGCAGGGTGCGGAGCGGCTTGCGGAGCAGGTTCAGGAGCAGCAGGCGCATCGGGTCACATCCGCTGGTTCTTCACATCCACGTCGCGGGACAGGACGCCTTTTTCCAGGTGCAGCTCGCGGTGGGCGGCATGCGCGACCTTGGGGTCGTGCGTGACGAGGATGATCGTCTTGCGATAGTCGCGGTTCAGCGCGATCAGAAGCGACATGATCTCCTGGGCGGAGTGGGCGTCCAAGTCGCCGGTCGGCTCGTCGGCCAGCAGCAAGTCGGGATCGGAGGCGAGCGCACGGGCGATCGCTACGCGCTGCTCCTGCCCGCCGGAAAGCTCGTCGGGCCGGTGGTGGACGCGGTCGGCCAGGCCGACGATTTCCAGCGCTTTGAGCGCGTGCTCGCGCCGCTGGCGGCGGCTGAGCGGCATCAACGTCAGCGGCAGCTCGACGTTTTGGTACGCGGTCAGCACCGGCAGCAGGTTGTAGGCCTGGAAGACGTAGGCCACGTGGTCGCAGCGCCAGCGTGCCCGCTCGTGCGAGCTGAGCGCGGCCAGGTCCTGCCCGCAGACGATGACTTCGCCCGAAGTCGGCGTGTCGAGGCCGCCGAGCAGATTCAAGAGCGTGGTCTTGCCGGAGCCCGAGGGGCCCATCAGCGCCACGAAGTCGCCCTCCTGGATCGTCAGCGTGATCTCGTCGAGCGGGTGGATGTCGGCGCCGCCCTTGTGATAGACCTTGCTGACGCGGCGGAACTGGATGATCGGCTGAGGGCACACGCTGGCGTCACTCCACTACCCGCACCGTGGCGGTCTCTCCGGCGAGCCGCTGGGCGCCTCGGACGACGACGTGGTCGCCGGCCCTGAGCCCGCTGGTGATCTCGATCCGCGCGCCGGACTTCGCACCGGTCTGGACGGGGCGGCGGCGGGCCTGGTCGCTGCGGACGACCCAGACGTAATTGCCGTTCTGGCCGGGCTGGACCGCCGCCTCGGGGACGACGATCTTGTCTTGCACGGCGCCGGTTTCCAGCCCCGGCGGAGCGTCGTCGGGGAGGAACCGCACGCGCACGCCCATTTCCGGGAGGATCGCCTGCTCGTCGCGGGCGAGAAAATCCACGCGGACCTTGACGGTCGCCTTGCTGCGATCGGCGCGGGGCAGGATGCGGCGGACCTTGCCGGGAAAGACTTTTCCGGGGATCGCATCGACCGTGATCGCGGCGCGCTGGCCGGGTTGGACTCGCCCAAGTTGCGATTCCGCCACGTCGACTTCGGCCTGCAGCGAGGCCCAATCGGCGATCGTTACGATCGAGCCGCGCGCCATCGAGCCGCCGATGCTGATCGGCGCGACGATCTCGCCGACCTCGGCGGCCTTCTCCGTCACCACGCCGTCGAACGGCGAGCGGATGAACGATTCTTCCCGCTGGCTTTCGAGGACTTTGACCCGCGCCTCGACCGAGCGCTGGCGGGCCTCGGCGGCGGCGACGGCGGCCCGCGCGGCGGCCGCCTGCGACTGGGCCACGGCAATCTGCTGCTCCGCCTCGTTCTTGCGCTGCTTCGTCCAAATGATCTTCGCTTCGATGCCGGCCACCTCCGTGAGGCGGTCGTCCACCTCGGAGGCGACGACGGCGAGGCTGGCGACGAGTTCCCTGGCCAGGCGGAGGCGCCGCTGGGCGTCGGCAAGGAGAATTTCGCTCTGCCTGGTCTCGGCATCGACCGTTTGCAGGGCCGCCTTGGCCGCGCCCAGCTCGGCATCGGCCTGGGCGGCAAGTCTGCCGAGGCGCTCGACTTCCGCCGCGGCTTCGCCGACTTGCGCCTCGGCTTCGAGGATCGTGGCGTCGAGTTCGCTGTGGTCGATCTCGGCAACCACCTGGCCTTTCGTGACCGACTCCGCCTCGGCCACGTTCAGTTTGGCGAGCCGGCCCGTGAACTTGGTGGCCAGCACGGATTGCCTGTCCGCGACGACATAGCCGGCGGCCGACAGTTCGGGACTGCCGTCGAGCACCTCGCCCGTCGCGGCGGAGACCCGCACCGCGGGCGCAACGCGGACGTCGACCACCCGCATCTTGCCCACGAGTTGCGGCGAGAGGGCAACGGCGACAACGATTGCCGGGCCGGCGAGCCAGACCCACGGCGCTAGGCGCGGCTTTCGCCGCGAACGGTCGATTCTCAGCGCCGCCAAGCCGTCGGAAGACATCTTCACCGCTCCGCCGTTGCACGCCGTCACGCCCCGCCGAACCTCAAGCCGACCCTCGACTCGCCCCCTCCCTGGCAGCGCGGCTGCACCGCACCCCAACCGCTGACAGGGATCGCCCCGGTTCTGGCAAACCATCGTCGAATGACAACAGAAGACGCCTGCTTGCCGTGCAAATGGTGCTCTCACCCCCAGACCCGCGCGGCGACGAGCGTCTGGCTCCGCACGGTCCGGGCACGGCAGGATCGCGCGCCCAACTCTTCATTTTACCGGGGTGGCCAGCCGCCTTCCAGGTGCGCTTCAAGGGGGCTTCCTTGACCATCCAACGAAATGAATGGCGGAATGCCCAAACTGGCTTGTTCCAGTTCCTGCGGGTAGACCAGCGGCGGGTCGTCCGGCTTCTCCAACCAGCGTTCCAGCACGGGCAGCGGCGGCGCGGCGGCGCTGCCCGCTCGGGGGGGCGAAACAGAAGCTTGACAGCGCCGCGATCCGCCGGCAAAATCTGGCAGGTTGTTCCGGGCGACTGCTCAGCGCGGTTGCCCACCCCGCCAGGAGGTCGTCATGATGCGGCATCGAGTAACAGTCGGCGGCGCGCTCCGCTGCTTCACGAATCGAATTGGCGCGGCGGTTGTCGGGATGATGCTCCTCCCGGCGGGAGCCGGGCTGGGCGGCGAGCTTGAGCTCGCCGCCGACCTGTTGCTGCGAGGCGGCACGCTCCACGACGGCAGCGGGCGGGAAGCCGCCATCGGCGACCTGGCGATCCGGGCGGGGAAGATCGTCGCCGTCGGCAAGCTCGACGCCCTCTCCGCCCGCCGGCTAATCGATTGCCGGGGGTTGATCGTCGCGCCGGGGTTCATCGACTTGCACACCCATTGCGATCCGGTCGGACCGCCCGCGATCCGCAAGAACTGGAACTACCTGGCCCAGGGGTGCACGACGGTCGTCAGCGGCAATTGCGGCATGGGAGCGATCGATGTTGCCGCCTATTTCGCCCGGCTCGAGCGCGACGGCTCGGGCACGAACGTGATCCTGTTGGCGCCGCACGGGCCGATTCGAGAAGAGGCGATGGGCAGTGAGAACCGTCCGCCAACCCCCGCGGAACTCGAGCGGATGCAGAACCGCCTCGACCGCGCGATGCGCGAGGGGGCTTGGGGCATGTCGACCGGGCTGATCTATCCGCCGGGCATGTATGCCAGGACGGACGAGCTGGTCGCGCTGGCCAAGGTGGTCGCCCGCCATCGCGGCCTGTATGTCAGCCATATCCGCAACGAAGCCGAGGACCTTCTCGGGGCGCTCCGCGAGGCAATCCAGATCGGCCGCGACGCGGGCCTGCCCGTGCACGTCTCGCACCTGAAGGCGGTCGGCCCGGCCAATTGGGGTTCGCTGCGCAGCGCGGTCGCGCTCGTCGAAGAGGCTCGGGCCGGCGGGATGACCGTCACGGCGGACCAGTATCCGTACATCGCCACCTCCACGAACCTGGCGGCGATCCTTTTCCCGGCGACGGAGCTGCCGATGGGGCTGAAGGATTTCGGCCGCCGGGTGAAGGACGACGTGGAATACCAGCAAGCGGTCCGCCAATTGGTCCTCCGCCGGCTCAAGGACAATCCGCGGATCGTGATCGCCTCCTGCGAGCAACACCCGGATTGGAACGGCAAGAGCCTCGACGAGCTGGCGGCGCTATTGGAGACGGACGTCGCCGGGGCGGCGATTCGCGTCCAGGCGGACGGCGGCGCCTCGGTCGTGCGGTTCGTCTTGTCGGAAGACGATGTCCGCTACGCGATGGCGATCCCCTGGGTCGCGACGGGCTCCGATGGCAGCACGCTGGTGCCGGAGCCCGGCGTCGTGCCCCACCCGCGGAGCTTCGGCACCTTTCCGCGAAAACTCGGCTATTACGCGCTCCGCGAGCGGGTGCTCCCGCTGGCCCAGGCGATTCGCAGCGCCAGCGGCCTGCCGGCCGACATCCTGCGGCTGCCCGATCGCGGCTACCTGCGCCCGGGGTGCGTGGCCGACATTGTGGTCTTCGATCCGGAGAGCTTTGTCGACCGGGCGACCTTCGACGACCCGCAGCAGTATGCCTCGGGGGTCCGCTGGCTGTTTCTGGCCGGCCAAGCGGCGATTGCCGACGGCCAGGCGGCCGAACGGCTCTACGGCCGGCCGCTCCGGCATCCTACTGCTTCTTCGCCTCCTGGAAATACTCCCTGATCGCCGCTTCGGCGAGCACCCGCGTGGCGTTGACCACCGGCACCGAGGCCCGCCGCGGATTGAAGGCCAGCGGGATCTCCGTGCAGCCGAGCACAATCACCTCCGCGCCCTTGTGCTCGACATTCTGTCCCGCGGTGAACAGCAACTCTTCACTGGCTTGCTTATCGCCGCCGGCCTTGATCCCGTAAATCGCCTTCATCACGCAGTCTTTCTGGATCGCCTCGTCGGGATAGACCAGTTTCATGCCGCGGGCGCTGAACTCCCGTTCGTAGAGCCCCGTGGCGACGGTTCCGTCGCTGGCCAGCAACCCGATCCGCCGCGCGTTGGGGTGGTTCCGGGCGACCACGTCGGCTGTCTCGCGAATCATGTGCAGGACGGGAATCTTCACCGCACGCTGCATGTCGTCGTGGAAGAAGTGCACCGTGTTGCAGGGGAGGGCAATCAGCGAGGCGCCGGCTTTTTCCAGCCGCGTCGTCCCTTCGACGAGGTAGGGAATGATCGACCGGTCGTTGTTCTGGATGGCCGTGGTCCGATCGGGGGTCTGCGGAAAGCTGAAGATCAGGGTCGGGATATGGTCCTGGTCCTTCTCGGCCGGCGTTAGCCGGACGATCTCTTGATAGAGGTTGGCCGTGGCCTCCGGGCCCATGCCGCCGAGAATTCCCAGAATCCGCTGCGGGGCCACCGGCGCGTCGGCGGCGGCGGACGGGCGGAGCATCGAACCGGCAACCAGCAGGGCCGCGCAGACCAGCGCGGTGGATCGTTGGGCGTTGAGTCTCTGCATCGTAAACGTCATCCTCTCCTGGACCGAGTGCATCGAACATTAAAGGGTGTATTGGGGAATCTTCATCGTCTCGCCGTCCTTGACGGCCGACAGGTGCGCGTAATAGCCGGGAACGGTCATGTTCAGGGCGTCGATCACGTCCACGCGCGGTTTGCGCCCGCGGAGAATGGCGTCGATGAAGTCGTCGCCGAGGTAGCCGTGCGAGCCGCCATGACCGCCCGGCTGGACCCCCGGCGGCAAGGCGTACTTCTTGATCTGTACGCCGCGTTTGATCGCCTCGTCGTAACGCTTCTTGCCGGCGGCGTCGCCGACAAACGTCTTGTTGAACCCGGCATAGTCGCCCCGGATCCGCCCCGCTTCCAGGTATTCGCCCTGCGAATTGCAGACCATCATGCGGGACAAGCCTCCTTCCGTGGTGCGGAACAAGCCGACTTCCGATCGGAAGATGTTGCCGATCGCGTTGGGAACCCGCAGCGACGGATCGGCGTAGGGCGTCCCCTGGCAGGAGACGTCCACGAAGCTCTGATGGGTGACGCCGATGTAGTAGGCCGTTGCGTGCGTCGGATACCACATCGGGCAGCCCTTCTTCCGCCAGTCCTTGTAGGAGCCCAGCGTGGCGGCGCCCATCGACTTGGGATGGCAATACTCCCCTTCGCTGTAGACGAGATTGCCGAACACCCCGGCGGCAAACAGCTGCTCCATCGCGTACAGGTCGTCGTGGAAGGTCGAGGTCTCAAACATCGCGTAGACCAGGCCCTTGTTCTTCCGGCAGCACTCCAGCAGCTTCTCGGCGTCTTCGATATCGCCCCGGAAGGCCGGCACCGCGGTGGCAACGTGCTTGCCGTGCTCCAGGCAGAGGATTGCGTGCCTGGCATGGGCCGGAGCGTCCGTGGCGCAGTAGATCGCCTCGATCGAATCGTCCTTGACCATCTCCTCCAGCGACGGATACGTCTTTTCGCATTTCGCCTTGCGGGCCATGTCGGCGCAGCGGTCGGGGAACAGGTCGCTGACCGCGACCAGCTCGACGTTGGGATGATTCTGGAGGTCGAACGCCAGGCCGAACTGGCAGACGCCGTGGCCGACGATCCCCAGCCGGACCTTGCGGTCGCTGAAGGGCTTCCACTCCTTCGTGCGGTCGTAGTCGGTCTTCGTCTGGTCGAAACCGGCAATCCCCTCGGCGGCTCGCGCTGTGCCTGGCAGGGAGCTCGCGGCGGCGGCCGCGGAAGCGGCCAAGAACGATCGGCGGGAGACTTGCGTCATGGCGGGGCACTCCTTCGAGACAGGTTCAAGACCCAATCACGCTTCCGAAGCCTTGGCCGCAGAGAGCCGGGCGTTGGGTCCCGGAGACCCGCTGCCCGCACGGCAACTGTCTATTTTCCGGCAGTCCGCCGCTGGATGCAAGGCAGCGCGGCGGGCCGCCGCGTTGCAGCCGGGCGACTACTTCTTGAGCAGGCCGGCCGATGACTGGAAATACTTCCGCCGCCGCTGCTCGACGTCGGCGTGGGCTTCGGCCTGCTGTTTTTCCAGGTCGTTCAGGCTCGCCCGGCAGTATCGGCAGCCGATCGTTTCGAGGTGGAAGACGACGTAATCCTCCTCGTCGTCCGACAGGGCGCCGAGCAGATAGTTGCCCAGGCGCTGCCGGGAGGGGCAGCTGAGCCGGTGGCGGCGCCAGATCTCGCCCAAGGTGTGCACGCCGGAGTCGCGGCGGGAATAGATCGCCTTGAGCTTGGCGAGCAGTTCCTCGTCGTTGCGCAGCGCCCGCTCCACCCGGGCCATCTGGTCGGCGGGCAGGGCTTCGTCGAGATAGGCCTCCAAATCGGCCTGGCGAATGGGAGCGGCCATCGTTGTGCCGAGAACCTCCAATCTTGAAACCTGCCCGAACATCACCTGGCTGCCCAGCTCCCGCTTGGGAACCGTTGACGCACAGTCTGCTATTCCACCTCATAGAGTTCCGGAAACACATCGCGCGGCAGGAGCTGGCTGCGGATGGCGGTACGGAGCCGGGCGAGAAAGTCGAACTTCGTGTTGGCCACCGCCTGCTCGGAAATATCCAGGGCGGCGGCCACCTGCTTGTTGGGCCACCCGCGGACGAAGAGCAACTCGGCGCACTGGATCTTCCGCCAGTCGCCCCGCCCGCGCCAGTGCCGCAGCTGCCCGTCGATCGCCTCGACGAGGGCTTGTTCCTCGATCTGGCGTCGTTCGCTGCTGCGATAGATGCTGCTGGCGGCCCGCGCCGGCCCGGCCGGATCGAAGCTGCTCGATCCGACCGGGCCGGGCACGAGCGGCAGCGTGGGCCGCCGGCCCTCGCGGCGCAAGTGGTCGGTCAACTTGTGCGCGGCGATCGAAAACAGGTAGGTCTCCAGGGGGCGGCTGTCGTCGTAATTCGGCAGGCTCGTCAAGAAGCCGATGAAGGTCTCCTGGACGACGTCCTCGGCGACGGCGCGGCTCCGCAGCCGGCTTTCGACGAAGGCCAGCAGCCGGCCCTCGAAGCGCGCGATCAACTCGCTCCAGGCGTCGGCCTCGCCGGCGCGGATTCGTTGGGTCAGCAGCAGGTCACTTTCACTGGGCGGAGTCATTCACGGCTTGCCCCGGGGCGCTGCCGCCGGGCAGCCTCCCGCCTTGCGGTCAACTAGAGGATCATCCTCGCCACCCCCCCGGTAACGAGGATCGAAACCAATATCACGAGAATCGCCGCGAACCGCAAGAGCCACCGCCGCGATCCGCCGCTTGCCAGGTCGATCTTCAGGTAGCCGTAGGCCACGGCGAGCAGAAACAGCAGCCCGCAGGCAATTCCGCCCGCGCCCCAGAGCCGCCGCGCCACCTCCGCGGCCGCCGAGCGCTCCTTGAGGACGAGATTCGCCTCGTGGTCGAACTTCAGCAACGCGTGGACGCGGACCCACGGTCCAAACGACGTGGCGACCGTCTCGGCCCAGAGATCGCCGCCGACCAGGTGGGTGATTGCGTAGTCCGGGTCGAGGGCGACCCGGCTGGCGGCCGCCGATTCCAGGTCGAGCTTCGTTTGAACATACTCCCGCACCGCCGCCCGGATGGCCTCGGGGAGAGCCTCCGAGAACGTCTCCTCCGGATCGGGCCGCGGATCGCTGACCACCGGCCAGCAATAGACCGAGCTCTCCTTGTACGGCTGGCGGCCGACCCATTCGGGACGTTTCTCGATCGGCCGGCCCACGGTGACTTGGTCCGGCGGGGGCGAATCGGATTCCGCCTCGGCCGGCTTCCCTTTGGGCAGCTCCTTCGCGGCCGGCGGGGCCGCCTCCGTCCCTTCGCCGGTCCCGCCGCCGGCGTCGGAGTCATCCGTTTGCCCAGCGCCCTGCTCGGCATCGGCGCCCTCAAGTGCATCCGCCGAGGGGATTGCCGTCCCCTCGAGTGTCTCCCATCGCGATTCGGCCGCGCGAATCTTCGCCTCAAGCGCCCTCAGCTGCGCGGTTCTGGCCGCGATCGCCGCGCGCTCCGTCCTGACCGCGATCCGCATCGCTTGATGCCGGCCGAGAAACACAAGCCCGGCGAGCAGCACAAGGAGCATTCCGATCGCCGCCAGGCCGCCGAAAACGATCTTCAACGCCTCGCGGGCCCGTGGATGACTGACCACGCCGACCAGCCCCAGTATCGCCAGGAAGACCAGTCCGGCGAGCGGAAGCAGACCAAGGAAAAGGATAGACATGATTGAACCTTCGTCGAAAACCGACGCCTCCGCCAGCCGCGTCGCCGCTAGGCGTCCTCCTGCGATCCGCGGAGCCGCGGGTGGACCCAAGGACTGGCCAACTGGATCGAGACCGACATCGCGCAGGCCACCATCACCAGCCAGGGTTGCGGAAATCCGAGTGCATCGGAGACGATCAACGCGACCAGCCCCGACACGAAGACCGAGAACAAGCTCAACCGCGACGCCCGCAGCGGGTCCGCCGACCGCCACCAGCGGAGGAGCATAAACAACGCTCCAAAAGCGATCAGGTAGTAGCGGAGGTCGGAGACGGCATGTTCCGGCGCCAGATGCACCTGCTCCAGGCCGGTCACATCTCTCAGCTCCAAGTCGGCGAGGACCCGATGGGGCAGATCGACGAGCAGCGCCCCGGCAATCGCCGCGGCGGCAACTCCCACCAACAGCCCCGTGATCAGCATCGTCAGCCGCCGCAGCTTGACGTCGCCCTTGCATCCTTCCCAGACCTTCGACGGGATCAGCACCGCCCAGGTGCCGACGATGCTTGCCAGGATCACCCAGGCGTAGCGCGCCAATTCGCGGGCGCCGATGCCGCCGCCCGAGTGGAGGCTGGCCAGGACAAAACCCAGCACGCAGACGAGCAGGGCGATCAGCGCCCCGCCGAGCATCGAGCCGACCAGCTCCACAAGGCGTTGCCGGGGCGGCTTGACGACCAGCGCGGCGGCCGGCCTCTCGTGGCGGGCCCAGCGCGGCAGTCTGGCTTCGCGGTGGACCGCGCGGCGGATGTCCTCCGCGACGAACGTCGCCGTCTGCGCCGGCGAGGCCGCGGGCGCTGCGGGTGCCGCGGGCGGCGGCCGATCCGCCGGCGCGGGCAGCGGCGCCGGCGCTTTGATCGTCAGGATCAGCGACCGGAAAATCCAGTAGACCACGTACAACGCAAACAGGCTGACCGCCAGCGGCAAGACCGTATTCAAGAGGAAGGGGGCGGCAACGAGCAGCACGATCAGCAGGGCGATCTTCGTCGGCGTGTTCAGGTTCGAGCGATTCCAGCTCTGGCGCAAGTCGCTCAGGCCCTGCCGAACCGCCTTGAAGATCGGCTCCTCGCCGGTTGCCGGCGCCGATCCGCCCGGCAGGCCGAAAAGGCCCGCCCGGCGGGCACTTCGCCGGTCGTAGGCCGTCCGCGAGTCGTGCGGCGGCACGGCGCCGAGCCCCTCCGCTCCCGACGGTTTCGGCAGGCTGGCCAGCATTTCGCCCGCCGAGCCGAACCGCTTCGACGGGTCCTTTTCCAGCGCGCGGGCGACCACGCCGCGGTAGGGTTCGGGCAGCATCGAGACATCGGGCGTGGCGGTCAGGTGTTTCATCAGCACCTCGCCGATCGATTCGCCCTCGAACGGCACGCGGCCGGTGAGCATTTCATAGAGGATCACGCCCAGCGCGTAGACATCGATCTCCTTGCCGTAGCGGCCGTTGGCCACCTCGGGCGCCATGTAGTGGACCGTGCCGATGCTCTCCGTCTGCCCGCTCCGGCGGCTACAGGAGATGAACTTCGACAACCCGTAGTCGCCGATCTTCACCATGCCCTGGTCGTTGAAGATGTTGGCGGGCTTCAGGTCGCGATGCACGATGCCGTGGTCGTGGAGGTGGGAGACGCCGGCGCTGATGCCGGCAATCCAGTCCAGCGCCCGCTCGGCCGGCATGCCGGCCGGATTGGCGGCGATCACCTCTTCGAGCGATTCGCCGGCGACATACTCCATGACCACCCAGTTGTCGCCCTGGGAATCCTCGCGAATGTCGAAAACCGAGAGCAGGTTCGGGTGTTTCAGGTTCAGGCAATGGCGGATGCCGCGGAGCTCGACCTCGAGATTGCGGCGAATCAGCTTGAGGGCGACTTCCTTGCCGGCATCGCTGGTGGCGTAATAGACTTCGCCGAAGCCTCCGTGCCCGACGCCGCGCTTGATCACGTAGCCCTCCAGGGGCCGCGAACCGCTCGGGTAGGTGAATCGGGAATCGCGCGCGGCCGCCTCCGCTGAAGGTTTGAACGGCCCCTTCTTGGGAACTTCTGCTTCCACGATAGCCACCGAGTTGTTCATGGGTCCACTCCTGGCGACCGGCGCCGATTGGGCAGTGCCTCCGGGGCAGCCCCTTGCCGCACACTCAACAGTTCGTTTTTCGGCGTCCGATCTTGGGAGGGATGCGGGCGATTCTGGCAAGTCCGCGACGGCGCTTGCTCCGGGGGGCCGATCTCGCTCGCCTCCGCGCTTGCCGCCCGCTCACCCGACCCCTCCATTCTAATTCCCTGGTGCTCGCCTGTCGTCTCCGTCCCCGGAAACCGGGGCAGGCCCAATTCGTGGCGACGCCGTCTCCGCCAGGCAGCGGCGCATGCCGCGAAAACGCGGCCGGCCCCCCCTGAACAATCGCCGTGGCTGGCCGCGCGGCCACGGCTCAAATCGGTTCGAGGCTGAGCGAAAACCCGCTCCCCTCGATCCGCGAGTTGGTCCACACGCGGCCGTCGCGCTTGACGGGCCGCCCGTCGATCTGGAAGCTCCCGGCCGTCCGGCAGAACAGTTCGCCGCCGCGGCGGTAGAGGACGACTTCATGGGGCCACGCACGGCAGACCACGTGGCTCTGCCGGCTGGGGCCCAGAACGCAGGTCTCGGCCATCAGCAAGACGGCGTCGGACGAGGGCTGCGTCCGATGGCCGCTGCGGAATTCCAGCCGCGCTGTCGCACTGAGCGGATGGGGCCGACGGAATCGGAGCTCGACCCGGTCTCCGAGCAGAATCCGCGCCCGGTCCTGGAGCGTCGTCACGCCATCGACCGGCTGGCTGTTGACGCGGAGCGGGCGGAGTGGCTCGACCAGGTAGGCTTCGCCGTCGCGGCGGAGCCAAGCGTGCCGCTCCGACAGGTCGCCCAGAATCGGCACGTCCACGCCCCCTGCCGGCTGGCCGACGATCACCTCCTCGGCCAGGCAGACCCAGTAGCCGCCGACCGCATCGATCCAGAGCAAAAACCGGTCGTTCGCGGCGTGGTTACTGGCGGTCATGGCGTCGAGATCCTGCAAGAACCGGGAAACCATCATTCTAGCCCTACTTCCGGGCAATTGCCTCGGCATCCGGCTCGTCCAGGTCGAAGTATTCCGAGACCTGCTCGACGATGTTCGCGGGCGCCTCCTCGTTGAGCGGAATCTGATCGTGGTAGTATCGCTCGGCATCGACAACCCGCGCGGCGACTTCAAGCCGGCTCCGCAGATCGGCGACCAGCTCGCGGACACGCCCCAGCTTGCTGTCGTCGAAGTGGTACTTGCTGGTCGTCTCGGCCGCCGCCACCATCTTGAGTTGCGCTTCCAGGTTCTCCACGTCGACCTCCAACTGGCGCTTGGCCGCCATCATCCCTTCCAGCTTGTCGCGCGCCGCCGCCAGGCTCCGCGAACGGGCGTCGTGGATGTCGCGGAGGCTCTCCAGCGTGGCCTCGCGCGTTTGGTAGCGCTCGAAACGGTTCGCCAGGTCGAGCTTCACCTGATCGACGTTGTAGTTCCGCTTGCCGTAGACAAACGTCTCCTTGCCAGTCGCCAGATCCGCCCGCAAACGAAGCAGATCGGCCTTCTCCTCGCCGAGCCGGCCTTCCGCCTCGCAAATCTGCTTCTGGAGCTGTTCGACCTCGACCTCCTCGCGGGCAATGACCTGCATGTTCTTGCGTATCTCGGGCACGAGGTCGTTGATCATCGTGCGGGCCCGGTCGATCTGAAATTCCGTGGGCACGCTATCGTTGATCGACTGCTTCATGTAGCCGGCCGACGTGCGGACGTAGCTCAGCATGTCGCGGCCGAAGAACAAGAGTCCCAGCAACATGGCAATTCCGGTTCCAACAAGAGCCTTTCGGATCATGACGCGGTTCCTCCAATCGGGGAGAAGGGTGGGAGTGGTTTTCTTGAGGCTGCCGTCGGCGCAGCGATCGGTTCCTCGGGACGAGCCGCCGGGGCGCGGCTTGCGCTGGGAGGGCGGCTCCGATCATCTATTCGCAAGCAGCGCGAGGATCTTGGACCTTCCGCGGGAAAATCCGCACGCGGCAGACTACCTAGGAGAGGGGGGTGCGGGCGGGCCGTCGTCCGCCCGGCAAGATTTTCAGGAATTGGTCCGCAAATTGCGTTAAGATGGACTCGTCCTGAAGCCGGTAATCGGGGAGAATCGGAGCATGACTGACTCGACCCTTGAGCCCTTCATACGGCAGATTCACGCGGCGCCGACGTTGTTCGTTCTCGCCCTTTCCGGCGGCGGGAGCGATACCCTGGCGGAGCTTCTCAGCGCCCCGGGAGCCTCGCGGACGATCCTCGAGGCGACCATCCCGTATTCGCAAAAAGCGCTCTGCCGCTGGCTCGGGGGGACGCCCGACCAGTTCTGCTCGCCGAGGACCGCTCGAGCCATGGCGATGTCGGGATTCCTGCGGGCGTGCCAGTACGAGGCGCCCGAGAAGGCGCCGCTGGCGGGGATTGGCGTTACGGCCTCGCTGGCCACGGATCGCCCGAAGCGAGGAGCGCACCGGATTCACCTGGCCTTGCAGACGGCCGACCAGACGCTCGTTGAATCGGTCTGCCTGGTGAAGGACCGCCGCCGGCGCGCGGAGGAAGAGGCGATTGCGTCGATCCTGATGCTCAACCTGATGGCTGAAGGATGCGGGATCGGCGATCGGCTGCCGCTCGAGCTGCCGGAGGATGAGTCTTGCGAGCGCCGGGCGACCACCGCGCCGCAACCCTGGCGGGACCTGATGCTCAGCAAGACGAGGGCGGTCTCTGTGGGGGGAAGGGGCGGCGAACCGGCTCTGCCGGGGGCGATCTTCTCCGGGGCGTTCAATCCAATCCACGCCGGCCACCGGCGGATGGCCGAGGTGGCTGCGGGGATCCTGGGCTGCGAGCTGGACTACGAGCTTTCGATTCTCAACGTGGACAAACCGCCCCTGGATTACCTGGAGATCGGCAAGCGCTTGAGCCAGTTCGAACCGGCCAGCCGCGTCTGGCTGACCAGGGCGCCGACGTTCGAGCAGAAGGCGCGGCAGTTTCCCGGGGCAACCTTCGTCGTCGGCATCGACACACTCCGCCGCATCGCCCTGCCCGAATACTACGGGGGCAGCTCCGCGGCCGCCGAAACGGCGATCGACGAGATCGTTGACTGCGGCTGCCGGTTCCTGGTTTTCGGGCGCTCGGTGGGCAGCAGCTTCATCCGCCTCGGCGATCTCGAACTGCCGGCCGCGCTGGCCGGCATCTGCCGCGAAGTGCCCGAGGCACAGTTCCGCGAAGACATCTCGTCGACGGAGATCCGCCGCCGGCAGCGCGACGGTTGCGAGCACGATCTCGCCTGAAAGAGCGGGCCCGCCCGCCGGCAACGATCGGGCAGGATATTCCGCACGGAACGGTTGTTCGCTCTGGGCAACCCCGCTGGCCGGAGCGCGGAAATTTCCAGCGGCACGCTCCCCCCGTCCGAAATTCCTAAAGGTCTGAAAACGTAAGACGTTTTCTTGCCGCAAATGCCCGAAATGGATGCGTTCTGGAGGACATCGCGTGAGAAGAAGGCCGGAACCGCGGCGGCAGGCGAGGATCCGAGCGACCCTCTACCTTGCGCCCGAGCTGCTCGATGAAGCTCGCAACGCAACCGTTTTTCTGGCGGGCTATCCCGTGCGGCTGACGCTGACACGACTTGTCGAGCAGGCCCTCCGCACCGAGCTGCGGCGATTGAAAGACACGTACAACATGGGCAACGAATTTCCCCCACGAACCGAGGAACTCAAGGGCGGCCGCCCGATCGCCGCCTGAGCCGAGCCATGCAAACCGAACAGAAGTGTCCTGCTCACGTCGAGAAGTTGAAGAGACTCCGCCGCGAGTTGCTGCAACGAATCGTCCAGAACGAGGCCCGGCGCCGAGCGGACCGGAGCGCCGTGCCGAAAGAGGTCCGCAAAGGGTGAACCGAACTCTGCCCCTGATCGTGCTCGTTGGGATTGCGATTCCGGCCGCCGCCGGACCGGCGCCCGCCGGCGCGCTCTGGGGCTCGCGCGCCTCGAGCCAGCCCCATCCGGCCGTCGTTCGCGTGATCGTCCCGGAAGGCGAGGCGATGTCGCTCGGCTCCGGATCGCTGGTCGCCGCCAACGAACGCCTTGGCCTGGTCGTCACGAATTGGCACGTCGTCCGCGATGCCCGGGGGCCGATCACCGTGGTCTTCCCCGACGGATTCCGCTCGGGCGCGTCGATCCTGGCAACCGACCGGGACTGGGACCTGGCGGCCCTGGCCATCTGGCGCCCCCCGGCGACGCCGCTCCGGCTTGCCGCGCACGCCCCGCAGCCGGGCGAGACCCTGACGATCGCCGGATACGGCTCCGGCAAATACCGAGCCGTTTCGGGACGCTGCGTGCAATACCTTTCACCCGGCGGGAACAACCCCTTCGAGTTGCTGGAAGTCGCCGTCGCCGCCCGCGACGGCGATTCCGGCGGCCCGATCCTGAACGCCCAGGGCGAGCTGGCCGGCGTCCTCTTCGGCGCGGCGCGAGGCCGGACCGCCGGCAGCTTCTGCGGGCGGGTCCAGTGGTTTCTCGCTTCCGCCGCGCCCCGGTTCAACAACCTCGCGATGCCCCCGGCGGAGACGATGCTCGCCGAAAACGTCTCCGCGCCGTTTGCCCCTCCGGCGGACGGCTTCCCCCCGCCGCGCGACGCGCCCGCCTGGCCGCCGGAAGAGGAACCCATCCCGGATTGGCGGCCGAGTGCCGGCCAGGACGAACTCCCCTCCAACGTGCGGCCGTTGCCGCTGGCCTCGATTCCGGCGGCGATCCTCGACTCTCCGGCAACCCGAAAACCGGCAACCCGTTTCAGCCGGGACGAGTGGCACGTGGCGGACGGCGAGGCCGAGCGAGCGCCGATCCCGTACGCGGACGGCGAGGCCGAGCCGGCCGGTGAAGAGACCCCGATCCGCTGGAACGATCTTGTCGGCCGCACGCGCCGAGAACAGATCAAGAACATCCTCGCGGCTCTTGGCGGATTGGCGATCGTCGTTCACGGCCTCCGCATCTACGGCGCGCTCCAGGGAAAGAAGAAGACGACGCGGCGGCGGCGCACGACGCGCCGCCAGTACCGGATATGGTATTGAACTGGCGGGCGGCCGCTGCCTTCCCGAGCCGGCCCGTTGACGGCAGCAGCCCTCAGCAAGCATCGCGCGGCCAGATGCCGGCTCGTCAGGCCGCGTTGCTCGCCTTCCTGCCGTCTCGATCGTCCCGGACGGCAAGATCGGCCTTGATCTTCGCCAGTTCCTCGGGCGCGGAGGTCGCCATGCTCTCGAATCGTGCCGCGGACTCGGACCACTTCTTTGCGGCTTCGAGCTCCCCGATCGCCTGCTGATACAGCTCCCGCAATTTGGTCTTGGTCGCCTCGTCGAGCGCCTGGGCCGATTCCAATCCCTTCAGCCGGTCCTGCACCGACTGAAGCGTGAGTTGCTCGGCCGGCGGCTTTTCGGCGAGCGACTCCTCGCCGGCGAGCGAAAGCGCTGCGGCCAGCGGGCCGAGGCACGTGGAGAGAACCAGGAGGGCGACCCGGGCGAGCCCCGCCTTGCGCCGGACTTGAAGCGATGGACCGCTCGGCGATCGGGGGGCGGATTTCGACTCAGCGATCGGACAAGAATCCCTTCTCATCCGCATCTCCTGCGGGTCATCAAA
>Ga0123328_1000849_pt1 | contig 31108 bp, 32 predicted proteins | sample BioC12SIPDNA_2_FD_89702 | JGI IMG/M metagenome (GOLD analysis project Ga0123328, IMG submission 89702) | Anaerobic biogas reactor microbial communites from Washington, USA - Biogas_R1_A C12 SIP DNA | ecosystem: Engineered > Bioreactor > Anaerobic > Unclassified | place: Washington, USA...
CCTGCGGAGTCCTCGCATGCGGTGGCTCAGTCGAATCGGCCTGATCGTGTGGCTGGGGTTCCTGGTGTGGGGCAGCCTGATGCCGACCGTTCCGGCGGGCCGCACCATCCGTGTCGTGCCGGGGGGCGCCTACACGGTCCACGCAGTCGCCTACGCCATCCTCTGCATGATGGCGGTGTTCGCGCTGGGGTCGACCGGCCCGCGCGGCCTGCTGCTGACGGCGCTGGGCGCGTGCCTGCTGGGGCTGGTCCTGGAATGGGTGCAGCCGCACACGGGACGGGCATTCGACTGGGGCGACGTGGCGGCCAATGCGGCGGGGGTCGCTGCGGGGCTGGTGGCCGTGTTCTGCCTGCGGCGGGTGCCGGGGTGCTGCCGGCGGGCCGAGCCGGGCGGCTGAGGGGCGGGACGTTCCGACGAGAATCTGCGGACAAGGGCTTGACAGCCGTATATAGGAGTGATATACTCCCAGAATACCGGAGCAGAAAGGTCCTGGTATGGCCGTCATCACGCGAGAGACCGATTACGCACTGCGCGCGCTCCTGGCTCTGGCCGGCGCCGACGAGTTCGTGGCCGTGACCGTGCTGGCACAGCAGCAGGGCGTCCCGGTGGTGTTCCTGCGCAAGATCATGCAGCGGCTCCATCGGGCGGGCGTCGTGGAGAGCCGGCAGGGGCCGTTCGGCGGCTACCGGCTGGCGGTGCCGGCCGACGCGGTGAGCCTGCTGGACGTGGTGGAGGCCGTGCAGGGCCCGCTGGTGATGAACGAGTGCTTCCATGCGCCGGACCTGTGCGATCGCGCGCCCGACTGCCCCGTGCGCAGGTGCCTGCAGGAGCTGCAGTCGTTGCTGCAGGAGCGGCTGTCTGCGCTGACCGTGGGCGGGGTGGCCGGCGGCGCGTGCGGCCGGGCTCCGTGCCCGAAGGCCGGGGCGTCTGCTCTGGCCGATGAACCGAAGGAACGCTAAGATGGCTCAGAGACAGATCGTCGAGATCGCCGAAGAGGAGTGCGCCTGCCTGGGGGCCTGTCCGCGGGGGGCCATCCGGATCATCACCCGGGAGGCGGCGGAGTTCGACGAGGAGGCGGCGGGACTGGGGGTCTCGTCCCCCGGCGACGCCGTGCACACGTGTCCGGGGGCGGCGCCGTTCTTCGAGGGGGCGGACCTGCTGATCGCGGCCGACTGCGTCCCATTCGCTCTGCCGGACTTCCACAGCCGGGTCCTGCGCGGGCGCCGTGAAGGGCAGGCGCCGCGTGGACGCGCCGTCGCAGAGTCTCGATCTGCGACGGCGCAGGGAGGGCAATGATGAAGATCGTGACATCCGAACAGGTAAGTCCTTTCCAGAATGCACACGGTGTGCTGGCCCGCCGTCTGCACGACACCGAGCACGTGCAGGTGGTCCAGATCGACCTGGAGCCCGGCCAGGGCCTGAAGTCGCACGTCACGCCCGTCGACGTGTTCTTCTACGTGGTCCGGGGCGACGCGACGGTGCAGATCGGGGAGGAGCGGGAGTGCGTGCCCGTGGGCAGCCTGGTGCACAGCCCGGCCGGCATCCCGCATCTTGTTGCCAACGAGGGCGAGACGCACCTGCGCTTTCTCGTCGTCAAGACGCCCAACCCGGGTGGCCGCAAATAGGCCGTCCCGTTCGGGCCGAGGAGGTCCTCACATGAACACCAACACCGGAAACCAGACGGTCGGCGACCTGGTGACGGAGCGGCCGGCGGTTCGGCCGGCCCTCGAACGCTACGGCATCGACTACTGCTGCGGAGGCGACCGGCCGCTTGCGGAGGCGGCGGCCGCGGCCGGCGTGGACCTGCGCGAACTGTGCGCCGCCATGGACGCGGCCGAAGCCGACGCGCCCGAGGGCGGCCGGGACTGGTCGCAGGCCACGCTCACCGAGCTGGTCGCCCACATCGAGGGGGCGCACCATGCCTTTCTGCGGGAGGCGTTTCCCCGCATCGAGGCGCTCTTCACGGCCGTGCTGGCCGCCCATCAGGCGCGACATGGCAAGGTGCTGCGCCCGCTCCGGGAAGTGTTCGGCTCGCTGCGGACAGAGATCGAGCAGCATCTGGAGAGGGAGGAGTCGCTGCTGTTCCCCTACGTGCGAAGGCTGGAGGAATACGTCCGGGGGGGCGGTCGGCAGCCGGCGGTCGGCAGCGAGCGGATTCGCAACCCCGTGCGCGTGATGCGGCTGGAGCACGACGACGCCGGCCAGGCGCTGTCCGAGATGCGCGGCCTGACCGACGGATACAGGCTGCCCGAGGACGCGTGCCGCAGCTTCCGGGCGCTTTACGACGCCCTGCAGGAGCTGGAGCGCGACCTGCACGAGCACATCCACCTGGAGAACAACATCCTGTTCCGCAAGGCGGTCGCTCTGGACATCGCCTGCTGGGGCGTCTGAGCGGCACGCACGCGGCAATCGCCGGGGAGGACGAAGATGGTCGTCGAGATCAAGCCGGGGCTCTACTGGGTTGGCGTTGTGGACTGGGGGCTCACGCACTTCCACGGTCACGAGCTGAGCACGCACCGCGGCTCGTCCTATAACGCGTATCTGATCAGGGACGAGAAGACGGTGCTGGTCGACACCGTCTGGGGCCCGTTCGCGGACCAGTTGCTCGAGAACATCCGCGAGGTCGTCGATCCGTCCGAGATCGACATCGTCGTCGCCAACCACTCGGAGGTCGACCATTCCGGCGGCCTTCCGGCCGTCATGCGCCATGCGCCGAAGGCGAAGGTCGTCGTCTCCAAGCGCGGCCTGGAGAGCGTCGAGGGGCACTTCCATCAGCCGTGGGACTTCCAGTCGGTGGGCACGGGGGACCGCATCTCCATCGGCGCCAACGAACTGGCCTTCGTCGAGGCGCCCATGCTGCACTGGCCCGACAGCATGTTCACCTACCTGACGGGGCACAACGTCCTGATGCCGAACGACGCCTTCGGCCAGCACTACGCGACGGCCTTCCGCTACAACGACGAAGTGGACCAGGAGGAGCTGTACGAAGAGGCGCTCAAGTACTACGTCAACATCCTGACGCCGTTCAGCAAGCTGGTCCGGCGCAAGATCGACGAGGTGCTGGCGCTGGGGCTGCCCGTGGACGTGATCGCGCCCAGCCACGGCGTCATCTGGCGCAAGGACCCGCTGCAGATCGTGCGGAAGTACCAGGAATGGGCGGCGCAGACGCCCGAACCGCGCGCCGTCATCCTGTACGACACGATGTGGAACGGCACGCGGCGCATGGCCGAGGCGATCTCCGAGGGCCTGGCCGAGGCCGGCGTCGACAGCAAGGCCGTCCATGTGGGGCTCACGGACCGCAACGACGTGCTGGTCGACGTCTTCCGTGCGCGCACCGTGGTGGTCGGCTCGCCGACCTTCAACAACGGCGTGCTGGCCAGCCTGGCGCCGATCCTGGAGGATCTGCGGGGCCTGAAGTTCCAGAACAAGATCGGCGCGGCCTTCGGCAGCTACGGCTGGAGCGGCGAGTCGATCGGGCTCATCGAGGAGCATCTGCGCCGGTGCGGGATCCCGCTCGTGCGGGAGGGACTTCGCTGCAAGTGGCAGCCGCGCGCTGAGGACCTGGAGGCGTGCCGCGCCTTTGGCAGGGAACTGGCCGACGCAACGAAGAAGGCCTGACGGGGGCACCGCCCCGGGGGCGACGCGAGTGACGCAGGCTCCAACTCTGAGGGGGAGGATGACCGGTATGGACATGTTCTGTTACCAGTGTGAACAGACGGCGAAGGGCACCGGCTGCATCGTTCACGGCGTCTGCGGGAAGGCGCCGGAGGTGGCCGCGCTTCAGGACCTGCTGATCCGCGCCGTCCAGGCCGTGGCGGCGTACGCCCACAGGGGGCGCCCGCTGGGCGTCGCCGATCCGGAGGTCGACGAGTTCGTGGCGGCGGCCCTGTTCGCCACGCTCACCAACGTGAACTTCGACCCCGAGCCGCTGGCCGCCATGATCCGGCGCGCCGGTGTGCTGCGCGACCGCACGCGGGAACGATACCGGGCGGCCTGCGACCGGGCCGGCCGGCCGGCCGAAGAGCCCCGGTGGGCGGCCGACTGGTCCCCGGCGAGCGACCTTGCCGGCCTGGTCCGCCAGGGACGCAACGTCGGCATCCGGGCCAGGATCGACAGGCTGGGCGAGACGGCGGCCGGCCTGCAGGAGCTGATCACCTACGGCCTGAAGGGCGTGGCCGCCTACCTGGACCACGCGCGCATCCTGGGCAAGACGGACGAAGCGGCCGACGCCCGGCTGGACGGACTGCTGGACTACCTGGGCGGCTGCCCCACCGACGTGAACGACCTGACGGCGAAGGCCCTCGAGACCGGCGAGCTGAACCTGCAGGCGATGGAGCTGCTCGACGCCGCCAACACCGGCGCCTACGGGCACCCCGAGCCGACGTCCGTGCGCGTGACGCCCGTCAGGGGCAAGGCCATCGTGGTCTCCGGGCACGACCTGCGCGACCTGGAGGCACTGCTCAGGCAGACCGAGGGCAAGGGCATCAACGTCTACACGCACGGTGAGATGCTGCCGGCCCACGGCTACCCCGGCCTGAAGAAGTACCGGCATCTGGTCGGCAACTACGGCGGGGCCTGGCAGGACCAGCGCAAGGAGTTCGACGCCTTCCCCGGCGCCATCCTGATGACCACGAACTGCATACAGAAGCCCACGGACGGCTACATGCACCGCATCTTCACCTGCGGCGTGGTCGGCTGGCCGGGGGTGACGCACGTCGCGGACCGGGACTTCACCCCGGTCATCGAGGCCGCCCTGGCGGAGGACGGGTTCGCCGAGGACGCGCCCGAGAAGTCCATCCTGGTCGGCTTCGCACGCCAGGCCGTGCTGAGCGTGGCCGACAAGGTCGTCGAGGCCGTCAGGAGCGGCGCCGTGCGCCGCTTCTTCCTGATCGGCGGCTGCGACGGCGCCCGGCCCGGACGCAACTACTACACCGAGCTGGCCCAGGCCGTGCCGGACGACTGCGTGATCCTGACGCTCGCGTGCGGCAAGTACCGGTTCAACAAGCTCGAGTTCGGCGACATCGGCGGCATCCCGCGCCTTCTGGACGTGGGGCAGTGCAACGACGCCTACTCGGCCATCCGGATCGCGGTAGCGCTGGCGAACGCCTTCGAGACGGACGTCAACAGCCTGCCGCTCTCGCTCGTCCTGTCGTGGTATGAGCAGAAGGCCGTGGCGATCCTGCTGACGCTCCTGCACCTGGGCCTGCGCGGCATGCGGCTGGGCCCCAGCCTGCCGGCCTTCGTCAGCCCGGCGGTGCTGGGGGTGCTGCAGGAGAAGTTCGACCTGAAGCCGATCACCACACCGCAGGAGGACCTGGCGGCCATGCTGGCGTAGCCGCCGGAAGTCATTCAGAACGGTTCTTCGACGGCGCCCTGGGCAGGACGGCAGACGAACAGGGCGCCGTCGGGGGCCGGCGGCCGCCGGGCGTAGAAGTCCCGGCGGAGTGCGCGCAGGATGTCGTCCGCTGCGCCCACGGGCGCCAGCGCGACGGCGAAGCCGCCCAGCCCGGCGCCGGTCAGGCGTGCCCCGAGCGCCCCGGCGTTGCGCATGATCCCCACGAGCTGGTCCAGCTCGGGACAGCTCACCTCCATGTCGGCGGCGCAACTGGCGTGCGACTGGTCCATCAGCCGGCCCAGGGCCGGCATGTCGCCCGTCTCCAGGCAGCGCTCGGCCCGCCGCGTGCGCGCCGCCTCGCTGAAGACGTGCCGGCAGCGGCTCAGCACCTTCAGGCCGTCGGCCGGCACCGACAGGATGCGTCCGTCGCTCATGCGCAGGAACGTCTGCGCGAACCGCGCGGGGTCCATCCCCAGGGCGTCGGCCGCGTCGGCCGGCGCGAGCCCTTCGCGCCCGTCCACCAGGGCGTGCAGTCGCCGGGGCAGTTCCTCCTCGGCGTCGGCGACCAGCGGGGCCAGGTCGCTGAGCCGCCGGGCGGGCGCCGCGCCCGACGCGCGGACGCCCAGGGCGCGGGCGAGCAGGTGTGCGCCCACGCGGCACTCGATCACGCGGCGGTTGTAGGCCAGGCGCTGTTCGGCGGTCTTGCGCGCCTGCACCGTGCTGTGCGCCGCGATGATGCAGTGGCCCGGCGGGAACGGCAGGTGGGCGGCCCGCAGCGGATGGAACTCGACCTTCAGCACGTACCCCCGGCGGGCCAGCAGGCAGGCCGCCTGGTCCATGCCGCCGCCCTGGGTGCCGACGTAGTGCTCGGCCTCGGCCATGCGTTCGGCCATGGCGTGAGGCTCGAGGGGCAGGCGGTTGACTGCGGCGAAGGCCAGTCCTACGGCGACAACCAGCGCCGTGGAGGACGACAGGCCCGAGGCGGGCGGCAGGTCGCTGTGGACCAGGCAGTCCATGCCGTGGAGTGTGCCGGCGGGGCGGCCCTGCTCGATTGCCAGACGGGTCAGCGACTCGACGGCGGCCTTGGCGTAGTTCCCCCAGTCGCCGATCTCAGAAGGCGGGATGGTCTCGGCGACGTCGAAGGATCGGTCGCCGAAGGCCGCCTCGGCGGCGTTGTGCAGCCGGACCGCCGTGTCGCCGCGGGGGGCCGCGGCCAGCCGGACGGCCTGGGGGACCGCCAGGGGCAGGACGGGGTACCCGTTGTAGTCGACGTGTTCGCCGATCAGGTTCACGCGCCCGGGCGCGCATACACGCCATGCGGGCGCCCGGCCGAACTCGCGCTCGAACCCCCGCCGCACGTCCGTCCATCGGTCTGCTCCGTCCATCGGCTGCTCCTGGGGAACGGGATGCGGCAATTGTAGGGCGTTGCCCGTGCGGTTGCCACCGCCGGCGGAGCGGCGTGACCGAGGATTCCGCCCTCCCGCAAGCCCTTGCGTGCACGGAGGTTGCGCCGGATGCCTGGCGGGCTGCTCCCGGGCGGGGTACACTCATCTCACACCAGAACATGGGAGGACGGCATGGAACGCCCTGCCAACGGAGAGTCCCACTACGCCACGCTGGCCGTCAGCCCGGACGCCACGGGCCAGGAGATCAAGCGGGCCTACCGCCGCAAGGTGCGGGAGCTGCACCCGGACGTGAAGACGCGCCCGTGCAATGTGGAGCAGTTCCAGGCCGTGCGGCGCGCCTACGAGGTCCTCGCCGACCCCGACGAGCGGGCCTTCTACGACCTGCTGATGGGGTTCGGCCCGCGGACCGCGCGCCCGCGCGTCTACCGCCGGAGCTTCGAGCACCTGTTCGACAGCCTCTTCAGCGGTCTGCACACGGCCGTCAACAACACCGCCGAGCAGTGGATGCAGATGGATCCGCCGCGCCGGGAGGCCGGCTGAGACGTCGGGGCCTTACGGCCCGCCGACGTTCTGGATCATGTAGACGCGGAGCGCCTCGGCCGGGAACGTGCCGTCACCCGCCGATACGCGACGGCTCGCGAGGACGTCGAAGACGTCCGCGTCCTCGGCCACGGGGCAGGAGAACGGCTCGAAACACCAGAGCACCCGCACGTCCGGGTCGACGCCCGTCCAGATGACTCCCCGGTCCTCCGGCAGCATGCGGGACCGTTCCATGTGCTCGCGCAGCGCCTGACACGCCTGGTTGATGGGCGCCACGCCGGTATGCCACCAGTCGGCGCGGCGGCTGCCCCGGCGGCTGCGCGGCTCGCAGGGCAGCGCGTAGCCCAGCCGATGCGCACAGGCGCGGAAGTAGACCTCCACGGGGTCGACACTGCGCCCGGAGGCCGCATCGGGCGGGTACTCCAGGATGCTGTCGCGGAACATGTACTCCCGCCCCTTCAGCGTTTCGTACGGGACACTCCGCAGGCAGCCGGGCACGGCCCCGGGCGCCGTCTGCAGGCAGCCGAAGCCCATGCGGGCAATGTCCGCGATCAGCGCCGTGCGGGCTCCAAACAGGCTGCGCACCCGCCCCTGCGCGCCGGCGCCCGAAGCGGCCTGGCCCACCCGGCGGTCGAACTGACCGGCATACCCGGCAAGGGCACCGTCGCCGAACAGGGCGTCGATGCCCAGTCCTGCTCGCACCCGTCGCAGGTGCTCACGCAGAAGGCCGCCGTCCTGGCCGCGCAGCGCAAGGGAGACCAGTTCCCGACCATCTGCGCCCGGGCTGAGCGGGCGCGGCGGCTGCGGTGCGTCCGTGTCCGTCTCCATGCAGGCCGCCACCAGCCAGGGCTCGCTGCAGTCCAGCAGGGACGCGGCCACCTGCGCACCCCTCTGGTGCGCATGGTCGACGATGCGGCGGATCTGCCGGCAGGCCTCCCGGCCGGCACGTTCGTCGGGCCGGGCCGGAGCGAAGTGGCGGCACAGCCCGACCACGTAGATGCGTGTGCAGCCGGCCCGGGCCAGCCGGTCGATGCCGCTCTGCAGCGTCTGCAGGGTGAACCCGTCGGCGGGGTTGAGGCTTCCGCCGGGCATGAGGGGCTCCGGCGCCACGCCGAGCCGGACCGCCGCCTGCCGCTGGAGATCCTCACGGACGGCGCAGTACTGATCCGAACGCTCGGCGGGCGACGTCGTCGGGAGGTCGGCCGCCAGCACCTGCTGGGCGGGGAACTCCAGGGCGCCCCCCAGGTCGCCGCAGAGCTGGTGCCAGTGCACGATGTGGTTCCGGCCGGCGTCCTTCTGGAAGAGCGAGAGGCAGTGGAACGGGGACTCGAAGCAGGTCACGAGCAGGCTCTGGTCATCGAACTGGAACGTGAATCCCTGCAGCACGGAGAAGTACGGGAGGAACTGCCGGACGCGTCCGCCGCCGTGCCAGGCGGTCGTGTACCGATCGGACAGGGCGGTGAAGTGCCTCTGCGGTTCGTCGCCGGGGCCGGCCATCCAGAAGGACGTGCCCGTGGCGCGGGCGCCCAGCTCCCACGATGCGCGGTCGTGGATGCGGCAGGCATGGTGCTTGCGCGAGGTGTACTTGTAGGAGTAGGAGAAGCCGCAGAACGCGATCCCGCCGATGGTCCGCTGCACCGCTCTGAGGACGACCCGCAGGGCACCTCCCCGGTCGCGCGACGCCTCCTGGTCCCAGGGGCCGACGTTCCAGACCTCCTCCCCGTCCGCGCCGGTCCACTCCGTGCGCCCGTGCCGGTGCACGAAGGGGATCAGGTCCAGCGTCAGCGACTCGTCGCGGCCCGGCCGGATCTCGCGCAGTTGCAGGCGGCTGACCTCGAACCCGTCGGCCGTGCGGATCAGCGGCAGCACGGGGAGTTCGGCCGACCGCAGCTTGCGGCGGCGCCACCTCACCTGGCCCAGGCCCGCGTAGTCCCCGTCCTTCTTCAGAATGTCCACCGTGATGCCGTTGCGGAATCGGACGCGGCAGCCCTTTTCGAACTCGAGGAGTTCCATGTCGAGCCTTGGCGCTGAAGCGAAGTGGGGCCGATCCCTTATAGGGCGCACGGTGGGGCTTTGCAAGCGACTGCGCGGCGGGCCCTCAATGGGCAGCGCCGGGCGCCTGGCACGGACGCCTCAGCGGGGCCGTGGCGGGCGGCTGCCGGGAATCTCAGCGCAGGGCGCGCGCGCGCTGAAACGCCGCCTGCGCCTCGCTGCCGCCCAGTCCGCTCTGGAGTGCGCGCACGTAGCTGTCGTACGCGGCCCGGCGGCGGCCGGCCTGCTCGTAGCAGACGGCCATCATGTACTGCAATAGGGCGACGTTCGGATTTGCCGACGCCACCTTCTCCAGGGCCGGCAGGGCCTCGGCGTAGCGGCCCAGATGATAGCGGGCCGCCCCGAGGCCGAACCAGGCGACCGCGCCGGACGGGAAGCCGCGCGCGGCGACGGCGAACTGCCGTTCGGCCTCCGCGTACCGTTCCATGGCGAAGTGCACCAGCCCGAGGCCGGTGTTCGCCGGCACGTACCGGGGGTCGACGCGCCGGGCGCCTTCGTAGGCCTTCCGGGCGGCCTCGGCGCGTCCGAGCTTGAGCAGGGCGTCGCCTCTGAGCACGTGGAACGGCGCCTGGTCCGTCCGCATGGCCAGGGCCTCTTCGGCTGCGGCCAGTGCTTCGGCCGCCCGTCCTTCCTTCAGCAGCTTGCGGCCCCGGTCGTGCGGCTCGAAGGCCTCATTGACCTGCTGGAGCCGCCGCAGCCTCCGGCGCCAGCGGGCGGCGTAGATGCCGTCGCCCTGCACGTAACGCCCGTCGAGCTTCTTCTCCTCGATCACCCCCTGGGTTTCCCGCAGGCGGTCCGGCGCCTCCGGGTGGGTGGCCAGGTAGCGGTCCAGGACGGACTTGCGGTCGCTGCCCAGCGAGGCCAGGAGCCGCTGCATGGACAGCGCCTCCCGGGGGTCCCAGCCGGCCAGCGCCATGTAGTAGGTGCCGACGCGGTCGGCCTGCCGCTCCTGCTCGCGGCTGTAGGAGAGCCCCAGGACGCCGACGCCGATCTGCCCGGCGCCGACGGCCAGGCGGCCGGCGAGCGAATCCCCCGCCGCCACGTCGGCCACGCCCACCACCACCTGGGTCAGCATCCCCTGGGTCAGTCTCTGGGCCGAGTGGCCGGCGGCCACGTGGGCCAGTTCGTGCCCCATCACGGCGGCGAACTGCGCCTCGTTCTCGAGCTTCGCCAGGAACCCGCGCGTCGCGTAGACATGCCCGGGCAGGGCGAACGCGTTCACGGCCGACGTGTTCAGAATCGTGAAGTCCACCGGCATATCCGCGCGGTGGGAGGTGGCGTGCAGCCGCAGAACGATCGTGCCCAGGTAGACGTTCAGGTCCGGATCGTGATACTCGCCGTCGTACATGAACATCACGTCCGGATGCGCCCGGTGGCCGAGGGCCAGCTCGTTGTCCGGCGAGACAAACATCAGCTCGCCGCGGCCCGTCACGGGGTTCGTGCGGCAGCCGGCCGCCCCCGCCAGCAGCATCAGCGCGGTCAGGCACAATGCGCAGCGTCGGTTCATCGCCCCACCTCGATGACGTAGTCGGGCTTGCCGGAGTCCGGATCGACGTAGGTGAGGTGCCGTTCCAGGGTCTCCAGTCGGGGGGAGCGGATCGGCTCGCGCTCGACGATGCGGCGGCTGATGTGGCAGCCCGATCCGCCCAGGGCGGCCAATACGACTGCGGCGAGCCAGACACCACGCATCGTTTGTTCCTTTCCGAATTGTCCCCGGTTTCGAGGATACTCCATTGTCTCCCGGAGGACAAGCCGTGCGGGGGCGCAGGGCAAGGACGCTCGGCGCTACCCGCAGTGGCCGGCGCGGCCGTCTCCGCGGGGGTCCGCCTCTTTGACAGGGCGGCGGCGGGCGCGTATGATGCCGGGCGCAGGACGTGGCCGCGCCGCATGGAGCCCCGCGTCTTAACTTCCCACACACTCAAGGCTTATGGTGTGCAATGCCCCCGTCTTCCGCCCGCATCACCGCCGGACTGACCGAGTCGCAGAAGGAGGCCGTCTGCTTCGGCGAGGGGCCGCTGCTGGTCGTGGCCGGCGCCGGAAGCGGCAAGACGCGCGTGATCACACACCGCATCGCCCATCTGCTCGGCGGGGGCGTGGCCCCCGAGAACGTCGTGGCCGTCACCTTCACGAACAAGGCCGCCGACGAGATGCGCCGCCGCGTGGAGGCCCTGGTCGGGCGCAGCGTGCAGGTGAGCACGTTCCACAGCTTCTGCGCGCTGCTGTTGCGGCGTCATGCAACGCGCCTGGGCCGCGCGGAGGGGTTCACGATCTATGACCGCGCCGACTCGATGCGCGTGGTGCGGCGTGTGATCAAGGACCTGGAGCTGGACCCGGCCACGTTCAGCCCCACGGCCGTGCTGAACTACATCTCGCTGCACAAGGACCGCGTCGAAGGCCCCGAACAGTGCGCGCAGAGCGCCCTCGGCTACCAGGACGAGGGCTTCGTGCGCGCCTACCGCGCCTACGAGGCCCGGCTGGTCGAGAGCAACGCGATGGACTTCGACGACCTGCTGCTGAAGGTCCTGGACCTGTTCCGCACCTGCCCGGACGTCCTGGCCCGCTACCAGGACCGCTACGTGCACGTGCTCGTGGACGAGTACCAGGACACGAACCTGCCGCAGCACCTGATCGCGCGTGCGCTCCAGGGCAAGCACCACAACATCACCGCCGTCGGCGACCCCGATCAGATGATCTACACCTGGCGCGGCGCGCGCCTGGAGAACCTGATGGAGTTCGAGGAGGACTTCCCCGGCGCGCAGGTGGTCACACTGGAGCGGAACTACCGCTCCTCGGGCTGCATCCTGAAGGCATCCTCAGCCTGCATCGAGTTCAACATCTACCGCCGCCCGAAGCAGCTCTGGACCGAACGTGAGGACGGCGCCCGCGTCCTCCTGGGGGAGTTCGCCGATTCCTACGCCGAGGGCCGGTGGGTGGCCCGGCAGGTCAGCGACCTGATCGAGGGCGGCACTGCCCCGGGCGACATCGCCGTCTTCTACCGGACCAAGCAGCAGTCGCTGCCGGTCGAGGATGCGTTCGCCGGCCTGTCGCTCCCCCACCAGGTGGTGGACAGCGTGGGCTTTTTCGACCGCCGGCCGGTCAAGGACATCACCGCCTACCTGCGGCTGATCGTCAACCCCCGCGACGACGAGGCGTGCCTGCGCGTCATCAACACCCCCGCGCGCGGCATCGGCGCGCGCAGCGTCGAGCGGCTGATGGCGGCGGCGGCGCCCCGCGGCGTGAGCCTGATGGAGGCCGTGCGCGACGTGGGCGACTGCCCGGGCCTGAGCGCGCGAGCGCGCCAGGCCGTGGGGGGCTTCCGGGAACTGCACCGCGATCTGTCGGCGCTGGACGAGACGTCGATGGCCACGCTGATCGGCCGGCTCGTGGCGCGCATCGAGTACCTGGAGCGCCAGTCGGCCGAGGAACGCGCCGATACCGAGGAGACCGTCGACCAGTTGATCGGCTATGCGAAGCAGTATGACGAACGCGCGCCGGAGGGCGGGCTGATGGGCTTCCTGGAGCAGGCCGCGCTCGTGAGCGACGTGGACGGCTGGAACGCCCAGGCCGGCGCCGTGCCCTTCATGACGCTGCATTCGGCCAAGGGCCTGGAGTTCGACGCGGTGTTCATCGTGGGCGTCGAGGAGGACGTGCTGCCGCACCGCCGGGCGCTGGACGACGACCAGCACGGCACCGAGGAAGCGGCCGTGGAGGAGGAGCGGCGGCTGTTCTACGTGGGCATGACGCGCGCGCGCCACCGGCTGTTCCTCACCCATGCGCGCACCCGCACGCTGCGCGGACGCACGGAGGCGGCCGAGCCCTCGCGCTTCCTGGGCGAACTGCCCGGCGACTGCGTGGAACTCGTCGAGGCGACGCCGCCCACGCCGGCCCCGGCCGCCGCCTTCGCCCGGGAGATGGACTACGTTCTGAAGGACAAGAAGATTGCGCTCCGCATCCTGGACGGCGACGGCACCCGCCTGGCGCGCGGCGCGCGCGTGAGCCATCCGCGCTTCGGGGAGGGCATGATCCTGTCCACCGAGTCCATGGGCGCCCGGCACGTGGTGCGCGTGAACTTCTTCAACCACGGCACGATGTCGCTCGTGCTCGGGCCGGACGAGGTTGGCGTCGGGTAGGTCGTCAACTCAGGCGGGGATAGACACGCAGAACCGTCGCCGACAGCGCCAGCGCGGCGGCCACGGCCGCGGCTGCGGCCACTGCGACCGCGCGGCCCAGGCGCCCCATGGGCACCCTCCGGGGGGCCGGGGTCTCGTGCCGCTCCAGGGCGTCCACCTGTGCGAACGCCCGCTCGATCGCCCCGGCGTCGGACGCGCGGACGTACAGGCCCCCCGTCCGGCGCGCCACCGCCTCCAGCTCCGCTTCGTCGAGCGCGTAGGGCTTCATCTCCATGCGCACGCGCCCCGACGGCATGCGCGCCGGGATCGGCACGGGGCCGTCGGACCCGACCCCGAGCGCGTAGATGCGCACCCCGCGGGCGGCGGCAGCCAGCGCGGCGTCGCCGGGCGTCACCTCGCCGGCCGTGTTGCACCCGTCGGTCAGCAGCACGAGCGCTCCCCCGCGCGGCATGCGGGCCGCCGCCAGCGCGATCGCCTCGCCCAGCGCCGTGCGCTTGCCCAGCACCTCCGGCCGCAGGTGGCCGAGCAGAGCCCGGGCGATCTCGCGGTCGAACGTCAGCGGGCACTGCGTGACGGCCCGGTTCCCGAAGGCGATCAGGCCGACGCGATCGCCGCTGCGCCGGGCCAGGAAGGCGTCGGCATGCCGGCGCAACACCTCCATGCGGTCGGCCGGCCGGCCGTCGAGCTGCAGGTCCAGGCCACGCATGCTCTCGGAGACATCGAGCGCCAGCACGATGTCGCGCGCCATGCGGCGGTCCTCCGCGCCGGCCGTCCGCCGGCAGGGGCCCGCTGCGGCCACAACCGACAGCACGGCAGCCGCGCCGCAGAGCAGAGCGGGCAGCCCGAGCAGCCGCACGCGCACGCCGCCCGGTCGCGGCACGGGCGGCAGAGGCGGCCGGTCGCCCGTGCGCCTGCGGGCGAGCAACGCCGCGACGGGCAGCAGCAGGAGCAGCAGCCGGGGCGTCTCAAACTGCATCACAGCCCCCCCCGTAGTCCAGTCCGTCGTGCCGCTGCGTCAGCACGGCGGCAACAAACGCCAGGTCGGCGCGCCGCCGGTCCTCAGGGACGTCGGCTGCCGCGTATTCGGCCGCCTCGACGCGTTGCCAGAAGGCCTCCCACCCCTCCGCCGGGCGGCCGGCCGGCGCGGGGCGTGCGGCCATCTGCCGGGGCGTGCACGCCGTCGTCCCCAGAGCCGTGCGGACGCTGCGCGCCAGGTGTGCGTAGAACTCGCCGGGGGGCAGTGCGAGGGATCGTTCGTCGGGCGGACCCGGTGCCGAGGGCGGCGGCCCGCCGGCCCGGCGGCCCAGGCGGCCGCGCCGGATCAGCCAGTAGAACCCGACGGCGCCGAATCCGGCGGCGATCAGGCCGGCGGGAAGCTGCCGGGAGGGCGCCTCCGGGGATGCGGCGCGGTCCAGAGGGCCGTAGACGTCCCGGATCTCGTCCGCTGCCTCCGCAACGGCCGCCAGTGCCAGGAGCCCTGCGCACAGAACGGCTGCCGGAACCGCCAGTCGCCCGAGGGCCGTCATACCGCACGCTCCCATTGCCGTTGCCGGCAGTCTACTGCGTGCGGCGGCGGGCTGCAACCGGGCGGGCCAGGCGTGCGGTCCGTTGCATTCGGTGCGAACGCCTGCTATAAAGGCCGTACGTCCGCTCGGGAGCCGCCATGAACTGGAAGAGCCATCTGGTCACGTTCGTGCTGATCTTCGTGGTCGTCGTGCTGTTCGCCCAGACGTGCCGTCCGCGCACGGGGCCCGGCGCCGGCGCGCCGCCGGACGCGCGCTACGTCACGCTCACGCTCGAGGGCCGGCCGCCCGGCCTCAGCGAGCTGTCGTATGAAGTGCGGGCCGAACTGGCTGACACGCCGGAGGCGCGGTGGCGGGGTCTGGCGGGCCGCCAGGGGCTGGCGCCCGGGCATGGGATGCTCTACGTCTACCCGGAACTCCAGAGGCCCCGGTTCAGTGAAGAGGCCACCGGGTTCCCGCTCTCCATCGCCTTTCTGCACGAGGACGGGACGATCGGCGAGATCCACGACACGGCCGCCCACGATCCGGCCGTTGTCCAGCCCGCCGAGCCCGTGCGCCACGTGCTGGAGGTGCGGGCGGGGTGGTTCGCGGACCGCGGCGTCGGCCCCGGCGCGCGCTTCCGGATGCCCGACCTGCAGGCCCCGCCCGCCGCCGAGCCGCCGGCGCCGCCGGAGGGACCGGGCGAACCGACGGCGCCCGAGTAGCCGACCGAGGGCTCCCCGCCCGCCGCGCCCGCTTCGGGGACCACACCGCGCACGGCGTCAAGGCGTTGACTTGGGGGCGGCGTCGGCTTAGTCTGGGGGCAGGATGTTCCACTGGAGGAAGGGGGGCTTGCCGCAATGAAACGCGTTCTGATGGTCGTCGTCCTGATTGCCGTCTGCGGCGCCCTGGCCTGGCGCTTCGCCCCGGGCTGCCGTCAACAGGCCGCTGACCTGTACGGCCGCCACGCGGGCTGGACCGAGGAGGCGCGCCGTGCGGACCCCGTCGGGTTCATCGAGCACGCCGAGCGCAATCTCCATGGGCACCTGGCGGCCATGCAGCGCACCACGCGCGACCTGGCTGCCGCCCGCGAGCGTCTCAAAGTGGCCGCCGACCATGCGCGCGCGTCGTCCGAGGCGGCCGGCGAACTGGCCGAGTCGTTCCGGGCCGCCTACCGGAAGGCCGAGGCCGAGGGCGGCTATCCCGCGCGGCTGGAGGGGCGCGACTACAGCCGTGCGGAGCTGATCGAGCAGGTGCGCCTGATCCTGCAGCAGCGGACCGACAGCGGCGAGGCCGTCGTCCAACTGGATCGCACCGCCGAGGAGGCGGCCCGGCGCGAACTGGAACTCGTGGGCCAGATCGCGCGCATCAAGGCGACCCTCGACATGCTGCCCGCCCAGCGCGAGATCGCGCGCGCCCGCGAACTGACCGGCCAGACCGAGAAGACGTGGGGCGAGGTGAACGCGCTGATGGACCGGAACGAGGAGCTGCTGACGAGTTCGCCCGTGCGGACGGTGGACGAACTCCTGGCCCACCGGGCCGAGGCCGCGCAACCGGCGGCCGGGGAGGCGGACGCGGACGTGATGGCGTTCCTGGAGGCGGAGCAATGAGCGCGTTCCGCTGGGGCATGGTGGCGGTGGGCGCCTTCCTGGCCCTGTACGCCACCGCAACGCTGCTGCGGGCGCGGGGCGAGGCCCACCAGCGTCGCACGACGATGGGCTGCGGCTTCGTGCTGCTGGCCGGGCTGGTGTGGGGCTACGCGCTGGGCGGATTCCTGGATGACCCGTGGGGTGCCAGGCGGCTCGGCATGGCGTTCGCCCTGGTCCTGCCGGCGCTGGCGGCGCTGGCCAACCCCGGGCGGCGCGGCATCGTCATGGCGATGGCCATGCTCGTGGTCGCCGTTGCGCTGGGGGCCGACCAGGTGGCGCCCCTGCTGCGGCGGGTGCACAGGACGCCGTCGGGGCGGGTGGCCGGGAAGGTCTCCGGCACGCTGGAAGAGGCGCGCGCACGGATCGAGAGCACTCGTGCGGTCCTGGCCGACCTGGAGGCCGAACGGGCCGATCTGCGCCGCGCGGTGCAGGCGACCGGACACCGCGACTTCGAGTCCCTCGCGGCGGACCCGCAGGCGTATACGCTGCTGACGGAACTGGCCGAGGTGGACCGGCTGCTGGAGTCGGCCCGGACGCGGCTGGAGCGGCTGAGCGTTGACGTGCCCCGGCTGGAGTCAGCCCTGAGGCGCCTGGAGCGGTTCGAGCGCGCGGAGGCCGCGACCGGCGAAGAGGTCGCCCGGGCCGAGATCGAGCAGATCGTGGCGCGGCTCCAGGCGGAGGCCGTGGAGACCGGCCCGGTGACGGTCGAGGAGCACATGCAGCGCCAGGCGCTTCGCGCGATGTTCGAGGCCGAATTCGAGCCGAGGTGACAGGCGGCAGGCCCCAGGTGATGGGGGATGCACAGGCGGCGCTCACAGCCGTGGGATCTCCACCTCCGCTCCCGCCTTCTCGTCGGAGAGATAGGCCGCGTAGATCGTCGCCACGGTGTCGATGCCCAGGTCGAGGTCGCATTGCGGGCGGGCGCCGGTCGCGGCGCAGGTCATGAAGTCCTGCAGCTCGGCCTGGTAGCCCATCGTGAAGTTCTCGTCCGGCGCGGCCTGCACCCAGCCCTCCTGCGTGCTGATCTTCTCCATCAGGTAGACGTCGGCCATCTGCTCGGCCTTCGGGTTGTAGGTGTCCATCAGGCCGGCAGGGCTCAGGAGGCAGCGGGTGCGGTGGTTGTTGGCGAAGACCTCCACGTAGTCGTACACGCCGCCCAGGCAGAGTTCGCTCGTGACCACGTCGCCCACGGTGCCGTCGCTGAACGTCACGTGCATGAAGCCGTAGTCCTCGATGTCGTGGTAGTCCGTGCGGATGTGGCCGGCGTCGCGGTATTTGGGCAGGCGCGTGATCTGGTGCGTGCGGGCGCAGACGCGTGTGGGCCGGATCGGACGTCCGTCGCGCGCCATGCCCTCGATGCGCTTCAGGTAGAGCAGGCCGCCGAGCGGATGGCAGCCCTTTCCGATGAGGGAGCCGCCGCCGGCGAAGCGCCAGATGCCGTAGACGGGCGAGGCGGAGCCGTTGTGGGATTCCTCGCCGATCATGCGCAGGATCTGCGCGGCGCTCTTCTCGACGATCTCACGCTCCTTCTGGATGCTGGGCGCGTAGATGTAGTTCTCCGCGTAGCCGAAGAAGACGCCCGCCTTGCGCACGGCGTCGGCGATGCGCCGCAGACGCCCGACGACGGCGTCGAGCATGGGCGCCTTCGGGGCGAGGTCGCCGCGGTAGTCCTCGCCGGCATCGGGTGGGCCGAAGAAGCCGGTCAGGGGCTTCTCGCAGATGATGCCCTTGCCAGCCTCGACGGCGGCCAGGATGCCTTCCTCATGGGCGTACGGCGGCGAGCAGAGGTCGACGACATCGACGTGGTCGAGCATGGAGTGCAAATCGTCAAAGACGGGGATGCCGTGCGTCTCGCCGAAGGCGCGGCGGCTTTCCTCCCGCAGGGACGTGACGCCCGTGACTTCCACGCGCACGCCATGCACGCGCCGAAGACACTCCAGGTGAAAGCGGCCCGCAAACCCGACCCCGACGATCCCCACGCGCAACGTCTTCATCATTGTCTCCCGTGTATGTGTACGTGGAACCGTCCCCGCACTTGATCTCATCGTCCATTCGCCGATCGCGAGGATGACGGCGATATCCTCGGCACCCACAGACTATGCCCTGCGAGTGGCAGTCCCGGATCATTCACCACTGAAACACTGCGTACAAGGAAGAGGGCCTCCTGAGCGGCTGCAATGGGCTCGAAACCTCAATCTCGCGTCCCCAGCCGAGGAGGCCTTCGCGTGACAGGCTGTTCGCGGCAGCTGACCTTCAGTTTCTATCAGGATAAGCGCCTGGTCGCCGATTTCAAGGGCGGCCAGATCTCTTCCGACGCCGGCCTCCTGTCCCCGCGCGCCCTCGATGAGAAGCTGGGTTGGACAGCCCAGGCCGCCGGCGTGATAGATGAACGCGAAGGCAGATCGGCCACGGGGCTCCGCCTCTGCCTTCTGCTCAACTTCGGAGCTTCGAAGGTTCAGGTGAAGCGTGCCGTCAACCGCCGATGAACGCCGATAAACGCAGATAGAGTGGACACGTTGTCCGAGCACGCGCTTGAGCGCCACCGCAGACTGATCCTGCACGCCGCGACGCACCCGCCCTGGATCAGGGAGGCGCGCTACCCGGCTTGCGAACAGGGCGAGCAAACGGGTCGCGAGCCCGAAGGCCGAGTCCCGAAGGGATGCAGCGGCCCGCCGGCGTGACCGGAAGACCGAGCACGGTTGCCGGCGCGGAAAGCGCCCGAACGGCTTTGACAATCGCTCCGAACCGCGGTAGGTTGACAGGCTGGCCCGGACTTTCCAGTCCCAGTCTCTCCCGTACCCGCAGGAGGCCGCACGATGGCCAAGAAGACGGTGAAGGTCGGCGTGATCGGAACGGGCGGAATCGCCACCGTCCAGGCGAAGAGCCTGTCCAAGCTCGAAGGCGTCGAGATCGTCGCCGGCTGCGACATCGATCCCGAGCACTTGAAGACGTTCTGCGACACCTACGGGGTCGAGAAGCGGTTCGAGGACTACAACGACCTGGTCAGACTGCCCGAGTTGGACGCCGTGACCGTCTGCACGCCCAACTACGTGCACAAGGACCCGACGATCGCCGCCCTGAAGGCCGGCAAGCACACCATGGTCGAGAAGCCGATGGCCATGAACGCCGCCGAGGCGCAGGCGATGATCGACGCGGAGACCGGGAGCGGCAAGACGCTGACGATGGGCTTCCAGTTCCGGCTGCGGCCGGACGCTCAGGCGCTGAAACGCTTCGCCAACGACGGGCGGTTGGGCAAGGTGCTGTTCGTGCGCTGCCAGGCCCTGCGGCGGCGCGGCATCCCGAGCTGGGGCGTCTTCGGCCAGAAGCACCTCCAGGGCGGCGGACCGCTGATCGACATCGGCGTGCACATCATCGAATGCGCCCACTTCCTGATGGGGGAGCCGAGGCCCGTCGCCGCCAGCGCGCAGACCTACACCTACCTGGGCAACAAGAAGCCCGTCACCGATGCCCCGTGGGGCAACTGGGACTGGGAGACCTACACCGTCGAGGACCTGGCCGTCGGCATGATCCGGTTCGAGAACGGCGCCGTCATGTCCATCGAGTCCAGCTTCGTCGCGCACATCAAGGAGAACGTCTTCACCTGCCAGCTCATGGGCGAGAAGGGCGGCTGCCTCCTGACCCCGACGGAACTCTACACCGATGACGCCGGCGTCATGGTGGACATCGAACCCTCCTACGTCGGCAAGTGGGACTCGATGGACCGCAAGATCAGCGACTGGATCGGGCGCGTCCGAGGTGAGGTCGAGACCCAGTGCCCGAGCAACGCGGGCCTGATGGTGCAGAAGATCCTGGACGGCCTCTACGCCAGCGCCGAGGCCGGCCGCGAGGTCGCGATCGACTGAGCGCGGGAGACCGTTCCGGGGCCTCGCCCCCGGCTGTGTCGTGCCCGGCCCCGCCCAGGCGGGGCCGGCTTCGCTCAGGGAGGGATGTGGCATGCCCGCCATGCCCAACGTTCTGTTCGTCACCACGGACCACCTGCGGGCCGACCTGCTGGGCTGTGCCGGCGATCCCGTCATGCAAACGCCGGAGATCGACGCCCTGGCGCAGCATTCCGTCCGCCTGACCGACCACTTCGCGCAGAACCCCGTCTGCCACCCGTCGCGCGCCTCCATGATGACCGGCCGCTACCCGTGCCACCACGGCGTCCGCTGGAACTTCAACGACCTGAGCGAGAACGAGATCACGCTGCTGGAGCACTTCAAGCGGAACGGCTACACGACGGCCACCATCGGCAAGTACCACCTGGACCAGCGGCGCTTCCGCGCGGCGATCGACCACCACGAGGCGGCGTCGATCCGCAACATGAACCCGGACAACCCGTTCGTCCAGTACGTGAGGTCGCGGGGCCACGAGTACAGGACCGGATTCGACCTGCCCCGGTTCCGCGAGCGGCTCGGCGCGGTGCCGCAGCCGGACCAGCCGGAGGACTGCCACCTCGACGCCTACGTGGGCAGGAAGACGTGCGAGTACCTGAAGCGCCTGGACGGCGGGCAGCCGTTCTTCCTCTGGCTGGGCTTCTACGGGCCGCACCACCCCTACGTGCCCTCGGGCCGGTTCGCGACGATGTATGATCCCGACGAGGTGCCGCCCTTCCACCGGTCGGAGGACGACCTCCGCAAGAAGCCCGTCGAGTACCGCCTCTACCGGCAGGCGGAGGCGCACAAGTACTTCGGCTTCGCCGAGGCGTCCGAACGGACGTTCCGCGAGATGAAGGCCGCCTACTACGGCATGGTCTCGCAGATCGACTGGCAGCTCGGCCTCGTGCTCGAGACGCTGCGGGAACAGGGTCTGGCGGACGATACCGTCGTGGTCTTCACCAGCGACCACGGAGAGTGCTGCGGCGACCACGGCATGCCGGCGAAGGCGCCGTTCCTGCTCGACTGCATGCTGCACGTGCCGTGCATCATCCACGCGCCGGGCGGCCGGCAGGGCCGGGAGTGCAGCGAACTGACGGAGTCTGTGGACCTGTACCCGACGATCTGCCGCCTGGCCGGCCTCGACGTGCCGGAGTGCGTGCAGGGGCGGGACCTGAGCGCGCTGGTCACCGGCGATGCATCGAACTACCGGCCGCGCGAGGCCGTCTACGCGGAAGCCGTGGACAAGCGCTGCCTCCGCACGCGCGAATGGAAGCTCATCCACTACCCGAACAAGCCGTACGGGGAACTCTACCACCTGGCCGAGGACCCGCACGAGCTGAACAATCTCTACCACGAACGCCCCGACGTGCGCGAGCCGATGACGGTGCAGTACTACCGACACCTGGACGCCATCGAGGACTTCAGGCACCCGAGCTACGCCCGCTTCACCGGCACCGATCCTGACGCAGGCGATGAAGTGACGCACTACCTGACGTGGTAGAACGGGCCGTCAGCCCACGTTCCCGGGCCCCTTCATCGCCGTGCTCTTCCAGGCCGGCCCCTGGAACGTCCGGACGCGCTGGATCACCCGAGCGGCGCGGACGCCGGGCACTGGGGAGGCGCCGGCGTCAGGCGTGGCGCGGAGCGCCGGCGCCGTCCAGCAGGAGCGTCTCGCCCACCGTGCAGCCGATGTCGCGGGCGATGACGGGGCACTTGGCCTTCAGCAGGAAGCAGACGGGCGCGGCCGCGTCGCTCAGCGTTTCGTAGTTCGCCTGTCCCTTGGCGATGACCAGGTCGGCCGTCGCAAACAGCGCGCGGAACTCCTCCGAGCAGTCCTCCAGCACGGTACCGGGGATGGCGCTGCCCGTGCTCACCACACGCAGCCCTTCCGGCAGGCCGGCCTGCGCGGCATCCTCCAGCGTCGCATCGTTGATGATGGGCCCGCCCTTGACGGCGAGCGTGACGTCCGCGCACGGGAGAAAGGGTATGAACAGGCCGTCGAAGACGATCTCCCCGGCGTTGTCGGCCAGGTAGAGGACGCGCCGGGCCGACTCGACCCGCCGACGGAACTTCGGCACGGGCAGGCCGCGGACAGGGGCGGCGAGCGTCTGCTCGATGGTGCGTTCGACCAATTGTTCATCGGGTTTCAGGTGGCGGCGCGCCCCCCAGTCCATGATGTTGCCGGCGATGGCGATGCGCAGGGCCGTCTCGAAGGGGTCGTCCGAGTTGCGTACGAGCAGGCGCATCCGCGGCACGAGCGCGTGCGCGTGAGCATTCGCGTCGTCCTTCACCTGCCGGTAGGGATCGGCGCAGCCGGTCTGCTCTCGGATCAGCCGGTGGATGCGGGCCGCCATCGGCGGCGGCGGTTCGTCGTCCGGGAAGTCGCCCAGGAACTGAAGCGCCCGGCGCATGATGCGCATGCGCAGTCCATGGTCGTCGGTCACCATCGAGACGGCGTCGAGCGTCTGCTGCACGAAGCAGGGAAGGCATTCCAGGTAGGTCTTCACGGGGGGTCTCCCTGGAGGAACTCGGCGGATCAGCCGGCCCCGAGTTCCTTCTCCATCTCCTGCCAGAGTGCCCGCACGGCCGTCGCGGCCGGCCCGCGGCCGTGTTCCACGAGGTTGCGGCCGGCGCAGAGGGCTTCGTTGACATTGGGATCGAAGGGGATCCGGCCGATGACGCGGGCGCCGTATTGGGAAGCCATCGCGCGGATGCGCTCGGCCTGCTCCGTGTTGAGGTCGCACTTGTTGATGCAGATCACGCTCTGCACGCCGAAGTGCCGGCAGAGCTGCAGGGCACGTTCCATGTCGTGCACGCCGGAGACGGTCGGCTCGGTGACGATCAGGGCCAGGTCGGCGCCCGAGACGGAGGCGATGACGGGGCAGCCGGTCCCCGGCGAGCCGTCGTTGATGATCCTGGACTGCCCGCCGTCGGCGGCCAGGTCCGATGCGCGCTCGCGCACGTGCGTCACCAGCTTGCCGGAGTTCTCCTCGGCGATGCCCAGCCGCGCGTGCGACATCATGCCGTGGCACGTCTCGGAGACGTAGCTCTGCCCCGTGCAGTTGTCGGTGACGTCGATGGCCCCGATCGGGCAGACGTGTCCGCAGAAGCCACAACCCTCACAGGCGAGGTCGTTCACGGCGTAGGCGGTGGGCGTTCCGTCGGCGGCATACACGGGATCGATGGCGTCGAAGTGGCAGTGCGCAGCGCACACGCCGCAGGCGACGCACTGCGCGGAACGGATCGTCGCCTTCTTTCCACCGTAGAAGTCCTGCGCTTCCAGAACGCGCGGCCTGAGCAGCAGATGCAGGTCGGCGGCGTCCACGTCGCAGTCGGCCATGACCTTGTCATCGCTCAGTGCGGCCAACGCGGCCGTCACCGTCGTCTTGCCCGTGCCGCCCTTGCCGCTGATGACGGTGCACTCCCGGTATGTCCTGCCGCTGCCCGAGCGCGGCGGGGCCGTCTCGGCCGGCGCTGTCTGCGTGTTCCATACCTCCGCCGGAGCGGCCGGCGGTTCCTGTGTCGACAGCTCGACCATGCGCCGGTAGACGGACAGCAGTTCGTCCGCCACCTCCGGGAAGGCGTCGATCAGCAGGTCGCCGCGCGAGTAGGTCTCCGCGTACTTCCGGCTGAACGGGATGCGGCCGATGATGGGCACGCCGACGCGGTCAGCGTATTCCCGGATGATGGTGTCCCGTCCGTCGGATCGGTTCACCACGATGCCCGTGGGACGGCGCAACTCGAGCGCCAGGCCGACCGCCAGGCCCAGGTCGTTGAGCCCGAAGGGCGTCGGTTCGGTAACGAGGATCACCGCGTCGGCATCCCGCACGGCCTCCACCACCGGGCAGGCGGTGCCCGGGGCGGCATCGATCAGCGTCAGGCCCTCGTCGGCCGCGTGCTGCTTGACGCCGCGCACGACCGCGGGCGCCAGGGGCTCGGCCACGTTCAGCAGGCCGTGGGCGAAGTAGAACTCGCCGGAGCCGGGGTCCGCCTCCACCGTGCCGATGACCACCTCGTGCTCGCTCAATGCGCCTTCGGGGCAGATGTAGCTGCAGAGCCCGCACGCGTGGCAGAGTTCGGAGAAGATGAGCACGTTGGGTGTCGGGGGACCGTCCTCGGACGGCTTGTTGACAACCGCGATGGCGTTGTAGTTGCACGCCTCCTGGCACTTCCTGCAGCCGGTGCACCGCTCAGGGTCCCATTGCGGGCGTCGCACCGCGACGTCTTGCCTTTCGGAGAAGTGCGGGTGAACGAACAGGTGATCGTTCGGCTCCTCGACGTCGCAGTCAAGGAGGCGGACCGGCTGCCGGATGCTGTCGCCGCGCGTCAGGGCGGCGGCCATGTTGACCGCGACCGTCGTCTTGCCCGTGCCGCCCTTGCCGCTGGCGATGGTAATGACCATGGTACTTCACTCCCATGAACTCGGATGGCATACGACTCCGGCTATGCGTTCGGCGCGGCCGAAGGGGACTCGCTCGCTTCGATGATCTGTTCGACCACGCGGAGGAACGCCTGCCCCGCCGCGGTCTCGGCGCCACCCCTGACGAACGGCACGCCGTCCTCGCACGCCTGCATCAGCGTGGGGTCGAGCGGGATGCGGCCCAGGAAGGGCACGCCGGCCCTGCCGGCCATCGCCTCCCCGCCTCCGGCCCCGAACACATCGGTGCTCTTGCCGCAGTGCGGGCAGACGAATCCGCTCATGTTCTCCACCACGCCGAGAACGGGCAGGTGGAGCTGCCGGCAGAAGCCGATGCACTTGCGCACGTCGGCCAGGGCCAGCTCCTGAGGCGTCGTCACGACGACGCCGCCGGTGGCGCCCGGTATGAGCTGGCAGACCGACAGCGGTTCGTCGCCCGTGCCGGGCGGCAGGTCGACGATCAGGTAGTCCAGCTCCCCCCATTCCACGTCCGCAAGGAACTGACGCAGCACGTTCATCTTCAACGGGCCGCGCCAGATGACGGCGTCGTCCTTCTGGCGAAGCAGGAACGCGATGGACATGACCTGAAGGCCCGGGCCACAGGGCGCGGGCAGGATCTTCTGCCCGTCCGAGAGCAGGTGAGTCTCGTCCAGCCCCAGGATCTTCGGCACGCTGGGGCCATGGAAGTCGGAGTCCAGCAGGCCCACCTTCCGGCCCGTCATGGCCAGGGCGACGGCCAGGTTTGCCGCCACGGTGCTCTTGCCGACGCCGCCCTTTCCGGACATGACGGCCACGGTGTGCTTGATGCCGGCCACCTGCTGCCGGAGGCGGCGCTCCTGTTCCTGACGTTCCTGCATCTGGTCTGGCCGGGCATTCCCGGCCCCGGAGGGCTCCTCAACGGACTGCTCTGGGTCAGGCATGGGTTGTGCGTCCTTCCATAGATGTGGTCTTTCGGCACGTCACGTGATCGGCGCGCGGGGAGGCGTCAGCGGAAGAACCCGTCCCGCCACCAGAGGAAGTAGCCCCAACGCGAGTCAAGGTTGTATCCGTCCGCGTCCGTGCCGGCCGGTGCTTCGTCGTCCGCCTCAAGGAGCATCCTGCACGGTTCGCCGAACACAAGCAGACGGTAGGCGCCGTTGATGGCGGCAAAGCGGCGGGCCGCATCGGGGTCGCCCGCCTTGCGGTCCGGGTGGTTCTCCTTGCAGGCCCGTCGCCAGGCACGCTTCAGTTCCTCGGGCGGGGCGTCCTCCGGCACGTCCAGGATGCGGCGCGCGATCCTGCGCGCGCGCACCTCGCGTTCGAGCCGGTCCTGGAACTGGGAATCGTCCACCCTCAGACCCGCCATCCTGTCGCTCAGGGCCGTGCGGCTTCCTATTCGAGCTCTGCGTCCTGCAGGTATTGTCGAATGCACAGTTCGCACGCCTGCCGTTCGGAGCCTCCCCGGGCGAACCGGCGGAACTCCTCCAGCCAGCTGTCTCCCTCGTCGCGCCGGCGGCCGACAAAGGCGAGGAAGCAGACGAGCCGGTCCAGCGTCTCGCGATCGATCGCATGCTCCATCCTGCACGCCATGGAGTCGGATCGTTCGGCCTCCAGGCCGAGCACGCCCTCAAGGAAGTCCCTGATGACGCGGTGCCTCAGCAGGATGCGCCCCGCCCGTTCGCGCCCCTCAGGCGAAAGCGTGACCGGCTCATAGGGCTCGTAGTTGACGAGCCCCTTGTCGGAAAGGCTCTGGAGCGCCGTGGTTACGGCCGACTTCGCCACGTTGACCATGGCAGAGATGTCGCGCACGCGGGCAAAGCGCTTCTCCCGCTCAAGCCGGTAAATGGCCTCCAGATAGTCCTCCAACGCGGCACTCAGTTGCCCCGTCAACGCCATGGCCGTTCCTCCAACTCGTTGTTCTACTAACAGAACATTATACTCCCTGGCGAACATAATGCAAGCGAACGGGCTGGTGAACGCGGCAGGCGCCACTGTTGTACCAGAACGCACGTTGAACGGCGGTCACGGCCGCACTATACTCCGGCGGTCTGAAGGCGGAACGGCCGGCACGATCGCTACGAGGGCTGACGCATGAAGATCGAACACATGGGCTTCATCGTGCAGGCGCCGATCGACATGGGCGCCTGGTATGCGGAACACCTGGGCTTCCGGATCGTCGTCCGCAACGGCGACAACGACCAGGGCTCGACGTGGCTGGCCGACGATGCCGGCGCCCTTCTGATCGAACTGGGTGCGACACCGACCACTCCGCCGGTGGATTTCGCGTCGCTGGCGCCGCTCCAGGTGCATCTGGCCGTTGCCAGCGAGGACGCGGAGGAGGACAGCCGGCGGCTGCAGGCAGCCGGCGCGGCCTTCGTCGAGCGCTGCGCCAGCGCTCCGGGCGACACGATCCTGCTGCTGCGCGACCCATGGGGCATGGCGATCCAGCTCGTCCAGCGCGGTCCCGACAGCCCCTTCCGCCGTAGCGCTTCCTCAGCGTGCTACTTTGAGTCAGGGCACTGCCATGCCGATTGAGACGGACGCAATTCTGGAGGTTCTGGCCGAACTGGTGGCCGCGCGAGGCCCGTGCGGCCATGAGGACGAGGTGGACGCCGTCTGCCGGCGCCATCTGGAGCCCTTCTGCGACGAAGTGACCACCGACCCGGCCGGGAACGTCGTCGGCCTGATCCGCGGCCAGAGCCGCGAGCCCGGCGTCAAGGTGATGGCGCACAAGGACGAGCTGGGCGCCTACGTGAAGCGCATCGAGGACGACGGGCGGCTCAGTGTGCGGCCCCGCGGGTTCCTGTATCGGCGCTTCGGAGACGGGCCGGTGGACGTTCTGCCGGACAGCGGGGAGCCCATCCCGGGCGTGATCGGGCTCGGCCCGCGCCATGCGTCCGAGAACCCCGGCGAGCCCCGCGACGGCAAGGAGGTCTCGTGGGAGGCCGTCCGCGTGAACACGCGCCTGAGCCGCGACGAGCTGCGGGTGCGCGGCGTTCACGCGGGCTCCCGCGTCGTGGTCGGTCGCAGCCGCCGGCGGCTGTTCTTCTTCGAGGACTGCGTGGGCAGCTATTTCCTGGACGACCGCGCGGGCATCGCCCTGATGCTGGCGGCGGGCGCCGAGGTCCGCCGGGGCGGCCCGCCCCCGTGTGACGTGCACTTCATCTGCTCGTCGTTGGAGGAGATCGCGGGCGGCTCGGCCGCGTATGCGTCGCACTCCCTGCCCGGGGAGATCCTGCTCGCGCTCGACGTCGCCCCGGCCGCACCCGAGTATGACGTCCCACTCGACGCGATGCCCGTCATCCTCGTCAGCGACCAGCAGTCGGTCTACTCCCGTGCGGTCTGCCGGGCCCTGGCCGAGGCCGGCGAGGCGGCCGGGACAGGATCACGCTACGCGGCCGTCGAGCATTACGGCTCGGATGCGTCCTGTGTGCGGAAGACGGGCGGCGCGGCGCAGATCGGCTGCCTGGGCCTGCCGACGGACAACACGCACGGGTTCGAGGTGTGTGTGCGGGAGGGCCTGACGAACTGCGCGAAGCTGCTGGCGGCCTACCTGCAAACGGGCGGTAGCGGTTCCGCTTGACGTACGCAAGAGGGGCCGGCAACGCCGCCGGCCCCTGTCGCTTCACGCACACGCTTCAGCAGGAAATCACTGCTGCGGAGGCATCGGGGCTCCCGGCGCCATCCCGCCCTGCATCATGCCCTGCTGCATCTGCTGCAGGGCCGCGACCATGGCGGTGAGTTCGGCCTCGCTCAACTGGGTGGCCAGCCGCACTGTGGCGCCCTCGCCGTAGATCCGCGCGTTGTCGATCAGCGGACGGAAGGGCTGGAACATCATGGCCATGAAGTTCGACGGCTGCGCCATCTGGGCCTTGACGCCGTTCAGGCCCTCCGCGCCCTGAGCGGCGACCTGCACGGCGGTGGCGGCGTCGGCCAGCTCGAGCAGGCCGTTGATGGACAGCCCGGCGGGCATCGAGACGCCAAGGGCCACCCCCTTGGTGCCGGCCAGCCAGGCGGGCGCGTTGGGGTCGGCCTGGGCCTGGGCCTTGAGGTCGTCGGTCAGGACGAAGGCCCCCTGGATCGGCTCGCGGAGATACGGGGAGGCCAGTTGCCGGGCTGCCTTGAGATCGTCGCGAGCCTGGCCCCTGAACGCCACGATCCCCTTGGCCAGGCTGGCCTGGGTGGACCCGAACAGAAGCGTGGTGTCGTCGGCGACGACCAGCATGGGCGACTCGCCGGGGCCGGCGGCATGGTCCAGGGCATAGGCCGCCATGCCCTCGACGGTGGTCGCCTGCCCCGTCAGGAACTGGGCGACATCCTCGCGGATCGTCTCGGTGCCCTTCACGAGGCCGCTCACTTCCGGCGGGCCTCCCTCGGCTCCCGGCAGCACGAACAGGACGAACTGGTCGAGCTTCTGCACGTCCACCGGCACGGGCATGCCCTGCCTCAGGCTCTGAGCCAGCGGAGAGCCGAGCAGCCTGGGCATGTCGACGAGCAGGTAACCGACGGAACCCGCCGGCGCCTGGTCCAGCAACTGGAGCCGCGCCCGGGGCGGGGCGACCACGGCAGTCTGCGCGTGAACCGCGAAGGCCGACATCAGCAGGCAGACAACACAGAACAGCAGCTTGGCATGCTTCATGGGGTTCAATCCTGCCTCTCTATGCACACTCGCTGGGAAATCCCCTGTCGTCCGGTCGGGCAGCCATGCATCGCCGCCCACCGACACCGGAAGGCAATCCATCGGTCCTGCGCCGGCCCCTCCTCTGGCCATGATCGCAGAAATCGCGTTCGGCAGCCGTCCGACGCTCCAGGCCGGGCGCTCAAACCATGCCCGAATAGTACGCGCGCCGGGCCGGTCTGTCAAGGTGAAAACCGGGGGGGCCGCCCCGAGGCTCGTCTGCGGGCGGCACGGTCCGTGCCCCGCCCCGCGCCCGTCGGACACCCCGCGTGCAAAAAATGAGCCTTGACTTCCCCGGGCGTCGCGCTATCATCGGTTATTGGCGGTGGGGGCACCAGGGGGAGATGTTTGGTCGCCGTTTGGGAATGGGAGGCGTTCATGACGGCAAACGACTTGGTCGGGCAGGTGATGGCGCAGTTGGGTGTCGGCGAGGACCAGGCGAAGGGGGGAGCCGGCCTTCTTCTGAAACTGGCCAGAGAGAAGCTGGGCGGCGACTTCGCCGAGGTCACCAAGGTCGTGCCCGACGTGCAGGGTCTGATCGATTCGGCCCCCGAGACCGGCGGTATGGGCAAGCTCGTGGGCCGGTTGGCCGGCACGCTGGGCGGTGCAAAGGCGGGCGGCCTGGGCGGCCTCGCCGATCTGGCCGGGGGCTTCAGCAAGCTCAAGCTGGACCCCGGCATGATCGAGAAGTACGCGGGCGTCATACTCAGCTTCGTCAAGAGCAAGGGCGGGCCCGCTGTGATGCAGATACTCTCCAAGGTGCTGAAGGGCGGCGGGGCCGCATCCTGAGTCCGGAGAGCGTGAACGCAGCAGCACAGGAACTCGAACGGAGGGAGTACGATGGCGAAGCTGGTCGATATCGAGGGCATCGGTCCGGCCTATGAGGCCAAGCTCAAGGAGGCCGGCGTCACGACGGTCGAGGACCTCCTCAAGAAGGGCGCAACGCCCAAGGGTCGCACGGACCTGGCCGCGGCCACCGCAATCAGCGGCAAGAACATCCTCCGCTGGGTGAACCACGCGGACCTCTTCCGCATCCACGGCGTCGCCGGCGAATACGCGGAACTGCTGGAAGCGGCGGGCGTGGACACGGTGGCCGAACTCGCGCGGCGCCGTCCCGACAACCTCCTGGCCGCCATGACGAAGACGAACGAAGAGAAGAAGCTCGTCCGTGTGGTGCCGTCGGCAGCCATGGTCACCAAGTGGGTCGAGGAAGCCAAGTCGCTGCCGCGCGCCGTGGAATACTGACGGCCGTCGCGCCCTGACGTGAGCCGATGCGGAGATGGAGCGCAACGGAAGCCCGGGTGGCGTCCCGAGCCCGTTGCGCTCCTCTCGTCTTCAGCGCTTCCCGGCATGCGCGCCCGCAGACGGCTCAGGTGATGGTCTCGAAACCGGTGATGACCGGCGGCACCGCGAATGCGTTCCCGTTGCCTTCGATCTCCAGGGAGTCGAGGCCGGCAGCACCGTCGAGGGCGGCCGATCCCTCGACGGTGATGGCGCCGGCAGGTCCGACCTCCGCACGGTCATCTCCCGCGCCCATCCGCA
>Ga0123328_1000850_pt1 | contig 31086 bp, 15 predicted proteins | sample BioC12SIPDNA_2_FD_89702 | JGI IMG/M metagenome (GOLD analysis project Ga0123328, IMG submission 89702) | Anaerobic biogas reactor microbial communites from Washington, USA - Biogas_R1_A C12 SIP DNA | ecosystem: Engineered > Bioreactor > Anaerobic > Unclassified | place: Washington, USA...
ACCCAGGACGCCGCAGGGAAGACGCTCACGCGGGAGCGGTTCGAGGCGGAGACGGCGGCCGCCGTGCGGCGGCTGGTGGACGAGTGGAACCTCGGCGCCGCCCTCATCTCCACCCACCGCATGGACGACGCCGTCATGGAGTCGGTCCTGCGGCGGATTGACCGGCCGGGCCGCGCGGTCCTCTACAAGTGCCGCGACTTCGACCACCGCGAGCTGATGGCCGTCATGGGGATGTCAGAGTTCATGGTCGGCATGCGGCTCCACTGCCAGATCCTCGCCTTCGCCGCAGGCACGCCGTGCATCGCCCTCAACTACGCCCCCAAGGTCCGGCATTTCATGCAGATGGCCGGCCTGGAGGACCTGGTGATCGAGCTGGACGGGGGATACTCCGCCGACGGGCTGCTCGGGCGCTGCGCCCACCTGCGCGACCACCGGGAAACCCTCCTCCCCGACATGCTCGCCCGCGTTGCCGCCCTGAAGCAGGCCGCGAAGAACAGCCCCGCCGAACTCGCCAAAGTCATGGGCGGATAGAGGCAGACTCAACGCAGAGGCGCGGAGAGCGCAAAGGGCGCAGAGTATCCGGGAAGAGTCCGATGCGCGGGCCGCCGCACGGCCTGTTCTTAGAGCAGGCCGAGTTCTTTGAGGCCGTCTATGCCCGTGCGGACCTCGCCCGCGGAGCGGTGCAGGGACGCGCGGTCGGCGTTGGAAATGTCCAGCTCCAGCACCTTCTCCACGCCGTTCATCCCCAGGAAGCAGGGGACGCCCATGTAGATGTCGCTGAGGCCGTACTCGCCGCTGAGGAGGGCGGCGCAGGGCAGGAGCTGGCGCTCGTCGCGGAGGATGGACTGGACCATGCGCACGGCGCTGGCGGCGGGGGCGTAGTAGGCGCTGCCGGTCTTGAGCAGCGCCACGATCTCGCCGCCGCCCTTGCGGGTGCGCTCGACGATGGCGTCAATGCGGTCCTGCGGCAGGAGCTTCGTGATGGGGATGCCGGACACGGTGGTGTACTGCGGCAGGGGAACCATGTCGTCGCCGTGGGAGCCGAGGACCATGGTGTCCACGTTCTTCATGCTGACGCCGAGCTCCATGGCGACAAACGAGCGCATGCGCGCGCTGTCGAGGCAGCCCGCCATGCCCAGGACGCGGCTGGCCGGGAAGCCCAGGCGCTTCCACGCCAGGTACACCATCACGTCCAGCGGGTTGGTCACGATGATCACCACGGAGTCCGGCGCGTGGGTCTTGATGCTGTCGCAGACCGCGTTGAGGATGCGGGCGTTCTTCTCCAGCAGGTCGAGGCGGGTCATGCCCGGCTTGCGCGGCAGCCCCGCCGTCACCACCACCACGTCGGACCCGGCGATGTCGGCGTAGTCGTTCGTGCCGGTGCACACGCCGCTGTACCCGCGGATCGGGCCGGCCTCGGTCAGGTCGAGGGCCTTGCCCTGCGGCAGCCCCTCCACGATGTCCGTGAGCACGACGTCGCCGAGCTCCAGTTCCAGGCAGTACTGCGCCGCCGAGGCGCCCACGTTGCCCGCGCCGATGACCGCGATCTTGAACCGTTTTCCAGCCGCCATGGTGCAACCTCCTTGTGTTATAGAGAAAAATTTCTCTAATTGTACCGCCCCGTGCCCGTCTTTGTCAACATGCCCGCGCCGGGGCGCATTCCCGCCCTAGCAGCGCTTCTCCGGGAAGTAGTGCGCCTCGATGAGGCAGCAGACCGTGTGCCACAGCGTCGCGTGGGCCTCCTGTATGGCCTTGGTCGAGTCGCCCGGGGCTTTGACCGCGATGTCCGCCTCCGCCGCCAGATAGCCGCCCTTGGGCCCCGTCATGGCCACCGAGACGCCGCCCTTCGCCTTCGCCACACTGACGGCCATGCGGCAGTTCGGCGCGTTGCCGCTGGTGGAGAGCACCAGCAGGACATCGCCGGGGCGCATGAGGGCGTTGAGCTCCTGGGCGAAGGCCACATCGCGCAGGGGCGAGTCGTTTTCCACGGCGGTCTTGAGGGCCGAGTTCAGGCCGAGGGTCACGCCGCGCAGGCCCGCCTCGAGATGGGCGCGCAGCTCCTCCCCGAAAGGCAGGCCGTCCAGCGCCGCCGCAAAGGCGGGGTCCAGCGTGCGCCTCCGCTCGAAGCTCTTGCAGAGTTCGCCGACAATGTGGACCGCGTCCGCGTGGGACCCGCCGTTGCCCGCAGTGTAGAGCGTGCCGCCGCCGTCATAGCAGCGCACGAGGGCGTCGTGGACCGATTCCAGCGCGCCCGTCATCGGGGCGAGGTCCGGCCGCCGCGCCAGCATCTCCGCCACGATCTCCTGTTCCAATGCGTTGAAAGGCATGAGCGTCTCCTGTGTCCGGCGCGGAAAAGCCCTCCCCGCGCGCCGGGAAAAGTATAGCAGGGCTGCCGCGCGGGGAACCAGAGAGGGGCGCCAACACCGGACGGACATGGACAATATGGACTGGATGGACGGAATGGACACAAGCCCACGGAAGGCCCGCCACCGTCTTCGTCCATGCTGTCCATGTCGTCCATATCGTCCCTCTTCCCGCGTTTCCCCGTTGCGCTCTTTTGGCCCCCGGTGTATGATGGAGCCCATCCAAGGAGGGCGTCCCATGCGGACAACGGGTGTGTGGGGCGGCGTGCTGTGCGCCGCCGTGATGGCGGGGATGCTTTTCCCCGCAACCGCGGACGCGCAGAAACCCAAGCCCCCGGACCATCTGGTCTATCCCGGCCTGCCCGGGGGGCAGATGCGCGCGGACCTGGCCGCGGGCGTGTTCCTCTGCATGAAGTACGGCAATCTCTACGCCGATGACCTGGAGACGGGAACCACGCGGTGGACCGCCCCCGTCTCTCTCAGCCAGGACGATCAGGGCCGGCAACGGGGGGGCGTCCTGTTCGGCGAGCGAATCTCGCTGGTCTATTCAGCGGACGGCACCGTTTCCCTGCTGGACAACGGGACGGGCGGGGAGGTCTGGCGCCAGCGCGCGGGGTTCTTCGGGGGAGGGCTCTCCCACGCGCAGTTGGACGCCGGGAACCGGTGGGTGACGCTGCACTACAAGACCTCGGCGGAGCTGTGCGAGGTGGCCTCGGGGCGGTGCTTCAAGGTGTCGCTTCCGTCCGGGAAGTCCTTTGGCGTCTTTTGGATGCAGGACGGGAAGGCCGTTGTCCTCTCGGAACTGCTCACGGAGGAGAACAAGGCCCCCACCAGCATCCAGCTCTGGCTCTGGGAGCCCGGCACCGCCGACCCCGTCAAGGGCTGCGTGTTTGACTCGCCGAAGCATGCCCACGTCTCCGGCACCTTTCCCGGCGGGGGCGCGGTCGTCACGGAATACACGCCGGGGAGCGCCGGGGAGATGATCCAAACCGTGATCAACCCCCGCACAGGCGAAAAGCTGCGCAATCTGGGCGACCTGCGGGAACCGGCCGCCACCACACGTCGCACAGAGGACGGCACGCGGCTGGTGAAGATAGACAACGTCTCCTCCGCCGTGGAGGTGCTGGAGGCGGCCACGGGGGCGGCGCTGTTCCAGATCACCCCGCCGGAGGGCCTGAAGCTCTACCCCTATGTCTGCTTCCGGTCGGTGGAAAAGGACTGGCTTATGGGTCTGGACCGGCAAAACGCCCTGTGGCTCGTGCCGGTGGAGGAAAACGGCGCGCCCCGGCGCATTCTGGGGGACAGACGCTTTCTCCCCGGCCGAGTGGCCAACATCCGCCCCCCTCATCTGCTGTGCCAGGAATTCCGGGGCAACAACAGCGAGACCAACACCCTTGTGTCCATTGACACCCTGGAGGAGCGCGCCCGCTGGAACGCCACCATGCCGCTCAACGCGGGGGGCTGGCCGCCCATGCTCAGCGAAACGAGCGGACGCCTGCTGGTGGGAACGATGGGACAGGAGGGCAACCAGCGCAAACACGCGCTCACCCTGATGGCCTCCGGCGCGGAGGTGCCGCTGCTGGAGAAGCCGTACCGCCCCATCGCGCTCTCGCGGGACGGCAACTACCTGGTGGCGGCGGTGGGGGACGAGGGCCCCGTCTTCCTGCTGGACGACACGGGCAAGAGCCTGGCCAAATACAATTCGGAGCAGCGCTATTCCACCGGGCCGGCGGCCTTCTCGCCCGACGGCCGCCGCGTGGCGGTGTTCCACATGCCCCGCATCACCGTGACCGACCTCGCCGAGGGCTTCCCCGCGCGGGAGCTGACAGGCCAGCCCGGCACCGCGAACCTCTACATGTACCGGGAAAACGCGCTGTGCTTCTCCCCCGACGGCAACCTGCTGCTGGCGGGCACCACCCATGGCAAGGCCCTCCTGTTCGACGCGAACACCGGGAAGCTGCTGCACACGTTCGTGGAGGAGCGGCGTTTCCGAGACCGGTATGTGCAACAGCAGCGCTTCCTCTCCTCGCTGGAGGGCATGGCCAAGGACCTCCTGGGCGGGGTGACGGACCGGGCCAAGCGCGCGCCCATGATCACCTGCGCCTTCGCAAACAATGGCACGCTTGCCCTCACGATTGCCGACGGCCAGATACTCCGCGCCTGGAGCGTCCGCGACAGGCGGCTCGTCCGCAGCGTGGACCCGAAACTCCCCGAGGAGCGCGACAAGCACGGCAGCATCAACAACCAGATCCTTCTCAGCCCCAACGGGGACTACTGCCTCGCCTACAACCGGAACGGTTTCGGCATCGCCTCCCTCTGGAACACCGTGGGCGGCCAGCGGCTCGAGGAATACCGCTTTCCCGAAGGCGCGCGCCTCGGCGCGGTCGCCGTCGCCGATGACGGCAAGACGGTCTACGCCATGATTGACGGCGACCTGCATTTCCTGCCGGGAAGGAAGTGAGTCTGGAGGTGGGAGTCTGGAGTCTGGAGGAAGAGAAGAGGAAAAAGAGGAACGGATGATGGGCGGATTTCCGCCTCGTTCCCAAGTTTCACTTGGGAACGCACTTGGCGGCGAAGCTCCGCTTCGCGATTGCTTCGTATGGGGCCGGCGACTCGAGGGAAAGGAACGAATGCAAAGCAAAGCTTTGCCCACAAGACCGTTCCCAAGTAAAACTTGGGAACGAGGGCAAATGAGGGAGGAGTCTGGAGTCTGGAGTCTTCTTCCTGACGCCTGAAGTCTGAAGCCTGGGGGAAAGGGAGGAATGGATCATGGACGGGTTTAGGAACAAGGATGCGGTTGGACGGATGGCAGTTGTCTTCGCGGTTGTCTCGCTGGCATTGGCGGGCGCGGCGGAGGTGCAGAACCCCGCAGACCCGGACCATCTGGTCTACCCGGGGGTGCGTTCACGGCGGATCCGGGCGGATCTGGAGGGGGGAGTGGCGCTCTGGGCGGGCATCTCCCAAATCACGGCCGAAGACCTGGACACGGGCGCCGCCCGGTGGACGGTTCCCGTGCGGCGCGGGGTGGATGACCAGAAGCTTCCCCTGGGCGGGTCGGAGGTGGGCCGACGCCGCACGCTGGTCTGGTCGGCCGAGGGGGAGGTTTCCCTGCGGGACAACGGAAACGGGAAGGAGGTCTGGGGGCGGCGGCCCGGATTCTTCGGGGGAGCGCGGCTCGTCCATGCGGCCCTCTCCCCGGATGGGGAGTGGGTGACGCTCCACTATCTGGACAAGACGGTGGAACTGTGGCGGGTCGCGTCTGGAAAACGGTTCCGGGTGACCCTTCCCTCCGGGAAATCCTTCTGGTTCCGGTGGATGGGCGACGGCAAGACCGCCGTGCTGGCGGAGTCCCTCCTGGAGGGGAACCCGCCGAACTCCAAGCTCCGCCTGTGGCTGTGGGAGCCGGGCGGTGCGGACCCGGTGCAGGGGGGGGTGTACGAGACGGAACGGAGCGCGTGGGTCGAGGGGGGGCTTCCCGACGGAAACCTCCTCGTGACGGAATTTGAGCGGGACAGCCCGGAGCAGGACTTCTACCAGGTCATCGTTAACCCCCGCACGGGCGAAAGGGTGCGCGAAATCGCCGTGCCCCGGGAGACCAGCCGCCAGCTCCTGACCACCGAGGACAACGCGCGCCTTGTGGCGTTCCAGGAGGGGTCCCCCACCGCCCGGGTGACGGACCTGCCTGCGGGGACCCTCCTGTTCGAGATGAGTCTCCCCGGGGGCGCCCGCATTCCGTCGCACTGCTTCCATTCCGCCGGCAAAGACTGGGTCGTCTGCCAGGACGGGCGGAACGCCCTGTGGCTCGTGCCGGTGGAGGAGGGCGGCGCCCCCCGGCGGATTCTGCGGGACAAGCGGTTTCTCCCCAGCCATGTGGCCGGCATCCGCCCGCCCCACCTGCTGTGCAGCGAGAGATCCGACGACGGAAGACGGGTCCACACGCTCCTGGACATGGACAGCCTGGAGGAGCGGGCGCGCTGGCAATGCGGCGTGTCCGCGCAGTTCTGGGGAACCTGGACGCTGCTCAGCGCGGAGAGCGGGCGCCTGCTGCTCGGCGCGGTGGGGCGTGAGGGCGAGCAGAACAGGAACGCGCTTGTCCTGATGGCCTCGGGCGCGGAGACGCCGCTGCTGGAAAAGCCTTACAGCCCCGTGGCGCTGTCGCCGGACGGCAAATGGCTGGTGGCATCGGGCGACGATGGATCCCTCTTTCTGCTGGACGAGACGGGCGGGACCGCGGCCAGCTATGTCCCGCAGGAGCGCCAAGGTACCGGACCGGCGGTCTTCTCGCCCGACAGCCGCCGCGTGGCGGTGTTCCACATGCCCCACCTCACGGTGACCGACCTCGCCGGGGGGTTCGCCGCGCGGGAGCTGGCCGGCCAGCCCGGGGTCGAAAGAATGTACCTGTACAAGGAGGACGCCCTGTGCTTCTCCCCCGATGGCCGCCTGCTGCTGGCGGGCGCCACCCGGGGCCGGGCCTACCTGTTCGACGCGGACAGCGGCAGGCTGCTGCACACCTTTGCCGAGGAGCGCCGCTTCCTCCACCGGAACATGCAGCATCAGGGGGGATTCCTCACCTCGCTCGGGGTGGTGGCGATGGACCTCCTGGGCAGTGTGACAGACCGCAGAAAGCCGACCCCCGACCTCACCTGCGGATTCGCGAACAACGGAACCCTCGCCCTCACCATCGCCGACGACCAGCTCCTCCGCGCCTGGAGCGTTCACGACGGGCGGCTCGTCCGCACCGTGGACCCGAAACTCCCGGAGGAGCGCGACACCAACGGCAGGATCAACAACCAGATCGTGCTCAGCCCCAACGGGAACTACTGCCTCGCCCGCAACTGGAACGGTTTTGGCACGGCCTCCCTCTGGGACACCGTGGGGGGGCAGCGGCTGGCGGAATACCGCTTCCGGGAGGACAGCCGTCTCAGCGCGGTCGCCGTCGCCGACGACGGCAAGACGGTCTATGCCATGATTGACGGCGACCTGCATTTCCTGCCGGGAAGGAAGTGAGTCTGGAGGTGGGAGTCTGGAGTCTGGAGGTGGGAGTCTGGAGTCTGGAGGTGGGAGTCTGGAGTCTGGAGGTGGGAGTCTGGAGTCTGGAGTCTTCTTCTTGGAGCCTGAAGCCTGGAGCCTGAGGAAAGAGAGGAGCTCATGATGGGCACGTTTCGATTGCGCGGCGCGGGCATGGTCCTGGTCATGCTGCTGGCGGGGGCGGCGGTTGGCGAGATTGATGTGGCGACGCATGAGCACCCGGTGTACCGGGGCTCCATGTGGATCCCCCGGGTGGACCTCGTTTCGGGGGTGGTGACGCATTGGCGGGGCACGTATCTGCGGGCGGACGACCTGGAAACCGGCGCCGCGCGGTGGACCTATGCGCTGCCGACGGGGCGCGACGGCGGCGGGTACATGACGGGCGAGCGGCGCACGGTGGTCTATTATCCCGAGGGCCGCCTGGTGGTGCTCGACAACCGCACGGGGGAGGAGGTCTGGCGGCAGCGGGGCTCCTATTTCGGCGGCGGGCTGAGCGAGGCCCGGATCGCGGGCGGCGACCGGTGGCTGGTGGCCGACTACGTGACAAGCGCCGTCGTCCATGATTTGGAGGCCGACCGGTCCTACAAGATATCGCTTCCCGGAGACAAGATCCTCTCCCTCGTCCTGATGCCGGACCGGCGTCGCTTTGTGATCGTGGAGCGCCTCAGCGGGGACAAGCCGCCGACCACCCTGCGGTTCTGGCTGTGGGAGCCGGGGGTCTCCGAGCCCGAGCAGGGCTGCACGGTGGATTCGCCGATCCGCATCGAGGTGCGGGCGGTCCTGCCCGGCGGCGGCGTGCTCCTGCGGGAGCACACCTCCCTTGATCCCGTGAAGAACCAGTTCAAGATCGTGGACCCGAAAACGGGCGCCGTGCTGCGCGCGCAGCCGGAGCCCGAGGAAGAGACGGTCCACCGCGACCCCTCGGGCGACGGCACGCGCGAGTTTGTCTTCCGCGAGGGGACCGCCGTTGTGGAGGTCGCGCGGCTGGAGGACGGCGCGCCGCTCTTCTCCGTGCCCCTGCCCTGGGCGCGGCCCCGCGCTGCGGCGGTCCCGTGGGTCTCCGACGGCAAAGACTGGGGGATGTTCTGGGATGACGGGAACGCCCTGTGGCTTGTGCCGCTGGTGGAGGGCGGCGCGCCCCGCCGCATCCTGGGCGACACGCGGCTCCTCCCCGGCCGTCCCGCCCGGATAGATCCGCCCTACCTTCCCTGCTTCGAAACCGGGACGATGCAGAAGACGCTGCGGCGCACGCTGTTCATCCTGCCGGACCTGGCGCTGAAGGCGGAATGGGACTTTCCGCCGGGGCGGGGCGGCGGGTGGATCCAGTACAGCGCCGACAGCGGGCGGGGGGTGCAGGGTTATTACAACTACGACTACGACAACCAGCGGATGCTGGGGCGGACGCTCATCGTCAAGGAAAACGGCAACGACGCGCCCCTGCTGGAAATGCCCTGCCAGCCTCTGGCGTTCTCCCAAGACGGGCGCCACCTTGTCGCCCAAGAGGGGGAAAACCGAAAACTCCTTGTCGAGGTGGACACCAAGAAGATTCCCGTGCGGCTCACGGCGGACCGGGAGTATGACTACAGCCCGGCGGGGTTTTCCCCTGACAGCCGCCGTGCCGCCTTCTTCAGCCATCCCCGGCTGGTCGTCGTGGAGCTTGCCGAGGGGTACCCCATGCGGGAGATGGACCTTTCCACGGTGGACAAGGACCGTTTCTGGAACAGCGGCCTCTGTTTCTCCCAGGACGGGACGCGGCTGCTTGCGGGGGGGAGCGGCCAGGCGATGCTGTTCGACGCGGACACGGGCAAGCTCCTCCAGACCTTCACGGAGGAGCAGCGCTTCCAGGAGCGGTGGCAGTCGCGCGGGTACAGCTTCCTCAGCACCCTGGAGGGCATGGCGCTGGACATCGCCGGCAATGTCACGGACCGCTTCAAGAGGAAGCCGGAAGTGCAGGCGGTGTTCTCATCGAACGACACCCGCGTGGTCACCCTTTCCGACGGCCAGCTTGTCCGCGTGTGGGACGCGCGCACCGGGAAACGCCTCCACACCATAGACCCCGAACTCCCCGAAACCCGCAACCGCTGGGGCGGGATCACCAATCGCGGCGTCTGCGACAAGAGCGGCCAGTTCTGCCTCACATTCAACGAGAATGCCTTCGCCCCGGCCGTCCTGTGGGACCTGGCCACGGGCCGGAAACTGGAGACCTACCTCTTCCCGGAGGGCACCGACTACATGGCCGCGGCGATTTCAGAGGACGGAAAGACCGTCTACGTCACGGTGGACGGCGACCTGCACCTGCTCCCGGGGAGGAAGTGAGGGGGCGAGTCCGAAGATCCGACCGATCCGACGGATCCGACCGATCGGTCTGATGTTCTTCTTTTTTACTCCCCCAGCGTCCCGCGCAGGTAGGTGAGCACTTCCATGATGGACTGTTCCTGTTCCGGGGTGAGGCAGCTGGGGATGTTGATGCCGACGGTGGACACGAGGCCGTCGTCGAGGCGGGGCAGGGTGCCGCGGGCGTAGCCGTGCGCCGTGTGGAAGGCGTTGCGCGGGCATTCCCACGGGCAGCCGTTGTTCATGGGCCACTTCTCGACCAGCGGTTGGATGTTGTAGTAGACGTGCACCTCGAAGTCGTGCATGAACCACGCGCGGAGGCCCCACTCGTTGAGCAGGGCGGCGGCGGCGCGGCCCCGGGCGACGCGCGCCGCGTCGTCCGCGTCCGTGTCCGGCAGGCGGAAACAGCAGTAGTACCCCGTGTCGCCGGGGTGTTCCGCGTCGGCGCGGGCGCGCGGCGCGAGGCCCAGCCCCCGCGCGTGCGCCTCGATGCGGTCGTGGCTGGCGCGCATGGCGGCGAGGATCGTGTCCGCGCGGCCGAGCTGCGCGCGCGCGAGGGCGCCCTGCAGCTCCGTCATGCGGCGGCCCTGCCCCCAGCCCAGCGGGTCGTCTCCGTACCAGTTCTGCGCGGGGACGGCGTCCTTGGCGTAGCCGACGTTGTGCAGCGCCTCAACGCGCCGGGCGAGGTCCGGGTCGCGCGTGACCACCATGCCGCCCTCGCCCGCCGTGATGTTCTTGTTGATCTGGAGGCTGAAGATGCCGATGTCGCCGAAGGTGCCGACGCGGTGGATGCCGTCGGCCCCCGCCGGGGCGGTCGAGCCGGGCACACCGCGCGCGTGGGCGCCGAGGGCCTGGGCGCAGTCCTCGAGCACGCGCACGGGGGGCAGGCCCGCCGCCGCGCGCTCCGCGTTGACCCCCCGCACGACCTCCATGATCCGGCCGATGCGGGCGCAGCCGCCGAGCATGGGTACGGGCATGACGACCTTCGTGCGCGGCGTGATCTTCGCGCGCAGGGCCTCCGGGTCCAAGTTCAGCGTGTCGTCGGAGTCCGCCAGCACGGGGATGGCGCGGTTGCGGATGATGGCGGAAATGGAAGCGATCCATAGGAAGCCCTGGACGACGACCTCGTCCCCGCAGCCGACGCCGAGCGCGTCCAGCGCCACCTCCAGCGCGCCGGTGCCCGAGTTCACCGCCGTCACCCGCAGGTCCGTCTCCTCGGGCCAGGGCCCGCCGAACGGGCTGGCGAGGAACCGGGCGAACTCCCCCTCGAAGGCCGCCACCTCGCCGCCGAACGCGGGGCCGTAATACCGGAACGGGGACCGGTTCAGGATCACCCGCCGCGCCGCATCCAGCTCCTCTTCCCCATACCAGGCCGCGCCGGGGAACTCCGGCGGCAGTTCAAACTTCGGGGGGCGCAGAAAGGCGGCGTCGGGGGTCATGGCGGGGACTCCTAGCATGCGGGTTTCAGGAAGGGTCCATGATAAACAAGGGCGCGGCGCGGATGCACCCCGGGGCGCGGCAAGCAGCGCCCCTACAGGAGGATTCGCCGGTGTTATCGCGCATGCCCAAGGCAAGTGCAGGTAGGGGCGCTGCTTGCCGCGCCCTCTTCCTTTACGGACCCCCGTCTTTGAGCGCGGCGGGCGCATTCTGCTAAACTCCGGCCGCGCGCGTGGCGCGTCCCCCCGGTCCCCTTCCCTTCAGGCTTCGGGGGCGGATATAACCCCAAGGAGTCCCCGGCATGGCGGCAGACGGCGGTAGTGAAACCCTTTTCGAGGAACTGCGCTGGCGCGGGTTTGTGCACGCGGTGACGCACCCGGAGCTGGAGACGGTGCTGGCGAAGGCGAAGATCACGCTGTACTGCGGGTTTGACCCGACGGCGGACAGCCTGCACATCGGCAGCCTGCTCCCGATCATGGGGCTGGCCCATTTTCAGCGGGCGGGGCACCGGCCCATCCCGCTGGTGGGCGGCGGCACGGGCCTCATCGGCGACCCGAGCTTCAAGGCGCAGGAGCGCGCCATGCTGACGCGGGAGCAGGTGGACCTGAACGCGGAGGGCATCCGCCGCCAGCTGGCGCATTTCCTGTCCTTCGAGGGGGACAACGCGGCCGCGATGATGAACAACGCGGACTGGCTGTGCGCCCTGCCGCTGATTGACTTCCTGCGGGACGTGGGCAAGCACTTCTCGGTGAACGTGATGCTCAACCGGGACAGCGTGAAGAACCGCCTGACCGACCGGGACCACGGCATCTCCTTCACGGAGTTCTCGTACAGCCTGCTCCAGGCCTACGACTTCATGCACCTGTACCGCACGCGGGAGTGCCGCCTCCAGATCGGCGGCAGCGACCAGTGGGGCAACATCGTGGCGGGCATGGACCTCAGCCGCCGCCTCTGCGGCGCCGAGACCTTCGGCATGACCTTCCCCCTGGTCACCAAGGCCGACGGCACGAAGTTCGGCAAGTCCGAGGGCGGCAACATCTGGCTTGATCCGGAGCGCACCTCCCCCTACGCCTTCTACCAGTTCTGGATCAACCAGGCGGACGCAGACGCGGGGGCCTACCTGCGCTATTTCACCTTCCTGACGCGGGGGGAGATTGAGGACCTGGACCGCCTCACGCGCGAGGAGCCCCACAAGCGCGCCGCCCAGCGCCGCCTGGCCGAGGAGGTCACGCGTCTGGTCCACGGGGAGGAGGCCCTGCAGGGCGCCCAGCGCGCCGCAGAGGCCATGTTTGGCGGCGACCTCTCCGGGCTGGACGAGCGCACCCTGCTGGAGATCTTCCACGATGTGCCGAGCACCACGCTGCCGAAGGACCTCCTGGGGGCGGGCAGGACGCTGCTGGACATGCTCGCGGAGGCGGGCGTCTTCCCGAGCAAGGGCGAGGGGCGGCGCATGATCCGCAACGGCGGGCTCTACCTCAACAGCCGCCGCGTGGACGCCGAGGACGCGAAACTGGACGCGGACAGCCTGCTCACGCCGGCGCTCGCCGTCGTCCGCACGGGCAAGAAGAACTACCACCTCCTCCGCTTCGGGTGATCCGGACACGCCCCGGCGGTCAGTTCAGATAGCCCAGGGCCTGCATGTTCTCCTGGAATTCCTCCATGGACAAAGACGCCCCGTCCTTCAGGACGCCGCCGTCCACGCGGAAAAACTTCACCCCGCCCACGGCGGACCAGCGGTCTTTCCCGCCCGGAGAAAGCACGACCGAACAGCCGGCATCGCCCACCGCCACCTCCCCCACAGGGAAATAGTGGTCCAGCAAGGGTTCCCTCGGCAGGGGCTCCCAATGCGCCTCCACGGGCGCGGCCCCCGGAAGCTGCACCGTGACAGAGACAGGCGACGGTGCCTTGTCCTTCTCCGGGGCCGACAGGATAACCCAGGCACTGTACTTTCCCGATTCCAGCGGAAAGGTCATGGTCAGGGGCGGGGCTTCCTCTGTGGGATTCGCGGACCACAGCACTCCCTTTGAGAGGGACCAGCGGTTGTCCGTAAGGTCTGCGGGGTCCCCGGCATCGCCCTCCCGAACCAGCAGCGCGTCCCGTGGGGAAACACTGTCCGGGTCGAAGGCTTTCTGGAAGTCGTGCAACTGAAAGGTCCGGGGATGGGAAAGATACCGTTCCCACAGGGGAAGAAGCGTTCCGGTGATGGTTTCCCGGTATCCCCCAACGACCTCAGGGGGAACCCCCTCCAGTTCCCGGCGTTCGGCGTCCGGCGCGGGAAAGACCCGCTCCTGTCCCGTGTCCAGGGCGTATTCATAGCGGTGCTCGCGGTTCACCAGGACAAAGACGACATCCTTCTCATAACCATTGGCCCTTGCGAGAACGGGCTCCCCGGTCTCTCCCTTCTCGCCCCGCACGAGGGGCATCAGGCTCACCCCATGCATGGTGGCGTCCGTGCGCAGGCCCAGGAGGTCCAGCAGGGTGGGCAGGATGTCCATATTCCGGGTCAGGCCGGGCACCCGCATGCCTGCGGGAAGCCCCGGGCCCGAGAGAATCAGCGGCGCGCGGAGCACCGGGTCCGCGATGTGCGCCGCATGCCCCCAGCGTGTCCCGTCCTCCCCCAGCAACTCGCCATGGTCAGCAGTGATGACAAAAATGGTGTTTTCCGCGTCGCCCCGGCTCTCCAGGAACGCCACCAGCTCGCCGAAAGCCCGGTCCGCGCTCCTGATGGAGGCGTCGTGCAGGTTTCGCATGCACTCCCTTTCCTCCTCGTCAAAAGAGCAGCCAAGAAGTCCAACAGGCATGCCGTCCCGGATGTCGTCGCTCACATAGGTGTCCGCGGACCATTTCCCCTCGCCGCGGTGCGGAAAATGCGTCTCCATGCAGTGGATGTGGAGGAAGTACGGCGCGCCGGGCCGAACACCCGTTGTCAGCAGATCCTTGACCGCCGGAAGCATCTCCGACAGCGGCGGGGCGGGAAAGCGGTCCCGGCTGGGCACGAACGCCGCCTTGTCGAAGGACTGGTACATGGGGCTGTTCTGCGTCATGATGGGATGGGACGCGGCGAAGAGGGTTGTGTACCCGTTCTCCCGAAGAATTTCGGACACATACTTCTCGTCCGCAGGCCGCACCCGCGGCACGATGCGTCCATTGACGTCGGTCGTGCACATCGTGGGAAGAAGCTGTCCGGTCAGATAGGACGGCACGGAGATCGTCGTCATCAGGCCCTGAGCGTAGTTGTTCTCGAAGACGACCCCGGCCCGCGCGATCCGGTCCATGGACGGCGACGTTTCGACAGGGTACCCGTAGCACGAAAGATGGTCAGACCGGCAGGCGTCCAGCACCAGCCAGACCACGTTCGGGGGGCTGGGGGGGGCCGGTGCCGCAAGGACGGGAAGTGCGGCCGGGGCTTCGGCCGGCGCGGAGGAAAGAAACCGCCCCAAGATGAAGGAAGCCGCGCACAGCATGACCGCCCCCGCCACAAGAACAACTGTCTTCTTCATCGGCAATCCTCTTCGTTCTCAGAGGGGGCAACGCACAGCGCCTCCGAATCCGGCAACGAAAAACCTCCTAAACGTCGAAAAAGACCTTATCAGGACCGGATCAAACCGCGCAAGCCCCGCCGGTTGCGGCGGAGAACACCGGGGGCGACCCCGCAGTCAGTTCAGATAGCCCAGCGCCTGCATCTTCTCCTGAATCTCCTCCATCGACAGAGAAGCCCCGTCGTTCAGGACGCCGCCGTCCAGGCGGAAGAACTTCACACCGCGCAAGGCGGACCAGTGATCCTCCCTCCCCGGAGAAAGCGCGACCGCGCAGCCGCCGTCGCCCACCTGCACCTCCCCCACGTGGAAGTAGTTGTCAGGCAGGTGGTCCCGGGGCGGGGGGGTCCAGGTCGCGTCTATGAGTGCGGACCCCGGCAGCTGCACCGTGAGGGAGCTGCCCGGCTGGGCGTCGTCCGGCCTCATGACCTTCAGAATGATCCAGACGCTGTATTTGCCCGGGTCCAGGGGGAACGTCATCGTGATCGGCGGGGCCTTCTCCGTCGGATTCGCCGCCCACAGCGCGCCCTCCGAGAAGGTCCAGCGGCTGTCCGAACGGTCCGCGGGGTCGGCATTGCCGCCCTCCCGCACCACCAGTAAGTCGCGCGGGGAGACGATGTCCGCATTAAACTCCTTCCGGAAGTCATACAGCTGGAAACTCCGCAGATAGGTCAAATACCTCTCCCACAGGGGGATAAAGGTTGCCGTGAGCGTGGCGCGGTAGCCCTGCACCACTTCGGAGGGGACCCCATCCAGGAGCCGGCCCTCGGCGTCTGCGGCGGCGAAGACCCGACCCTCCCCCGTGTCCAGAACATACTCGTAGCGGTGCTCCCGGTTGACAAGAATGAAGGTGACGTCCTCCTCGTAGCCGCCCGCCCGCGACAGGACGGGCTCGCCGGTTTCCGCCTTTTCGCCGCGCACCAGAGGCATCAGGCTGACCCCGTGCAGGGTGGCGTCCGTGCGCAGGCCCAAGAGGTCCAGCAGGGTGGGCAGAATGTCCAGGCTGCGGGTCAGGCCGGACACCCGCGCGCCTGCGGGAAGCCCCGGACCCGCGAGAATCAGCGGGGTGCGCAGCACGGGGTCCGCAATGTGGATTTCATGCCCCCAGCGCGTCCCGTCCTCCCCGAGCAGCTCGCCGTGGTCCGAGGTGATGACGAAAAGGGTGTTGTCCGCGTCGCCCCGTTTTTCCAGAAGGGCCAGCAGCTCGCCGAAAGCCCGGTCCGCGCTGCGAATGGAGGCGTCGTGCAGGTTGCGCATGCACTCCTTCTCCTCCTCGTCGAACGTGCAGCCGATGAGCCCCAGGGGCATGCCGTCCCGGATGTCGTCGCTCACATACGTGTCGGCGGACCACTTCCCCTCGCCCCGGTGCGGAAAATGCGTCTCCATGCAGTGGATGTGGAGAAAGTACGGCGCGCCGGACTTGGCGCCCGCGGCCAGGAGTTCCCTGACCGCCGGAAGCATCTCAGACAGCGTCGGCGCGGGAAAACGGTCCCGGCTGGGCACAAACGCCGCCTGGTCGAAGGACTGGTACAGGGGGCTTTCCCGCGTCATGCCGGGATGGGACGTGGCGAAGAGGGTGGCGTACCCGTTCTCCCGCAGGATTTCCGACACGCATTTCTCGTCCGGCGGCCCGACCCGCGGCACCCCGCGGCCATAGGCGTTGAACAGGCAGTTCGCGGGAAGATACTGGCCGGTGATGTAGGAGGGCACGGAAAGCGGCGTCATCAACCCCTGCGCGTAGTTGTTCTCGAAAAGCACCCCCGCCTTCGCCATCCGGTCAATGAATGGGGAGGTCTCGACCGGATACCCGTAACTCGAAAGATGGTCGTACCGGCAGGCGTCCAGCACCAGCCAGACCACGTTCGGGCGGGTGGGGGGGGCGGGTGCCACCGGATCGGGAAGGGCTGCCGGAGGCGCGGCCGGGGTGAGCGCCCGGCCCAGAAAAAAGGACACTGCGCACAACAGGACTGCCCCCGCAGCGAGTATAACCGTTTTTTTCATCGGGAAGACCTTCCGTTGTCGGGGCCGGGACACCAGGGAACACCTTAGCAATGCGGAACCCAGCCGCGCAAGGCCCGCCGGACGTGTCTACCGGTCTGCCGGGGTGTCGGTGCCCTCTTCCGGGGGTGCTGGCGCGGCGGCCTGCCGCAGTTCGGCGGGGAGCATGCCGCGGGCGAGGAGGGGCGGCATGGCGTGGGGCTCCGTCAGCGTGAACAGCATCGCGCCATCCGCGCTAAAGGCGACCCGGTGGGGGCCGTCGCGGCGGTTGGTGAGGCTCTGCGACGCGGGCTGGAGGGTGAGGATTTCGCGGCCGTCGGCGCTGTCCCACAGTTTGAAGAAGCCGTCGCGCCCGGCGGTGGCGAAGCGCGCGCCGTCGGGGCTGAAGGCGGCGCTGCGGATCTCCTCGGTGTGGGCGGCGGCGCGGAAGGCGCGCGCGCCCTCCGGGAACCGCCACACCACCAGCTCGCCGTCCTTGCCGCCCGTGACCACCAGATCCTCGCGGGGGCTGAAGGCGGCGCAGGCCACAATGGCGTTGTGGCCGCCGAGCCACACGGGCTCGGCCTCGGGGCGGGCGGTGTCCCACACAAAGGCCCCGCAGTTCCAGCCCTCATCGGCGAGGAGCTGCGCGCCCAGGGCGAGCCATTTGCCCGAGGGCGAGAAGGCCAGCCCGGCGGTGTATTCCGTCTTCACGGGGAGCATGGCCTCGGTCTTCCAGGTGGCCGTCTCAAGGAGCGCCACCTGGAGCCCCTTGTCCTGCCCCGCGCCGTTCTTTGGCAGGGCGCACACCGCGAGACGGCCGCCGTCGGCGGTGCAGGCGGCCTCCACCGCGCCCGACTGCTCCCACACCAGAGCGCCCTCCGGCAGGGCATGGACGGCGGCCCGGTTGCCCTGGCGCAGGGCGACCAGGCGGTCGTCCTTCCCGCAGAAGGTCATCCAGTCCACGGCGGACGACAGGGGAATCTCCGCCTCCAGCGCGTCCGCCTCCAGGTTCCACACCGCAAGCCGCAGGTCCGGGCCGGGCGCGTTCGCGCCGGGCCGTTTCCGCAGCACCGCGGCCACCCGCGCCGCGCCCCGGTCGAAGGCCAGCGACTCGGCCTCGCACCCCGGCGTTTCCAGCGTGGCGCGGCGGCGCAGGGTCGCGCCGTCCCACACCGCCACCTCGTCCGGCAGCGCCCCGGCCACCAGCCCCGCGCCGGGGTGGAAGGCCGCCGTGCGCGGGGCGGCGTAGCGCAGCTCCTCGGTGAGGTCCCACAGCAGCGCGGCGCCGTCGAAGGAGCCGGTGGCCAGGGTCTTGCCGTCGGGGCTGAAGGCCGCGGCCAGCAGGGAGCGGTCGTGGCCCTTGAAGGTGTGCAGGCGCTGGGACGTCGCCGCGTCCCACAGGTGGGCGGCGCGGTCAAAGCCCGCCGTGACCACGCGCCGCCCGTCGGGCGACCAGGCCACGGCGCGGATGCTGTCCAGATGCGCCTTGGCCACCCGCGTCTCGGCGCCGGTCGCCGTGTTCCAGAGGATCAGGTCGCCCACGCCGTCGCCCGCCGCCAGCCAGGCCCCGTCGGGGCTGAAGGCGGCGCAGTCGGGCAGGGAGAAGGCGCCGGAGAGGACCGCGAGGCTTTTCCAGTCCGCGGTGGCGCGGACCTCGCAGCCCGTGTCGGAGGCGAGGCAGACCATCGCGCCGTCGGGGCTGAAGGCCGACGCCCGCGCCGACGCCACGTCGCCCAGGGTGAACACCCCCGCCGCCGCGCCGTCGGGCATCCGCAGCACCTCCACGGCGCGCGGCCCCGCGCCTTCGCCGGCGGCGGAGCAGAGGAGCAGATCGCCCCGGGGCGAGAGCTGCATGTGAAACCCCATCTGGGAGGGGGTCGGCCGCTCGAAAACAATCTCCCCCGTGTCCACATGCCAGACGCGCAGCACCTTGTCCGTGTTGAGCGCCGCCACGGTGGACCCGTCGGCGGACAGGCTGACGAAATACCGGCTCCGCGCCGCCCCGGCCTCGTTGAACTCGAAGACCTTTTCGTTCCGGGCCCAGTCCCACACAAAGACCGATTTCGGCGAGGCGACGGCAAAGCGGTTCCCCGCCGCGTCCGCCGCGCCCGCCACGCCAAAGCCCGCCTTGTCCAGCGGCACGCCCAGGGCCGCGCCGTCGGCCGCGTTGTTCAGGGTGAGGGTGCCGTTGGGCCGCAGGGTGGCGAGGCGCGCGCCGTCGGCGGACCAGGCAAGGAAGATGCCGCCCGTGTTCAGCGCGAGGCGCTCGCCCGCCGCCTGGCGCATGAGGAAACCCCACTCCCAGTCGCGGAACGCCGCCGGGGCGCTTTCCAGCAGCCTGCGCCCCTGGCCCACGCGCGTCTCGTCGAAAGCGCGCCGCGCCAGGGCGATGTTGGCGAAATACAGCTCCCGCTCCGCGCGGGCGCGCTCGGTGTCGGCGGCGCTCCGGGCGGACTCCGCCTCGTCCCGCGCCTCCTGCGCGCGCGCGCGCTCCTCCTCCGCCGTCCGCTGCTGCGCCAGCGCGAAGTCGCGCTCGGACCGCACCCGGACGTAGGAGTACACGCCCAGCGCCAGCAGGAGCACGGCGGCGGCCGCGGCGGTGGAGAGCACGGTGCGGTAGCGGCGGACGAAGCGCCGCGCCAGCTCGTGGAAGGCGTAGGTGTGGGCGCTGACCAGCCCGCCGGAAAGGTACTGCCCGATCTCTTCCGCCAACTCGCGGGCCGTGGCGTAGCGCTCCTCCGGGGCGCGGGCCATGGCCCGCGCGCACACCGCCGCCAGCTCCTTCGGCGCGTTCTTTTCGAGCTGCCCCGCGGGCTTCGGGGGAAACGCGGCCACGCGCTCCAGGAACTCGCGGAGCGACAGCCCGTGATAGGGCGGGCGGCCCGTGAGGATCGCGTAGAGCACCGCCCCCAGCCCGTAGACGTCCGACCGCTCGTCTATCGCGTCCAGCGCGCCCGCGGCCTGCTCCGGCGACATGTACATGGGCGAGCCGATGGTCTGGCCGTAGGCCGTCTGCATCGTGTCGCCCGTCTCCACCTCGCGCAGGATCTGCGCCGCCGCGCGGAGGTCCCCCGCGTTCATGTCGTTCGTGTCTTTCGCCTTGGCGATGCCCCAGTCAATCACCACCGTCTCGCCGAACTCCCCGACCAGCACGTTCAGCGGCTTGAGGTCGCGGTGGATCACGCCCCGGCTGTGGGCGTAGGCGACCGCGTGGCAGAGGTCCAGGAAATGCGGCAGCAGCCGCAGGCGGTCCTCCAGCCGGGGCCGCGCCTCGATCTCCGCCTCCAGCGACTTCCCGCGCACGAAGCGCATGGTGTAGTACAGCGACCCGTCCTCCCGGTAGCCCATTTCGTGGACCGGGATGATGGACGGATGCTCGAGCTGGCCCGTGATCCGCGCCTCCTGCACGAAGCGCGCCGCGAGGCCCGGCGCCGTCGGCCCGCCGGAAAGGCCGGCTATCTGGCCGCTCAACTCCGGCAGCAGCTGCTTGAACGCCACATCGCGGCCAAGGTGCGTGTCGTGGACCAGCACGATGCGGCCCATGCCGCCCTTCGCGAAGGTGCGCAGCTCCCTGTAGCGGCCCGGGTGCTCCTCCACGGCGGGCACGGAGCGCGGCGCTCCGCCCGCTCCGGCGGAGACCCGCGTGGGCGCGGCGGGTTTCGCGGACACGGGGGAGGCGAAGGTCCCGCCGCCCCCCACGGTTTCAAACACGGACGCCCCGCCTGCCGCCGTCGCGGCCGCGCTGGTGTCCCCGACGGGGAAGTCGCCCGTGCCGTCTTTGGCGGGGAAATCCGTCGCCGTGTCCGGCAGGGTTTGCGCCCGGACAGACACCTGGGCCGGCACGGCGCGCCAGAGGGCCGAGATGGCTGCGGCCACTTTGCCGCCATGCTCCTCCAGGGCCTTCGCCGCCTTCTCCACCAGTTCCCCGCGCTCGGCCTCCGTAACCAGGCCCTGCGCCACCAGGCTCTCGCCCAGATCCTTCCCGTGCAGCTGGCAGTCATAGGCGAAACTCGCCATCTCCTGCGCGGAAATCTTGCCCTCATGGACGGCAATCAGTCCGAGCAGCAGATTCTGGTTCCGGTTTGCCGCCAATAGATTGCTCCCACCTGATGCAGATCACCTTGGGGGTGATTGTCGCCGCACCCGCCCCGCAATGTCAAGAACCCGAAGGATCCCGGATCGCCGGATAGGCGACGGTCTACGCGTCCGCTCCAGGGCGCGGCAAGCGGCGCCCCCACAAGGGGATTGCCCGGTGTCTTCGTCTGCGCCCGAGACATGGCCAAGCAGGGGCGCCGTTTGCTGCGCCCTCTTCCCGGGGAACACGGGACCGCGTGGTACAATTCAGCGGGTTTCGGGCCCTGCCTTGCACGGGGGAGGAACCCGGCGGGAACGGTCATGAAAGGGAGTCTCATGGGTCACGCGGCCGGGCGGGTTATTTTTCTGGCGGTTGGGGCGGCGCTGCTGCTGGGCGGCGGATGCAAGGACCGGACGGCGCCGGGCAATCCGACGGAATTCGCCGCGATGGCGGGGGAGGCGCGGGTGGACCTGGCGTGGACGAACCCGGCGGACGGCGACCTCCAGTCCGTGCGGGTGAGGCGGGCGACGACCGGCTATCCCGCGGGCCCTGAGGAGGGGGACCTGGTGTATGAGGGGCTGGACGGCGCGGTGGCGGACACGGGGCTGGCCAACGGAACGCTGTACTACTATGCGGCGTTCGCCGTGGACCACACAGGCAACTGGTCGAGCGGGGTGCAGGCGTCGGCGACGCCCGCGGCGGTGCTCACGGGCGATTTCACCGCCCTGGGGGACGCGGTGCGGACGGCGGGCGTTTTCGACGCCGACCAGCAGCAGCGGCTGCTGCAGCTGCTGGACGACGCCAACGCGCTGGCCGACGGCGGCGACGCGTGCGGCGCGGGGGGGAAACTGGCCGAATTCGGCGGCGCGGTGCAGGAACTGCGGTCGGGCGCGGCCGCGCCGGTCTGCGAGCAGCTTTTCAACGAGGGGCGCATGCTCCGCCGCGCCGTGGCCCTGGGCTCTCCGGCCAAGGACGACTGTCCGGGCTTCGCCCGCGTGGACCTTCCCGTCTCGCTGGAGACGGATCCGGGGGTCACGGACACGGCGGGAGTCGCCCTCAAGGCGGCCTTCGGCGAGCCGCTGCTCGCCACGGCGAGGGTGGGGGAGTTTGCCTTCACCAAGTCGGCTCTTCCCGGGCTGCCGCCCCTGTCGGGCGCGCCGGGCCGTCCCCTGGTGCCGGGCGCGACGGCGCTCATCGCGGTGCCCGAGGGCGCCGGGGTGACGGTGGCCTGGGAGACGGAGCCCGCCGAGACCATCCGGATGAACCTGTGGCCCGGCCAGCCGGAGACCATGGATGCCGTGGACTTCTACGCGACGCCGCCCTTCACCCTGGACGCGGCGGCCTATGCCTCCGCGGACCCCTACCCGGCGGAGGTGGTGTCCGTGCGGGACGCCGGACGGGTCAAGGGGCTCCGCGTGTTCCAGGTGGAGGTGGCCGGGGGGCAGTATGCGCCCGCGTCGGAGTCCCTCGAACTGTTTGCCGCCGTCAACGTGCATCTCGGATTCACGGGCGGTTCGGGGCAGTTCGGGATCCGCGATCTGGCGGACCTGCTGGAGGCCCAGGAGGACCCCGTGCTGGGCAGCCTCGCCAACTGGGGCGTGGTGGAGGGCGGCCTGCAGCACCTTCCCATCGTGGCGGGCATCCAGGGCGAGGAGCTGATGATTCTGGCGCCCCCGGAGCTTCGCGAGGCGGCCGACCGGCTGGCGGAGCACAAAAACGGCATCGGCGTGGTCACCCGCGTGTTTGCCGCGGGCGACGGCGTGGGGCCCGGCCCCGACACCCCGGCGGAGATTGACGAGCTCATCGAGGCGGAATACGCGTCGGCCGCGCCGCGGCCCGGCTATGTCCTGCTGTTCGGCGACGCGGAGTACCTCCCCCCGGCGTACTACGCGCCGTGGCAGGATGAGGAGAGCATCGGCAGCCCCACCATCGGCACGGACTGGATCTACGCGGTGGTGGACCAGGACCCCGCGACCGCGCTCCTGCCAGACCTGGCGGTGGGGCGTCTGCCGCTGGACACCCTGGATGAGGCCGACCGGATGGTGGACCGGATTATCGCCTATGAGACGGCGCCGCCGGACAGCGCGGACTACTACTCCCGCGCGTCCATCGCGTCGCAGTTCCAGTGCTGCAACAAGGAGACCACGACGGCGGGGGTGGACCAGCGCACCTTCATCTGGGTGAGCGAGCGCATCCGCAACGTCATGAACGGCCGCGGCAAGACCGTGGACCGTTTATACACCAAGACGGTGGACGCGGAGTACACGCTGCCCGCGACACCGAGGTACTACTTCGACGGCGACAGCCTGCCGGACGACCTGCGGAGCAACTTCTCCTGGAACGCCACCACGACAAACGTCGTCAACGCGTTCAACGCGGGCCGGTTCATGGTCGTCCACCGCGACCACGGCTCCCCGGGCGCATGGGAGCACCCGTGGTTCCGCTGGTCCAACGTCTACGGCGACGACCCCGGCGCGTCGGACCTCAAGACCGCCAACGCGCCGCTGTTCCCCGTGGTGTTCAGCGTGAACTGCGCCAGCAGCATGTTCGACGATGAGACGTCGGGCGGCCATTTCGGGATTCCGGCGGACTTTGAGCTGCTGACGGAGCGCCTGCTCCGGGACGACGACGGCGGCGCCATCGCCGTTTTCGGCGACGTGCGCAACAGCCCCAGCAACGCGAACAGCGTCCTGCTGCTGGGCTTCCTCGACGCGGTCTGGCCCGAACTTGTCCCGAACTTCGTCAATCTTTCCCCCACCCCCCGCATGGGCGACATGCTCCGCCACGGCAAGGCGTACCTGGCCAGCATGCAGGGCAAGATGGACTATGTCGGGGCGAACGAGGTGCGCGACGAGGCGCTGATGTGGCACCTCTTCGGCGACCCCACGCTGCCCCTCTGGACGGAGAACCCGCACACCCGCGCCCTGCCCCAGCCGACCGCCATGGCCTGGACGGGGCTCGACACGGTGCGCGTCGTGCTGCCGGCGAACGGCGTCGCGGTCACGGTGACCCAGGAGAATGCCTTCGGGAACCTGGGCGCCCACGGCCGGGGCGTCACGGTGAACGGCGTCGTGGACATCACGCTGAACGGCCTGCCCGACCGGAGCCGCAACGCCGGGGTCCACTTCCGCAGGAACAACTCCATCCCCCTGACCACAACGCTCACGGAGATCGTGCCGCCCGGCCCGGTCACCGGGTTCACCGCCGTGCCGCACAAGGACATCATCATGCTCGGCTGGACGAATCCGGGGGGCGACTTCAGCTACGTCCGGATCATGCGCCGCAACGACCGGTTCCCCGCCTCCCCGACGGACGGGACCATGGTGGTGAACGGAAACGGCACCTCGCACTACGACGGCGTCTTCCCCGCCTCCACCCCGTGCTACTACACCGCCTTTACCTTTGACGGCAACGGCAACCACGACGCGGGCACGCAGGCCTTCGCGTCCACCTGGTCCGACATTACCGCGCCGCCCAACGCAACCGGGCTGACGGCGGTGCCCGGCGACGGCGCGGTGCTCGTGTTCTGGACCAATCCGGAGTCTCCCGACTTCGCCGGGGTGGTCATCGTGCGCAAGGAGGGCTCCGCGCCCTTCTCCAACACCGACGGCGCCGCGGCCTACCAGGGAACGGGCGCCTCCTTCCTCGACACGGGCCTGGCAAACGGCACAACATACTACTACCGCGCCTTCACCTACGACCTGATGCCCAACTACGCCAGCGGCACCGGGGCTGTGTCCGCCATCCCCGAAGCCACCGGCGACACCACGCCCCCCGGGGACGTCTCGGGGTTCGACGCGGCGCTCGCCGGGGCGGCCGCCCCCTACGTGCAGCTCTCGTGGACCAACCCCGTAGACGCGGACTTCGCGGGCGTCGTGATCCGCCGAAGCACCGACGGCTACCCGGCCACCCCGACCGACGGCGACGCGGTCTACAGCGGGGCCGAAAGCCCCCAAAACGACCCCAACCCGCTCACGCAGGGAAACACCTATTACTACACCTGCTTCGCGTACGACACGTCGCAGAACCATTCCGCGGGCGTGACGGCGGACGTGCCCTACCCCGTGGTCAAATAACGGCGGGGCCTACTCGCGCAACAGCACGTCGCAGGCGAGGCGGGCTTTGGTGAGGAGGCGGCGGAAGAGGGTGTTGCCGCGCGCGAGGGCGCGCAGGCGCAGGATGGCCTTGCGCTCGAGGCGGTAGCGGTCGAGTTTGGGCGGGGTGGGCGCGGGCACGCCGTCCCCCGCCTCGAGCAGGGGTTTCCACAGGCCCGCCAACGGATAACCGAGGGTCTCCAGGTCCGCCGGGTCGAGGGAGGCGATGATGCCCTCCATGAGCCGCCGCTTGGCCGGGTCGTGGACCAGTTCGGCCACCCATTTCTTCACCGACGCCGTGGTGGGCCGGGTGTGCTGTTTCACGCCGATGGGGTCGCCGAGGCCCTTGCCGCGCGCGGGGCCGTCGTCGCCCGCCTTGCCGTACTCGATGGCCTCGGGCTCGTAGGGCACGCCGATGTGGGCGCAGATTTTCTCGAACCACGCCTCGGGGGCCTTCACGAGGTCCTCGTAGCGGACGTGGAAGCAGGGGGTCTTCTGCTGGCGCAGGAAGGCGGCCAGCGCGGGCACGTAGCGCTCCACGACGGGGTTGTAGGCGTGGGCCGCCGCGTAGTCGCCGTCGAAGAAGGAGTTGGCATAGGAAGAGAACATGGCGACCGGGTGGCGCGTCAGCACGATGTATTTCGCGTCCGGGAAGACCCGCTGCATGAACGGCAGGATGAGCCCGTAGGCGGGCGTCTTGTCGAGGCAGACCGTCTTTCCCGCGCCGTTGGCCGCCAGGTGCCGCCCGTAGAGCGTGTCGCAGTAGGCGCGGCAGGCGTCCCAGTAGTCCTGCTCCCCGCCGGGCAGCCCGGCGACGAAGAGCTTCTGCGACTCCGCGGCGAGCACGTGGTCGTAGGGGGCCTTGTCCACCTTGTCCCACACGCCGAGATGGGCGAGGGGCGTGAGCAGGTGGGGCTCCGGCCCGCCGAGGATCATGGAATGCGCCGACAGCATGCGCTCAAGCATGGTGGTGCCCGAGCGCGGCGCGCCGATGACGAACAGCATGGACGGTTTCATGGCGGTGTGCGGGTCTCCCGGCCTGGGGGCCATTTGCCGGGACATGATAGCACGCCCGGGGGCGGGCGGCGGTTCCTGCTTCATCGGACCGATCGGTCGGATCGGACCGATCGGTCGGATGGGTGGTCGGACCTGTCGGACCTGTCGGACCTGTCCGACCCGTCCGACCGACACACCGCCCTCCCCGCCGTGTCCGGCCTTGGCGCTGGGTTTCGGACGCGGCGGAAAGGGCCGCCGGTCACTGCCTGGCCGCCTGCCAGGGTTCCGGCTGAAGAATCAGGCGCGGACTTGTCGTGAAGTAGCTCCAGTCGCGCCAGCCCCGCGAGTAGTCCCACACGTTGCCGGAACTGGTGCTGTATTCCAGCAGGCAGCCGCCCCCGATGGGGACATACCGGAGCCGGTCGGTCAGGGTTGCCTGCCTGTACCAGGGGTCCTTGCGTTTCTTCTCGGGCATGACCTCCTTCAGGCTCTCGGGAAACCGCCCGGTCTGGGTCTGGTGGAGGCGCAGCGCGATGGCCGTCCGCGACAGCACCGTCCTGGCGGCGATGTTCTGATACCCCGACCCCTGGAAGCGGAAACTGTCCATGTCCAGCATGATCCACTGCTGGTGGTCCGGGCTTAACGTCAGCCAGGACGGGGCCTCCACATCCAGCCGCTCCCAGTCCTCGGGGGTGCGGGTGAGGTGCGCCCATGCGTTCGCCTCGCCGGCCACGGCCAGCCGCTGCTGTGCCGCCAGGCCGGTCAGGGAGTACCACGGGGCGGCGCACCGCTCCATCAGGTCCGGGCGGTAGCCCTCCACGGGGTCTTGCACGACGAATCCGGGATCGCCATAATGGCTGTACCACCGGGGCCATTCATAGCACCTGTCCTCGTAGAGGAAACGGAACAGGCGTCCGGACCGGTGCGGCGCAGTGTAAGCCCTTTCCCAGGCGGCGTCCAGCCGGCTCAGGGTCTCCGAGTCCAGCACGTTCCCCGCCAGCAGTCGGTCCAGCAGGTCAAGCGCCATCCCAAAGAAGGAGGCTCTAAGTCTGGTCTGTCCCCAGGCGAAGTTTTCCGGATTCTGCCGGGCCAGCCCCAGCAGCCCCTCCAGCATGCGGGCCGCCCGCTGCGCGTCCCCCCGCTCGCAGGCGAGCAGCCCCTCCGCGGCGAAGAGCGTGGCGGCCAGTTGCTCGATGTGCGTCTCGAAGTGCCGCACCGGCCCATAGTAGCCCTCCTGGGGGGACGACCATTGTCCGGTGGCCTTGGGAAGCGTGGAGGCCGCCAGCAGCGTGTCCAGGACAGGCCCCAGACCGGCCATCGCGTTGCGAACCCACACCAGATTCTCCGGGGACAGGTCTTCCTTCCGGGGGTTGCCCTTGTCGAGAAGCAGGAGGTTGCAGACGTTGAACAAGGTGTCCTCCGTCACAGACCGGCCCCCTTCCCTCGGAAACTGGGTTTGCACCAGGGCGACGGCGGCGCGCACGGCCTCCCGGTAGCGCGGCGTGGCGTTCTCTTCGGCGGGCACCCGGGACGCCTCGGCCATCAGCGACTCCAGGCTTCTGCGCTCGCCGGAAACCCGGGGCAGATAGTCGTCCCGGTGGGCGTGATACCACGCCCCGGCCACCCACAGGACCGCCAAGACCCCCGCCAGCCCCAGGGGCGCGGGCAGGAAACGCCGCAGGAACTCCGCGGTGCCTTCCCCGCCCGCAGGGGACAGGGACCCCGCCGCGTCCTTCCCGGCGCCGTGACGCCAGCGGCGCCACTGGAGGGGGCCGGCGGCGAAGGGCAGCGCCGCCAGCCCGGCCAGACCCGCCATGAACAGGGCGTTGGCCAGCCAGGGGTTCACCGCCGTCTTCGTACTGCTCCAGAGACGCCAGTGCTGGTCGTCTGTGTCCAGGACGGACGCGCCGTTCAGGAGTTCCGCCACGTCCAGATAGTAGAACCCCGCGAGGGCCAGCGCCGCGGCCGCCGCCAGCCCGGCCACCCAGCGGTTAATCAGCCCGAGACGGAGCGCGGACCAGAACGTGCGCAGAAAGAGGAGGATCAGCAGCGTGCCGACCACGCACATGGTTATCAGCCAGACATTGTCCTCCTCCGCCCGCTCAAGAAGGCTGTACACCGCGAGCAGCGCGACGACGATGACGGGGCCGAAGAAGGCCGCGACTGCCTTCGCGGCCGCGTCGGGCGGCAGCGCGCGGAGAACCCACGCGGCCAGCACCAGCAGCCCGGCCGCCCGCAGGGCGCTCATGCCGAACTGGCTGTGAAACCCCGCCAGCGCCAGGGGCCAGGCCGCGGGATACAGGATCGTGGGCAGGGGCGGCACCATCCACATCACCAGCAGCGGCAGCCCCGCCGCGACGCAGAGGTCCCACAGCACCTGCCGCGACGCGACCAGGAGCCGCGCCCGGGCGCAGTCCGTGCTGGAGAAGGGCCGGACCAGTTGGAAGGTCATGCCCCCGGACCGGCCCAAATAGGCGTCGGCCACCTGCCAGTACAGGGCGAGCAGGAAGACGCAGCCCGCGGGGATCAGGACCAGCGGCAGGGCCACCTCCTGGAGGTAGACGCCCTCGACGTGGGTGATCAGTTTGCAGTACACCGCGCCCAGCGCCGCGAAGGCGAAGACCCATTTCCGGCCCTGATGGTAGCGCCGCCGCAGGAACCACGCCTGCGCGTCGAGGGGGTTCTCAAAGACGAGGGCCCCCTGCGCGCGGCGCAGGCGGTGCTGCGGCCGGAGGACGTCGCGGAAGCCGACCTTCTCCTCGTCGAGGCTGCGGCACCGGTGGAAGCGCACGGCCCGGATGGCCTGGAGCGCCAGAAGGCCCAGCACGGCGACCAGAATCCCGCAGAACTCCGGCGCGTCGAAATGCCCGCCCCGGATGCTCCGGTTCTCGAGGATCATGACCGCCACGGCCCCCAGGGGCACCACCCACGCGCCCCAGAGCCACACGTTGCGCCCGGCGGCGAACCAGGTGCCCGACTGGAAGCCCGTGTACCAGGCCAGCCCCAGGCACAGGTGGAACCCCTCGATCCCAAAGCGGTCGGGCGCCTCCATCAGCACGATGCGGAAGAGCAGCAGCGCGGCCCACAGGGCGGACAGCAGCAGCAGGCGGCTGCCCAGCACCAGCGCGGCCAGGGTCTCCGTGGGCAGGGGCAGGCGGAACAGCCGCAGGGGAAAGGCCATCCGCGCGTTGTCCGGATTGTGGCTGATGGACAGCAGCAGCGCCATGGCGACGAACACCAGGACGCGGTAGCCGTCGTAGATGGTGAGCACGTCGCGGAAACTGACGGACCCCAGCCGGTAATTGACCAGCAGCGCCAGCGCGCCCACGAGGCCCACGACGACCATGGTCACCGTGAAGGCCCCGTAACTTCGGAGCTGCTCCCACACCACCGCCGTCTGCGGCGGGATGCGGCGGGTTGCCATGACGCCCATGGTCAGACCCTCCCCGCGCGGGCGGCGTCCGCCCACGTTTCCGCGCCGCGGCGCCCGTGGACCCGCGCCACGAAAATCTCCTCCAGCGACGGCGAGCGCTGGCCCGTGATTTCGCCGCCCAGCGCGGCGGCCTGGGCGCGCACGGACTCCGGGTCGCCCTCGCAGACCAGCGTCCAGTCGCGGCCGAGGCCGTTCGCCTCGATCACCCCCGCCATCTCGGGCAGCTCGGTGCGGTTTTCCACAAAGCGGACGGTGAGGCGCGTGTGCGCCGCCTTCACCGTGTCCAGCGGGCCGTGGAGCACCACCCGCCCGTGGTGGATCATGGCGACCACGTCGGCCACCCGCTCAATCTCGTCCAGCAGGTGCGACGAGAACAGCACCGTGCGCCCCTCGCTCACCACGTCCCGCAGGATCGCCTCCAGGATGTCCTGCCGCACCGCCGGGTCCAGCCCCGACGACGGCTCGTCCAGCAGCAGCAGCTCGGGACGGTAGGCCAGCGCGGCCAGCAGCCCCGCCTTCGCCTTCTCGCCCCGGCTCAGCGTGCGGATCCGCGACGCCGGGTCCAGGCCGAACAGCTTGCGCAGGCGCTCCGCGTAGGCGTCGTCCCACGCCGGGTAGAAGGCCCGCGAGTAGCCGATCAGCTCGTCCACCCGCATCCACGGCGGCAGGTCGCGGTCCTCCGACAGATAGCCCAGCCGCGACAGCACCCCCACGGGGTCCTCCACCGGGTCGCGGCCGAACACCCGCACCGTCCCCGCCGCCGCCCGCATCAGGCCGAGCAGATGGCGGATCAGCGTGGTTTTGCCCGCGCCGTTCTCGCCCACCAGCCCGAAGACCACCCCCGGCGGCACGTCCAGACTGACGCCGTCCAGGGCGATTTTCTGCTTGAAGTGCCGGACCAGTCCCCGCACCTCGACCACCGGTCCCGTCGTGTTTTCAGGCGTTGTCGTCATGGTGACCTTCCTTTCGTCCCCGCAGCGCCTCCGAGCGCGCGCGCATCAGTTCGACCACTTCTTCCAGCGTGAAATTAAGATGGTCCGCCTCCACCAGCAGGCCGTCCACCCGGTCCGAAAGCAGGCGCAGCCGTTCCCGGTGCGCCAGGGGCGAGCCCCCCTCCGCCACATAGGTCCCCGCGCCGATCCGCGTGGTGACCACCCCCGCCGACTCCAGCTCCCGGTAGGCGCGCGCAACCGTGTTCGGGTTGATCAGCAGTTGCGCGGCCAGCACCCTCACCGGGGGGAGTTCCTCATGGGGCCGCAGCTGGCCCGTGGCGACCAGCCGCTTGATCTGGTTGACGATCTGCACGTAGATCGGCGTGCCGTCCTTTGGAGCGATGTGCAGGATCATAAGTTTTTCTCCGGCGCCAAGATTGTACTAAGACTTTACTACAATCTCGGTCGGTTGTCAAGTCCCTTTTTTTGGGGCTGGGGAATTATGGGAATCATGGCGGGGAGGGGAGGGAAGACAAGGCCGGCGGGACGCCGGCGCTACGGGGAAGACCGGCGGGTCGTGGCACCGTAGCGCCGGCGTCCCGCCGGCCTTGTCTTTGGTTTTGCCCTCGTTCCCACCTTTTGCCAGGAAACGAGGGAAAAAAAGATTGCCGCGCCGGCCGGGGCGTTGGCGGGAACGAGATTGCCGCGCTTCGCTGCTAATGAAGTGGACGTATTCTTCCGCGCTCCAAGCCGCTGGTTTTTCTCTGCCAAACGTGGAAATGGCCGAAAGCGAAAGTCTTGGGCATCCCGGAGGGATGCAGGACATTAGCCGGTGGGTGAGCGCAGCGATACCACCGGACAGCAGCCCCCCCATTTCT
>Ga0123328_1000854_pt1 | contig 30975 bp, 22 predicted proteins | sample BioC12SIPDNA_2_FD_89702 | JGI IMG/M metagenome (GOLD analysis project Ga0123328, IMG submission 89702) | Anaerobic biogas reactor microbial communites from Washington, USA - Biogas_R1_A C12 SIP DNA | ecosystem: Engineered > Bioreactor > Anaerobic > Unclassified | place: Washington, USA...
AGATTGAAGATCGTGCAAGCTCATTGGTAGGATGGGCATTCCTGCCCGTCGTTCTCTGTCGGGCGGGAACGCCCAACCTACATCATTGAAGGAACCCTGACATCATTTCTGAAATGGACCACTTAGTCTACCCCGCCGGCAGGCGCCGCGGAGAATTTTACGCGGTGGCCGCAATCGGAGGGCCGACGAGCTGACGATTCGAGCCGCGGTCGCGATTGGTCTTGGGTCGGGCAGGGGTTCCCAAGCTGGAGCTTGGGAATCGGGAAGGTCTGGAGCTTGGGGAACCGGGACCGAGGGCCGCGCCGGCCCGCCGGGCTACGCCGGCGCGTCGTTCGGCCCGCAGGGGGCGATCTGCCGCAGACGCTTGTGCTTCGTCAGCCAGCGATAGCAGTCCGGCAGGTCGAAGTGGGCAAGCACGTTGGGCAGGAAACTCGAGACCGGCCAGGCGTAGTCTTCCGATTCGGCGATCGCCGAATAGGCGGACAGCGCGTTCTTCAGGGTCACCTGGACCACGCGCGGCGAGGCGACCGCGGCGAACGTGGCGGGGATTGCGCCCCAGCCCTTGGCGGCCAGGTGGACCTCTGCATAGCCATAGGAGGCCAGCCACTCGAGCACACCGAGCAGGTCGCGCGTCCGCTGGGCGGGCAGCGGGTCGTCGAGCATCAGGCTGTGCACCGCGCCGAAATAGTCGCTGCCGTAGGGGTTGAAGAACTGGTTCTCCCCGCACGTGTCGGGCATCGACTCGCCGATGCCGCGGACGTCGCAGGCCACCAGCGGCCGGTCCGGCTCCGCGGCAAGCAGTTCCTTCATCAGCGGTTCGCCGCGGAGCTCCGCATCGGCCGAGAGGTGGGAGACATAGAGCACCGCCCGCTTGCCCAGCCGCGGCGGCCGGCTGAGGTGCTGGGCATCGCAGAGCAGCGTGGCCAGCGTCTGGATGCCCGGCTCGGTCTCAATCGCATACGTCGCCGCGTGGGGCTTCGGATAGTTTCGCCCCCGCAACGGGCGGAGGATGCGGTACTCGGGCGCGGCGGCCGCGGGGAGCTTCAAGACCTCGGCAACCTTCTTGGCTAACGCGTCCCCCTCCGGCCTTCCGCGGCCCGCGCGGAGCGCCGCGGCTTTTGCCTTGGTGAAGGACGACACGGTTCGCGAGCCAAGCTCGGAGACCTGGCCCTTGGGAGTGCAGGCCAGGGTCTCGTCCTTCTCGATCGTCAGTTCCGGCTCGGCCTGGGCGTCCGAAACACCTGTCGCCCGATTGAACCAGCGATACATCGCCTCGCGGTTCTCTTGGGTGTAACCGTGGTAGGTCGGCCCGGAGAACGTGGCGATCTTGTCTTCCGCGCCGAGCAGCGCGTAGAGACGCTTGAGCCGCCGGTACGATTCCTCGACTCCCCGGGCGTCGAAGTAGTCCTTTTCCTTGCCGAGAAGGATCACCGGGTCGGGGGCCTGGGCGGCCAGGAAGTCGGAGTGATCCAGCCCGAGGGCCAGGGCGCGCGGCGGGCATTGCTCGGTATCGGCCGGCAGCTCGTTCTCCGCGTTCCGCCGGAACGTGGTCACAAAACACGACGGGGCGGCCATCGTCCAGCGCTGCTCGACACCGCACAGCCAGGTGCTCATCGTGCCGCCGCCCGAGTTGCCCGTCACGCCGATGTGCCGGGGATCGACCTCCTTGCGCGTGAGCAGGTAGTCGAGCGCTCGAATGCCGTCCCACGCCCGCCAGGAGCCGAAAAACTCGCCGACGAGCAGCTGCTGGTTGCCCGCGTAGAGATGCTCGCGCACACCCACGCCGATCCGGCTGCCGAGCTTCTCGTCGACGTATTGCAGCCGCTCGCCCTGCCCGATCGGGTCGAAGATCAAGACCACGTAGCCCTGCCGGGCGAGCCCCTGCGAGAAGCTCTGGTAAGCCGCCTCCGCCTTGCCGTTGGCGGAGTGGCCGCACGTGCCCACGACGCCCGGCAGAGGGAAAGGCCGCCCCTTGGGGATGTAGAGATTGGCCGTGACAAGCATTCCCGGGCGGCTTTCAAACAGCACGTTCTCGATCGTGTAGGCATCCCGCTCGACGGTGCCGGTGACGCGCGGATTCAGCGGCGTCCGTTCCGGCTCGGGGCCGAAGCACGCGCCAATCCGCCGGCGGACGCTTTCGACATACTCTTCCGCGTCGGCTTTGGTCTTCAGCGCTGCGCGGGCCTTGTTCGCAAGCGCCTCGGCCTCGCGGACGCGGCGGACGAGGTACTCCTGGATCATGCGGGGGAAGCGGTTCAGCGGCGCGAGCTCCCGGCGCGCCTCCCCGGCCTGGACCCGGGCCCTGCCGGCCAAGAGCGACTCGGCCAGCACCAGGCCGGCCAGCGCGCCGCCGGTGTGGAGCAGGTCGCGGCGGGTGGTACAACGCTGCGTGTTCATGGGCAATTCCTTGTCTAGAGAAGACGCCGCAAGGCGACAGGTCTTCTGTCGCGGGATGATCCTGCATTCCACTTCACCGACCAGGCCCCCCGCCCGAAGCGGCGGCCGGCTCGTATTCAATCGTCAGTTCCGGCGGCTTGGCGCTTTCCCGCGACAGGTAGTCCACCCCATCGGTGCTGGTCGGGTCGATGATCAGGCTCAACTCGGACTTGCCGCTCAACTCGACCTCGATCGGGACTTCGACCGCCTGGTTCTCGCTCACGCGGCCCAAGCGGGCCAATTCCTTGGACGCCTTGGGCCGCGTCGCGTACGTCACACCCGTTTCGGTCCAGGCCCCTGCGGCCAGGCAAACCCGGCCCGAGTCGCCGGTCGGGTTGCCCGCATTATGAATCCGGAGCCGGGCCTCGATCGGCTTGCCGGGCACGTCGAGCCGGAACTTCAGCAGCGCCAGGCTGTGGTCGCGGTCGCCCATCTTCGCGTCGCCTCCGTCCACCACCAGCGTCGTGCCGGTTCCCTGGTTCCTGTCCGGGTAGCGCTGGCTGACGAACGCGTCTTCGCTGGGCGTCAGGACGATGCGGACGCGGCGGCCGAGGTGTTCCAGGTTGGCGGACCGTTCCAGTTCCACCGAGCCATCGGCCGCCACGAGCTTGATCGGAAGCGGGTATTTCCCGGCCGCGGCCTCTCCGCGGAGGGCGACCGCCAGCCCGATCGCCGTTCGCTCGCCGGGAGCCAGGCGGACCTTTGCCTGTCTCGGTTCGACGGCGAAGCCCTCCGGGACGGCGAGCGCGAGCGTCCCTTCAAACGGAGTCTCCCGCAGGTTGGCCAGGCGCAACTCGCCGCTTGCCTCCGGTGCGCGCGTGCTGAGAAGGAAGTCCGGCACCGTCGAGCCGAGCCTGGTGACCCGTTCGCGGACGATTTCAACGGCCTGCAAAATGGGCGCCTGCTCGGGCGCGGTCCCGCCGCCTTTCGGCGCCAACTCGATCACCAGGTTGTCGCGGACCTCGATTCCGCCGAACTCCTTGAAGACGGCCCGGTCGCGTCCGTCGGCGGCCGCGACGATGTCGAAGTCCTCGAGCACGACCTTGCCCTGGAGCTTGACGTCAAACACGCGCGCCCCCGGCTGGTCGTTGTCGGGGTCGGCGAAGGCCAGGCGCACGCGGTACTCCGCCGTGCCGTCGCCTTCGGCCAGCAGCGGAATCACGGATTGGCGAAGGCCGCGGGCCGCCGAGGCCAACAGCCACGGCTCGTCGACGCCCGCGATCGGCGTCGAGGCCGGGTTGCGATGCGTGTAGCCGCCGCCCGGATGAAAGGCCATGCCGACGTCGAAGCGGAGTACCAGCGAGCCGCCGGGCCTGGGGTATCCGAGCCAGAGCGCTCCGGAACGGTCTTTGCGGTCGCCGGGAGCGCCGAAATTCAGCCCCAGGCGCTTGACGGGCGTCATCGGGCCGGGCTGGCTGAAGTAGGCCCATTGTTTGTTCTCCTGGCTGCTCTTGAACACCAGCGTGCAGACGTTGGGGAACGGGCAGAGGCAGCCCGAGCTGGCCTCGGGCACCATCAACAGGCCGTTGGCGGGAATGAAATTGATCCAGCAGCCGGGGCGCTGGGAGCCGAAGTGCTGCGTGCCGTAGTCGCCCACCAGGTCGTACCAACCGAGCGTGTAGGAGCGGAAGAGCATCGTGTGGGGCGAGGCCGCCGGGCAGCCGCAGTGGTGGCCCGGGCGGGCGAACTGCCAGGCCTCCTCCTGCCCGGTTACCGGGTGGAGCCGCGTCTGCTGCTCGCCGCTGTGCAGGTCGTATGCCCACGGTTCGGCGTGCAGCGTGTCGCCGATCACCAAGGGGCGCACGCGGTAGCCGATCGGTTCCTCCCAGAGCAGGCCGCCGTCCTCGCCCGACAGGGCCACGACCCGGCGCTTGTCGAACTCGCCGGCGAAGAACTGCTTCCAGTAGTGGCCGTCGAGAAACACCCCGAACAGGAGGAGCACGTTGCGGTTGTAGATCGCGCCCAGCGAACACCAATACGCGCCGCCGACAGCGCCGGTCACCTCGACCGTCTTCTCCCATGCGGGCCGTCCGCTGAGGGCGTCGAGGGCCGTGACCCGAAACACGGGCGGATCGTCGCTCGCCGCGGCGCCCGAGCGGCGGCGCTGCTTGAGCCGCTCGGCCAGCGTCTCCAGCCGTTCCTGATCGGTCACGCCGGCGTCGGCGAGGAACATCCGGCCGTCGCCGATCGCGATCGCCCCCTGGGCGATGCTCCCGCCCTCGTGCTTCCAGCGCAGCCGCCCGTCGGCCAGATCGAGCGCGAAGACGCAGTCGGCGGTCCGCCCCTTCGCGGTCCGGGAGCCGTAGAGCAGGTCGCCCACGACGCCGACGTAGCCCCAGAGGCGGGCTTTGCCATCGGTCGCCGGCGGCATTTCGTAGGTCATCGTCGTCCGCCCGGTGGCGGCGTCCAGCCGCAGGCACTGGTCGCCGACGGCGATGAACAGGCTGTCGGCGTTGACCGCCGAGTTGCCCGCGTCGTGGGTCACGCTGACGCGGAGCGCGCCGTGGATTTCCCGCTCCCAGAGCTTGAGGCCGTTGTAGGCGTCGTAAGCCATCACCGCGTTCTCGCCGGCGCCGATCTGGCTGGCCGAACCCTCGCCAAGGATGAAGATCCGCCCGGCCGTGGCCAGCGGGGCGGCCGCGCGGCGGTGGCGCTCGGCCATCTGGGTCGGGCCGGGCCCGCCGAACCACAACAATCCGAGCGGGCAGCGGACAAGCTCGTCGTCGCTGCAAGTTGTGTTGCCCGGATTGGCGTATTGATGGGTCCAGCTCCCAGCGCCGGGCAGCGCCCCGCGGCGCAGCTCCAGCCACGTTCCGTCCTGCTCCACGATCCGCCCGCCGTCGAGCCCCCCCTTGGCCAACCACTCCTCGATCGCTTGCGCTTCGAGGCGCTCGGCCCGGCCGCCGGCCGCGGCCGGCTGGCCGATGAAGATCGTGCCGCCAAGCGGTTTGAGCATCCGCATGGTCTCTGTGGCATCGCCCGGCATTCGCCCCGAGAGAATCGCCTCCTCGGAGACGACGAGATTGGCGAAATAGTCGGAAAACGGCAGGTTCGCCAGATCGGCCTGCTCGAGGTGCACGCGGGCGCCGTAGCGCCCGGCCGCGTCGAGCGCCTGCCGCGCGGCCTCGACCTTTTCACCGTCGGGATCGGCGCCGCAGATCGTCAGTTCCGTCCGCCTGGCCAGCTCCAGTGCCAGCCGGCCGGTGCCGCAACCGAGCAGCAGGCAGTAGCCGCGCTTGATTCCCGTCTCGCGGACGATCCGCTCGGCCGCCGCTTCAAACACCGGGGTCAGCTGATCCGGAGGGAAGGGCGATGCGACCGTTTTCTGCGCGACCGGCCCGACGGCCTGAGCGCCCTCGGGACCGAAGCAGTGAATCGCGCCCGTATCGGAGCTGACGAACAACCGGCTCTCGGCAATCGCCAGCCCGCGGGCCTTGCCGCCGACCTTGGCCGACCAGGGCGAGTCGCCCGACGCTGCGTCGAAGGCGACGACGCTTCCTTCTCCGCCGGCGAAAACGGCGTTGCCGGCCAGGACGAGTGATTCGGCGCAGTCGCAGGCGACCCGCCAGAGCTCGCCGCTGGCCATCTCCTGCTCGGCCTGGCCGAGTTGCTCGTTCAGCGTGTCCAGCTCAGCCTGAAGCTCCCGGCGTCGCGATTCCGGCCCCTGGAGGGCCGCCCGGAGGTCCCCGGTGAGGGGCCGCTTGCGGTCGAGCAATCTCTTGCGGCGCAGGCTGGCGGCCCCATAGGTCGCGCGGTTGACGGCGAACAACTCGCGCCCCGTCGCCACGTAGAACATCTCCGGGGTGACCACCAGCCGATGCCCCCAGAACCAGGCAGATTGGGAGCGGTGCGACGCCTCGTCGTAGCCGATCAACTCCTCCGTCCCGGTGAAGAGCTGCGAGCCGGAGAGCGTCGCCTGGGCGCCGCCGATGATGTGCTCGATGTACGCCTCGTACAGCAGGCGGCCGTCTCTGCGATCGAAAGCGGCCGGCGAGACCCGCGCCAGCGGGGCAAAGAGCCGATCGGCCGAGGCGAGCAGATAACCTTGCGGCGAGATTCGGCTCTGGGGGGCCGTGCCGCAGGTGTCGTTGCGCCAGATCAGCTTCCCGTCCTCTGCGCCGACCGCGTACATCGCCACGCCCTCGGCGGGAAAAATCCCCCCGCCGAAATAGGCGACGCCGTCGTCGACGAGCACGCCGGTGCGGATCGGCCACCGCGAGATCATCTTGCCGCTGCCCAGCAACTTGCGCTCGTCGAGCGCCGCGCGGAACCTCCACTGCTGCTTGCCGTCGCTGGCCCGCAGGCAATAGACACACCCGTCGTCCGACCCGACATACACCTTGTCGCGCCACACGGCGGGCGCCAAGCGGACCGGCCCGCCGGTCCGCGCGCTCCAGCGCTCCTTGCCCGTCGCCGCGTCCAACGCGTACACCTTTCCGTCGGCCGAGGAGCCGAAGTAGACCGTGCCGCCGGCCACCGCGACGTGGAACGCATCGTCGAAGTGGGCTCGGGGAAGCTCCGTCGCGCCGTACCAGCCGCCGACCGGCCGCGGACTGGGACGTCCCCAGGCCGGTTCGGGCGCGTGCGCCGGCTGGAAGACCCAGCACTCCCTCAGCGGCGGCCGAACCTCCTCGGACGTGACTCCGCTGCGGGCGATGTCGTGCCGGTATGTGGGCCAATCGCCCGCCCGGGCAGCGACGCTCGCCGAGGCGGCCAACGCCAGCACCAGCCCCAAGGCTCCCCCAACCGCAATCGGGCGGAATCGCCTTGCCCCTCCGCGTCGAGATCGATCCTCGCGATGCGCGCTTGCCATCCTCCAGTCTCCCTCGGTTCGAGATTTCGTGTGTCGCCAACTTCTCGCCGCCGGCGCATGGCTCCCGTTATACACCAGGCCGCCTGGCAAGGGAAATCTTGCCCCGGCGCGAACCGCGCGCGGCAACAGGAACTTGATCCAGAGCGGTCGCGGGCCGCGGCGACTGGCGGGGGAGCGATCGTTTTCGGGGAGCGGGCGGACGTTCTCCCGGTTCCCTCTCTCAAGGCCCTTGATCGAGCGTCAGCACCGCCGCGATGGTGGCTTTCACGGTCTTGGCCGCATTCGGTACGTCGGTCCGCTCCGGGATATCGCCCTCGCCGTGGTAATTCGGGTCGGCATAGGGCCAGGAGCCGATATTGATCACCGACGCCGGATAGCCGGCCTTGACGAACGAGCCGTCGTCGTCGCCGGGCCCCGGCCGCTTGGCGATCCGGTGCTCAAGGCCGATCCTGAAGCGGTCATTGACCGCGCCCATCAATCGGGCAATCCGCTCGCCGGCGGGCTCCGTATAGGCGGTCACCAGGGTCTGTTTGCCGGCGGCCGTCTCCTCCGGCGACTTCACGCCAATCCCGTCGAGATTGAACACCGCGATGATCTTCTCGCCGCGCGACTTGGCGTTCTGTGCGGCCGTCACGCTGGTCCATGGCGTGTGCTCTTCGTTGCAGAGCAGGAAGCGGATCGTCCGCTCGGATGGATACTCGGCAAGGACTCGGGCGGTCTCCAGGACGCCGACCGTGCCGATCGCATTGTCGTTGGCCCCGGGCGAATCGATCCAGCTCTGCGAATCCTTGTGGGCGAGGACGACGATGATCTCGCCGGGGCGCGAGCCGCCCTTTTTCTCGGCATACAGATTGTAGGCCGTGTACCAGGGGTCCTCGGGCATCGGCGGCGAGTACTGGTGCTGCTTGGGCTTGCTCGTGTCGCGGCGATATGCCTGCACCTTCACGCCCTCCCGCTGAACTTGATATCCCCAGCCCTCCAGCTTGCCGGCCAGGAAATCGTCTGCTTCGTGCAAGGTGTTCTTTTCGTGGCCCGGCAGCGTGAAGTTCAGCTTGCGGTAGGGGAGGGGATCGCTTGCAAGGTAGAACAGGTCGGCGGCCATCCGGGCGGCATCGACCGTTGCCAGGCGGCTGCGGATCATCGCAGCGACCCCTTCGCGGTCCCAGGTCCCTTCCCAACCGGGCTGTTGCCCCTCGGCGGCCCGGCACTTGGCTTGCTCGTCGGCAAACCCGGCCGCGAGGATCAACAGCACGCATGACCCAACAAGCTGCAGACATTTCATGACACGCGTCTCCTTTGTTGTGAGTCCCGCTCCGGAATCGGGGCAATGACGCGCCTATTGTACAACTCTTGAGAGGAGGTCGGCAAACAACCAGAGGGTCCACATCAGGATGGCCGCCAGGGCCAGAATGCCCGCCGCCGCCCGCAAACCGCCGGTGTCCGCCGCGTGCCGGTCGCGCCCGGTCCGCCCGGATGCGGCTCTCCGCGGGAGATTCACCAACCGCAGTCCCTGCACCGGCTTCGAACCCGTCTTCATCGCGCATCTCCTTCGAACCCGTCGCGAGGCTCGTCGTCGGCAAGACCTCGCCTTCAGGTCGGGCAAGGCTTGCGCGCCTGTTCCCGGATTCCCGCAGCCGGCGGGGCCGATCGGCCTGAACGGTGTTCTGCCGCCGTGCGATTCGTGGCAACTTGCGGACGGCAGGTGCGGGCGATCGACCGAATGCCGGCCCAACGCTCACCGTGCTAGTCCCATGCCGAACACGCTCGGTCGGAAGTCGCCCGGTTCTTGCCTCGCGGTCTCGCACCGCATCAGCCCGTCCGCCGGCGATCGGACCGCGGGTTGGCCGTTCCTTTTGCCGGGCGCGGCCCGTCTCGGCTTTCGGCATCGGATTTGCAGTTGGATTGTGGCCGGGCAAGCGGGCCGGCAGGCGCTGCCGCCATTTTTCGGGCAGAAGGAAGAGGCCCCCTGTGCAGACCCTGCCGGCGGAACTCGGCGACTGTCGAAACCTCGGCGGGAGTCAGGCTGTGCAAGAATGTCGCGCTTGCCTCAGACTCGCTGTGAAAATCTTGCAGGGATTCCGAAACGGCGGTCGGCAGGCAGCGGCTGCCCGCCCGCCCCAGCAACCATGAGGAGGATGCGATTATGAACGGGATGCAGTCCACAATGCTCGCACTGGCGGCCGTCTACTGGCTGACCGGTTCGACCGCCTTGGCGCAGCGCGGCGTCGGCGAGACGGCGGGCGTTGCCCGGCAGGCCGTCAAGCCGGAGACCGTCTTGCTCTCCGGCACGGTCCTGAAGGTAGAGACCGGCCCGTGCGAGAATACGACCGGCCCGTCCCCGCTCGGCACCCACTTCCTGATGAAGACGGAAACGGGCGAGAAGCTGAATGTCCACCTCGGGCCGGCGGCACTGGTGGAATTCGTCGCCGACGAGTTGTCCGCCGGCCTGGAAGTCACGGTCGAGGGGTTCCGCACGGAGCGGATGAAGCCCAACCATTATGTCGCCGTGTCGCTCACCTTTGGTGACCGGACCGTGCAATTGCGGGCCGGCAGTCTCCAGCCGCTCTGGGCAGGCGGGGCGGGGGGCGGCAATCGGGCGCTCGGCGGCGGCTGGGGCCGCGGACCTGGCCGGGGCGCCGGCTACGGATACCAGGGCGGCCGCGGACGCGGCTACGGCTATGGCCGGCAGGCTGGCCGCGGTCCCGGCTGGGGATGCTACTACTACCGCGGGCCTGCTGGCAGCGGGAACTGAACCGCCTCAGGCGGGCGATGAAAACTTGGAGAACGGCGACGCCGGGAAGGTGGCCGCCGGGCGACAGTCTCTGTGTTCTGCGCCTGAATCCTGCGCTCTTCCTCCGGGAGTTGATTTGTCGCCAACAGGACCGGACAATTGCCCGAAGGGAAAGCCGGCGGTCTGCCGATCCTACTTCCGCTGGCTGTTGCAAGCCGGAGCCTGGCCGTTCATGCCCGGCGGCGTTTTATTCCGTCCGTCCCGCGCGCTGTCGGAGTTGCACCCGATGAGGAAGATCACGGCTGCTGCCAGGTTGCTGCCGGCGGGCCTTGCCATAGTCTTGGCTTGCTCTGCCGCGGTCTGCCCTGCCAGTGAAGTCGACCCGTACAGCAAGAAGGCGATTGCCGCCGAGGCCGCCGGCAGCCTCGTGGCCGTCGTCTTCACCGAGCAAAACGCTCCGGCGACGCCGAAAACGGAAGACTTGCCCCTCAAGCGCTGCGTCTCGCAGTACGGCGTCACCTGGACATTCGACAAGCCGGTCCGCGCCGGCCAGTTCGTCAACGGCGACTGGTACGTGGTCGGGCCGGCAGAGGTCGTGGCGATCGATCCCGCCCCGCTCCACGGCAGCCAGATTCCGGCGAGCGAACTGGACCACATGGACAGGAGGCGCCCCGAGGCCCAGCGGGTCCGCAACGGTTTCATGCTCAATCCACCGGCCGCGATGAAAGTCGCCTACGACAGCGGCGTCCGCAATTGGTTCGATCCCGCCCTGATCCGCCAGCTGCCGGTGGCGCTGGCGCCCGGCGATTCGCTCGTCTCGACGATCAGCATGCCCCAGGGCCTGGTGCTGCGCGCCCAGTTGCGGAACAAGATCGAGCGGGGCGTGGGCGACAGCAGCCCGATCCGCACGGCGGCGGTCTTGACCTGCGTGGACCGGCCGCAGCCGCCGGACGCTTTCCGGCCGGCCTTCTGCAACCGCCGCCAGAAGATCTATCTCGCCCGGCAGCTCCGGCGGGAACTCCTGCCGACCGTGGCGGCGACGGCAAGCGCGCCCAGCGCGGTTCAGTACATCCGTTTCACCCGGCGGCCTTGGGTCGGGACCGGCTTTTTCGGCTTCGAAGAGCCGGTGGAGAACATGCCGCAGTACGGGCTGGAGTACGGCCGCGTCGTGGGCATCTCCGCGCTGCTTTTGTGCACGGACATTTCGCCCCAACAGAAAGAACCGCTCCTGGTAAACCTCACCCAGATAGGCATCGACCTGGGCGGCATGATCCGCTCGGGCCATCCCGGCTGGACCGGCTGGGGTGGACACGGCAGCGGCCGGAAACTGCCGATCGTCTTCGCCGGCATCCTCTTGGGCGACGACGAATTGGCGAACATCAATCGATCATTCCCCCAAGCAAGCTTCGGCGAGGACGAACAGACCGCCTACGGCGAATGCTGGACGGGCGCCAAGGTCGTCTTCGCCGGTCATTCGGGGATCGACGCGGCCACCGGCAGGGGCCGGCTGCGCAAGTCCGGCTGGGGCCCGTACGAGCACACGCCCCCCTCCGAGTGGCAGGAAGGCCAGAACACGAGCGAATCCTACCGCCGCTGCTGCACGAGCGTCGGCTGGGTCGCCCAGGCCCTGGCGCTGAGGCTTCTGGGCGCGGAGAAAGCATGGAACCACGACGCGTTCTTCGATTATGTCGACCGCTGGATGTATGAGGACGACGCGGCCTTCGTGAAGGAAATCCAGAATGCCACCGGCCGGGACCACGACAAGAACTGGGCGCGGCAAGGCCAGGCGTGGGATGCGTTTGTCAACCAGATGTGGGCCCGGCACCGGGCGAAGCTTGCCGCTCCGATCGACGGCTGGAAGCAGAAACACGACGATAGCGACTACCGCCGCGCGGTCGAAACCGCGAACTGAACCGCAGCCTGGGAGAAGGTTGCCGGTTCGAGCAATCCGGGTTCGGGTTCGGCGGTCAGGTGCCGTCTTTTCTTCCCGCCTCGTTCCCAAACCCCAGCTTGGGGACGCTGGCGGCAGACGCGACGGCCGCCGGGCGGCGTCGGGCCCCGTTCCGCTTCTTCGCTCGTCCCTTCGTCGAGCCCAATCGCCGCGGAGGCGGCCCGTTGCGCACGTTTTTGACATGCCGCTGGGCGGCACTACAATGAGGGGCTGTCGAGCCGTTCGGCGTAATCGGTCACCCCCCGGACCTGCCCCGAGAGAAATCGCCCCGTTGACCTGGAACGAAACGTGGGACAGTCTCCGTGAACGTCTATCGTACCCGATACAAACATGAATCGACGTCCAACAGAAAGGTTGCCGAGCATGAAGACCGAATCCACGAGGAGCGCCAAGTTGAATCGCCGAGCATTCCTGCAATCGAGTGCCGCGGGGCTGGCCGGCCTGGCCGTGCTGAAATCGCCGGGGTTCACCGCGGAACTGGCCGGACCCAAGAAGCGCGTCGGGCTGATCGGAACCGGTTGGTACGGCAAAGTGGACTTGCTGCGTCTCATCCAGGTCGCGCCGGTCGAGGTGGTTTCGCTCTGCGACGTGGATCAGCAGTTGCTGGCCGAGGCGGCCGAGATTGTCGCCACGCGGCAGCTCTCGCGGAAGAAGCCACGCACCTATGGCGACTACCGTGAAATGCTCAAGGAGAAGGATCTGGACCTCGTGCTGATCGCCACGCCCGACCATTGGCACGCCCTGGCGATGATCGCCGCGGTCGAGGCCGGGGCCGACGTCTACGTGCAGAAACCGATCGGCGTCGACGTCGTCGAATGCCAGGCGATGCTTGCGGCGGCTCGCAAGCACGGCCGGGTCGTCCAGGTGGGGACGCAGCGCCGCAGCACGCCGCATCTGGTCGAGGCCCGCGAACTTGTCCAGGAAGGCCGCCTGGGACGCATCGGGCTGGTCGAAACGTATTGCTACGGGCGGCGCGGCATCAGCAACCCGCCCGACGAGGCGCCGCCGGCAACGCTCGACTACGAGATGTGGACCGGGCCGGCGCCGATGCGGCCGTTCAACCGGCAGAAGCACCCCCGCGGCTGGCGAAGCTACATGGAATACGGCAACGGCACGATCGGCGATATGGGGATCCACATGATCGACATGGCCCGTTGGATGCTCGACCTGGGCTGGCCCAAACGGATCAATTCCACCGGCGGCAACTACTTTCACAAGGAAGGCAAGCCGAACATTTCCGATATGCAGACGGCCACGTTCGACTACGGCGACCTGCAAATGACGTGGCAGCACCGGTACTTTGGCGAGAGACCCGACCCGGACTACTGGTGGGGGGCGACCTTCTACGGCGAAAAGGGCACGCTCAAGGCCGGCATCTCCGGCTTCGACTTCATCCCCATCGGCGCCGGCACGCGGATCCACCGCGAGTGGGATGACGCGAGCGCCAAGTATCCGGTCGACAGCGACCGGTATCCGGAGGACAAGACCGAAAAGGGGATCGAGTATCACGTGGCCCCGGCGATCCGCGCCCACATGCAGAACTTGCTGGAATGCACGGAGAGTCGCGCGCGGCCGCGGGCCGACATCAGCGAAGGCTGCATTTCCACCGCCGCGTGCGTCCTAGCCAACCTGTCTCTGCAACTCGGCCGCAGCCTGGCGTGGGACGCCGAGAAAGGCCAGGTGGCGGGTGACGAGGAGGCCAACCGGTTGTTGGCGCGTCCCTACCGCGCGCCGTGGATCCACCCGCTGCCGGACAAGGTTTGAGGAACGGACAGACGGCGACGGGAACCACAACAACGACGGCGATCCGGAGCGCGTGCGGCGAACGGGTGAAGGCCGGGCGATGGAGACGTTCGCGTCAGACCCAGCGGACCGGATCGCATTCGGACCGGCTGGCCCAGACGTCGAGCGCGGAGAACTCGCCGGCCAGGATGTCGGCCAGGCACTCCATTGCGAAGCGCTCGCTGGCGTAATGGCCGGGCAGGATCAGGCCGATCCCCGCCGCCTCCGCCTCCAAATACGTGTGGTAGCGCGTTTCGCCCAGCAGCATGGCGTCGCAATCGGCTTGCCGGGCGTGTTCGAGAAACGCGCCCGCCGCCCCGCATGCGACCGCCGCCATGCGGACCATCTGGTCGGCCGCGCCGACGATCTGGACGCGCTGGAGGCGGAGGAACCCCTTGACGGTTTCGGCCAGTTCGCCCAGGCGGATCGGCTCCTCGAACCACCCGATCCGCCCGGCGCCGATCCCCCCGGCCGAGAATGTCAAGGGGAAGACGCCGCGGAGGCCCAACCCGCGCGCCAGCCGCTGGTTGATCCCGTCGGTTGCCGAGTCGTAGGCCGTGTGGGCGCTGTAGACGGCGATCCGCGCAGCGATCAGGTCGAGCAGCATCCGGCCGGTGGGCGTCTCGGGGGTGACGCGCTGCAGCGGCTGAAAGGGGAGCGGATGGTGGGCCACGATCAGGTCGGCGTTCTGCTCGATCGCCTCGGCCGCCACCTGGGGCGTGATCGTCAGGCAGGTCATCACCCGGCGGACCGGGCTCCGCGGATCGCCGACCAACAGCCCCACGTTGTCCCAGTCTTCGGCCAGCCGCAGCGGTGCAATCCGCTCGAGAAAGGCGGCCAACAACTCTACCGTAAGCATCATCCAGGTCCTTTTCTTAGGGCCGATTTTCAAAGCCGCCGGATTATTCTCCATGGTTCCCAAGCCGGAGCCTCCGATTCTGGGCAGGCGCGCCGGTCTGGAGCCAGCGTTCCCAAGCTGGAGCTTGGCCGCGTGGCGGGTCCGCAGCGGGGCGCTGGGCAACGCGGCGCGGGCGGTCGATCAGTGGCGCGCCCTGTCTGGCTGGTGCCAGAAGGAGCGGAAATAGGCCTCGTCCACCGCATAGGCGTCGATCGACGTGGTTTTCGGGTTGAAGTCCGGCGGCAGGATGCCGTAGCGTTTCATCTCGCGCACGTACTGCTCGCTGGGCCGCTCCGGGGTGCCGCCGTCCATGATCGCGTAGGTGCCGTTGGCCACGGCGCCGGAGTCGAGCCAGAGGCGGATCGTGCGGGCTTCCTGCGGTGAGACCTTGAGCTCGTAGTGGCTGCCGTCGATCCGGGTCATCAGCTTGCTCGCCGCGCTGCCGATCTGCCGCGGGGCGCGATTGCCGTGGGCGTTGCGGCCATCGACGACTTCCTCGAACTGCTGGACGAGTGCGACATAGGACGAGAGCACGCGCCCCTGGCCGTGCGAGGGAACGCCCCGCGCGGCGGCCAGGCAGGTGATGCCGTCGGCGTTGCCCTGGCTGTGGCAGCGGACGCAGTGGCGGTCGAGGATCGGCTGGATATGGCAGCGAAAGTCGACGATCTGCGGCACGTCGTCGATCGGTTCGATCCTGCTCACGGGGCGCTGGAGCGCGGCGAGCGTCGCCTTGCCGGGGTTCGCCGGGGTGACCGTCCGCGGCTCGTGGCAACCCACGCAACTGGTGGTTTCGCCGGGCTGGAGCGTGACGAAGCTCTGCATCTTCTTGACAGCCAGTTCGTGTTCGTCGAGCGCCACGAAGAACAGGCTCCGCATCGCCGGCGCTTCGAAACACGCCGAGCCGTCCTCTTCGACCGGCACCGTGCCGAGGATCCGGGAGATCGTGAACGGCCCCCAGAGGCTGATCCCGTCGAAACCGGGGCTGTTGTGGAACGGGGCGGGGAGCTGTTCGAGCACGAGCAGCTTCTTGATCTCGCCGCGCGCCACGCCCTCCATGTTTCTGCCCCGCGTCACGTCGGCCAGGACGAGCCGGCCGGTCGGCCGGCCGGCGTCGATCCGGGCGGCGGTCAGCCGCGCGGGGCGGCGGGGGCGGATCGGGACCGGTTCATGGAGGCGCATCTCGGGGCGGGGATCGCCGAGCGAGAACAGCTTCGCGGCGCGGCCCTGGTCGTCGAGCAGAAACAGATCGCGACCGCGCGCCGCCAGGAATCGGGTTGCCGAGAGGGGGTAGGGGTCGCGCCAGTTGCCGTCGGGATGGATTCGCCGCGCGGAGCGCTGATGATCCGGACCCAGGCGCGGATCGATGATCGTCAGGAATCCTTCGTGCTCGGGGCGGCCGTGGCCCGGCGAGAAGACCGACACCACCCGGCGCGTGCCGGGAATCGGTTTCGCGTCGAGCATCGCTTCCGCGCCGGGCACGTTGTCGTAGCGGACGGTGTTCCCCTTGCGGCCGGCAAGCGCGTAGGCCATGCCGGTCGGATGCATGTTGCCGAAGTAGGTCATCTGGCCGCTGCCGTCGAGATTGATCGTCCAGAGGTGGTGGTAGGCCAGCTGGCTGCGGTCGTTGTATTCCCAGCGGGTGTAGAGCAGCCGCCCGTCGGGGAGCACGGCCGGGGTGTTCTCCGTGACGGCGTTGCTGCTGATCATCCGCGGATTCCCGCCGTCGGCGTTGCAGCGGTGGAGGTTGGCCACCGGCACCTTCCAGCACGCCACCCAGCGGTTGCAGCGCGAGGAGCAGAAGACGATGTCGCCGTCGGGAAGGTAGGCCGGCTCGATGTCGTCGTGCGGTCCGTCGGTCAACTGCCGCAGGTCGGAGCCGTCGGCGTTGATCTCGTAGAGGTGGTAGTGCTCCGTGCCGCCGGGCCGGTAGGAGAACAGGATTTTGCCCCCCTCGTAGTGAACCTGCGGATCGCGAACGCCCCCGCTCGGATCGTCGAGCAGGACCCGCACCTCGCCGCTGGCCAGGTTGAGCCGGCAGAGCTGGCCGCCAATCGGGTAGGCCTTTTCTTCCGGGTCGTAGCTGTAGTAGCCGAAGTTGGCGTAGTAATGGACGTCGGGGCCGGTGGGCCGGACCGCGAAGACCAGGTCGTCGACGCCTTCCGGCAGGGTGAGCTCAGCGGCCGGCCGGGCAGCGCCCGCCGCGGGAAAACCTGGAAATGTCGCGGCAGCGAACCAGAGCGCGATCGAGAGCGGGCCGAGCGTTTTCATCAGGGCTAGGGTCCGTGCAGGGCGGCGCCGGGAGGTGGAGCGGCAGCCGCCGCGTGATGCCTCTCCGCCGGAAGCGAGCTGGCGGGAATATCCAGGCCATGATAACTTGCCGGCCCCCCTCGGGCAAGAAACAACGAGCGCGCTGCCGGCGCCGTGGCGACCGTCCCGCCGGCAGGCCGGACTCGATTCCTGTCAGGGGCGGTTGGGGTCGGCGGGTCCGAACAGGCCCCGATAGCGCTCGATCGGGTATTTTTCCGCATTCTTGGCCATTTTAGCCACCAGCGCCGAGGCCAGGTCAAGCTCCAGCGCGCCGGCCAGGGCCAACAGATAGCCGAAGACGTCGGAGAGCTCTTCTCCGATCGCCCGCTTCTTCTCCGCATCGGCGGCCGCCTGCCACGACTGTTCCGGCGTGAGCCACTGGAAGTGCTCCATCAGTTCGGCCGCCTCGATCGCCAGCGACATGGCCAGGTTCTTCGGCGTGTGGAACTGGCCCCAATCCCGCTCGGCGACAAACGCATCGACAATCCGGCGGAGTTGGGCGACCGTGGTCTCCGCGTCGCGGATCGGTCTTGCAGACATCAGGGTCCTCCGCACCGTTGGGGTGTCCAGTGCCGCGGATGACGGAACACGGCCGGCCGTGCGCCCCCGCCCGCTGTCATGGCGATTTACCGGCCACGCGTCTCGGGCGCGTTGTCGGCGGGGCACGGGCCCCTCCCGCGGCGCGTCTCCTCGCAGAACTCCGCGGGACGGAATTTCTCGAAACCCGGCAGCAACTGCTGCATCGGCGGGTCGATCATTTCACGCCATCGCGCACGGTAGTTCTCCGCCAAATGGATCATGATCTCCAGGGCCAACAGATCGGCGCGCGTCATCACGTGGCGGGTGCTCCGCGATCCCAGGCCGCTGACCATCTCCTCTAGAACGAGGACGTGAAGCTGCATCGCTTGCCGCGCCGTCACCCCGGCGCCGGCCAACAGGTCAGCCAGCCGGCTCAGTTCGCACGCCAGGTGCCCGGAGCCCATGATCACGTAGGCTCGGAGCAGTTCCCGGTAATGGATCACCAGTTCCTGGGGCAGGTGGCGCGGCAGTCGCCAGGCCGCCGCGGGGAGCTGCTGGCAGGGCTCGGATGGCTTTCCCTCCCGGGTCGCCGGGCCGCGGCCTTGGATCGCCTCCAGTTCGCCGACGAGCGCCCGCTGCTGCTCGAGCAGCCGCTCGGCCTCGTCGTGCTCCCGTTGGAGCCGTTGCTGCTGGGCCAGGCCGAGGCGATGGTTCTCGCGCATCAGCTGGTGATACTGCACGGCCCGGGCGAGAACCCAGATCAGGTTCCGCGAGGTGGTTGTGCTGGCGCAGACGTAGCCGTCGGCGCCGCGTTCGAAGCAGGCGGCCGCCATCTCCTGCTCGCTCTGAAGACCCATCACGATAATCGGCTCGTGCGCCCCACCGGCACGGTAGCCTTCCACCAAGTCCAGGGCGTTCAGCTCCGGTGGGTCATGGCTGAGCAAGACGGCATCGTAGGTATCGTCGCGGAGCCGGGCCATCCCCGCCGCGCTGCCGACCACCTCGTCCAGGCGGACGTTCGAAACGCTGTCAGCCGAGAAAGCCTCGGCGAGCCATCTACCGGTCCGCTGGCGGTTGGCCACGAACAACACCCGCAGCATCGGTGGAATCGACCGCCAGGGCGTTCTGAATTGCCCCGTTCGCGCTGGTTTCGTCGCCGTCGTCATCGGTTGTCTCGAAATCGGCTCCCGCCCCTCGGGCGATCATTTAACCGGCCAACAGCGCCAGACCGCCATCCCCTCTGGGCAGGAGAGCCGCTACTGTAGCGATCTGTCACCTCTTGGTCAACGCCGAGTTGCACCATGCGGCCCGCCTGACGGGGGGCTGGCGACAGGCCAGGCGCGCTAACAAAACGCACGTCTGTCGGGGGTCACCTTCGGCGCGCAAAAGCCTTATAATGCGATCATGTGCGGTTCCGGCATTCGCGCACCGCCACGGGAGGCGAAGCCGGAGACCGGCGGCGATTCAGTTCGTCTTCAACCTTGGCAAGCGTTTTGTGTGGTTCAGGTAAGTTTCTCAGCCCAAAGAGTTGACCGATCGTCTGGAAGTCTGCGCATTTTTGGCAGCTTTGACGGGCTGGCAATTTTGCGGTAAGGCGACCCGTTCGTGTACGACCTGGTTCTGGGCTATGTGATTATCGCTCTGGCTTCGTGCGCGGCTTGTGTTGTCGGGGCGTTGTTCGCGCGGGGTCGGCGAGGGCTCTTGCGGACGGCGGTTGCCGCCGTTCTGGTGGTCTTGACGGTTGCCTTTGCCGCGCGCGTGCAGGGGCGCCTGATCATGGCTCGCTTGCTGCCCTTCTCAAACGTGATTCTGGTGGGCAACTGGACGGCGCTCGGCGCGGCGTGCCTGGCGGGCATGCTCCTTGCCTGGCGTCCGATTCCCTTCTGGCGTCGCGCCATCCTCGGCGTTGCTCTGCTCGGCGTCGGCGCCCACGCGCTGACGCGCCAGATGCCCAGGGACCCCCCACCCGCCACGGACATCTGGAGCGACGGCATCTGCCTCCAGTCGAACCGCGCTTCGTGCAGCGCTTGTTCCGCTGCAACATTGCTGACCGGCTTCGACATTCCGGCCAATGAACAGGAAATGATGGAGCTCTGCCTGACGGGCGCCAACGGTACGCCGACGCTGGGACTGTTCCGAGGGCTGAAGCTGAAGACGCGGGCCAGCTCCTACCGGGTGGAGCCCTTCTTCTCGGATATCGAAGGATTCCTCGCCGCCGACGACTGGCCGGCCCTCCTGCTGGTCAAGCTCGAGATCGGCGCCGAGGTCGACCCCCGCTACGAGCACCAGTGGGGCTGGACACCCGGCCTGGGCCACGCCGTGGTTGTTTTCGGCCGTGTCGGGCCCGACCGGATCGAAGTTGGCGATCCGTCTGTCGGCCGCGAGCACTGGACCATCGACGATCTCTGCGTTCTCTGGCAGGGTGAAGGATTGCGGCTGCGGGCGAAGTGAGGGGGCCTCCGCGGTTCCGCCCGGGGAGGTTTGCCCGGCAGCGGGGGAAGGCGGCAGCGCCGATGCCGGCCGTCTGTACCGCCTGTCCGCTTCCTGACGGATTCTCCGGCCGCGGGGTTGACCGCGCCGGCTTGCCCGCCGGCGTTTCATTCTTTGACGCTGCGGGAGACGTGGGCTACAGTTCCTACGGACCGGTGGTCCGGCTTGCGCGGGGCAGCTCAGGGTGAGGCGAGCAATGCCAGAGACCGCTCGGCTGGCCAGAATCCCGGTTTGCGGAGCCTTGCCGCCTGTTGCCAGGAGTGACGGAAGATGAGTTTTCAACCTGCGGATCGAAATGCCGACGTTTTCGACATGGAAGATCTGCTTGCCCGCTGCCTGGGGAATTCCGATTTCGTCCAGCGCGTGCTCCGCAAGTTCCAGGAGCGGTGCGACGAGGACCTTGCGGCGCTGGAACAAGCGCTGATCAACGCCGACACGGAGCTGGTGGCCCGGCTCGCCCACCGGCTCAAGGGCGCGTCGGCCAACGCGTCGGCGTTGCGGTTGCGCGAACACGCCGCGGCGATCGAAGACGCGGCGCGCCGCCGGGCGCTCGGCGCCATCCCGCAGCGGCTCGACGAGCTGCGGCATGAGTGGGATCGATTCACGGCCGCCGTGGCGCAACTCGAGCCGCCCGCGATCCCAGCGGTTCCCGCCTCATGAATCGCACAAGCCAGAATCCTCCGATGCATGTCCTGGTTGTCGAAGACGACTCGGTCTCCGCGGAAATCCTCGGCAGTTGGCTCAGACACTTCGGCTACGAAGTGACAACCGCCGACAACGGCCGCGACGCCTTCGAGCTGGTCCGCACCGGGCGATACCGCCTCGTCGTCTCCGACTGGGAACTGCCCGGCATGAGCGGCGTGGAAATCTGCCGCCAAATCCGCGGGCGGAGCTGGGGCAGCTATATCTATGTGATCCTCGTCACTTCCTTCGAGGGCGTTGACAACGTGGTCGAGGGATTGAACGCCGGCGCCGACGATTTCCTCACCAAGCCCCTCCAGCCCGAGGAACTTCGCATGCGGCTCCGTGCCGGGGAACGCATCCTCTCGCTGGAAAGCCGCGACATCATCATCTTCGCGCTGGCCAAGCTGGCCGAATCCCGCGATTCCCAGACGGGGGCTCACCTGGAAAGAATCCGCGAATACTGCCGCGTCCTCGCCGATGACCTCTCGCATTGGGACAAGTTCCGCGACGCGATCGACGGCGAATACGTGCAATTGCTCTACCTCACCAGCCCGCTGCACGATATCGGGAAGGTCGGGATTCCAGATCGGGTGCTGCTCAAGCCCGGGCGGTTCACGCCCGAGGAATTCGAGATCATGAAGCGGCATACGATCATCGGCGGGGAAACGCTCAGCGCCGCCACGCAGGCCCACCAGGGCGCGGAGTTCCTCCGCATGGCCTACGACATCGCGATGACCCACCACGAACGCTTCGACGGCGGCGGCTACCCGCGGGGCCTGCGCGGCGAGGAGATTCCCCTCTGCGGCCGGATTCTCGCACTGGCCGACGTCTACGACGCCCTGACGACCGAACGCGTCTACAAACCCCGGTTTGAACACGCGCAGACGCGCCGCCTGATCCTCGAAGGCCGGGGGCTGCATTTCGACCCCGACATCGTCGAGGCCTTCCTCCGCCGCGAAAGCGATTTCATCACGATCAGCCGGCGATTCGACGTGCCCCTGCCCGCGATCGGCGAGGCTGGCTCGCTCGCCCCGGCCAACCCGGCGGACCTTCCCGGCGCGTGAACCGCCGTCGCGCTGAAGTTCCGAGATCACAACGCGCGGTTACAGCCCTTTCGCCTCCTGGATGAACCGGCGGACCCGCTCCGCCGATTTCACCGTTCTCGCGGCCTCTACCCCGCTGATCACGTCCACGGCGAAGGGCTGCACCTGCTCGACGGCCCTGCGGACATTCTCCGGCGTCAACCCGCCCGCCAGCACCAACGGCAGCTCCGTCGCCGCGCGGATTTCGCCCGCCATCCCCCAGTCGAGCGCCACGCCCGTGCCGGCGGGCATGTCCCGCGTCCGCGCGTCAAGGAGAACCGCGGCGACTCCCGCCTGCTCCAGTCCGAGCACCGCCTCCAGCGGGTCCTCGATCTGCCCGGATGCCCTGCCCGTGGCCGCGTCGATCCGCACGGCCCGGATCAGCGCGATCCCCAGCCCGGACAACTCCCCGGCAATCGCCGCCGTCTCTTCCAGCGAGTTGTCCGTGTGCAATTGAACGAGGTGCGGCATCAGGAACCGCGCGATCGCCAGAACCTTCTCCGCCTCGCCGCCGGTGACCACCGCGCGGGCAATCATCGGGGGCACACGCGCCACAAGCGGGGCCGCATCCTCGCGCGCCAGGTTCCAGGGCACGGCGACGGGGTACTCGACCACGAACCCGACGCAGTCCGCCCCGCACGCCGCGCAGAGCTCCACCTCTGCGGCGCTGGTGTTGCCGCAGATCTTCACCCGGACCATGCTTCATCGCCTCCGGCACAACCAGGCCCGCAGGCGGCCCCGCGGCTCGCGGCGGACACCGTGCAACGGCAGGGGCGCCTACGACTCGTCGCGGACACGGCAGCCCCCCTCGCCGGTTAGCCCCAACCGCCGGATGGCCTGTTCCGGGTCGCGCGCCTTGAGTATCGACGTGCCGATCAGCACGCCGAGTCCCCCGGCGGCCAGCACGCCGCGGACCTCCTCCGGATCGGAGATCGCGCTTTCGCTGATGGTTGAAACGCCGGCCGGGACCTTGCCCAGCAGGCGGATCGTGTTGGCGACCGTGCCGTCGTCGGTCTCCAGCCGGCTGATGTCGCGATTGTTGATGCCCAGCAGGTCGAGGTCCAGCGTCAGCGCTTGGCGAAGCTGGCTTGCGTCGTGAACCTCCACGAGCGTCTCCAGGCCGTGGCGGTGCGCTTCCTCGTGCAAGCCAACCAGCTTCGGCCAGGGGAGCGATGCGGCGATCAGCAGCAGGCACGACGCGCCATGTTCGCTGGTTGCCCGGACATCGTCCCGGCCGGTCACGAAGTCCTTCCGCAGAATCGGCAGCGAGACCGCCGCGGCGACCGTCCGCAACAGCGCCAGGCTGCCGCCAAAGTGGCGCCCCTCGGTGACCACCGAAAGACAAGCCGCTCCGGCGGACTCCATCCGCCGCGCCAGCTGGACCGGGTCTCGCCCGACGAGCAGATCGCCCTCCTTGGGACTTCTGACCTTGATCTCGGCGATCAAGGGGGCCCTGCCCGCGTCCCGCGCGGCCTCCAGCGCCGCCCTGAATCTCCGCTGCCGATCTTCCATCGGGACCGCCCCCCCTCACGCGCCCGAAGATGCGATGCGGTTTGACTCCGCGACCAGGTCGTCGAGCTTCTCGCCGGCTGCGCCGCTGTCGATCAATTCAGCGGCCAACCGGACGCCCGCAGGCAGGTCGGCCGCCTTGCCTCCGACCAGCAGGCCGGCGGCGGCGTTGGCCAGCACCATGTCGCGCCGCGCCCCCCGTTCCTCGCCGGCGAAGATCGCACGGAGAAGGTCCGCGTTCTCCTGGGCGGTTCCACCGGTCAACTCCTCGTAAGTGTGCGTCCGCAGGCCGAAATCGACCGGCGATACCTCGTACTTCTTGGCCCATCCGTCCTTGACTTCCGCCAGCGACGTCTTGCCGATCACGGAGATCTCGTCCAGCCCGTCCAATCCGTGAACCACCAGCGCGTGCTTGAACTGGAGCTCCACGAGGATGTCGGCGACCATCGCCACCAGTTCGGGCTTGTAGACCCCCAGGATGTGCCGCTTGGCGTCCGCCGGATTGATCAACGGCCCGATAATCGTATAGAAGATCGTCTTGATCCCCAGGGCGGCTTCCGGCGGGAGCACCTTGTGCATCACGGGGTGGAAGTTCGGCGCATAGAGGAACCCGATGCCGACCGTCTCGATCAGTCTCTCTGCCTGCTTCGGCGTCAGGTCGATCACCACCCCCAGCTTCTCCAGCACGTCGGCGCTGCCGGAGGCCGACGCCAGGGAGCGGCTCCCGTGTTTGGCCACCGGAATGCCGGCCGCCGCGGCCACGATCGCTGCGGCCGTCGAGCAATTGAACGTGGTTCGCCCGCCCCCCGTCCCACACGTGTCGAGCAGTCCCCCGTCGACGTTCGGCGAGATCTGCTCGCAGTTCGCCCGCATCGCCCTGGCGATCGACGCCACCTCGCGGATCGTCGGCCCCTTCATCAGCAGGGCCACGAGGAACCCGGCGATCTCGATCTCGGTGACTTCCCCCCCACGGATGCCGCTGATGATCTGGAAAACCTCCTCTTCGTGAAGCTGTTCGCCAATCGTCAGTTTTCGCAACGCCGCCCGGATCATGAGTCAGGCTCCGCTCGATCAGAGGGTGAACTTGTAATTGCGGAACGCCATCAGCGTCGTGGTGTCGGTCACCGTCTCGATCGCTTGCAGCTTCTCGGTGACGATTTCCGCCAGGCGCTGATACTCCTCGCTCTGAATGATCGCCACCAGGTCGTAACCGCCGGCCACGGAATACACATCCACCACTTCGTCCATCGCCGCAAGCCGCTTCGCCGTGTCCGGAACCTTGCCGCGCTCAACATGCATCATCACCAATGCCCTGATCATCGCAATCTCGCTCCTCCAGCGCGCCCTCTCACAGCTTGTAGCCAATTTGCCGCAACAGCCCCTTGCGCCAACGCACCCCCTCCTCGTCTTCCACGCCCCTCGGCGGCAATCCGTCCACCACGCCCAGAATCCCCCGCCCCTGCTCCGTCTCCGCCACGATCACCTCGGTCGGATTGGCAGTCGCGCAAAAAATGCGGCACACCTCCGGAACCATCTTCACCGCGTTCAAGACATTCACCGGGTAGAAGCCGTCCGCGAGAAAAATCACGAACGCATGGCCGGCGGCGATCGCCGTCGCGGTGTTCTTCGCCAGCTCGATCAGCGCCGGGTCCGTTCCCGAGCATCGCACCAGGCAGTGGCCGGAGGCTTCGCAAAACGCCAGCCCGAACTGGATGCCCGGCACGGCGGTCACCAGGGCTTCGTGAATGTCCTCCACGGACTTGATGAAGTGGGTCTGGCCGAGAATCAGATTGACCGTCTCGGGCTTGTCGATCTTCACGGCGGCCAATTGCATTCGGAAGTCCTCCTACCATCGCCGGTTCGTTTTTTTTCACGGGGAATTGTAAGCATTGTAGCCGCTCGATCGGCCGCCGCAAGCGCCTCGATGTCAACAACCGATCGGCTGCCGATGCCCGTCATGGCCTGCTGCCGGAGAGGGCATCGGCAAGGATCGCCGGCCGGATGCAGAGCGCCCGGACTTCAGACCCGATCGCGTTGGCCAGCAGCGGAACTGCCCGGCGGGCGCCCCCGTTTGCCCGCGTAGGCACCAACGCTCGCGCCCCCCGTGCTAGGGCTTGCTCTGCTCGGCGAATCGCCCCCGATACGTTGCATGGCCAGCGCATCGTTCGAACACGAACTGGCAGATGCGTGTGTCCGGATACAGGGCCAGCGGCGCGTGTCCGAGGTTCACGATCTCCAGGACCTGATGGTTCGAGATGCCCGGGTGCATGAAGCCCGCCGTGACATGCACGGCAAGCCCGAACCGCGCGAATCGGCTCCTCCCTTCAAGGCGGCCGGAGATGTTGTCGGCCAGCGTGATCTTCTCCCGCGTGATTCCCAGCACCATTTCGCCGGGCTTGATCACCACGAAACACCCATCCTCCACATGGACGCTTCTGGTGATCTCCTCGAAGCGGGAGTCGTTCCTGACGTGGTAGACCTTGGACCTCTTCTTGAACACCCGGAACTCATTCCCCAGCGTCAGATCGATCGAGCCGGGGCCGACCTGCGACCAATCGAGCGGTTCGATCCTGATGGACCCGTCCTTCAATGCCTTCTCGATCTCCGCTCCGACTAAAACACTCATCTCAGCGAGCCCCTTTGCATCTCAATGCGTTTGCCGGCCAGTCGGCGGCCCGTGCCTCGGCGGCTACAGGCCCGGCGACGGCGCCAGCCGCCATCACGGGCGTGTGGCGGAAATCGCGCCGCGCGCGTCTCGGTGCATAACGTCGACTCCCCTCGATGGCGTCGGCGAGGCCCCGCTTGCACTCCGGCTGCGCACCGAGGATACTCACTCTTGCCGCCGTTTGCTCAAGTCTTGCCGGATATCGATCAGTTTTTCATCCAACTGCGACCTGACCGGCACGACGGTCTTTTGATGCGATTTGGCGAGCTGCCGCAACTCGGCCACGATCTCCGGGTGCTTGGCGGCCACGTCGCACTTCTCGGAAGGGTCGTGTTCCAACTGGTAGAGCAGTGGGGGGTCATGCGTCTCGGCCTTGTCGGCCCCGTAGGCCGATCGAGTGGTGAAGTGCGCCTTGAAGGGCCCCCTGCGTACCGCATAGAGCTGCGTATCGCGATAGAAAAACATCTCCTTGCGCGGCGAAGGGCCCGTTCCCAACAGGGCCGGAGAGATATCGTAGCCGTCGAGCACAAGATCATCCGGCAGCGGGGCCTTGCAGAGCTTGGCGCAAGTCGGCAGCATATCGAGCGTCGCGCCCAACTCGCGGACGACGCCGGGCGGAATCCGCCCCGGCCACCAGAAGATCGTCGGCTCGCGCATGCCACCCTCCCACGTGCTCCCCTTGCCCTCCCGCAGGAGTCCCGCCGAGCCGCCGTGCTGATCGAAGATCAGCCAGGGACCGTTGTCGGAGGTGAACAAGACAAGCGTCTTCTCGGCCAGACCGAGGTCGCCGAGCGCGCCGAGCACCTCCCCCACGCTCCAATCAATCTCCTCGATCACATCGCCGAAGAGCCCGCGAAGACTCTTCCCGTTGAAGTCTTCTGATGCGAACAGCGGCACGTGGGGCATGCTGTGGGCGAGATAGAGAAAGAAGGGCTTCTCGCGGCAGGCCTTGATGAAGTTGACGGCCTCCTCAGTGTAGCGGCGCGTCAACATGTGCTGGTTGGCGGGGCGCTCAATGATCTCCTTGCCGCGGACAAGCGGGACGTTCCAATACTCGGGTCGCGGGTGAAGGAAGGCCGCGCGGCCCTTGGGCGACTCGGCCACCCGATCCATGTCGTTTGAGTAGGGAATGCCGAAGTAGGAGTCGAACCCCTGCTCGGTCGGCAGATACTCGGGCAGATGGCCGAGGTGCCACTTGCCGACGCAGGCCGTGGCATAGCCCGCGGCTCGGAGCGCGTCGGCGATCGTGACTTCTTCTTTCGGCAGGCCGCCGGCCGAATCGGGGAAGAGAACGCGGCGCGTGGCGCTGCACATGCCGTTGCGGATCGGCAGCCGCCCGGTCATCAGCGCGGCCCGGCTCGGCGTACAGACCGGCGCGGCCGCATAGAAATTGGTCCACTTCTGCCCTTCGCGGGCCATGCGGTCGAGATTCGGCGTGGCGATCGTCGGATGGCCGAAGCACGCCAGATCGCCGTATCCCAGATCGTCGCAAAAGATGATCACAACGTTCGGCTTTTCCGCCGCCGCCGTTTCCAGGCCGAGAAACGGCGCAGCGATCAACAAGCCGAGGATGGCGGTTTGGACACAACCGTTCATGACGCCTCCAATTCAACTGACCCAATTCACGACTTCTCGTCGCCCCGCCCCGCTTGTGGGAGGACCCGAACCCGGCGCCCCTCGACCGCGACGCGCCCCTCGGCGATCAGCTGGAGCGCCTCGGGATACGCCTCGGATTCGGCCTGAAAAACCCGCGCGGCGAGCGTGTCGGCCGTGTCGTCGCTCCCGACCGGCACGGCCTTTTGCAGGATCACCGGGCCATGGTCGTACTGGTTGTCGACGAAGTGCACCGTGCAGCCGCTCAACTTCACGCCGTAGTCGATCGCCGACTGGTGGACGCGGTGGCCGAAGTAGCCCTTGCCGCAAAACGCGGGGATCAGCGCCGGATGGATGTTCACGACCCGGTTGCGGAAGTCGTCGGGAATCACCAGCAGCTTGAGCCAGCCGGCCAGCACGACCAGCTCCACCCCCGCCCCGCGGCACGCCGCGAAGACCGTGTTGCTGAACGCTTCGTCGCTGGAAAAATCCCTCCGCTCGATCACCCGGCTCGGTGCGCCGCCGGCAAATTGGAGACCGCTCGCCTTGGCCGTGCTGGCGATGACCAGCCGCACCTCGACGTCCAGTCTGCCCGCGGCAACCCGATCGTTGATGTTCTTCAGGGTCCTGCCGGTACCCGAGAGCAGGACGGCCGCCGGGAGCGGCCTCCGCTTCCTTCGATCGCTCATCGCCGCGCTTCCTGTCTTCAGTCGTGTCGCGGTCAAGGCTTCCAAGAGACGACGCCCACGTAGAGCGTAAGCGCAAAGCCGGCCAGCTTCAACTCGACCGGCTCGGCGTCGGCAATCGGCTCGGTGGCCAACCGCCCCGGGGCGGTGAGCGTCTCCTCGGCGATATAGGTTCCGAACCGTTCGACCGCCCGCCTCAGCGGCTCGGCATCGGTGACGATTCCCACCGCGATGCGGTCGGTGTACTCGCACTGGAGCTCCTTCCGCCGGTTCTGCACCGCGTGGATGATCTCCCGAGCGTGGCCCTCCGTGAGGAGTTCCTCGGTCAACTCGGTCGCCAGCACGACCACGCAGGCGCGGCCCTGGGCCGCGGCCCAGCCTTCTTTCGCCTGGAGCCGGACCTGCACGTCGTCGGAGTCGAGTTCGACCGGACCGCTCGCAAGCCGCAACACGACCTTGCCGGCCGCCTCCAACTCGGCCAGCATCGCCGCGCCGTCGGCCTCGGCGAGGAGTCTGCGGACCGCCGGCAGGTGTTTGCCGAGCCTTGGTCCGAGGCGCTTCAAATCGGGCAGGACCGTGTAGCTGATATACTGATCGGCCTTGCGGATGAAGTCCACGGTCTTGACGTTCAACTCCTCGCGGATCAGCCCGGCGTGCGATTCGAGCCACGGCCGGTGCGCCGGGTCGGCCAGCACGATCTCGACTTGGGCCAGCGGCTGGCGGACCTTCAGCCTGGCCCCCATCCGCGCGCTCCGCCCCAGCGAAACGACTTCGCGGACAAGCTCCATCCGCGCCGAGAGGACCTCGTCGATCAGCTCCGGGGCGCCGGTCGGGTAGTCGCAGAGGTGGACGCTCGACGCGACCCTCTCGCCGAACACGCCGGCGGCCAGGTTCTGCCAGATCTGTTCGGCGAGGAAGGGGACAAACGGCGCAATCAATTTCGCCGTCGTGATCAGGCACTCGAAGAGCGTCCAGTAGCCGTCGGTCTTCTCGTCGGAAACGCCGCCGCTCCAGAACCGGTCGCGACTGCGGCGGACGTACCAGTTCGACAGCGCGTCGACAAACGCGTTCAACCGCGAGCAGGCGCCGTAGTTGTCGTACGCGTCCATCGCGGCGGCGACGGCGGCCGCCGTCCGGTTCAATTCGCTCAGAATCCACCGGTCCAGCTCGCCGCGCTGCGCCGGCGGGCGGTAGCTGGCGGCCCGGGCCAGCCGCGCCGACTCCAACTGGCCCGCGTCGCCGGCGATCTCCGCCGCCGGCTCGAACGCGTCAATATTCGCGTAGATCGTGAAAAAGCTGAACACGTTCCAGAGCCGCAGCAAGAAGCCGGGGATGCAGTCCTTGATCGCCTGTTCGCTGTAGATGATCGAGTTCCAGGGCGCCTGGTTGGAGAAGAAATACCAGCGGAGCGCATCGGCCCCGTACGTGTCGAAAATCTCGTTCGGCGAACGGTAATTCCGCAGCTTCTTCGACATCTTGCCGATCTTGTGGACGAAGTTGCCCCTGCCCAGCGCCTCGACCGCCTCGTTCTCGGCCAGAAACCGCTGCCGGCCATCCTTGCTCTCCCACCATTCCGCAAGCATCAGGCCGAGGACCACGCAGTTGGCGAACGGGTGCGGGTAGTCGACCGGCCCGACGCTGTCGCCGTTCGGCTCGCGCCCCGGGCTGAACAGGAGTGTGCTGATCGCCAACTGGCTGTAGAACCAGCCGCGCGTCTGGTCGATGGCCTCGCTGATGAAGTCCGCGGGAAACTGCCTGGCAAACGCCTCCTGCGAGCCGCTCACGTGGGGGTAGCCCCACTGGGCGAAGGGCATCGCGCCGGAATCGAACCAGCAATCGATCACCTCCGAGACGCGCCGCATCCTGCCCCCCGGCGCCTTTGGCGACTGGTAGGTGATCGCGTCGATGTACGGTTTGTGGACCCGCAGGTCGTCCGGCAGGGCGGGATTCGCCCGCTTGGCCGCTTCCCAGACCTCGGTCCCCTCCAGGCCCGGCTTGCCCATCAATTCCGCGAGGCTCGCCACCGCCTCCATCGTGCCCGTCTCGTCGCAGACCCAAATCGGCAGGGGCGTGCCCCAGTAGCGCTCGCGCGAGAGGGCCCAATCGACGTTGGTCTCCAGGAAATTGCCGAAACGCCCCTCGCGGATGTGTTCCGGCAGCCAATGGATTCGTCGGTTGTTTTCCAGCATCCTGTCCTTGAACTGGGTCGTGCGAATAAACCAGCTCTTGCGCGGGTACTGGATGAGCGGATCTTCGTCGGCGCGCCAGCAGAACGGATACTCGTGGAGGTATTGCTCCTGGTGGAACAGCACGCCCTCGTCGCGCATCTTGCGGACGATCTCGCGGTCGGCGTCTTTGACCCAGCGGCCGGCAAACTCCGGCACCTCCTCGGTGAACGTCCCGTTGGGCGCCACGCCGCAGATCAGCGGCGGGCCTTGGCCGTCGAGAAACCTGGCCTGCTCGGCCAGCAGCACTTCGTAGTCCACCTCGCCGAACGCCGGCGCCTGGTGGACCACGCCGGTGCCGCTGTCGATCGTCACGAAATCGGCGCCGACTACGCGCCAGGCGATTGCCTGGGACCCGCCGGCCTTCAACTCCCCCCGCTTGTCGCCCTCCGCCCGGTAGTAATAATCCATCGGCGGCCGGTAGCGCCAGCCGATCATTTCCGCGCCTTGAAGCGTCGCTCGGATATTGAACTGCTTGCCGACTCTGGCGGCAATCGTCTCGACGAGCGCCGAGGCGACGATCAGGTTTCGCGGTTCCCCCTCGAACGCCACCACGGAGTATGCCAGGTCGGGCTTGACGGCGGCGAACTGGTTGTTAGGCAGG